>JADHED010000387.1_pt1 | contig 54945 bp, 46 predicted proteins | sample 8952041 | NCBI WGS metagenome assembly JADHED01 (sample SAMN16124423, study PRJNA663239) | bioreactor sludge metagenome | isolation source: sludge (control) | place: India:Bengaluru | collected 2018-09-08 | reverse complement strand
GCTCCTCGGCGCTGATGATCTCGCCCGTGGCGGCCTTCACCAGCGGCGGGCCGCCGAGGAAGATGGTGCCCTGGTTGCGGACGATGACCGTCTCGTCGCTCATGGCCGGGACGTAGGCGCCGCCGGCGGTGCACGAGCCCATGACGCAGGCGATCTGGGCGATGCCCTCGGCGCTCATCCGGGCCTGGTTGAAGAAGATGCGGCCGAAGTGATCCCGGTCGGGGAAGACCTCGGCCTGGTGGGGCAGGTTCGCGCCGCCGGAGTCCACAAGGTAGACGCACGGCAGGCGGTTCTGCAGGGCGATCTCCTGGGCGCGGAGATGCTTCTTCACCGTGATCGGGTAGTAGGCCCCGCCCTTCACCGTGGCGTCGTTGGCCACGATCATCACCTCGCGGCCCGAGACGCGGCCGATGCCGGTGATGACCCCGGCGGCCGGCGCCTCGTCGTCGTACATGCCATTGGCGGCGAGCCCGCCCACTTCGAGGAACGGTGACCCTGGATCCAACAGGCGCAGCACGCGGTCGCGAGGCAGCAGCTTGCCGCGCGAGGTATGGCGTTCGCGGCTCTGGGCCGAGCCGCCGAGGGCGGCCTTCGCCGAGCGGGCGCGAAGTTCCTCCGCGAGGCCCCGGTTCAGCGCGGCGTTGGCGGCGAAGGCGGCCGAGCCGGTGTCCAGGCCCGAGTTCAGTTTCCTCATCACAGCCCTTTAGCGGCTTCTCGCGATCCGCCGGACGTGGGCCGGAATGCGAACCGGCGCGCCTGAGACGGGACTGCCGCACCTAGACCGCCTTTTGGCCCTGGTGGTCAAGATTGTCTGCGCGAGGTCGAAACTTCCAGTCCAGTGGAGAAATGTGGCAGCGCAGACCCGGATTTGTCAGTTTGACTACGTTCTCGTCTCGCCACTCCCCATATTGCGGAAAGAGCGTGCCCAACGCGACGATCTATTCCTCCCCTGCGCCCTCCGTATGCGGTTGGAAGAGATGATCACAGACCAGGAGGTCGCCCGGGAACGCCTCCGGCTGGATATCTCCGGTCGCGAGCCCGGCCAGGAAGTCGGTGAGGTCGCAGTCGAGGGCCTCGAAAGTCTGGAGCCCTCGGTCCCAGATCACGACACGCCAGGTGTCCGGGTGTCCCTGGGCGCGCCAGAACAGCATGTCGCCGTTGTCGGTCGCGCCGAAGGAGATCAGGCCGCTGGGCGTAGGCCAGAATGGGTAGGTGAGCTCTTCATCGTCTTCCTCGGCCGCCTCCAGGAACATGCGGCTGATCAGCGGGGCGTTCCGCTCGAACCGCGTGTTCGGGTTGCTGGTCCGGGGAACGTAGATCCCCAGGAACTCCATGAAATACCCGCTGCCGTAGAGGCGGACGAAGTCCTTGTAGTCCTGGGGCAACGATGTCCTCAGGCCGGCCTCGATCGGCTCCCACGGCCCTTCAAAGGCCTCGAAGGGAGCATCAGGAGCGGCGACTTGCCGCTTCAGGTTCTCGATCGTCATTTACGTTGACCTGCTGGGTTCCTGATGAGCCGCGCCGACATTCCTCCGCGAGAGCCGAGCGCCGTCACGAGAACTGCGGACGGCGGCAGGACACCATCTGAATAGAGAGGTGTCGACGTGTATTCGATGACCTCGCCCGCCCTCACCCTCTTCGCCGTCTGGCGTTCGAAAGAACTCATTTGCGGTGCGTTCGCTGAGTTCTGTGTGAGTGTGACAAGATTGCCCTTTTCGCGCCCGCTGCCGCCCAGGCTGGCAGCCAGAAGGTGACCGCGAGATTCATTGAACTTCGTACCGTGACCCTGCCAGCCTGCCGGGCGAATCCTGCGATCCGGCTTTGATCCAGCGCCCAGCATCTCGCTGGTCACTGTCGCTGTTACGCCGCCCGCCTGATCGAGGTGATTGGTTTCTCTGGTCCGGATTTTCGGTCGGGGATTGTCGCGGAAGACAACCGGCCGGGGACGAGATGGCGAATATCGCCCGATACGGCCAGCTCCAGCTCCGACGCCCGAACCAACGCTGTCGAGTAGTCCGCCCAGTTCAAAGGCGCTGTCGCGAAGTCGTGTGTCTCCGCCTAGGGCGCCGACAAGACCACTCAGGGTAGTGCCAATTGGAGTCCGCGCCATCGTTGAAGCGCGATCGAGGGCCTGTTGTACCAGGACGCGATCAGCGTCAGCGCGAAGCTGCTCCATCGTTGGGAAGAGCACATTCGCGGACCCATTGTCGATCTCGCGATAGGTCCGTCCGCCAATGGTTACTGTTGGGCTCAGTCCGCGTGATTGCCTGAGGCTTTCAAGACGAGCCGTCGGTGAAAAGGCGTAGTCCCCCACAACAAGCGTCCGGGGAGGGGCCGTCGAAGCGCCCCTGCCTGGGCCGATCATTCCGTCACGCCTATTCCTTGTTGGCATCCTGTCCACTGCCCCCTGTCGCCCAGAGTGTGTATCTCAAGTTCACAACCTTAATTGAGAAGCTCCGGAGTGTAAAGAACAAAGAGAGAACAGCGACGGCGACTGCCCACGATGCCCCCTAGGCTCACGCTGCGTTCCCGTGGCAGAGAGCGCGGCGTGACCCAGGAAAGCTTCCCCGAAATCCGCGAGGCCGTGCGCAAGCTGTGCGCGCGCTTCCCCGGCGCCTACTGGCGCGAGCTCGACCGCGACCGGGCCTATCCGACCGCGTTCGTCCAGGCCCTGACCGAGGCCGGCTTCCTCTCGGTGTTGATCCCCGAGGAATACGGCGGCTCGGGGCTCGGCCTGCGGGCCGCGACGGCGGTGCTGGAGGAGATCCACCGCTCGGGCTGCAACGGCGGCGCCTGCCACGCGCAGATGTACACGATGGGCACGGTGCTGCGGCACGGCACGCCCGCGCAGAAGGAGGCCTACCTCCCGAAGATCGCCACTGGCGAGCTGCGCCTGCAGGCCTTCGGCGTCACTGAGCCGGACGCGGGCACCGACACCACCCGCATCACGACCTTCGCGAAGAAGGTCGGCGACAAGTATGTCGTGTCGGGCCGCAAGATCTGGATCAGCCGGGCCGAGCACTCGGACCTGATGGTCCTGCTGTGCCGGACGACGCCGCGCGACCAGGTCTCCAAGCCGTCGGACGGTATGAGCGTGCTGCTGGTCGACATGAAGCAGGCCGTGGGCAACGGCCTGACGATCCGGCCGGTCCGCACCATGCTGAACCACGCCACGACCGAGCTCTTCTTCGAGGACCTGGAGGTGCCCGCCGAGAACCTGGTCGGGCAGGAGGGCAAGGGCTTCAGATACATCCTCGACGGGATGAACGCCGAGCGGATCCTCATCGCCTCCGAGTGCATCGGCGACGCGCGGTTCTTCATCGACCGGGCCAGCCAGTACGCCAAGGACCGGGTCGTGTTCGGCCGGCCCATCGGGGAGAACCAGGGCGTGCAGTTCCCGCTGGCCCGCGCCTACGTGCAGATGACCTCGGCCAGCCTGATGGTCGACCGCGCGGCCGAGCTGTTCGAGGCGGGCGAGCCCTGTGGCACCGAGGCCAACATGGCCAAGCTGGTGGCCTCGGAAGCGAGCTGGTTCGCCGCCGACATGGCGCTGCAGACCCATGGCGGCTTCGGCTTCGCCGAGGAGTACGACATCGAGCGGAAGTTCCGCGAGACGCGGCTCTATCAGGTGGCGCCGATCTCCACGAACCTGATCCTCAGCCACGTGGCCACCCACGTCCTGGGCCAGCCCAAGAGCTTCTGACCGGCTCCATGGCGCGTCGGCGCCGAAAAGATTGACCACAGACCATCACAGACCAACACAGACATTGTCCGCCAACCGTCCGCGGTGGTCTGTGATGGTCCGTGGCTGAACAAGACAGCGCCTGCGGCGCGCGGGGGATGAGATGACCTACGAAACCATCAAGGTCGATGAGACCGCGCCGGGCGTGAAGGTGATCGCCTTCAGCCGTCCCGACGTGGCCAACGCGCTCTCCACCCAGATGGGCCGCGAGCTGCTGGACGTCTGGTCGAAGCTGCGGGCCGACGAGGGCCTGCGCTGCGTGATCCTGCGGGGCGAGGGCAAGCATTTCCAGGCCGGGGCGGACCTCAAGGAACGCAACGGGATGACCGACGAGGCCTGGGCCGAGCAGCACCGGCTGTTCGAGGCGATGATCCGCGCCCAGCTTTCGTGCCCCGTTCCGATCATCGCCGCGGTGCAGGGCGCGGCCATGGGCGGCGGCTGCGAGATGACCCTGGCGTGCGACTTCGCCTACGCCGCCGAAGGCGCGCGGTTCGGCCTGCCGGAAGCCGGCCTGGGGATCATTCCGGGCCTGGGCGGAACGCAGCTTCTGACGCGGGCCGTCGGACCGCGCCGGGCGGTGGAGATCCTGACGACGGCCTCGCCGTTCTCTGCTGAAAAGGCGCTGGCCTGGGGCCTGGTCAGCGATGTGGTTCCGGCGGACAAGCTGATGGAGACCGTGCTGGGCGTCGCGACGCTCATCGCCAGCAAGGCGCCGCTGTCGGTGCGCGGCGCCAAGCGCGTGGTCCATGGCGGTCTCGACCTGGACCTGAAGCAGGCGATGGACCTGGAGCTGACCGTCTACAACCACCTGTTCACGACGCAGGATCGCCGCGAGGGCGTGGCCGCCTTCAACGAGAAGCGCACGGCGCAGTTCGAAGGGAAGTAGCTGGAGCGGCGGTGAGTCTGCGCCTACGGTTCCGCTCGTGAAGATGCCCGTCCCCGACCCCGCGCTGCTCGCCCGCAAGGCCGAGATCGTGCGCGCGCTGCAGCGGATCGTGCCGGGCGAGGGCGTGGTGTCCGAGCCGGCCGGACTGGTCCCCTTCGAGAGCGACGGCCTCTCGGCCTATCGCCAGACGCCGCTGGCGGTCGTGCTGCCCGAGACGACCGCCCAGGTCTCGCAGGTGCTGGCCTGGTGCCAGGAGAACGGGGTGAAGGTGGTGCCTCGGGGCGCCGGTACGTCGCTCTCGGGCGGGGCGCTGCCGCTGGCCGACGGGGTCGTCCTGGGCCTGTCCAAGTTCAACCGCGTGCTGGAGGTGGACTACGCCAACCGATGCGCGGTGGTGCAGCCGGGGGTGACCAATCTGGGCGTCACGGCGGCGGTGGAGGCGCAGGGCTTCTACTATGCGCCCGACCCGTCCAGTCAGATCGCCTGCACCATCGGCGGCAACGTGGCCGAGAACTCCGGCGGGGTGCACTGCCTGAAGTACGGCCTGACGACGAACAACCTGCTCGGCTGTGAGCTCGTGCTGATGAGCGGCGAGGTGGTGCGGCTGGGCGGCAAGGCCATGGAGGCCGACGGCTATGACCTGCTGGGACTGGTGACGGGGTCGGAAGGGCTGCTGGGCGTGGTCACGGAGGTGACGGTCCGCATCCTGCCCAAGCCGCAGACCGCTCAGGCGCTGCTGCTGGGCTTCCCGACCGTGGAGGCGGCCGGGGCGACGGTGGGCGACATCATCGCCGCGGGCGTGATCCCCGCGGGCCTGGAGATGATGGACAACCCCGCCATCCGGGCGGCCGAGGCGTTCGTGGGTGCGGGCTATCCGGTGGACGCCGCGGCCCTGCTGATCGTCGAACTGGACGGCCCCGAGGCCGAGTGCGCCGAACTGACGGGCCATGTGCGGGCGCTGGCGGCGGCGCGCGGCGCCGACTTCGTACGCGTGTCGCAGAACGAGGCCGAACGCCTGGCCTTCTGGGCGGGACGGAAGGCGGCGTTCCCGGCGGTGGGCCGCATCGCGCCGGACTATTTCTGCATGGACGGCACGATCCCGCGCGGGAAGTTGCCGCAGGTGCTGACGCGCATCAGCGAGCTGTCGGCCGAGTACGGCCTGGGCGTGGCCAACGTCTTCCACGCCGGCGACGGCAACCTGCACCCCCTCATCCTCTACGACGCCGACAGGCCGGGCGAGCTGGAGCGGGCGGAGGCGTTCGGCGCCGACATCCTCAAGCTGTGCGTGGCGGTGGGCGGCGTGCTGACCGGCGAGCACGGGGTGGGCGTGGAGAAGCGCGACCTGATGGGCGAGATGTTTGACGCCACGGACCTCGCCTGCCAGCAGCGGGTGAAGTGCGCGTTCGATCCCGGCCTGCTGCTGAACCCCGGCAAGGTGTTCCCGACGCTGCACCGCTGCGCCGAACTCGGACGGATGCACGTCCATCGGGGCAAGCTGGCCTTCCCGGAGCTGCCGCGCTTCTGATGCCCGACGAGACGCTCCGCACCCTGAAGCCGACCACCGCAGAGGAGGTGCTGGCCATCGTCGCCGAGGCCGGCGCCGGGGCGCAGCGGCTGGCCGTGATCGGCGGCGGCACCAAGCGGGCCGTGGGGGCGATGGCGCCGGTGGACGCGGTGCTCTCGACCGCCAGGCTGGATCGCATCGTCGACTATTCGCCGGACGAGCTGACGCTGACCTGCGAGCCGGGCGTGCGGATCGCGGACCTGGAGCGCCTGACCGCGGCGAGGGGGCAGATGCTGGCGTTCGAGCCCCCGCGCTGGACCAGCCTGCTGGCCGCCCGCGGCGAGCCGACCCTGGGCGGCGTATTGTCGGCGAACCTCTCCGGACCGCGGCGGATCCGCGCCGGCGCGGCGCGCGACCACTTCCTCGGGTTCGAGGCGGTCTCGGGCCGGGGCGAACTGTTCAAGGCCGGCGGGCGGGTGGTGAAGAACGTCACCGGCTACGACCTGATGAAGCTGATCGCCGGCTCGTGGGGCACGCTCGCCGTGCTGACGCAGGTGACGATCAAGGTGCTGCCGGCGCCCCGGACCGAGACCACGCTCCTGCTGTTCGGCCTGCCTGACGTGCGCGCCAGCGAGGCGATGACGGCGGCGCTGAACGGGCCGTTCGAGGTGTCGGGCGCGGCGCACCTGCCGAGCTTCGTGGCGCGGGCCCGGCCGCTGAAGGCCGAGATGGCGGTGACGGCGATGAGGCTTGAGGGCTTCGAGGCGTCGGTGGCGGCGCGGGCGGAGTCCCTGGCCGCGACGCTGAAGGGGTTCGGCCGCATCGAGCTGTTGGACGCGGCGCACTCCCGCGAGTTCTGGGGCCAGGTGCGCGAGGTCGAGGCGTTCGCCGAGGACCCCCGTCCCCTCTGGCGGCTGTCGCTGCCGCCGGCGCAGGGCTGGCGCGGGCCGCACGGCCTGCCGGGAGACGCGCTCTACGACTGGGGCGGCGGGCTCGTCTGGCTGGCGACCGAGGAGCCGCCGGCCAAGGTGCGCGCCGTGGCGCGGGAACTCGGCGGCCATGCGCTCGGCCTGCGGGGGCACGAGGCCTTCACGCCGCGGGAGGGGGCGCTCGGGGCGTTGCAGGCGCGGGTCAAGGCGGCGTTCGATCCGCTGGGCGTGCTCAATCCCGGCCGGATGGAGGGCGCGTCTTGAGGACCGGGTTCACCCCCGAACAACTGGCGGATTCCGAGACCGCCGCCTCGGCCGCCGCGATCCGCAAGTGCGTGCACTGTGGGTTCTGCACGGCCACCTGTCCGACCTATGTCCTGCTCGGTGACGAGCGCGACAGCCCGCGCGGGCGGATCGAGCTGATCCGGCGGATGCTGGAGGACGGCGGCAAGCCGTCGCCGGAGGCGGTGAAGCACGTGGATCGGTGCCTGTCCTGCCTGGCGTGCACCACGACCTGTCCCTCGGGCGTGGACTACGCCCAGCTCATCGACCATGCCCGCGCCCACATCGAGGCGCACCACGTCCGCCCGCTGCCGGAGCGCGTGCTGCGCGCCCTGATCCCGGCCGTGATGACTCGGCCCGGGCGGCTGAAGTGGGCGTTGCGGCTCGGGCGTCTGGCGCAGCCGCTGGAGCCCTTGCTGGTCAAGCTGCGCCTCATGCCGTTGGCGGCGCTGCTGCGGCTGGTCCCGCGGCGGGCGGGGATGGCGCGCGTACCGACGGCGCCCCAGGGCCAGCGGCGTGGGCGGGTGATCCTGCTGCAGGGCTGCGTCGAGCCCGAGATGACCCCGCAGGTCCGCGCCGCCGCCATTCGGTTGCTGACCCGGGCCGGCTTCGAGGTGGTGCTGGCCGAGGGCGAACGGTGCTGCGGGGCGCTGTCCGAGCACCTGGGCCGCGCCGGGGAAGCGCGGGGGCTCGCGCAGGCGAACCTGGCGGCCTGGGCGCGGGTGGGGAGCGTCGATGCGATCATCACCACGGCCGCAGGATGCGGGACCATGCTCAAGAGCTACCGTCGGCTCGTGGGCGAGCCGGTCCCGGCGAAGGACATCCTGGAGTTCATCGACCAGGTCGGCCTGCCGCCGGTGGTGAAGCAGCGCCTTCCCAGCGTCGCCTACCACGCGGCGTGCTCGCTGCAGCACGGGCAGCAGATCAAGGCGGCGCCGCCGCGCCTGCTGGCCGAAGCCGGGTTCGAGGTCCTGAGCATCGCCGAAGGGCACCTCTGCTGCGGCTCGGCGGGGGTCTACAACATCCTGCAGCCGGAGCTGGCCGGGCGCCTGCGCGACCGCAAGGCCGCCAATATCGCGGCCACGGGCGCGGCCGTGGTCGCGGCGGGCAACGTCGGCTGCATGGCCCAGCTCGCCCCGGCGCTGGACATGCCGGTGGTGCATCCGGTGGAGCTGCTGGACTGGGCCACGGGCGGCCCCATGCCGGCGGCGCTCGCGTCTGGGGAGAGTTCCCTAGGGGTTGCTACCTAGGGGGCGATGCGAAATTTCGCGGCCAGCGCGACCGCCCTACACCCTCTCTCATTGAGAGGACGGCCGTCATGCCCCTGGAGTTGCAGTTCGAAGTCTTCGGCCTGGCCTGCGCGGTCTATGCCCTGATCGCCGCGGGCGTCCTCGTCTGGAACGCCCGGGGCCGTTCGCAGGGACTAGGCGGCCTCGACGAAGCCTGGCCAGGTGGACATGTACTTCACGAAGGCGGGGCCCAGGCCCTCATTCGCCAGGTATTCGGCCGTGACGGGCAGGGCGATGGGAGTGAAGGCCGGATCGCGGGACCGCTCGGGGAAATCGTGATGCAGGATGGCCGCCCGGCCGATCAGGACGTAGTCGGCTCCATCGGCTAGCATCTTCGCGGCGATGGCGGGCGAGGTGACCTTGCCGGCGACGCCCAGCCGCACCTGGCCGCGGTCCAGCTCGGTGAAGTAGCTCATCAGGCTGCGGCCCTTGAACTCCTCCTCCACCGGCTCCTTGAAGACATCCCACAGCGACATGTCGAGGTAGTCGATCCGGCCGTCCTTGAGGATCGCCTGGGCGGTGTCGCGGATCTCGGCCAGCTTCAGGCCGAAGCGTTCGGGCGAGAGGCGCAGTCCGAGCTGGAAATCGGGGCCCGTGCGCGCCCGCACGCCGTCGATGATCTCGAAGATGATCCGGGCCCGGTTCTCTATCGAGCCGCCGTAGCGGTCCTCCCGCTTGTTGATCTCGGGCGAGAGGAACTGGGCAAGAATGTAGCCGTGGGCGCCGTGGATCTCGACGCCCTCGAAGCCGGCCCGCTCGGCGCGGACGGCGGCGACGACGAAGTCCTCCACCAGCTGTTCCACCTCGTGGAGCGAGAGGCCCCGCGCGCCCGTCTCGGGGTCGTCGGACGGGCAGACCGGCTGGCCGACCAGCTCCTTCGGCGAGCGGTTGCCGGCGTGATGGAGCTGCACCGAGGAGACCGATCCCGCGGCCTTGATCGCGGCGGCGAGGCGCGAGAGCCCCGGCAGGTGCTGGTCGCCGAAGATGCCGAGCTGGCCGGGGAAGCCCTGGCCCACCGCCTGCACATGCGCGGCGCAGGTCATGGTCAGGCCGAAGCCCCCCTTGGCGCGCAGGGTCAGCCAGTTGAACTCGTCGTCCGACAGCGTGCCGTCAGGATGGCTCTGGAGGTTGGTCAACGGCGCCAGCATGAAGCGGTTCTTCATGGCCGGGCCGTGGGCGAAGCTCATCGGGGCGAAGAGGTCGGACAAGGCGCGTCTCCAGGCAGGATCTTGCGTGAGCGATAGCGGCCTTCCCTCGCGTCGGGCAAACCAGCGTTTCTGAAGGCGGCCTCAGACTTGCGCCGCGAGGAAGATCGGCCCGCCGATGACGTCGAAGCGGCCCGGCTCGGTCCGGCGCAGGGCGGTCAGCTGCATGACCGGGGGCGTGCCTTCCACGGCGCCCAGCCGCGCGCCCTGTGGGACGGCGAGCCGCGGGCGCAGGTCGCCAGGAAGGCTGCGGAGCGCGCGGGCGATGTCCGGACCCTGGGCCTCGAAGGGCAGCGGCTCGGGCAGGGTCGCGACAGGGCAGGCGTAGAGGCCGACCAGCCAGGCGCTGTCCGGACCGCGCGCCAGGGCGTAGGCGGCATGGGTATGGCTGGGGCGCAGCAGGTTGGCCCAATGCCCGGGGCTGCGCCGCAGGCGCGAGATGAGGTGGTCCGGGCTCGCGGGCGGACCCGCGCCATGATGGTAGGCGATGTTCTCGGACGGCGAGCCGATGGTGGTCCGGCCGAGCAGCCACAGGCGATGGCTGGGGTCGAAGCCTTCGGGCGAGAGGTGTTCGACGTAGCGGCGGCGCGCCAGGTCGCCGGCGTGGGCCCGCGCGGCGAGGGCCAGCTCGTCGTCCCACTGGACGGGGCGTGCGCCGGCGGCTTCCCGGGCGGCGTTGGTCGCCGCCAGCGCCGTGCGGGCGCCAGGCTCGTCGAACCGGCCGCCGCCGGCGTCGGCCAGCCGGGCGCGGAGCAGGGCCTCGTAGTCTCGCCAGGCCCGGAAGTCGGAGGCGGGCGGGGCCGCGTCGCGCACCGGTTCGGCGAAGACCGGGCCGGCGGCGACCGTGAGGCCGGCCGCCAGCGCCTCGCGGCGCGACAGCCTCACGGCGGCGGCATCCGCCGGATGTAGTCCTGGATCAACGCCAGCCCTTCGTCGTGCACCAGCGTCCGGCCGAGCTCCGGCATCATCACGCCTGGCTCGGTCGAGGCCATGCGGTAGGCGAGGATAGAGGCCTCGGGATGACCGGGTTCGATGCCGACCTTCAGGTTACCCGCTCCACGGCCCGCCGCCACCGGGCCCTTGCCGACCCCGAGCGCCGCGGGGCGCGTCTCGCCCAGGTTCAGGAACAGGCCCGAGTTGGAGGCCATGCCGCGCGGGTTGTGGCAGTGGGCGCAGTTGGCGTCGAGGTAGGCCCGGGCGCGGGCCTCGAGCGGCTCGGCCGGATCGTCCCACCGCGCCGCGCGAGGCGCCGACGCGGGTCGCGGCGCGCCCTCCAGCAGGCCGGCCCTTGTCCAGTGGACGAGCTGGTTTCGCCGGCCGTCCGGATAGGCGAAGTCGCCGTTCAGGTTCTGCGCCTTGGGGCCGATCGGTGAGATCTGCTTGTCGACCTGGTGGCACTCCTTGCACTGGTTCTGGTTCGGGACGGCGTAGTCGACCGTGCGCGGCGCCCCGTCGAGGTCGACGAAGCGGACCTCGGCCCGCGCCCCCGCGCGCTTCAGCACCGCCTCGGTCTGTTCGGCGTTCCAGACGTAGGCCTGCGCCACCCATCCGTCCTGCTTGTGGATCAGGAGGCGGGTCTCGATGAGGCGGACGTCGGCCTCGGGGCGGCGCATGTCGGCCGGATAGGCGAAGGTCTTGACCAGGGTCGCGCCGACCGGGAAGTCGAACGCCCCGTCGGCCCGATAGCGGGCGCGGGTTCCCGGCGGCAGGTAGAGAAAGCGCGACTTCTCCGCATAGTCGGTGAAGAGCGGGGTGTTGAGGGCGTAGGGGGTCAGCCCCGCGTTGGGCCGGGCCCCGCGGGTCCCAACGAACAGCCGGTAGTCCGACAGCTTCGGCGCCGGCGCGTCGGCCAGCAGGGTCTCGAGGGCCACCGGCTCGGGCCGGGGCGCGGCCCCAAGGCAGAGGAGGGCGGCGAGCGCGGCGAACCAGGCTTTCACGGCCCGCAGCCTAGGCGCCGAGGTCGGCCTGGGCCTTGGGCAGGGCGACCGGCTTCGGCTCGGGCAGGGCCGCGTCGCCGAGCTTGTCCACCACCGCCGGCTTGGCCGCCATGAGCGCGCCGGGCGCCGGGAGATTGAGGTTGAGGACCGGCCCGTCGGTCAGGCGGACGCGTACCGGGTCGCTGTTCTGGGGGTGCTGGGTGACCCCGTCCCACATGATCGGCGGGATCGTCCCGCCAAGCTCCTTGGCCAGGATCTCGGCGCCGGTGAACTTGGCGTCGTAGCCGTTCTTTCCGATCCGGTTGTCCCGCACGACGATGTCGCGGGGCAGCGGGTTGTAGGTCTTGTCGTCGAACTTCTGGACATAGCTGACCAGCATCACGGCGGCCGACTGGTTGCCGTCGATCTCGTTCTCGAAGACGTGGACGTCGCGGTTGGCCATCACCATCACCCCCGTGCCCACGGGGACCCCGGCGACGATGTTGCCCTTGGGCGCGAAGTTCGGCGTGTCGTTCTGCACGACCTTGTTGCGGAACAGGCGCGTGGAGTGGCCGCCCATCTGAGGCAGGTTGGGCAGGTCGAAGACCAGGATGCCGCCGGTGTTGCGGGTGGCGACGTTGTCGAACACGTCGGCGTTCATCGAGTTCTCGATCTCGATGCCGGCCACGTTGAACTCGGCCCGGCTGCGCTTGACGACGATGTTCCTGGACTGGCCGACGTAGATGCCGGCGTCCGAGGCGCCCTTCACCAGCACCCGGTCGATCAGCACGTTGGTGGAGGAGACGGGATAGACGCCGTAGGCCCCGTTGGTCTCCTTCGGTCCCCCGGTCCACTCGACGCGCACGTTGATGAAGCTGATCTGGTCGGAGCCCTTGGCCTTGATCCCGTCGCCGCGAGTGTCCTCGACGCCGAAGTCACGGACCGTCACCCGATCGGAGGTGATCAGCAGGCCTTCGCCAGCGCCCTTCTGTCCCTTGAACGACAGCACGGTGGCGTCAGGGCCGGCGCCCGTCACGGTGACATTGTCCACGTCCAGCGACAGGCCATCGGAGAGTTCGTACCGGCCGGCCGCGAGCTTCACCACGTCGCCGGGCCTGGCGTCGAGCAGGGCGGTCTGCAGGCGCTCCTGGGCGTCAGGGCCCGGTGCGACGTCGAGCGTGCGGGCCTGAGCGGCGCCGGCGAGCGCGCTGGCGGCGAGGAGAGCGATAGCGAGCCTGTTCATCTGTTCCGTCCCTGTCCCGGCATCGTGACGCGCCGTTCAACTTCGGAACCTGCCGCTGTTCAGGCGATCGGCGCAACCCCCGCGCTGCAGGCGGTCAGCCGGCGGCGGCTACGTAGCCGTCGATCTCGGCCAGGCGCTGCTGGATCGCTTCGGCGGGGAGGAACGAGCCGGTGAAGCTGTTCTTCGCCAGGGTCACGAGGTCCGCGCGGCCGAGCGAAAGCGCCTCGGCGGTCTCGACCCAGTTCTGACCGAGGTACCCCCCGAAGTAGGCCGGGTCGTCCGAGTTGATGGTGGCGCGCAGTCCGAGGTCCAGCATCCGCTTCAGCGGGTGGGCCTTGAGGTCCTTCACCACGCAGAGCTTGAGGTTCGACAGCGGACAGACGGTGAGCGTCATGCCCTCGGCGACCAGCCGCTTCACGAGCCCGGCGTCATCCAGGGCGCGGTTGCCGTGGTCGATGCGATCGACGCGGAGGAGGTCGAGCGCCTCGTGGACGTATTCGGGCGGGCCCTCCTCGCCGGCGTGGGCCACCAGCTTGAGGCCCCGGTCGCGAGCGGCGGCGAACACGCGGGCGAACTTCGACGGCGGGTGGCCCACTTCGGAGGAGTCCAGCCCGACCCCCTTGATCCGATCGAGGTAGGACTCGGCGGCCTTCAGGGTCGCGAAGGCGGCGTCCTCGTCCAGGTGGCGCAGGAAGCAGAGGATCAGCGAGGACGTGATCCCGAAGGCCCGTTCGGCCTCGGCCATGCCGGCGAGCAGCCCGTCGGCGACGACGGCGAAGGGGATGCCGCGGTCGGTGTGGGTCTGCGGGTCGAAGAACAGCTCCACATGCCGGCAGCCGTCGCCCGCCACCCGGCGGAAGTAGGCCAGGGCCAGGTCGCGGAAGTCGTCCTCGGTCATGAGCACGCCGGCGCCCTGGTAGTAGATGTCGAGGAAGTCCTGGAGGTTGGAGAAGGCGTAGGCGGCGCGCACCTCCTCCACGGACCGGAACGGCAGGGCGACGCCGTTGCGGCGCGCGAACTCGAACATCTGCTCGGGCTCGAGGCTGCCCTCGATGTGCAGATGCAGTTCAGCCTTTGGCAGGCCGCGGATGAAGGATGCAGGGTCGGTCATGGGGACGTGGTCGTCCCAAGCCGGCCTCGGGTCAAGGCTTGCGGCGGGCGCTGCGTGCTCTAGGTTCGACCTGCAACTCGGGGGTGTGCGTGGCGGGGGCAGGTGTGGCGTCGGGCGGGGAGACTGCCGAGCAGAAGCTCGCGTCCGCACACGCGGTCCTGCGCAAGACGCCTGGCATCCAGTTCGATTTCGGAGCCGCCAGGTCAGAGCCGCCGCCAGCCTGGGCCGAGGCCCTGGTGCGGTTCCTGGAACAGATCGGCCCGTTCCTGAAGTACGTGTTCTGGGGTGGCTTGGCGGTCGGCGCGGCGCTGATCCTCTACTTCGTGTTGCGCGAATTCGTGCCCGACCGCTGGTTCCGAAAGCCCATCGAGCGGACGGTCACCGACTGGCGTCCCGAGCCCGCCAGGGCGCGGGCGCTGCTGGAGGACGCCGACAGCCTGGCCGCGTCCGGCCGGTTCGAGGAGGCGATCCACCTCCTGCTGTTCCGGTCGATCGACGACCTGGTGGCGCGGCGGCCGGGGGTGGTGAAGCCGGCGCTGACCAGCCGGGACATCGCCGGCCTGGCGGTGCTGCCCCCCGACGCCCGCGGCGCCTTCGCGCGACTGGCTGAAGCGGTGGAGCGCACCTTCTTTGGCGGGCTCCCGGCAGGGGCCGAGACCTTCCAAGTGGCGCGGGCGGACTACGAGGCCTTCGCCTTCGCGGAGGGGTGGCGATGAGCGGGGAAGTGGCGGCGCAGGCGCCGGCGTTTTCGCCCCGGGCGATCCTGGCGCTGGTGATCGTGGGGATCGTTTCGCTGGCCGGTCTCGCGGTGCTGTCGGCCTATGCGCCCGACCTGCGCGGCGGCCAGGATGGCCGCGCGCATGCGCTTTCGAAGTCGGCGGTGGGCTACGCCGGCGCGCCGATCTTCATGAAGGCGGCGGGCGCGCCAGTGGTGGTCAGCCGGACGCGGCCAAGCCGCCCGGCGGAATCAACCGTGATTCTCACCCCCGAGACGGGGCTGAGCGCCAAGGAGTTGCAGGCCTATCCCAAGGGACGCCTGACGCTGATCGTCCTGCAAAAGTGGGCGACGGCGCCTGATCCGATCCGACGGGGCTTCGTGCGCAAGATAGGCGTTCTGCCGGGCGAGCGCGGCCTTTCGGCCCTGCTGACGTCGTATGCGAAGACGACCGTGGTGACCTATCGCAAGGGCCGATCCCGGCCCGTGCTCCGCGGCGTCAGCGGGCCGCTGCTGGAGGCCCCGCCGATGCGGCTGGGGGAGATCGACAGCCTGGCGACGATCTCGGGCGAGGGGTGGACGCCGCTGCTGGTGGACGAGACGGGGCGCGCCGTCCTCGTGCGGTCGACCAAGACCCCCAGCATCTGGGTGCTGGCCGAACCCGATCTCCTGAACAACCAGGGCCTAGCCAGCCGGGACACCGCGCGGGCGGCGCTGGCGATCTTCGAGGCGGCCGGCGCGGGCGAGCGGCCGCTGCTGTTCGACGTGACTCTGAACGGCTACGAGCGCGGGCGCGGGCTTGGGCGGCTGATGCTGGAGCCGCCCTGGCTGGCGGCGACGCTGATCGCAGTGGCGGCGGGCGTGCTGATGGGGTTCCACGCCCTGGCCCGCTTCGGCCAGCCGCGGCGTCGCGGTCGCGCCGTGGCGCTGGGCGCCCGGGCGCTGGTGGACAACTCCGCCGACCTCTTCCGGGCGGCGCGCAAGGAACATGAGCTGGCGCCGGCCTATGCGGCGCTGACGCGGGCGGCGGTGATGCGCCGGGCCGGCGGGCACACCGCCGAGGAGGGCTGGCTGGAGGAACTGGCCGCCCGCCGAGGCGCGGCCGCGCCGGACGAGCTGGCGGCCGAGGCCGAGGCTGCTGCGACCCGGGACGACCTGCTGGTCACGGCCAGGAAACTCTACGAGTGGCGAGGGGAGATGACGCGTGAACGTCGCTGAGGTGAAGGCGCTGGCCGACGGGGTGCGGACCGAGATCGGCAAGGCCATCGTAGGCCAGCAGGAGACCATCGACCTGCTGCTGACCGCCCTGTTCGCCCGTGGCCATGTGCTGCTGGAAGGGCCGCCCGGGGTGGCCAAGACCTATCTGGCGCAATGCTTTGCGCGCACGCTGGGTCTGGATTTCGGGCGGATCCAGTTCACCCCCGACCTGATGCCGGCCGACATCATCGGGGCCAACGTCTTCAACTTCCAGACCTCGACCTTCTCGCTGACCGAGGGACCGCTGTTCTGTGAGCTGCTGCTGGCCGACGAGATCAACCGCACCCCCCCGAAGACCCAGGCCGCCCTGCTCGAGGCGATGCAGGAACGGCGGGTGACCATCGACGGCAAGGCGCGCCAGCTCTCTGATCGCTTCATGGTGGTCGCCACCCAGAACCCCCTGGAGCAGCAGGGCACCTATCCCCTGCCCGAGGCCCAGCTCGACCGGTTTCTGTTCAAGCAGATCCTGGGCTATCCGAGCCGCGAGGAGGAACGCCGGATCGTCGCCGAATATGGGATGCAGTCGGGCCATTCCGATCCGGCGGAACGCGGCGTGGCGCGTGTCGCCACCGCCAGGCAGCTCGCCGAGGCGCACAAGGCCGTCGCCGCCGTGCGGCTGACGGACGAGATCGTCGACTATGTGCTGGACCTGGTGCGGGCCACGCGCGAGACGCCCGAACTCTCCAGCGGCGCCTCGCCCCGCAGCGCGGCTCAGCTTGCGCTGGCGTCGCGGGCCCGCGCGGCGCTGGACGGGCGCGATTACGTCATTCCGGACGACGTGAAGGCCCTCGCCCTGCCCTTGCTGCGTCACCGGGTGATCCTGTCGCCCGCGGCCGAGATCGACGGGCGCCGGCCCGACCAGATCATCCAGGCCCTGGTCGACGTGGCCGCGGCGCCGCGCTGAGCCCTTGCGCCTCTATCCCACCCGCCGGGCGATCGCCCTGATGGCCGCCGGGGCCGCCCCGGCCCTGGCCGTGGCCCTGCTCGCGCCCGGGCTCTGGACCGCGGCGGCGGCGTGGATCGTGCTGGCGGCTGGCCTGATGCTGGCCGACGCGCTGCTGGCGCCGCCGCCGCGGCGGCTGGCGCTGGAGGTGGCCGCGCCCCGCGTCATGGGTGTCGGCCGGCCCGAGGCGGCCAGGCTGATCGCGACGTTCGAGGGGCGGGCGCCTGCCGAGGTGGAGCTGGCGGTGGGCGTGGACGCCCGCCTTCGGGCCGACCCGGAGCGGGCCACCGTGCGCACGAGCGGCGGGCGCGCCGAGGCCGAGCTGCGGCTGTCGCCCCTGAGGCGGGGCGAGAGCCGGGTCGAGGGCGCCTGGGCGCGATGGCGGGGTCCGCTGGGGCTGGTCTGGCTGCAGCGCCACGCGCGGGGCGGGCCGCAGGTCGCCGTGACCCCGGACGTGTTCGGGGTGAAGGAGCAGGCGCTCCGGCTGTTTTCCCGGGATGCGCCGCTGGGGGCCAAGCCGCTCCTGGACGCCGGCGAGGGCTCGGATTTTCACGCGCTCAAGGAATTCCAGACCGGCATGGACCTGGGCGACATCGACTGGAAGCAGTCGGCCCGGCACGGAAAGCTGGTGGGCCGCGAATACCGCACCGAGCGTAACCATCACGTCGTCATCGCCCTCGACACCGGCCGGCTGATGAGCGCCCCCGTCGCCGGGCTGCCGCGCATCGACCGGGCCCTCAACGCCGCGCTGCTGCTCGCGTTCGCCAGCCTGCGGATGGGCGATCGGGTAGGCCTGTTCGCCTTTGACTCGCGACCGCGTCTCGCCAGCGGCCTGACGTCCGGACCGGCGGCCTTTCCCCTGCTCCAGAAGCTGGCGGCCTCGATCGACTATTCCAGCGAGGAGACGAATTTCACCCTCGGGCTCACCGCGCTGGCCGGGCGTCTGGACCGCCGGGCGATGGTGGTCATCTTCACCGACTTCGCCGACGCCACCAGCGCCGAGCTGATGGTGGAGAACGTCGCGCGGCTGATGCGGACACACCTGGTGCTGTTCGTGGTCTTCCGCGACGAGGAGCTGGAGAGCCTGGTCGACCAGGCGCCGCAGACGCCCGAGGACGTTTCTCGCGCGGTGGTGGCCGACCGTCTCCTGAAACAGCGCGAGGCGGTCACGGCGCGCCTGCGGCGGCTGGGCGCCCAGATCGTCGATGCGCCCGCCGACGGCCTGTCGACGGCCCTTCTCAACGGCTATCTCGACGTCAAGCGGCGGGGGCTGATCTGATGGCGGAGCTGCATCTCAAGAGCTGGCGGTTCCGGGCCGAGCGCGAGGCCGACTGGCGGCGGCTGGAGACCCTGCTGGCGAAGGCCGAGGGCGGGGCCGCGAAGCTGAGGCGCGACGAGCTGCTGGAGCTGCCGCTGCTCTATCGCCAGGCGTTGTCGTCGCTGTCGGTGGCGCGCTCGATCTCGCTGGACCAGAGCCTCGTCGCCTATCTCGAGAGCCTCTGCACCCGGGCCTACTTCTGCGTCTACGGCGCCCGCGCGCGCCTGCCCGAACGGCTCGCGCGCTTCTTCCTGCGGGACTGGCCGGCGGCGGTCCAGGCGCTGTGGCGCGAGACGGTGGTGTCGCTGGCGATCTCGGTGGTGGCCACCGTCGTCGCCTATGTGCTGGTGCGCCGCGACCCGGACTGGTTCTACAGTTTCGTCGACCCGGGACTTGCGTCGGGCCGCGACCCGATGGCGACGACGGCGTCGCTGCGCGAGACGCTCTATCAGGACACCTCGGCGATGGACGGCCTGACCGGGCTGGCCGCCTTCCTTTTCACGCATAACGCCCAGATCGCGCTGTTCGCCTTCGCGCTCGGGTTCGCCTTCTGCCTGCCGACGGCGGCGCTGCTGGTGCTCAACGGCGGGATGCTGGGGGCCTTCCTGGCGTTGTTCTTCTCCCGGAACCTCGGGGTCGAAGCCACGGGCTGGCTGATGATCCACGGCGCCACCGAGTTGTTCGCGATCGTCCTCGCGGGGGCGGCGGGCTTCTCCATCGGCTGGGCGGTGGCGTTTCCGGGCGCGCGCACCCGGGTGGACGCGGCCGCCGAGGTCGGGCGGCGCGCGGCGACGGCCATGGCGGGCGTCGTCGTCATGCTGTTCGTGGCCGGGCTGCTCGAAGGGTTCGGCCGCCAGCTGATCCAGCTGGACGCGGCCCGCTACGCGGTCGCGGCGACCACGCTGGCCGCCTGGCTGGTCTATTTCTATTGGCCGCGGAGGCCCGCGCCATGAGCGTCGAGGGCGTCGCCCAGCGGCTGAAGGGCCTGAAGGTCCGCCGCGAGCCCGCCGGCGGCTGGCGCGAGTTCGTCACGCCCGAAGGGGTGGACCTGCGCCTGAAGGTCGCCGCCTACGCCGAGCGCGCCTCGGCCCTGCTGCTCGATTTCCTGATCCTGTTCGGCGGCATGGCCGTGTTCAGCCTGGCGTGCCTGGCCGTCGTGTGGGCCACCAAGGCTTCGTGGCTGATGGAGGCCCTCGGCGTGGTGTGGCTCCTGGTCACCTTCGTCGGCCGGAACTTCTATTTCTTCCTGTTCGAGTCCCAGCCGCGCGCCGCGACGCCGGGCAAGCGGATCATGGGCCTGCGGGTCGTCGCCGCGGACGGCGGCCGGCTGACCGCCGACGCGATCTTCGCCCGCAACGCCATGCGCGAGGTCGAGGTCTTCCTGCCGCTCACCTTCTTCCTGGCGCGCGGCCAGGGAGTGGATGCGGCCCTGATCACCCTGGGGGCCATCTGGAGCGGGGTGTTCGTGCTGTTCCCGCTGTTCAACCGCGACCGCCGGCGGCTTGGCGACCTGGCCGCAGGGACGATGGTGGTGAAGGCGCCGAAGAAGGTGCTGCAGCCCGACCTCGCCGACACCGAGCGCAGCGCCGCGCAGGGCCTCGCGTTCACCCCGGCGCAGCTCGACGCCTATGGCGTCAAGGAGTTGCACGTCCTCGAGGACGTGATCCGCGCCGGAGACCGGCGGGCGATGAAGGAGGTTTCGGAGCGCATCCGCGCCAAGATCGGCTGGGAGGGGCCGGACGACATCGCCGACCGCACCTTCCTCAACGCCTATTACGCCGCCCTGCGCGGCCGGCTGGAGAGCCGGATGCTCTTCGGCCACCGCCGCAAGGACAAGTTCGACGTCAGCTGAAGATGTCGGAAAGGACCTCGCCGCCCAGGCCTTCACGCACCCGGCGCAGCTCGATGTAGACGGCGCCTGCCAGGGCCGACATCACCACCACGGCGGCGGCGGAGAAGAGCGCCTCGACGAGGACGCCGGCCGCGGTCGGGGTCTCGGTAATCAGACCCATGACGCCGAGGATCGCTCCGGCCACGACCGCGACGGTGAGCACCGTGACCCACCCGATCAGCGACACGAAAAAGATGATCCAGCGGTTTCCTCGGGTCAGCGTCCAGCTTCGTTCGAGGGAGCCCGTGATCCCGGTGTTCTCGGCGACCAACGCCGGCCCCGCCGCGGCCCAGCCGCAGGCGAGGATGATGCCCGGCACGACGAGCAGGATCATGCCGACGAGGACTCCGAGGCCCATGAGCATGTTCATCAGCAGCAGCGGCAGGAAGAGCCGGCCGCCGGCACGAAGGCATTCCGAGAGCGAAGCCGTCTTGCCGCGACTAGCCTGAGTCATGGCGAAGAAGATGGTCGCCTGCACGGCGATGCTGGTCAGCGAGGAGACGATGCTGCCGAGTTGGTTCGCCTCTTCCTGGGCCGGACTGCCGAGCGCCAGCCATCCGAAGACCAAACTCGGCAGCGATACGAACAGGAAGCCGATCAGAGCGAAACTGGCTGCGTTCTGCTTGATGGCGCCGAGTGTCTCGGAGAACACTGCCCCCATGTCCATCTTGCCGGATCCGACGGCTGTCGCGGTCATTCACGCCCCCAAGTTCATTTCCCGGGGCGATGCTAATCATGGGTTGTAACGGCTGTCGACGTGGCGCGGGCGAGGGCAGGCGATGAGCCTCACCCTGCGGGTTCGCGCCGAGCGCCTGCCGCTCCGCGCGCCGTTCCGCATCTCGCGCGGGGTGAAGACCGACGCCGAGGTCGTCGTGGCCGAGCTGGGCGACGGCCGTCTCACCGGTCTTGGCGAATGCGTGCCTTACGCGCGCTATGGCGAGACCCCGGCGTCGGTATGCGCGGCGCTGGAGGCGGCCGCCGGTCGGCTGGCGGCGGGCGCGCCGGCCTCGGCCGTCCTTGCGTCCATGCCGCCCGGCGCAGCGCGCAACGCGTTGGATTGTGCGCTGTGGGACCTCGAGGCGCGGCGCGACGGCGTCTCGGTGGCCGAGCGCCTAGAACGGAACCTGCCGGCGACGCTAACGACCGCGGTGACCATCAGCCTCGCCGAGCCTGACGCCATGGGCGCCGCCGCGTCGTCCGCGGCCGACGCGGCGCTTCTCAAGGTGAAGCTGGGCGCGGACGGCCCGGCGGAACGGCTTCGGGCTGTGGCTGCGGCGGCGCCCGACGCCCGGCTCATCATCGATCCAAACGAAGGTTGGAACCTGGACATCCTCAAGGCCATGGCGGGGCCGATCTCGCGCGCCCGGGTTGCGGTGGTGGAACAGCCGCTGCCCGCGGGCGACGACGCCGACCTGGCAGGATTGGACTATCCGGTCCCGATCTGCGCCGACGAGTCCGTGCATACGGCCGCCGACGTGGAGGCCGTCGCGGGGCGCTACCAGATGGTCAATGTGAAGCTCGACAAGGCGGGTGGCCTGACGGAGGCGCTGGCGATGGCCGAGCGGGCGCGCGCCCTGGGTCTCGGCGTGATGGCGGGCTGCATGGTGTCGAGCTCGCTCGCCATCGCGCCCGCGCTGTTCGTCGGCGCCGGCGCCGATCTCGTCGACCTGGACGGTCCCTGGTGGCTGCGCGAGGATCGGGCCGGCGGCTGCCGTTTGCAGGGCGGAATGCTCCATTCGCCGCAGCCCGGCTTCTGGGGCGAGCCGGGTCCGCGCCCCTGAGTTGACAGCGTACGCGCATCAGCGGTTCATCTGCCCGTCACAAAGCGGGGAGGCTCGGTGGCGGGCGCTGCGGCAGAGACGGTCGGAACCCTCGAGGTCGCCCTCGAGCATGCCGCGCGTCTCCTGTCCCGTGACGCCGCCGCGGCGGAAGCCCAGGCCCGCGAGATTCTCAAGGTCGTCGGCGAGCACCCCCAGGCGCTGCGCCTGCTGGGCGAGGCCCTGAGGCGCCAGGGCGAGACCGAGGCGGCCGAGGCGGCCTACCTGCGCTCGGTGAAGGCGTCGGTGGGCGACCCGGCGCTGGTGGCGGCCGCCACTGCCCTGACAGAGAACAGGCTCTCCGCGTCTGAACAGACGTTGCGCGCCGTGCTGCGTGAGCGACCGACGGACGTGGCCGCCATCCGGATGCTGGCCGAGACGGGCATGCGCCTGGGCCGCTACGACGACGCCGAGAAGCTGCTGTCGCGCTGCATCGAACTCGCGCCGGGCTTTTCGGCCGCCCGGCACAACTATGCGACGGTGCTCTATCGGCACAACAAGCCCGTCGAGGCGATCGCCCAGCTCGACCGCCTGCTGTCGGAGGACGCTGAGAACCCCGCCTATCTCAATCTCAAGGCCGCGGCGCTGGGCCGGATCGGCGAATACGAGGGCGCCATCGAGCACTACGCCCGCGTGCTGCGTCGCCATTCGACCCATCCCAAGACCTGGATGAGCTATGGCCACGCCCTGAAGACGGTCGGCCGGCAGGCGGACGCGATCGACGCCTATCGCAGGGCCCTGGCCCTCGCGCCCAACCTCGGCGAGGCCTGGTGGAGCCTGGCCAACCTCAAGACCGTGCGCTTCTCGGACGAGGACATCGCCGCGATGACGGCGCAACTCGGGCGGAGCGAGCTGGAGCGCGAGGATCGCTTCCACCTGCACTTCGCCCTCGGCAAGGCGCTGGAGGACGCGGGCGAGTGGGCGGACTCGTTCGACCACTATGCGAAGGGCAACGCCCTGCGCCGCGAGGACCTGGGCTACGAGGCCGAGGAAACCTCCATTCACGTGCGCCGGTCGCGCGCCCTCTTCACTCCGGGATTCTTCGCGGAGCGCGCGGGCCAGGGCTGCCCCGCCCCCGATCCGATCTTCGTGGTGGGCCTGCCCCGGTCGGGCTCGACGCTGGTCGAACAGATCCTGGCCAGCCACAGTCAGGTCGAGGGCACCCAGGAACTGCCCGACATCATCGCCATGGCCCGCCAGCTGGGCGGGCGGGCGCGCAAGTCGTCGGGCGGCGTCTACCCTGACATGCTGGCCGGCCTCGGGGCCGACGAGTTGCGCGCGCTGGGCGAGGAGTACCTGATGCGAGCCCAGCCGCACCGCAAGCTGGGCCGGCCCTTCTTCATCGACAAGATGCCCAACAACTGGGCGCACGTGGGCCTGATCTGCCTGATCCTGCCGAACGCGAAGATCGTCGACGCCCGGCGCCACCCGCTGGGTTGCGGTTTCTCGGGCTTCAAGCAGCACTTCGCCCGCGGCCAGGGCTTCACCTACGACCTGACCGACATCGGTCGGTATTACGCCGACTACGTCGCGCTGATGGCGCACTTCGACGAAGTCCTGCCCGGCCGCGTCCATCGGGTGATCTACGAGGAGATGGTGGCCGACCCCGAAGGACAGACCCGCGCCTTGCTGGCGCACTGCGGCCTGCCGTTCGAGGAGGCCTGCCTGCGCTTCTACGAGAACGATCGCGCCGTGCGGACCGCCAGCTCCGAGCAGGTGCGCCGGCCGATCTTCACCGACGCCGCCGACCACTGGCGGAACTACGAACCCTGGCTCGGCCCCCTGAAGGTCGCGCTGGGACCTGTGCTGGAGAGTTACCCAAACCCGCCCGTCTAGTGGGCGTCCATGTTGTGTTTGTCCGGGGGAAGAGATGACGAACGACCGTAGATCCCGTGCGGCCCGCTGGTCCGTAGGCCTGTTGGCCACCAGCATGCTCACGGCTGTGGCGGGGCCGACCTTGGCCCAGAGTAACGAAGTCGGCCTCGAAGAACTGGTGATCACGGCCCAGAAGCGGGCCGAGAACCTGCAGGACGTACCGATCAGCGTGTCCGCGCTGAGCACCGAGCGGCTGGATCAGCTGCAGGTGTCGGACATGAACGACTTCATCAAGTTCCTGCCGAACGTGACCATCAACACTTCGGCCCCGGGCTTTGCGAAGATCTACATGCGGGGCGTCGCGTCCGGCGAAAACGGCAACCACTCCGGTCCGCAGCCCAGCGTCGGCATCTATCTGGACGAACAGCCCGTCACCACGATCACCGGCCCGCTCGACGTCCACGTCTACGACATCGCGCGCGTCGAGGTGCTGGCGGGTCCGCAGGGCACGCTCTACGGCGCCAGCTCGCAGGCGGGCACGATCCGGATCATCACCAACAAGCCCAGCACCGAGGGCTTCGAGGCGGCCTACGATCTCGAGGTGAACTCGGTCGCCCACGGCGATATCGGCTACGGCGTGGAAGGCTATGTGAACCAGCCGCTCGGCGATCGCGCCGCGATCCGGCTGGTGGGCTGGGCGCTGCACGACGCCGGCTTCGTCGACAACGAGGCGGCGACGCTGACCTACCCGACCGGTCCCGTGACCATCAACAACAACGCCCTGGCGGAGAAGGACTTCAACGAGGTCGACACCTACGGCGCCCGCGCGGCGCTGAAGATCGACCTGGACGAAGACTGGTCGGTCACGTCCTCGCTCAACGCGCAGCGCACCGAAGCCGACGGGTCCTTCGCCTACGATCCGGGCCGCGGCTATCTGAACGTCGCGCGCTTCCGGCCGGACCAATCAGACGACAAGTGGTTCCAGGCGGCGGCCACGATCGAGGGCAAGGTGTCGAACCTCGACCTCGTCTACGCCGGCGCCTACATGAAGCGGTGGCTGGACAGCGAGACCGACTACTCCGACTACGCGTTCTTCTACGACACGCTCTACGGCTACGGCGCCTACTGGACGGACGACGCAGGGCGCCCGAACGACATCACGCAGTACATCCAGGCCAAGGACTACTTCACCAAGCAGTCCCACGAGTTCCGGGTGTCCACGCCGGTCGAGAACCGCTTCCGTGTCACCGCGGGCCTGTTCTACCAGCGCCAGACCCACAACATCCAACAGCGTTACAAGATCGACCGGCTGGCGGCGGCGACCGAGGTCTCCGGCTGGCCCGACACGATCTGGCTCACCAAACAGCTTCGGGTGGACCGTGACTATGCGGCCTTCGCCGACGCGGGATTCGACCTCACGGACAAGCTGACCCTCAACGCCGGCATCCGCTTCTTCAAGGCGAAGAATGGGCTGGAGGGCTTCTTCGGATATGGCCGGGGCTACTCGTCGCGCACCGGTGAGGCGGCCTGCTTCGCGCCGGCGATCGTGGAGGGCAGCCCCTGCACCAACCTTGATCGTGTGACCAAGGACACAGGTGAAACCTACCGCCTGAACGCCCAGTACAAGATCGACGACGACCGGATGGTCTATCTGACCTACTCCACCGGCTATCGTCCGGGCGGCGTCAACCGTCGCGGGGGCGACGCCTACGATCCCGACTACCTGAAGAACCTCGAGTTCGGGTGGAAGACCACCTGGTTCTCCAACCGCCTCCGCTGGAACGGCGCCGCCTTCCAGGGCAAGTGGAACGACTACCAGTTCTCGTTCCTCGGCCAGAACGGCCTGACCATCATCGCCAACGGCGGCAAGGCCAAGATCCGGGGTGTCGAGACCGATATCGACTGGCTGGCGGCGCCCGGCCTGACGGTCTCGGGGGCGGCATCCTACATCGACGCCGAACTGGACGCGGACTATCGGAACACGCCGGGCGGGCCGATCCTGGCGCCCAAAGGCCAGTCGCTGCCGGTGACGCCGAAGTTCAAGTACAACGTCAACGCCCGCTATGAGTGGGAACTGGGCGACTATGACGCCCACGTCCAGGGCTCGCTGGTGCACTCCGGGTCGGCCTATCCGGACCTGCGCAGCGCAGACCGGGCGATCGTGGGCAAGGTCCCGTCCTACACCGTCGTCGACTTCACGGCGGGCATCACCAACGGGTCGTGGCGGATCGAAGCGTTCGCCAAGAACCTGTTCGACGAGAAGTATCAGGTCGACCGCAACGTGGCCTGCACGGTCTGTACGCGGGTCTTCGTCGACCCCGGCCGGCCGCGGATTGTCGGCCTGCGGTTCGGCCAGAGCTTCTAGGCCAACGTCACCCGGCCTCGTCCCACCAGGGATAGAGGCTGGGCATGTCCTTCGAGACCCGCCCCGGGAAACGGGGCGGGCGCTTTTCGAGGAAGGCGCCGACGCCCTCCTTCACGTCCGGTCCCGCGCCCAGCTCCATGCTGAGCCGCCCGTCGATGGCCAGCAGGCCGAACGGGTCCGGCGCGCCGGCGAACCGCCACAGCATCTGCCTGGCCAGGGCCACCGACACCGGGGCCGTATTCTCCGCGATCTCGAGCGCGATCTCGCGCGCCCGCGCCAGGAGCCTCTCGGGCTCCACCACCTCGGAGACGAGGTCGGCGTCGCGCGCCTCCTCCGGCGACACCATCGTCCCCGTCATGCACCAGCGCAACGCCCGCGGCAGGCCCACCAGCTTGGGCAGGAACCAGGCGCTGCCGGCCTCGGGCACCAACCCCCGCCGGGCGAAGATGAAGCCGATCCTGGCGGTGGTGGCCGCAAGCCGGATGTCCATGGGCAGGGTCAGGGTGGCGCCGACGCCGACAGCCGCGCCGTTGATCGCGGCGATCGAGGGTTTGCGGCAGTTGAAGATCGCCTCGACAAACCCGCCGCCGGCCTTGCGCGGCTGGCCGGGCGCGGCGAAGGCCACCGAGCCCTCGGCCTTGGTGTCGAAGGCGTCGGCGCCGCCGGAGATGTCGGCGCCGGCGCAGAACCCGCGCCCCGCGCCCGTGACGATGACCACCCGCACCGCGTCGTCCTGGTCGGCGCGCTCGAACGCGTCGGTCAGCTCGGCGCCCATGACGCCCGTGTAGGCGTTCAGCTTGTCGGGACGGTTCAGGGTGATCGTCAGCACCGGGCCCTCGATCTCGTACAGGATCGTCTCGTAGGCCATGCGTGTCCTCCCATCTGGTTTTCGACCATGTCGGCGCCTTGACGAGGCGGCAGGCAACAGCGGGCGGATGCGCTATAGGCCCGGCCGTGAGCCGCCGCCCCGCCAGCCCTTCGTCGCACGGCCCGCTCGACCTCGCCTGTGTCGCGTCGCACCCGACCGCGTGGGCCGATCCGGTCGAGGTGGCGTCCGCGTTCGCGGATGAGCCGTATGCCTGCGTCCTGCTGTCGGACGCCGATGGCTGGTCATATGTCCTGCGCGACCCCGATGTCGTCGTGAACGACCCGACCGATCTGAGCGAGCCGGCGGCGATGGCCGGAACGGGCGAGGCCGCGCCGCACGGGCCGCCGTTCCAGGGCGGCGTGGTTGGCCTGGCCAGCTATGAGCTTTCCGCGCGGCTCGAACCGATGGCGCCGCAGGCGCGGGGCGAGTGGACCGACCTCGTGCTGCTGCGTTATCCGGCGCTGCTCGCCTTCCACGCGGGCCAGCGCCGCGGGCTGGCGATCGGACGCGGGCGCGACCCCCGCGCCGCCGCCGCCGCCGCCGATGTCGCGCTCACGTGGCTGGACGAGGGCCGCCCGTCGCCGTGGGACGGGGTGCTCGCCGACGGTGTCGCGCTGGCGACGTCCGACGCAGACCAAGCCGCCGCCGTCGCCGAGACGGTGGGACGGATCGCGGCGGGCGAGATCTTCCAGGCCAATCTGGCCCGGCCCTGGCGCGGAACCCTGGTCGCGGGGGCGCGTCCGTTCGACCTCTTCATGCGGCTCGCGGGGCAGAGCGTGGCGGGCTATGCGGCCTTCCTGAACCTGCCGGGCCGGGCGTTGGTGTCAAACTCGCCCGAGCGGTTCCTGTCGGTCCGCCGGGAGGCCGACGGTCTGTGGGCGGAGTCCCAGCCCATCAAGGGCACCCGGCCGCGTGGCGCCGATCCCGCCGAGGACGCCCGCCTCGCCGAGGAACTCCGGGCCAGCGAGAAGGACCGCGCCGAAAACCTGATGATCGTCGACCTGATGCGCAATGACCTGGCCCGGGTCTGCGCGCCGGGCACGGTGCGGGCGCCGGAACTGTGGGCGCTGAGGAGCTACGCCAACGTCCATCACCTGGTGAGCCGCGTGCGCGGGCGGCTGGGGACCGGCCGCACGGCCTGGGACGCATTCCTGGCCGCCTTCCCGCCGGGGTCGGTGACGGGCGCCCCGAAGCTGCAGGCGATGCGCGTGATCGCGCGGCACGAGCCGCCCCGGGGGCCCTACTGTGGCAGCCTGTTCTGGGCCGGGCCCGACGGCGCGCTGGAGGCGAGCGTGCTGATCCGCACCGTCGCCCTGACCGAAAACGCGGCAGGATGGGGGTTCGAAGCCCGCGCGGGCGGCGGCGTGGTGGCCGACAGCGATCCGTCGGCCGAGGTCGCCGAGACCACGACAAAGATCGGCGCTATCCTGAGGGCCCTGACGAAGGAGCCATTGGCAGAAGGCGCTGGCGGATGACGGGCATCCGGATCGACGACCGCGGCTTCACGCTCGGCCATGGGCTGTTCGAGACAGTGCTCTGGACGCCTGCCGGACCGGCGCACTGGGAGGCCCACCGAGAACGGTTGGAGCGTGGTTGCGCTGTCCTGGGATTGCCCAGGCCGGACCCCGGAGAGCTCCTGGCGACTGCGGAGGCGGCTTTCGGCGAGGCGGGAAGTCCTCCACGGGCCGCCGTCCGCATCAACTGGAGCGCTGGACCGGGCGCGCGGGGGCTCGATCCTCCCGAGGTCTACGCGCCGGTTCTGACCGCCAGCGCCGCAGCCCTGGGCGATCCGCCGGCGCCGGCGAGGCTGGCCACCGCCAAGGTCCGGCGCAACGACCGTTCGCCCACGTCCCGGGTCAAGAGCCTCTCCTACCTCGACAATGTGCTGGCGCGCGCCGAGGCGCGGGCGGCGGGCGCGGACGAGGCGCTGATGCTCAACACGGTGGGCGAGGTGGCCTGCGCGGCCGCCGCCAACGTGTTCTGGATCCGGCACGACGAGGTGTTCACGCCCGACCTCGAGTGCGGCGTCCTTGACGGGATCATGCGTCGCGAGGTGATCGCCGCCTGCCATCGGCTGGGCGTGCCCGTGCAGAAGGTGTTCGCCAACCCCGGCCGGGTTGCAGGCGCCCCGATGTTCATCACCAACAGCCTCACGGGCGTGCGGCCGGTGGCGTCGCTCGATGGCGTCACGCTGCCGGGCTCCATTCTGGTGAAGTCGATCGCGAAGGCGCTCAGTCCAGGGACTTGAGGACGTCGTTGAGGATTTCCGCGACCCGGCCGATCTGCACGGCGTTGATGATGAGCGGCGGCGAGAGGCAGATGATGTCGCCCGCGACGCGGACGGTGAGGCCCGCCTCGAACGCCTTCACCAGCGCCTGGTAGCCGCGGGCGCCCGGCGCGCCCGCGCGCGGCGAAAGCTCGATGGCGCCCATCAGGCCGATGTTGCGGATGTCGACGACGTTCGGCGCGCCCTTGAGGCTGTGCAGCGCCTCCTCCCACCGCGGCGCCATGGCTGCGGCATTGGCGAACAGGCCCTCGCGTTCGTAGATGTCCAGCGTCGCCAGGCCTGCCGCGCAGGCGACGGGGTGGCCGGAGTAGGTATAGCCGTGGAAGAACTCCACCGCCCCATCGGCCCCGCCGCCGACCACGGTGTCGTGCACCTTCCGGCTGGCGAACACCGCGCCCATCGGCACCGTGGCGTTGGTGATCCCCTTGGCGGTGGTCATCAGGTCGGGCGTCACGCCGAGGGCCTGGGCGGCGAACGGCGTGCCGAGCCGCCCGAAGCCGGTGATCACCTCGTCGAAGATCAGCAGGATGCCGTGCCGGTCGCAGATCGTCCGCAACCGCTCGAGGTAGCCCTGGGGCGGCGGCAGCACGCCGCCCGCGCCGGCCACCGGCTCGACCATGACCGCGGCGATGGTCTCGGCGCCGTGCAGGGCGACCAGCTGCTCCAGGTCGTCAGCCCGCTCGGCGCCGTGCGGCGGCAGGCCCCGGGCGAAGGCGTTCCGTGGGTCCTGGGTGTGGCGGAGGTGGTCCGAGGTCAGCAGCGGATAGACCCGCCGGTTGTTCACCAGCCCGCCTACCGAAATGCCGCCGAAGCCCACGCCATGATAGCCCCGCTCGCGGCCCACGAGGCGTACCCGCTGACCCTCACCGCGCGCGCGGTGGTAGGCGATCGCCATCTTGAGGGCCGTGTCCGCCGCCTCCGAGCCCGAGTTCACATAGAAGATGCGATCGAGGCCCGGCGGGGCGATCCTGGCGAGACGCGCGGCGAAGTCGAAGGCGATGGGGTGGCCCATCTGGAACGAGGGCGCGTAGTCCAGGCTCATCAGCTGGTGCTGCACCGCCGCCGCGATCTCGGGGCGCGCGTGACCGGCGTTGACGCACCAGAGCCCGGCCGTGCCGTCCAGGATCTCGCGGCCGTCGTCGCTGCGGTAATACATGCCGCTGGCCGATACGAGCATCCGGGGCGATGCCTTGAACTGGCGGTTCGCGGTGAACGGCATCCAGTAGGCCGACATGTCGGTCCGGTTTGTCAGGTCCTGCGCGGCGTCGTCCATGGCGTCCCCCGGTGCGGCTTGCGGCTACGAAACCAGCTTCCGCGCGGGGCCGCCACCCCGCCTTGGCGGATCAGGACGGCTTGAAGCCCGGACCGAGCGTGCGGGATGGCCGGCTGAGGGCTCCGGCGAGGCCGGCCGCGGCGGCGAGAAGCCCGCAGCCGATCGTCGTCGCCGCCGGCCCCATGGCCCGCAGGACCGGAGGCCCCAGCGCGCTGGCGGCCATCATCGCGCTGATCACGAGCACGAGGCGCAGCCGAAGCACCGCAGCATGGTCATCGCTGGCCAGTCGCGCCGCGAAAAAGGTCATCATCTGCAGGCCGGCCACGGCATTGGCCACCCCCATCAGCGCCGCCGCCGCGACCATGGCGGGCAGGCGCGACGAATGGGGCAGGGCGGCCGCCGCGCCGACGAGGGCCAGGCTCAGCCCGATCATGACATAGCCTTCGAACTGCCGTCGGAGCGGTCGACGCGGCTCGCCGAGGACCAGGACAGGACCCGCCAGCAGTTCGGCCGCGGCCGCCGTTCCGAACACCAGCGCGACGGCGCCCAGCCCGCCTGCGCCTTCGGACTGAGCGAACAGGAGCGGCACGGCGACGGTGAAGCCGACCGCATAGGCGCCGCCCCGAACCGCCGTCGCCAGCAGCGCCGCCCAGACACCGGGGCAGGCGTTCGCCGCGTGGACGCCGCGCGCCAGCCGGCGCAGCAGGTCCGGGCGCGAGGCCGACGGCGCGACGGCGGTTGGCTCAAGCCTGCGGCCCAGGGTGAGGATCGCCGCGGCCGAGACCAGGAAGCTCGCCGCATTCGCGCTGAGCAGGTGGACAGCCGGGATGGCCGCGAGCGCCGCTGCCGCGAGGAAGGGGCCGGCCGCCTGAGCCACGCGGACCACGCCATCAAACAGGCCGTTCACCGCGCGGATGCGCTCGGGACCGACCAGGGCCGGGAGGCTGGACAGGAACACCGGCCGGGCCAATCCGCCGAAGGCCGACAACAGCACGCTGGCGACGACCAGGGTGGGCAAATCGAGGCCCCCGCTCAGGGCGCTGACGACCACGGCCAGGCAGGCCGCGGCCGAAGCGAGGTCGGTGGCGATCAGGAACGGGCCACGGGGAAAGCGTTCGGCCAGCGGTCCGCCAAACAGGCTCATCACGAGGATCGCCGCCGACTGGGCGGTGACCAAGAGGGCGGCGTTGGCGCCGGCGGCCTCGGTTGCGAGCCAGATCGCGCCGACGCGATAGAGCTCGCCGCCCAGGGCCGAGAGCGCCAGGCCGGCCCACAGCACGCGGACGTGCCGGTCCCGCAGGAGATCCGCGTAGGGGTGCGCCATGGCCTGATCTCGCGCCCGAGTCGCACGAACGACCAACCCACGTTCTGCGGGAAATTCCTAGGAGTAACGGGCCTCGAGTTTCTGCGTCGTGGCGCCGGCCTTCAGGCTTTCCACCGCCCACGCCAGATCGGCCAGGTACTGATCGGCGACGGTGGCGTGGAAGGGCGAGAGCATCAGGTGCAGGGCGTGCGGCTCGGTGGTGATGCTGGTGAACCAGCCCCGCTCGCGCATCTTCGCCCACAGCGCCAGGCAATCGACGTCCGACCGGCTGAAGGCGACGATGCCGAGCTGCGGTTGTCCAAGGATGGTGAAGCCCAGCCGGCGCGCCCCGGCCTCGATCACCTCGCGCGCGGCGGTCACCTCACCGTGCTTGCGCCGGTAACCCTCGACACCCAGGAAGTTCATAACCGCCCAGGCCGCCGAGATCGCGCCGCCGGGCCGGGTGCCGGCCAGGGTGGGCGTCACCATCCGTCCGCCCGGCCAGTCGCGGAAGTCGAAGGTCATGAACTTCATCAGCTCCGCCGAGCGGAACAGTACGGTCGAGGCGCCTTTGGCGCAGTAGCCGTACTTGTGCAGGTCGGCCGACATCGAGCGCACGCCCGGCAGCTCGAAGTCGAACGGCGGGACGTCGCCGCCGTTCATCCGCACGAAGGGCGCGATGTAGCCGCCGACGCAGGCGTCCACGTGCAGCCACAGGTCCCGCGCCACGGCCAGCTCCGACAGCGCGCCGATCGGGTCGATCAGGCCGTAGGGGAAGTTGGGCGCCGATCCGACGATCATCACCGTGGCTGTGTCGACCGCCGCCGCCATGGCCGCGGGATCGGCCAGGTAGTCCACGAGCGGCGTGCGCCGCACCTCGATCTCCATCACCGCGCAGGCCTTGTCGAAGGCCGGATGGGCCGACCGGGGCAGCACGATGTTGAGCGGCCCGGTCACGCCGCGCGCCTTGCGGGCGTAGTCGCGCGCGGCCTTCACCGCCATGGTGATCGAGTCCGTGCCCCCGGAGGTGATGACGCCGGCGGCCTCATCGGGCCCATGCAACAGCGAGAGGCCGAAGCCGACGACCTCCTCTTCCATGCGCTTCAGGCTGGGGAAGGCGGCGGGGCCCAGCCCGTTCTCGGACATGAAGAGGGCGTAGGCCTCCTTCTGGACCTGTTCCACCTCAGGACCGGCGTTGAAGACGTAGACGGCGGTCTTGCCGTCGCGCCAGCGGACATCGCCGGTCGCATAGTCGGCCATCCGGGCCTTGAGGTCGGCCCAGGGCGTGCCGGCGTCGGGAAGCGGGTGTCTCATGGCGCCATCCTGGACCCCTGCCGGGACCGTCGCCAAGCCTCTTAGCGCTTGCCAACGGCCGCTGCGTGGCCGGAGAGTTCAAGAGGCCAGGGCGCGACAGACGCCCGGCGGGAGGGACCACCATGCGCTTCGGCATCTTCTACGAGCATCAGCTTCCGCGCCCCTGGAACGAAGGCGACGAGGCGCGGCTGTTCCACGAGGCGCTGGAGCAGGTCCAGCTCGCCGACCGCCTGGGCTATGACTACGCCTGGGAGGTCGAGCACCATTTCCTGGAGGAGTATTCGCACTCCTCGGCGCCCGAGGTGTTCCTGGCGGCCTGCGCGGCCCTGACCAAGACCATCCGGCTGGGGCATGGCATCCGGCAGGTGATCCCGAACTACAATCACCCGGCCCGCACGGCGGAAGGGCTGGCGACCCTCGACATCATCTCCAACGGCCGGCTCGACTTCGGCATCGGCGAGGGCGCGACCCGGCTGGAGCTGGGCGGCTTCGGCATCCCGGCGAAGGACAAGCGGGCCCTGGCGCTGGAGGCCGCCGAGCAGATCGCCAACATGCTGGTGATGAACCCCTATCCGGGGTTCGAAGGACAGGGCTTCTCGTTCCCCTGCCGCAACATCGTGCCGAAGCCGATGCAGAAGCCGCACCCGCCCATGTGGATGGCCTGCACCAACCGCGACACCATCAAGGTCGCCGCCTCGATCGGCGTGGGCGCCCTGGCGTTCTCGTTCCTCGATCCCGAGGAGGCAAAGACCTGGGCCGAGATCTACTACGGGATCATCAAGTCGGACGCGTGCGTGCCCATCGGCCACAGCGTGAACGCCAACCTGGCCATGGTGTCGAACTTCTCGGTCCATCCCGACCGGGCGGAGGCGATCCGGCGGGGGCAGGAGGGGTTCGAGTTCTTTTCCTACGCGGTGAATGCGCTCGTGGCCCACGACGTGCTGCCTGGCCGCTCGACGCTGTTCGCCGACTTCCAGAAGAGCCGCGCCGCCAGCGACGACGAGATCATCGCCGCGCGCAAGGCCGCCGCGGTCAACGCCAACGGCATCGGCACGCCCGAGGATATCCGCGAGCATATCAAGGGCTTCCAGGCGGCCGGCGTCGACCAGGTGATCTTCATGCAGCAGGCCGGCCGCAACCGGCATGAGCACATCTGCGAGTCGCTGGAGCTGTTCGCCGCCGAGGTCATGCCGGCGTTCAAGGCCGAGGCTGCCGCCCGCGAGGCCCGGAAGCAGGCCGAGCTCGCGCCGTACATCGGGGCTGCGATGAAGCGGAAGCGCTGGATGAAGCCGCTCGAAGACCACGAGATCCCCGTGGTGCCCGCGTCCCGCGCCAAGGCCCAGATCAACGAGGCGGCGCGCTAGGCGGCGCCATTTCGAAGACCGGCGTTCGTCCGACATTGACTCGGCCCTGAGCCGGCGGGACAGTCGCGGCCCGTCGGGGGACAAACGGGAGGCTGTCATGGCGCTCTTCGGTCGATGGGTTGTGCCCGCGTTGCTGTCTCTGGCTGTCGCTGCCCCCGCCGGCGCGGTCACGATCGGCCAGGTCGACGACTTCGAGGACGGGACCACCCAAGGCTGGGCGGTCGCGTTCGGTCCCGGCGGCGGCCCGCACCCGGCGCCGCCCCAGAACATCGCCACCGGCGGGCCGGCGGGCCTGGACGACAACTTCCTGATGCTCACGGCCCTGGGCGGCGGCGGGCCGGGTTCGCGGCTTACTGCGGGCAATCTGGCTCAGTGGAGTGGCGACTACATCGCCGGCGGCGTCGGGCGGATCGAGATGTGGGTGAACAATTTCGGTCAGAACGACCTCTCATTGCGGCTTCTGTTCGAGGACCCGTTGGCCGGGCCGCCGGCGAACGTGGCCTACTCGGCCGATCCGATCGTGGTCGTGGCCGGCGGGGGATGGCAGAAGATTTCGTACTCGTTGGCCGAGGCTGATCTCCAGGCGGCCCTCGGCGATGTGCACAGCGCCCTGTCGGGGGCCACGGTGTTGCGGCTGTATCACGGTGTCGCCGACGGGTTCCCCGGCGAGGTGGTGTCGGCTCAGCTGGGGGTCGACAACATTCGCGCCGTCGCGGCTGTGCCCGAGCCGGCAACCTGGGCCTTGATGATCGGCGGCTTCGGCCTGACCGGCGCGGCGCTCCGTGGGCGCGCCGCAAGGACCGCCTGAACCCCTAGCGCGCTGTCCAGTTCGGCTGGCCGATGGCGTCGGTCCGGCACGGGCGGCCGTGCAGGCAGACCTCCCGGAACTGGTAGAGCCAGGCGGCGGTCGGCGGGTTCAGCCAGCTCCCGCGCGCAAACATCCGGAGGATCGGCGGGCCGCCGTCGGGATGGCGGCTGCGGCGCGGCGCGTGCGGATGGTCCAGGTCGGCCAGGGGCACCAGCCACGCGGCGTGAACCTCCTCAGGGTTCGGGGCCAGCGTCACGGGGGCGGGCGTCCAGAACACCACCGGCGTCACCACGTGTCCGCCGAGAGTGAGGAAGTCGTCCAGCAGGCCGAGGGCGGCCTCGCGCGCCAGCTCGACGCCGAGTTCCTCGAAGGTCTCGCGCCGGGCCGCATCGACCGGGTCCTCGCCTGGGTCGATATTGCCCCCGGGCAGGGCGTAGTTGCCCGCGCCCCGGCGCATGTGCATGGCGCGGCGGGTGAGGATCCAGGTCGGCCCCTCCTCGGTGGGCGACAGCACGATGGCGACCGCGGCGCGTCGGCGGCCGGTCGGGTCCAGCGCGACCCGTTCGAAGCTGGCGAGATGGGTCTCGATGCGGGCGCGGAGGTGTTGCACTCCCACACCATAGCCGTGCTTGGCGAAGTTCGGCCACGGGCGCATGATCCGGTCACGAGACCGAGCCCACGCAGGCGACGTCCATATGGGAGGACCAAGATGGCCGACGGCAACACGCTGAAGGACGAAGCCCGCGCTCGCGCCTATTCCACGCCGCTGGAGGATTTCCATCCCGGCGACCCGGAGCTCTTCCGCAACGACGCGCACTGGCCCTGGTTCGAGCGCCTGCGGAAGGAAGCCCCGGTCCACTGGTGCCGCGACAGCGAGTTCGGCCCGTACTGGTCGGTGACCCGCTACAACGACATCATGGCGGTGGACACGAACCACCAGGTGTTCTCGTCCGACGCGGCCCTGGGCGGCATCACCATCCGCGATGCCCGGCCCGACCTGCGCCGGCCCAGTTTCATCGCCATGGACCCGCCGCGCCACGACGTCCAGCGCAAGACCGTCAGCCCCATCGTCGCGCCGGCGAACCTGGCGATCATGGAGCCGATCATCCGCGAGCGGGCCGGCCGCATCCTCGACGAACTGCCGATCGGCGAGACGTTCAACTGGGTGGACAGGGTCTCGATCGAACTCACCACCCAGATGCTGGCGACCCTGTTCGACTTCCCATTCGAGGACCGGCGCAAGCTGACCCGGTGGTCGGACGTGGCGACCACCATTCCGATGCCGGGCGCCCTGGTGGAGACCGAGGAGGCCCGCCAGGCCGAATTGATGGAGTGCCTGGCCTACTTCACCCGCCTGTGGAACGAGCGGGTGAACGCCCCGCCCAAGGGCGACCTCGTCTCGATGCTGGCCCACGGCGAGGCCACGCGGGACATGACCCCCGACGAGTACCTCGGCAACATCATCCTGCTGATCGTCGGCGGCAACGACACCACCCGCAACTCGATCAGCGGCGGCCTCCTGGCGTTGAACCAGAATCCCGCCGAATACGACAAGCTGCGGGCCAATCCCGATCTGATCCCCAACATGGTCCCGGAGATCATCCGCTGGCAGACGCCGCTGGCGCACATGCGGCGCACGGCGTTGGAGGACGTCGAGCTGGCCGGCCAGCAGATCAAGAAGGGCGACAAGGTCGTCATGTGGTACGTCTCGGGCAATCGCGACGAGACGGTGATCGACAATCCCGACGCCTTCCTGATCGACCGCGAACGTCCGCGCCAGCACCTGTCGTTCGGCTTCGGCATCCACCGGTGCGTCGGCAACCGCCTGGCGGAGCTGCAGCTCAAGATCGTCTGGGAGGAGATCCTGAAGCGCTTCCGCCACATCGAGGTGGTCGGCGAGCCGCGGCGCGTGCGGTCCAGCTTCGTGAAGGGCTACGAGGAACTGCCGGTCCGCATCCTGAACTAGCCGGGCGAGGCGCCTTTCGACATTCTGCGACCCGCAGATTCGAGAGGCTCCCATGAAGACCCGCGCCGCTGTCGCCTTCGAGGCGAAGAAGCCCCTGGAGATCGTCGAGGTCGACCTGGAGGGACCGCGCGCCGGCGAGGTGCTGGTGGAGATCAAGGCCACCGGCGTCTGCCACACCGACGCCTACACCCTGGATGGTCTGGACTCCGAGGGCATCTTCCCCTCGATCCTTGGCCACGAGGGCGCGGGGGTCGTGGTCGAGGTCGGGCCGGGCGTGACCTCGTTGGCGGTCGGCGATCACGTGATCCCGCTCTACACGCCAGAATGTCGGCAGTGCAAAAGCTGCCTCAGCCGGAAGACCAACCTCTGCACGGCCATCCGCGGCACCCAGGGCAAGGGCCTGATGCCCGACGGGACCAGCCGGTTCAGCTACAAGGGCCAGCCGATCTATCACTACATGGGCTGCTCGACCTTCTCGAACTACACCGTCCTGCCCGAGATCGCGGTGGCGAAGATCCGCAAGGACGCGCCGTTCGACACCGCCTGCTACATCGGCTGCGGCGTCACCACGGGCGTCGGGGCGGTGGTCAACACGGCCCAGGTCGAGCCGGGCGCCAACTGCGTGGTCTTCGGCCTCGGCGGCATCGGCCTGAACGTGATCCAGGGTCTGAAGCTGGTCGGCGCCGGGATGATCATCGGCGTCGACATCAACCCCGACCGCGAGGCATGGGGTCGCAAGTTCGGCATGACCCACTTCGTCAATCCGAAGACCATCGACGGCGACATCGTCGCCCATCTGGTGGCCCTGACGGACGGCGGCGCCGACTACACCTTCGACGCCACGGGCAACACCACGGTCATGCGCCAGGCGCTGGAGGCCTGCCACCGCGGCTGGGGCGAGAGCATCATCATCGGCGTGGCCGAGGCCGGGAAGGAGATCGCCACGCGCCCCTTCCAGCTGGTCACCGGCCGGGTGTGGAAGGGCACGGCTTTTGGCGGCGCCCGCGGGCGCACCGACACCCCCAAGATCGTCGACTGGTACATGGACGGGAAGATCGAGATCGACCCGATGATCACCCACCGGCTGCCGCTGGAGCGCATCAACGAGGCGTTCGACCTGATGCACGCCGGCGAGAGCATCCGCACCGTGGTGGTCTTCTAGGCCGGGGCGCCGAGGCGCCCGCGGGTGATCCGGCAGCGACAAGCCGTGCGGCTTTTCCTATCCTGCCCGCAAATGTGCGCGCGGAACGCGCAATGAGTCTGGGGGAGATCTTGGCGCCGTCTGGGCCGTCCTTGAGGCCGGAAGAAGGGACCGCCCTGGTTCGCGCCTTCTTCGAGAAGCGCGAGAACCTGCTGCTGTTCCTGGCGGCGCGGACGCGCGACATGGCGACCGCCGAGGATCTCGTCCAGGACCTCTACCTGAAGATCTCGTCCCTCGGGCCCGACACCGATATCCGCGCGCCGTCGGCGCTGCTCTACCGGATGGCCGCGAACCTGCTGGTGGACCACGTCCGCAGCGCGCAGCGCGGCGCGCGGCGCGACGCGGCCTGGCGGCGCGAGGCCCTGGGCGGAGACGATGAGCGCGAACCGTCCGGCGGCGCCGCCGCCGACGAGGTGGTGATCGCCAAGGAGCGGGTGCGCCGCCTGGCCGCGGCGGTGGAGGAGTTGCCTCCGCAGATGCAGCGGGCGTTTCGGCTCCACAAGCTGGAAGGTCGCAGTCAGGCCGAGACGGCCCAGGCGATGGGCGTCTCGGTCAAGATGATCGAGCAGCACATCCAGGCCGCTATCCGCAATCTCGCTCAGCGGCTGCGGACATGATTCACCAGGAATTTTCCGGCGGACCTAGGGGGCGTACGCCGTGGCGCCGTCTCCCAGGCAGTTCTGCGCGTCCTGCGCGGATCAGGCAGGCGGACCAATGACGGGCACTGAGACGCAGGAGGAGCGGACGATGGCGCAAGCCAGCGCCTGGCTCGCGCGTCTGCAGCGCGACGACGTCACCGAGGCCGACGGCCTGGAGTTCGGGGCATGGCTGGACGCCGACCCGGCGAACCGCGCCGCCTATCGCGAGGCGCTGGCCGCGTGGCAGGCGTTCGACGGCTGCGCCGACGAGGTGCTGGCCGAGCTGGCGACGCAGGATCGCGCGAAGGCGATGCGATCGGTCCGCTCACGGCGCTGGATGGTCGGCGCAGGCGGGTTCGCGGCCGCTGCGGCCCTGGCGGTGGCGGTGCTGCCGCCGATGCTGTCGTCGTCCGCGGCCCAGACCTACGCCACCGGCAAGGGCGAGCACGAGCGCATCACCTTGGCCGATGGTTCGGTGGTCGACCTCAACGCCGAAACGCGCCTCACGGTCTCGTTCCAGCGTCACGAGCGCCACGTGGTGCTCGAGGACGGCGAGGCCATTTTCGACGTGACCCATGACGCCAAGCGCCCCTTCACGGTGGCCGCCGCGCAGCGGGTCGTGCGGGTTCTGGGCACTCAGTTCGACGTGCGCAGCCGCCAGGGACAGCTCACTGTCACGCTCGCCCGCGGCAAGGTGCAGGTCGAGCCGGCCAAGGCGGCGGCGACCGATCGAGCCTTCGTGCTCCGTCCGGGGCAACGGCTCGAGATCGCCAGCTCCGGCCAGGCGCAATTGCAGACGGTGGACCCGCAGGAGGCGTTCAGCTGGCGCGCCGGCCGTCTGGTGTATCGCGGGGAGCCGCTGGCGAACGTGGTCGCGGATCTCAATCGGCAATATGTCGAGCAGATCGAGATCGCCGACCCCGAACTCGGGCGCATGCCGATCACGGGCGTGATCGTTCTCGATGACCAGGCCGCGGTGTTGCAGCGTCTCAGCTTGATGCTGCCGGTAAGATCAGTACCTTCCGAGCGGGGGCTGCTTCTTCTTCGGAAGTGAAGCCGAAGGAATACGCGGAGCTTACCATCCTCGGGCGTCGGGACCTTGTGGCCGCCATCACGGGACTCGTGGTGGTGCTGGGCAGCGGTGACCCCGCCGCGGCCGCGCCTTCGCGTATCCGATTCGACATTCCCGCCCAGGCCTATTCCGAGGCGCTGCTCGACGTCGCTCAGCAGGCCAACGTCACCCTGATCGGCGCGGGGGTGTGCGCCGGCGCGTCGCGCGGCCTTTCCGGGACCATGACCCTGGAGGCTGCGCTGGAGCGCATCCTCGCCGGGGCGCCCTGCAGCTGGAAGCTGATCGCCCCGGGGGCGGTCGAGATCACCCTGCTGCCGCAGGTCGACCCTGTGCGCCCTGCGCCGCCGGTCACTGTCTCGGAACTGCTGGTGACGGCGACCCGTCGGGTGCGAGACCCGCGCCAGCTCGCCGTGGCCGTCAGCGCGGTGCCCGGCGACCAGCTTCGCGCCACCGGCGGCGCCGACGCCGGCGAGGCGGCGGCGCAGCTCGCCGGGGTGCTGGCCACCAACCTCGGCCCCGGTCGCAACAAGCTGTTGCTGCGCGGCCTGTCCGACGGCGCCTACACCGGCCGGGCGCGATCGACCGTGGCCACCTACCTCGACGAGATCCCCCTGAACTACAACGCGCCCGACCCGGACCTCCGGGTCGTGGACGCCGAGCGGGTGGAAGTGGCCCGCGGGCCGCAGGGTGCGCTCTACGGCGCCGGCGCCATGAGCGGCGTCTACCGGATCGTGACCCGCAAGCCGGACCTGAGCGACCTGGCGGCCGAGGCGCGGGCGACCGGCGCCACCACCAAGGGCGGCGGGCCCAGCGGGGCCATCGAAGGCTGGCTGAACGTGCCGATCTGGCGCGACGTCGCCGGCCTGCGTATCTCGGGCTACCAGGAAGTGCAGGGCGGCTATCTGGACGACATCGTCCAGAACCGGGGCAACGTCGACCGGACCGAGCGGCAGGGCGCGCGCCTGACGCTCCTGCTGCAGCCGACCGACGACTGGATGGTCAGCCTGACGGCCGCCGGCCAGAGCCTGCGTTCGGAGGACACCCACTACACGAACCCCGGTCTGGGGCGTAAGCGCGCGGTGCTGATCCCCGAGCCGCATACCAACGACATTGAACTGGTCACGGCGACTGTGCGCTACTCGTGGGGCGGGGCCGAACTGACCTCGTCATCGGGCTATGTACGGCACGCCTACGCGAGCCTCTATGACGCCACGGCGACCCAGCAGAACTACACGAACTTCGCGCGGACCTCGGCCTATTCCGAGCGGACCGAGACCAAGATGTACGTCCAGGACCTGATCCTGACGTCGCGCGGCGCGGGGCGGCTGGAGTGGCTGGCGGGCGTCTACGGCGCCGACATGACGGTCGACGCGCCCACGGAGTTCCTGGCCCAGTTCCCCTTCGCGCCGAACGCCCTGGTCTATGGGGACGACCGCCGCGACAGGATCCGGGAGATCGCCGCCTACGGCGAGGTGGCTTACGAGCTGGCGCCGAGCTGGATCCTGGCCTTCGGCGGCCGGGTCTTCAGCATCCGCTCCCAGACCCATTCGGAGGTGGTCTCGGAAAAGTTCGCGCCGCGCAGCCTGGACCGGACAGCCCGCTTCACCAGCTTCGCGCCCAAGATCTCGCTGCAGAAGTCGTTCGCCTCGGGCGACTTCGTCTATGCGGTGGTGTCCGAGGGCTACCGGGGCGGCGGCACGAACTCCGGCGGGGCGCTGCCGCTGGCGCCCCAGCGCGAGACCTATGGCCCCGACCGCCTCCGCAACCACGAGTTGGGCCTGAAGCTCCAGCGCCTGGATGGGCGCCTGGTGGTGAACGGGGCGGTTTTCTACGACGTCTGGAAGGACATCCAGACGGATCAGTTCCGCCCCTCGGGGATCGCCTACACGACCAATGTCGGCGACGCCCACGTCCTCGGGGCCGAGGCCGAGGTCGCGTGGCGCACGGACAACGGCTTCACGGCGCAAATCAACGGCCGCCTGGCGCGGACGCGGACCCTGCACGCCAACACCGACTTCACCAGCCGCCTCGCCGACAGTCTCCCCGGCGCCCCCAGGATCTCCGGGGGTGCGCTGCTCAGCTACGAACGCCCCCTGGGCGACTGGACTGTGCGCTTCATCGGCCAGGCCACCTACATCGGCCCCTCGCGCGTGACCTTTGACACCTCGGCGCCCCGGTCCGACGGCTATGCCAGCGCCAAGCTGCTGGCCGAGTTGAGCGCGCGAGGCCGCGGGGTCCAGGTGTTCGTCACCAATCCGCTGGACTCGGCCAACGACACCTTTGCGTTCGGCAACCCGTTCAACCCGCTCCAGGCGCGGCAGATCACGCCGCAGCGTCCGATCACCGTCGGCGTGACGATTTTCGCGGGCCTGTAGTTTTTTCTCGGCGCCGACCTAGGGGGCGCGGTTCGGGGTGACGTCTCCACCGCGATCTTCGGCTTCTGACCAGGCCGAAGTTGGTGAGATGCGCTGGCGATCTGGCGCAACCGCCGGACATGGCGCACGACCCGAGCCCACTTTGCGCCATGGCTGGTCGAGCGCGGCCCTGACGAGGAGAGCGTCCAGGGTCGCGCCTCGCTGCGTGCTGCGACAGCCTGGCCATTTGGCCGTTGGCGCGATTGGTGTTAATCTGCCTTCGTTGAGTGCGGTCGGCTCGGGCCGCGCAGACGCAACGTGCGTCACTCAACCCCGCGTCGGCTCTCCAGTCGCTGGCACGAGACCTACCGCCCCGGTCCGAGGACGTCACACCTCGGCCGGGGCCTCTTGGTTTCTGGGGGGTGTCTTGTCGGCCTCCGCTGTCCCTATCCCTTCCGCGCCTTGACCTTGGCCAGCAGCGCCGCGACCTCCGCCTTGCGGCCGCGGTCGGCCACTTCGCGTCCCACGCGCGGGGCCGCCGCGAGCGCCCGCTTGGCCGCCTGTTCGGCCTCCACGTACTCGTGCTGCTGATAGAGGAAGTCGGCGTAGAAGTAGTTGGAGTCCAGGCCTCCGGGATTGGCCGAGACCGCCTTCTTCAGGTAGGCGCGCGCCTTGGCCTTGTCGCCGAAGCCGACCGGGAAGCCGGGCACCTGGTAGTAGAGCGAACCCAGGCTGGTGTAGACCGAGCCGTCGCCCAGGGCGTTGGGGTTCAGCTTCTCGGCGCGCTCCAGCAGGGCCTTGGCGTCCTTGACCAGGCCGAGCGCGCCCATGCCGCCCTTGGCTCCCGCTTCGGTGCTGAGGGCGATGGCTTCCCAGACCAGCGGTTCGGCGCGGTTCGGATACTGGCGCGCCAGGGCGTCGGCCTGGCTGGCGAGGCTGGCCGCCTGCTGGGCGCGGGCGGCGGCAGGAACCTCATAGGCCACGTGATCCCAGGTGCGCGCCAGGGCGTCCACCCGAGCGTCAAGCGCATCTGCGGCAGCGGCCGGGCTGGCCAGCGCAGCGGTGGCGAGGGCGGCGATCAGAAAGTTACGCATGGAGGTCCTCCATCGGGGGAAACAGCTTGGCGACCCGGCGGTCGCTGCTGGACAGCGCCCGGTCGACGAGGGCGGGGAGAATGGCGTTGAGCCGGACCAAGAGGGCCTCCGGAAACCCGAGGTAGACCTCGCGCCGGCGCCCTGCGACCGCGTCGACGATGCGGTCGGCGACGGTGTCTGGATCGTCCAGGGCCATCTTCGTGAGCGCCGCGAACTCGAGCACCTTGGCGGAGTTGAAAGCGGTGCGGACGGCGCGAGGGGCGATATAGGTCACCTGCACGCCGCTGCCGCTCAGCTCGCGCCGGAGCGCCTGGCTGAAGCCGCGCAAGCCGGCCTTGGAACTCGAATAGCTGGCGAAGTGGGCGAAGTTGATCGAGCCGAAGATCGAGCCGATGTTGACGATCCGACCCGTTCGCCGGGCCCGCATCCTTGGCAGGACGGCCTGCGCCAGCCGGATGGGCGCGAGCAGGTTGACCGCGAACGTCCGCGAAAGCTGATCGGCCGACTCGGCCTCCATCGGGCCGAAGTACTGCACGCCGGCGAGATTGATGAGCACGTCCCAGTCCTGGGCGGCCAGCGTCCGCACGGTGGCGTCGAGGCTGGCTGCGTCAGACAGGTCGCCGGCGATGTAGCCCGCCCCCGATTGAGCCGGTGGCTGGCGGTCCACGACGGTGACCTCCGCGCCCTCGTCCAGCAGGCGGCGAACGATGCGCCCGCCCAGTTCGCCCGACCCGCCGGTGACGGCGATCCGTTGTCCCTTAAACCGCATGAGCGAGCTCCCGCTGATGGGGGATGCTGCGGAACATGTCGGCGAACAGCCCGAACATCCGCTTCGCAACGTGGAGGATCGCCTCCTGGTCCTCGGGCCGCTCGACCTGGTTCATGAGGCCCGCGAAGAACCGCATGTGATCCTGGTCCAGGGCGCCGTGCGAGGTGAGGTAGGTGAAGCACTCCGGGCCTAGGCCAAGGGACGTGGCCACCGCGCCGGCCCCGTGCGTGGCGAGAGCGACCGAGGTGCTCTCCAACACGTAGACCATCCCGAACATGCCCATGGGATTCACACGGGCGATGTAGTCGTAGGCGTAGGCGACCATCATCTCGGTCGAGGGCCGGGGACGTCCCGTGCGCACGGCCTCGGCGTCGCCGCCGGCGCGGGCGATGTCTCCCAGGATCCAGGCCTCGTGGCCTGTCTCTTCGGCGATGTACTCATCCAGCGCCTGGGCGAAGACCGCGTGGTCGGGGTCCATTCGGGCGCGGGCGTGCTTCAGCAGCGGTACGGTATGGCTGACGTGGTGATAGGCCTCGGCGAGGTAGGCGACATAGGTCTCGCGCGAGATCTTGCCAGCCAGGCCGTCGACGAGTTGCGGCACGGAGTAGAGCGCCAGGCGCTCTGCGCCCGTCTCCGCCTCGAGGCGGTCGAAGAAAGACATGGGGGTCCTCAGCTCTGGAGTTCGATGAAGTCGCGATGCGCGGCGTGCAGGACGGCGCGTCGGGGGCGGCCGTTGCCCGTCAGTTCGCCGCGGTCGCGGTCGAAGGCGCCGGTGGGGCGGAAGCGCCCGACCCGGGCGTAGGGTGGAAGGTTGGCGTTGGCCCGGTCGACGGCGGCCGCAATCGCCTCGGGCGGCAGGTCGGGCCGCGCGGGGGCGAGCACGGCGCACAGCTCGGGCGCGCCTTCGCCGAACACGACCGCCTGGCCGATCTCGGGCTGGGCGAGCAGTTCGCTCTCCACCCACTCCGGTGCGATGTTGCGGCCGTACGCGGTGATGAGGAGGTTCGACTTGCGCCCCGAAATCCGGACGAAGCCGTCGGCGTCGATGGACCCCAGGTCGCCGGTGTGCAGCCAGCCCTCGAAGGCAGGTCCGCCGACGTAACCGAGGTAGGGGGACGGGCCGATCAGCAGTTCGCCGTCATCGGCGACCGTCAGGTCGAGGTGAGGGAGGGGGCGACCGACGGCGCCCGGGCGGTCTGCTGCGGGCGTGTTGAGCGCCACGACCGAGGCGCACTCGCTGAGCCCGTAGCCCTCGTGGACCGGCAGCCCGACCTCCCGCGCCGCGGCCAGGAGCTGGAGGGCGACCTTGGCGCCGCCCACCGCCACCAGCTTGAGCGTCGGCAGCCGCTGGCCGGTGGCCGAGAGGCGCGCGACCAGCACCCGCAGCAATTCGGGGGTGAGGATCAGGCTGGTGGCGTCATTGGCGGCCACCGCCTCGACGATACGATCCACATCGGGCCGCAGCCCCTCGGCGAAGCCCAGGGTGCGCAGGCCCAGCGCATGATAACGCCCGCCGGCCAGCAGGGTGGGATAGAGCCCCGCCACGTTTTCCAGCAGGACGCCCAACGGCAGCAGGGGTAGGTGCACGCCCGCATATTCGCGGCCGATCACCTCCACCAGCGACGTGGCCACCGCCTCCATCTGGGCCTGCGACAGGCAGACGCCCTTGGGCTGGCCGGTGGAACCCGACGTGTAGGTGACCTTGGCCGTGCCGGCGTGCAGTGGACGTTCGGGCAGTCCGAGCGGCTGAGCGACGACGGGGCTTCCGGCGACGGTCTCGGCCACGTCGGCAGGCGTCAGCACCGGCCGCACCGCCAGGCACGCGCCGGCGTCGATCGCCGCGTGCTGGCGCTGCTCGGGCGTGAAGAACGGCGGCAGCGGCAACGACGGCCGTCCCAGCGACATCAGGGCCAGGTCCAGCACCACCCAGGCGGGGCCGTTGTCCAGCGCCACCGCGACCGGCGCGCCTGCCGGGGTTTCGGCCAGGTTGGTCGCCAGCCAGCTGGCGGCGGCTTCGATCTCCCAGGCGAGTTGCGACCAGGTGAGGGCGATCTGTTCGCCGGTGAGGGCCAGTTCATCCGGTCGGGTCGCCACGTGCCGGGCGACGGCGTCGAGAACGCGGCTCACGGGGTCACCCCCCGCAGGCGACGGACCTGGCGCGCCATGGCCTTGGATCGGAGCCGCTCCTGCAACAGGGGCAGGACTGCAGACGCGCCGATCTGGCCGGCGAAAACCTCGGGCCGGGCCTCATAGTAGGAGCCCCAGTCGGAAGCCTCGTTCGCGAGGCGCGCCGGGTCGGCAAGGCCCAGGCTCCGCAGGCCATAGCCAGCGCGGTCCAGCAGGCGGCGCAGTTCGGGACGGGCGGTGGCGACGGCGAAGCGGCGGCCCCGCGCCGCGGCCAACCAGCGGGCGACCGAGCCGAAGAGGTCGAGCGCCGAGGCGGCGCCGTCGGCGGCGAAGGCGCCGATCTCGACGATGGACTCCCGCGCCACGGGACAGTCGAATACGCTGGCGACGGCGGTCTCGATGGGCACGTCCAGATAGCGCTCCAGAAAGAGCGGCTCGTCCTCGGCGAAGCGGACCCCGGCCGCGGCGGCTACGGTTCCAGTATCGGCGGTGAGCAGGGCGATGTGCTCGTAGTGGCCCTTTAATCGCGCGCCGTAGACGGCGCGGAATCGCTGCTCGACAAAGGCCTCGACCTCGCCGCGCCGGGGGTGATCCCGGTCTATCAGCTGGATGCCCGGCCCGAGGTTCTTCCGCGGCGAGGGCGGGAATTGCGGCGGGTCGGATCTACGCAGTGGCACGCTCAATTCGGACCTCCAGGGTCAAGCCCCCGATGTCCTGACGACGCCGTCGGAAAGGCGCCTCAACGGCTCGACACGAATTTTTCGGCGACGCCTCGCCAGCGTCGCCATTGCCATGGCGGCGCGGATGCCCGATCAGACGCAGAACCACTCCTGGAGAGCCCGCCCACGCCATGGCCGATCCGCAACTGCTGATCGACGCCTACCTGCGCAAACGTGCGGACCTCGTGCGGTTCTTCACCCTGCGGACCCGGTCCGCGGAGGCCGCGGAGGACATCGTCCAGGACCTCTATCTCAAGCTCCAGGGGATGGAGCCGCCGGCGGACCTCCACAGTCCCGAGGCCTATCTCTACCGCATCGGGTCGAACCTGATGCTCGACCGGATGAAGCAGCAGCGACGGCAGTCCGCGCGCGACGCCACCTGGGGGCGCGAGTCCGCGGGCGAAGGCCCCGAGCCGATCGCGGAGGAAGCCCCGGCCGACGAGGCGATCGCCTCGCGCCAGCGCCTCGCGCGACTGGTTGCGGCCCTCGACACCCTGCCGCCCAAGGTCGCGGAAGCCTTCCGGCTCCACAAGTTCGACGGGCTCAGCCACGCCGAGGTCGCGGCGCGGATGGGCGTCTCACGCAGCTCGGTGGAGAAGTATCTGATGACCGCCCTGAAAGCGCTGATGGCGCGGGTGGACGCATGATCTGCGGAAATCATTGCGGGACTCGCCCTTCGGCGGCGTCTAGGGGGCAGCACCAGGATCAAACTGCATGACCGTCCCGTCCGACATCCCCGCCAACCAGGAGGCCCTGCGCGAGCAGGCGGCCGCCTGGCATGTGCGCCTGGGGTCGGACCAGGCCGAAGAGGCGGACTGGCTGGCTTTCGAGGAATGGCTGGCCGCGTCACCGGACCACCAGGCGGCCTACGAGGAGGTCGAGTCCGTCTGGATGGCGCTGGACGACCTGCCGCCAGATGCGAGGACCACGCCTGCGGGGGCCGCGGTCGACGCCCCTCCGACCGCGGCCCCCAACGTCGTGCGTCTGCCCCCCCGGCCACGCCCGTCGGCCTGGATCGGCCGGCTGGCCGCCAGCCTCGCCGTCGCAGTGGGCGCGGGCTTCCTCGCCTGGAACGTCACGCCTCATACCGAGACCTATTCGACGGATCGAGGCGAGCGCGAGGTGGTGGCCCTGTCCGATGGCAGCCGGATCACCCTGAACGGCGGCTCGCGCATCAAGGTGCGGATTGGCCGATCCGAACGCCATGTGGAGATGGCCGAGGCCGAGGCGGCGTTCGATGTCGCCAAGGATCCGTCGCGGCCGTTCGTGATCGAGGCGGGTGACCGCCAGATCCGCGTCGTTGGCACCGAGTTCAACGTGCTGCGGCGTTCGGGCGAGGTGAAGGTCACCGTCCGACGGGGCGTGGTCGAGGTGCGGCCGGGCAAGCAGCCCAAGGCCCCGCCGCTCGCGCGGCTGACGGCCGGCCAGGGACTGGCGCACCAGGAGGGTCGGTCCGGCGACGCCGTCGGAGCCGCCGATCCCGAGGCGGCGTTCGCATGGACGCAAGGGCGGTTGATCTTCCGCAACGAGCGGCTCCAGGATGTGGCTTCAGTCTTGAACCGCTACGTCGAGACGCCGGTCACCGTGGCCCCCGAGGCGCGGGAGATGCGGGTGACGGCGGTGCTGACGCTGGACCGCGAGGACACCATGCTGGATCGCCTGACCACCTTCCTGCCCGTCGAGCTCCGACGGCGCGAGGGCTCGGTCGAGATCGGATTGCGCCGGGGCCAGCGCTGAGCCGCGCGCCAGGGAGGGGCATGCTGGCCGCCCTTACGGCAATCGGCGGCCTCGTGGGCGGGGGCGCTGTCGCCCGTGCCGCAGAACCCGAGCTCAGGTTCGATATCTCCCCTCGGGCCCGGGAAGAGGCCCTCATCGATTTCGCCGCTCAGGCTGGGCTCTCCATCGGCTTCGCGCCGGGCGCCCGATGTGGCGGCCAGGCCGGGGTGACCGGCCGCATGACCGCGGCGGCCGCCCTCGCCCGCCTGCTGACCGGTTCGACCTGCGAGGCCGTCCGTCCGGATGCGCGGACGGTGGTGATCCGGCCGCGCCGGGCCCCCCCGCCTGCGCCTGTGTCGCCTGCCGCAGCGCCGGCGCCGCCGTCGGTCGTCGACATCGCCGAGCTCGTGGTCACCGGCGAAAAGCGTGAGACGCTGCTGTCGTCGTCGGCGTCGGCGCTCAGCGTCATGTCCGGCGCCGACATGGCGCGCGCTGGCGTGTCCGACGTCGGCGATCTCTCCCTGCTGAGCGCCGGCGTCACCGTCACCAACCTGGGGCCGGGGCGAAACAAGATTCTACTGCGGGGGCTGTCCGACGGACCCCTCACCGGGCACGCGCAGTCGACGGTGGGCATCTACCTCGGCGAATTGCGCCTGACCTACAATGCGCCAGACCCCGACCTGCCCCTGGCCGACATCGCCCGCGTGGAGGTGCTGCGGGGGCCGCAGGGTTCGCTCTACGGCGCCGGCTCGGTGGGCGGGGTGCTGCACATCGTCCCCAATCCGCCCGATCCGACCTCTGCCTACGGGCGCATCGAGGGGGCGGTGGGAGACACCCGTCATGGCGCGGCCTCGCGCTCGGCCCAAGTCATGCTCAATCGGCCGCTGCTCGACGGCGCCGCGGCGGTGAGGCTGGTGGCGTGGTCCGAGATTGCGGGCGGGTCGATCGACGACACCGCCCGGGGCCTCGCCGACGTCGACCGAACCCGCCGCAAGGGAATGCGCCTCTCGGGCGCGTGGCGCCCGACCGACGCGGTCGCCCTGGAGACGACTTTCGTCAGTCAGTCGATCGCCACCCGTGACGCCCACTACGCCGAGGGTGCTGTCGGGTCGCTGTCGCGCGCCGCAGCCGTCGCTCAGCCGCATGACAACGACCTGCTGGCGATCTCGACCACCCTGCGCTGGACGCTGGACGGGGCGCGGCTCACCGCCACCTTGGGGGCCTTGGACCACGAGGTGAGCACCACCTACGACGCGGCGTCGGCTCCGGCCGTGCTCGTGGCGCCGGGCGCCGCCCCCCGGCGGTTCAGCGACGAGAACGAGATCCGCGGTGTGCTCGGCGAAGTCCGCGTGGAGTCCGCACGGCCGGGCCGGTTCCAGTGGGTCGCGGGCGCGTTCGGCGCCCTGGGCCGCCAGCGGCTGGACGCCGACCTGCTCGCAACCGGCGGCGAGGGCTACGCCGAGGCCCGCCGCGACAACCTTCTGGAGGCGGCGCTCTTCGGCGAGGCGTCCTACGACCTGACCGACCGGCTGACGCTGACGGCGGGCGGGCGGGCCTTCGTCTCGCGGCTGGAGACGGACTCCCGGGTCTTCCTCGGCGCGCCGCTGCGCCACTTCGACGGCCGCCTCACCGACTCCGGCTTCGCACCGAAGCTGAAGCTGGTCTTCCGCCTGTCGCCGCGCGCCAGCGTCTACGCGTCCGCCGCCGAGGGCTATCGCGCGGCCGGGTTCAACACCGGCGGACCGCCCGGACAGGTGTTCGGCCGGGATGAGGGGAGCCTGCCGCTGCGGCGCTACGGCGGCGACGAGCTCTGGAGCTACGAGGCCGGGGTGCGCTGGCGCTCGGCCGACCATGCGCTGAGCGTGCGGGGGGCGGCGTTCCTCGCAGACTGGCGCGACATCCAGGCCGACCTGATCCTGCCGTCCGGCCTGCCCTACACCGCCGACTTCGGCGACGGGCGCAGCCGGGGCGCGGAGGTGGAAGCCAGCTGGCGGCGCGGCGCGCTGAACGTGGCGGTCAACGCCGTCTGGCAGGACCCGGAACTCGTCAGCCGGCCCGCCGGCCTCGCGAGCCTGCACGAGGCCAGCCTGCCGGGGATGCCGCGGGTCTCAGCGGCGGCCACGGCGGGCTACACGGTCGCGCTCGGCGAAGGCCTGAACCTCGATCTCGCCGCCAGCTACGCCTACGTGGGCCATGCTCGGCTGACCTTCGACGCCGCCACGGCGCCAAGCATGGGCGACTATTCCACCCTGCGCCTGGCCGCGACCCTGCGCAGCCGTCCGTGGGAGGCTGGTGTTTCCGTCGACAACGCCCTGGATTCGCGGGGCGACACCCTGGCGTTCGGCAATCCATTCTCGTTCCGCGCCGGCGATCAGCACACCCCCCAGCGGCCGCGAACGATCCGGCTCACGGCCAGCCGCGCGTTCTGACGGAAAAGGCGGCGATGGCTCCCGCTAGGTCATGTTGTCGGTCCCTCCGCCTGGCGATAAGCCGGAAGGCGAAAGCATAAGAAGCGGCCCGGAAGCACCGGCCGCCACGACGTCTCGGCCCTCTGGGCCAGACCGACCGCCGAGGGGGGCGCCATGACTGCGACGACCAAGTATCCGAACCTGTTCGCGCCGCTCGACCTCGGGTTCACCCGGGTCAAGAACCGCGTGATCATGGGCTCCATGCACACCGGGCTGGAGGACATCCCGGGCGGGTTCGAGCGGCAGGCGGCCTATTTCTCGGAGCGGGCGCGCGGCGGCGTCGGCATGATCATCACCGGCGGCATCGGGCCGAACCGCGAGGCGGGCGGCGGCGCCAAGCTCTCGACCCCGGAGGAAGCCGCCCAGCACCGGCTGGTGACCGAGGCGGTCCACGCCGCCGATCCGGACGTGAAGATCTGCATGCAGATCCTGCACGCGGGTTCGCTGGCGCGGAACCCGGACGCCGTGGCGCCTTCCGCCATCCGGGCTCGCATCGCACCGAACGTACCGAACGAGCTGGACGCCGAGGGGATCGAGAAGCAGCTCCACGACTTCGCCAACTGCGCCGCCATGGCCAAGCTGGCGGGCTACGACGGCGTCGAGATCATCGGGTCGGCCGGCTACCTGCTGTCGACCTTCCTGGTGGAGCGCACCAACCAGCGCACCGATGAGTGGGGCGGCACGTGGGAGAAGCGCATGCGCTTCCCCGTAGAGGTGGTGCGCCGGGTCCGTGAGGCGGTCGGCCCAGACTTCATCCTCATCTTCCGCATCTCGGCCATGGATATGCTGCAGGGCGGCCTGGCCTGGGACGAGGTGGTGAGCCTGGGCAAGGCCGTGGTGGAGGCTGGAGCCAACATCGTCTCCACCCACTTCTGCTGGCACGAGGCCCAGGTTCCAACGATCGCCACCATGGTGCCCCGCGCCGCCTTCGCCGGAGTCACCGGACGGCTGCGGAAGGAACTTGGCGTTCCGATGATCACCAGCAACCGCATCAACATGCCCGAGGTGGCCGAAGCGGTGCTGGCGCGCGGCGACGCGGACCTCGTCTCCATGGCGCGGCCCATGCTGGCCGACCCCGATCTGGTGAAGAAGACGCTCGAGGGGCGCGAGGACGAGATCAACACCTGCATCGGCTGCAACCAGGCCTGTCTCGACCACACCTTCACCGGTCGGCTCACGAGCTGCCTGGTGAACCCTCGCGCCTGCCGCGAGACCGAGCTGAACTATCCGAAGACCGCCGCGGCCAAGCGGATCGCCGTGGTCGGCGCCGGCCCGTCGGGTCTCGCCTACGCCACCGTGGCGGCCGAGCGGGGCCACAAGGTCACCCTCTTCGACGCCGCCTCCGAGATCGGCGGCCAGTTCAACCTGGCCCGGCGGATCCCGGGCAAGGAGGAGTTCGACGAGACCCTGCGCTACTTCCGCCGCCGGCTCGAGGTGCTGGGCGTCGAGGTGAAGCTGAACACCCGGGTGTCGGCCGACGACCTCGAGGCAGGCTACGACGAAGTGATCGTCGCCACCGGCATCGAGCCCCGCACCCCCGACCTGCCCGGCATCGACCACCCGAAGGTGGTCGGCTACATCGACGTCATCCAGGGCCGGAAGCCGGTCGGCCAGAAGGTGGCGATCATCGGCGCTGGGGGCATCGGCTTCGACGTGGCCGAGCTGATCACCCACGCCGGGACCTCCGCCTCCCTCGACATCGACGTCTTCGCCAAGGAGTGGGGCATCGATTTCGTCAACCACCCGCGCGGCGGTGTCACCGGCGTCACCCCGGTGGTCGCCAGCTCGGGCCGCGACGTGACCCTGATGCAGCGCAAGACCGACGCCGTCGGAAAGGGCCTCGGCAAGACCACCGGCTGGACCCACCGCCTCACACTGCAGCGACGCGGCGTGAAGATGCTCAACGGCGTCGAGTACCTGAAGATCGACGACGCCGGCCTGCACGCCCGCGTGGGCGACCAGCCGACGCTGTTCGAGGTCGACACCGTGATCGTCTGCGCCGGCCAGACCCCGAAGCGCGACCTCTACGACCAACTCGTCAAGGCGGGCGTGAAGGCCACCCTGGTCGGCGGCGCCTACGAGGCCGCGGAACTGGACGCCAAGGCGGCGATCAACCAGGCCTCTGAACTGGCGGCGGCGGTCTGAGGCCGGGAAGCGCGGACTGGGCGGGATGCCGATCTGGCGCTCTTGCGCCGGAGGTGCTCTGAGATTCCTCCCGATCGAACTCCTAACCAGACGGAGGTCGAAGCGGCACGCCTGACCCTCATCGGGCCGGGCATTCGAAGCCCATTCACCATAGTGGGCGAGGCGATGAGGCCTGGGGCGGTCTCAGAATGTTCCTGATTTGTTCTTGACAAGCTGGGGCGATATTATACTTCGCGTACCCAATCGGGTGGAGCTGAGCTATGAGACTCATAGCCATCCCCGATCTGAGTGCCGCCGCGTTCTCCGATGGGCGGGGGGAGAATGGGGCGTTCTTGGTGCTTCGCGCGTACTTTGATGACTCCGGCACGAACGTCGACCCAGACATCGCTTGCTGGGGCGGCTACGTGGCGACGCCGCACGCCTGGGCTATTCTTGATCGCGCCTGGCGCGCACAACTAGCCGACCCAATCGGCGACGGTTCGAAGCCGCGGCTTGAGAAGGGGTTCCATTTGGCGCACTGCGTCGCCGGGGTTGGGGAGTTTCGTGACTACAAGCCCGTTGACCGGGATCTGACGAGGCACAATTTCCGAAGACACCTAGCGCCAGTGACGCTCAACAACGGATTTTCGGTTGCGCTTCACGAGGTCGGTCACGCGATTTTTCGCCCGGAGTGGGACGATCTTGTAGTTGGCGACGTTCGAGAGGTTCTCGGCGACGCCTCTACAGCATGTATTAGATCCTGCGTCAGGACGGCGATGGATTTTGTCCGCAGTTGGGGGCTGACTAGGCTCGCTGTCGTTGTTGACCGGGGCGCCTATTCTGCCGGCATGGATGCAGCAGTCGCTGAGGACCTCGATAACGAGGCGGGCGATCTGTCGGTCACGATAACAGGTGCGAAGGTAGCTGAGTTTATGGGCCTGCAAGCGGCGGACACTCTGGCGACCGAGCTTCGCTGGTCAGCCGTGGCTATGCGCCAGAGTGACGGCGTCAGCATGCCCGAGCCAGGACCTCACCTAAATCACCTTATCTCCACGACGACCGGCATGGTCCCTAGTGGAGTGTTTGTTGCAAGGCGTGAGGAGATCGCCGCGACGGCTCGGCGCGTTAGGGCTGCAATTGACTCGGGGTTAGTCGTACCGCCAAGCCGCAAGCACTTCTAAAGCTTCTTTGGCCGCAGAGCCGTGGCGCGGAAAGGCGCTGGGCTTGAAGAAACACGGAGTGGTTGGTCGGA
>JADHED010000385.1_pt1 | contig 54991 bp, 41 predicted proteins | sample 8952041 | NCBI WGS metagenome assembly JADHED01 (sample SAMN16124423, study PRJNA663239) | bioreactor sludge metagenome | isolation source: sludge (control) | place: India:Bengaluru | collected 2018-09-08 | reverse complement strand
CCCGGCGCGAGCGCGCCTGGCTGGGCGCCATCGCCGAGGCGGCCCGCCGCGGGGCGCGGACCGCGCGCGTCCTCTCCGTGCTGCGCGCGCTGCTGCGCCGCATCCGTCAGCCCGCCGTGGTGTTCACCGAGTACCGGGCCACCCTGGGGTGGCTGCACGAGCACCTGCGCGCGGAGTTCCGCTGCGAGGTGCTGCACGGCCTGCTGACCGCCGCGGAGCGCGACGCCGCCGTCGCTGCCTTCACGCGGGGCCCGGCCCGCGTGCTGCTGGCCACCGACGCCGCCGCCGAGGGCCTGAACCTGCACGCCCGGTGCCGCGTGGCCGTGCTCGCCGACCTGCCGTGGACCCCGGCGCGCCTGGAGCAGCGCATCGGCCGGGTCGATCGCCTCGGCCAGGCCCGACGCGTCCACGTGTGGCTGCTCGGTGCCGCGACGGCGGAGGGCGAGCGTCTGGCGTCTCGACTCGGGGAGCGCGCGAAGACGGCCCTGACGTGGATCGACGCCGCCGCCCCGGACGACCACGCGGGCACGAGGCCGTCGATCCGGACGCGCGAGGGCGAGGAGGACGTCGAGGCGTGGCGGCACCTGACTCGGGCCCGTGCGTTCGCCGCGGCCGCGTGCCGCGGGGCGCGCACACCGGGCGAGCCGACCGGTCACGTCCGCGCCACGGACACACCGGTGCTCGGGCTCCTGCACCCGAGGCGACGGCGCGCGCTCGGCGTCCCGCCCGGCCACGCGCTCGTCGTGGCCCGCGGCCTGCTGGTGGCGGATGGCGAACGGCCGCTCGAGCGCACGCTGGTCGCGCTCGCCGTGCCGGTGGCGCCAACGGGTCGCGCGCGGGACGCACGCCGGGGTGACGCGCCAGTCGAGTCCGTGTGCGAGGCCGCGACGGCGGTTGCGCGCGCGCACCTCCAGCACAGGCACGCGTCGCTGTTGGCGTCGTGGCGGGCCCCCGGGGCGCCCACGGCCGGGGCCGACGCCGCGGTCGCGGGGGCGATGCGCGAGGCGGTCACCGCGCACTTCGCGCAACCCGGGCTGTTCGACACGGCGGAGACGCGCGCGGGGCGCGCACCGTCGGATGCGCCGCCGCCCGCGACCCCGCCAGACGTCTCGCTGCTGGTCACCACCGCCCTGGTGGCGTGGCCCCGGGAGCGGCGATGACGGGCCCGGCGCTCGTCGGGGGGGCGCTCGTGACCGACGTGGTGGCGCGGCAGGCCGCGGCGGCCAGCGACGCGGCCACCGGTCTCGCCCGCCAGCGCGCGTGGCGCGGCTTCCTCCGCTGGTGGACCCGCACGGCCGCCCGATACGGGCCGGCCACGTCGGCGCGCCGGCTCTTCGAGGAGGCGGCGCTGCCGCTGCTGCGCCTGCTCGGCTTCACGCCGCTGGACGTGTCGGTGCGCTCCCGCCCCACACATGTCGCGGCCCTCGTGCGCGCCCGCCGGGGCGCTCCGGTGGCGGTGCTCACGGCGCCCTGGAACGCCACGGTGCCTGGCTGCTGGCGGACGGCCGTGGAGGCCGGCACGCGCGCAGGCTCGCCGTGGTGCCTCGTGTTCGACGGGCGCACGCTCGGGGTGGTGGATGCCGCCCGGCCCTTCGCGCGACGGCACCTGGCCGTGTCGCTGGGCGCGGCGGCGGCGCGCGAGGACGACTTCGCCGTGCTGTGGACGCTGCTCCACGCGGACCGCTTCGCGGGGCGCGGCGGTGCGGCCGCCTTCGCCCACCTCGTCGAGGCGACGGAGCGCCAACGCGCGTTGACGAGCGCGGACGTGGATCGCGGCGTGCGCGAGGCACTGGGCCTGCTGCGCGCGGCGCTCGCGCGGGCCCGTCCCGCGGGCCACGCGCCCTCGCCCCCCGTGGACGAGCAGGCCCTCACCGTCGTGTTCCGGCTGCTGTTCCTCCTCTATGCCGAGGCGCGAGGCCTGCTGCCGGTCGAGCACCCGATCTACCGGGACGCCTACTCGATGAACGGGCTGGGCCGGGCCCTGGATCGCCCCTCGACGCGCGGCTGGTGGCTGGCGGTGCGCGCGATCATGCGGATGGCCCACGCGGGGTGCCGCGTCCGCGGCCTCGACGTCACGGCCTTCAACGGCCGGCTCTTCTCGCCCGAGGAGGCGCCGCTGGCCGAGCGCGCCCAGGTGGACGACCCACCGGTGCGCGCGGCGGTGGCCGCGCTCACGGTGCGACGCGGCGCCACGGGCGCCCTGCGAGCCGTGCCGTACGGCGAACTCGGCGTGGAGCACCTCGGCGCCATCTACGAGCGCCTCATCGACGCGCCGGGGGAGGCGCCGCCGGGCGCGGGGCGCCCCTCGATCCGCAAGGCGACCGGCAGCTTCTACACGCCGGCGGCGCTCACCCACTTCGTGGTGCGCCGCACGCTGGCGCCGCTGCTCGTGGGCACGCCCCCGGACGCCATCCTGCGCCTGCGCGTCCTCGATCCGGCGATGGGCAGCGGGGCCTTCCTCGTGGCGGCCTGCCACTACCTGGCCACCGCCTACGAGCGCGCCCTGGTCGAAACCGGCGCCCTGCGCCCCGGCGACGCCAGCGAGGCGGACCGTGCCGGCTTCCGCCGCCTCGTGGCGCAGCGCTGTCTCTACGGCGTGGACCGCAATCCGATGGCCGTGCAACTGGCGCGGCTGTCGCTGTGGCTCACGACGCTCGCGCGCGACCGCCCCCTGAGCTTTCTCGACCACCGCCTGCGCACTGGCGACAGCCTCGTCGGCGCCGGCCTGGCCGACCTTGCACGCCCGCCCCGCCCCCCTGGAACGCCCCGCGCGCGCCCGTTCGCCACGCTGCCGCTGCTGGCCACGCTCGAACCCGGCGACGAACTGCGCCGGGGCGTGTGCGGGCGGCTCGCCCTCGCCGCCACGGCCGACGACGAGGCGGAGGTCGTCCGCGAGAAGCACCAGCGCCTCGAATGGCTCCACGGCCCCGACGGCCCGCTGCATCGCTGGCGCACGGCCGCCGACGCGTGGTGCGCGGCGTGGTTCTGGCCGCGCGAGTCCCGACCCTCCGCCACGGTCGTCGGCGACCTCGTCGCGGAGGCACTGCGCGGTGCGGGCGGGCTGCGCCCGGCCCAGCGCGCCCCGTTGCTCGCGCGCGTCGCCGAGATCGCCGACCGCGAGGCCTTCTTCCACTGGAGCTTCGAGTTCCCCGAGGTGTTCGCCGGGGCCGACGGCCAGCCGCGCGCGGACGCGGGCTTCGACGCCATCCTCGGCAACCCGCCCTGGGACATGGTGCGCGCCGAGGACGGCCGCTCACGCGAGGACGCGGGCCGCCTGCTCGCCTTCGTCCGCGACTCGGGCCTCTACTCGCGCGGCGCGGAGGCGCACGTGAACCGTTACCAGCTCTTCGTCGAGCGCACCCTCGACCTGCTGCGCCACGGCGGACGGCTGGGGCTGATCGTGCCGTGGGGGCTGCTGGGCGACGCGGGGGCCGCGCGCGTGCGGCGGCGCCTGCTCGACCGGGCCACGCTCGACGCCGTGGTGGCGTTCGAGAACCGGCGGGCGCTGTTCCCCATCCACCGCAGCGTGCGGTTCGCCGCCATCTGCGCGACGCGCGGGGCCGCGACGCGCGCCCTCCCCCTCCGGCCGGGCGAGCAGGACGCCGATCCGCTCGAGCGGATCCCCGACCGTGGCAGCTCCCCGGAGCACTTCCCCGTCGTGGTGTCGCGCGACGCGCTACTCGCGCTCTCGGGCGAGGGGATGGCCCTGCCCGCCGTGGCGCACGCGCGGGCGCTGGCGTTGCTGCTGCGGCTCTCGGCCCGGCACCCCGCGCTCGCGGACCCGCAGGGCTGGGGCGCGCGGTTCTCACGCGAGCTCAACGCCACCGACGATCGCCGGCACTTCGTCGACGCGGCCGCCTCCACCGCTCCCCACGACGCCTACCCCATCGTCGAGGGCAAGCACCTGTCGCCGTTCGTGGTGGACGTCGGCGCGCACCGGTGGCGCCTGCCACGGGCCGCCGCGGCGCCGCGCCTGCGTCACCGCTTCGAGGCGTCGCGCCTGGCGTTCCGCGACGTGTCCGGCGCGGGCAACCGGCTCACGCTCATCGCCGCCCTGCTGCCCGCGTGCACTGCCTCGGTGCACACGCTCTTCTGCCTCGACCCACCGCTCGGGGCCGACGCGCAGCAGGTGCTGTGCGCGCTGATGAACAGCCTCGTGGCCAACTGGTACGTGCGCCACTGGGTCAGCACCCACGTGACGACGACGCTCGTGGCACGGCTGCCGATGCCGTGGCTGACCGAGCGGGACCCCGGGTTCGCCCGGCTGCTCGACCTGTCGCGCCGCTGCGCCAGCGACGGCGAAGGCAGCGAGGCCTGGATCGCGCTGCAGGCGGAGGCCGCGCGCCTCTACGGCCTCACGGCCACGGAGCTGGCGGACGTGCTCGACACGTTCCCGCTGATTGAGAGGACACGACTGGAGGCGGTGGCGCGGGGATTCGGAGGGCGATGAGGGTACATCGCCCGCGTTACCGGTTCGCCAGCGCGGAGACGACGGTGGCGGCGAGCACGAGCGCCACGGCCAGCGACGCGGCCGCGAAGGTCCAGTCGCGCGCGCGCAGCGCCTCGACCACCGCCACCACCACGCGCAGGGCGGGCGTGGCCATCAGCAGCAGCAGGCCGGCCGTGAGCAGCGCCGCCGCGGGCGCCGGCGGCCCGCCCGCGAGGCGAAGGACGAGGCCCAGCCCCAGGCACGCGGCGCTCACCCACACGCCGATCCCGAGCAGGCGGCCCGCGAGGACCTCCTCCCGCCCGGTTCGGCCGGGTTCGACGCTCATCGCAGCCCCCTGGCGAACATCATCGCGGCCACGGCCAGCAACACGGCGATCATCATCTGCTTCAGCGCACGGGCGCGCAGCCGCACGCCCAGCCGCAGGCCCAGCTGCGACCCCGCCAGCACGCCGAGCACCGCCGCCGCGGTCAGCTGCGGATCGATGTCGCCCCGCGCGAAGTAGATCGGCGCGGCCGACACGGCCGTGATGCCGATCATGAGGGCGCTGGTGGCCGCCGCCACCCGCATCGGCACGCCGCACCAGGTGTTGAGGCCGGGCACGATGAGGATGCCGCCGCCCACGCCGAGCAGGCTCGACACGTTGCCGCTGAAGAACGCGATCACCAGCGCGAGCGGCAGCCGGGTCACGCGATAGGCCACCTCGCGGCCGCTCTCCGACTCGAAGTAGCGGCCGCCGAAGCGGCCGGTGTCGAAGGACGGATCGGTGACCACGTTGCGGCGCTGCAGCCGGGACGCCATGACCGCCGCGATGCCGAGCATCAGCGCGCCGAACCCCAGCGTGAGCGCGCGGTCGGAGAGGTGGCGCGACGTGAGGCCGCCGGCGAGGCCGCCGGCCGCCGCGGTGATCTGCAGCAGCATTGCGAGGCGGACGTTCATCACCGGCCGGCTCGCCGCGCCCGCCGCCACGGCGCTCGAGGTGGCGATCACCGTCATCAGGCTGAGGCCGCGAACGAGCGGGAACGGGAGGTGGAAGCCCGCCACGAGCGCCGGCACCAGGAAGATGCCGCCGCCGAGCCCGAGCAGCGCGCCCGCGCCGCCCGCCAGCACGCCCAGGCCCGCCACGGCGGGCACCAGCCACGGTTCCATCGGCGGCACCATCCTATACTGGTCGTCACGGCGGACGCCGACGCGGCGCGCGCCGGACTGTCCATGCCCTCATTCATCGCCGGCGCGCGGCTCGGCCACTACGAAATCGGCGACCCCATCGGACACGGCGGCATGGGGGCCGTGTACCGCGCGCGGGACACACGGCTCGACCGCGACGTGGCCGTGAAGGTGCTGCGCGACCGGCTGGCGGCCGACCCCGACGCGCGGGCGCGCTTCGAACGCGAGGCCAAGGCCGTCGCCGCGCTCTCGCACCCGAACATCCTCGCCATCTACGACTTCGGCATCGCCGGCGACGTGCCCTACAGCGTGACGGAACTGCTCGAGGGCGAGACGCTGCGCGCGCGGCTCGCGGCGGGGCCCCTGCCGTGGCGCACGGCCGTCGAGGTGGGCGCGGCCATCGCCGACGGGCTCGCCGCCGCGCACGCCCGCGGCATCGTCCACCGCGACGTGAAGCCGGAGAACGTCTTCCTCACCGGGGACGGCCGCGTGAAGCTGCTCGACTTCGGGCTGGCCCGCGCCGTCGGGTCGTCGGCGAGGCCGCGCCCGAGCGAGTCGCCGACGGCCATCGAGACGCAGGCGGGCACCGTCCTCGGGACCATGGGCTACATGGCCCCCGAGCAGGTGACGGGCACGACCGTGGAGGCCGCCGCCGACGTCTTCGCCCTCGGGTGCGTGCTCTACGAGATGGTGACGGGCGGCCGGCCGTTCGAGCGCGCGACGCCGGCCGAGACGGTGGCCGCGATCCTGCAGGCCCCGGTCCCGCCCATCGTGGCGGGGACGGGCGTGCCGCCGTCGCTCGAGCGCGTCATCGAGCACTGCCTGCAGAAGCACGCGGCGCGGAGGTTCCGCAACGCGCGCGACGTGGCCGTCGCCCTGCGCACGCTGCTGCTCGACTCCGGCGTGTCCACGCCCGCGCCCAAGCGCCGCGGGGCCCGCGCTGCCGCGTCCCAGCACTCCGTGGCCGTGCTGCCCTTCTCGACCTCCGGCGACGCCGGCGATCTGGAGTTCCTGGGCGAGGGCCTCGCCGAGCACGTGATCAACAGCCTGTCGGGCGTGCGCGGCGTGCGCGTCATCCCGCGCTCGCTGGCCTTCCGGCACGCGGGCCGCGAGGCGGAACCCCGCGCCGTCGGCGTCGAGCTGAACGCCGAGACCGTGCTGTCGGGCCGCGTGGCGATGCGCGGCGACCAGGTGCACGTGCAGGCCGACCTCGTGGACACCTCCGACGAGAGCCAGATCTGGGGCAGCCGCTTCGTGCGGCCGGCCGCCGACATCGAGTCGGTGGCGGCGGTGCTCGCCTACGACATCTGCGAGGCCCTCCGCGGGCGTTTCCAGACACGCGTGGCCACGCCGCGGCGCGCACGGGCACGCGCGGGCTCGTCGCCGGCCTACCGCGACTACCTCCGCGGCCGCCACCTGTGGAACAAGTGGACGCGGGGCGGGCTGCTGCAGTCGATCGACGCCTTCAAGGCGGCGATCGACATCGACCCTTCCTACGCGCCGGCCTACGCCGGCCTCGCCGACGCCTACGGGGCGTGCGCCTACTACGGTTACCGGTCGATGACGGAGGTGAGCGCCTTGAGCCGGGGCGCCGCCGAACGCGCGCTCCAGCTCGACCCGACCCTTCCCGAGGCCCACGCCACGCTGGGCGTCGGCGCGATGTTCTTCGAGTGGGACTGGACGTCCGCGCTTACGCACCTGTCCCGCGCGCTGGAACTCAACCCGCGATGCCTCACGGCGCAGGCCTACCACGGGCTCTACCTCGCCTGCCGGGGCGAGATGCTGGCGTCGCTCGAGGCCGCCCGGCGGGCCGAGCGGATCGATCCGCTGTCGCTGCTCGCCATGTCGTCGGTCGCGTGGAGCCTGCTGCACATCGGCGACCTCGAGGGCTGCGAAGCGCAGCTCCACTGCATGCTGACGGTGGACCCGGAGTTCGGCGAGTCGCTCGGCCTGCTGACGCGGCTGGCCGAGGCCCGCCGCGACCTCGACGCCGCGCTCGCGTGGGGCCGCCGCTGGTTCGCCTCCGTCGGGCTGCGGCCGGAGGACGCCGATGCCGTGGCCGCCGGGTCGGCGCGCGGCGGCTGGGACGGCTACTGGCGCGCGTACCGCGACGTGTTGGCAAGCACGCCGCCCGAGGGCTGCCCGGGCCAGGGCGTGCTGCTGGCCTCAGTGCACATGATGGTCAACGAGCCCGAGGCGGCGCTCGACGAACTCGAGCGCGCCGTCGCCGCGCGCACCCCGATGCTGGCGTTCATCGGCAACGACCTGCGCTTCGTCACGCTGCGCGGCGAGCCGCGCCTCCAGGCGATCCTCCAGCGCATCGGCCTGGCCTGACGGCGCGGCCCGCCGCGCCGGCCGTTGCCATCGAAAGACAGACCCGACCCCGGTCGTCGCGTGTGGCAGAATCCGCCGCATGCGCATCGCCGTCCTCGGCTCCGGGGCGGTCGGCGGGTACTTCGGCGCGAAGCTCGCGCTCGCCGGCCACGACGTCACCTTCATCGCGCGCGGGGCCCACCTGCGCGCCATCCGCGAGCGCGGCCTGCTCGTGTGGTCGCCGCTCGGCGACTTCGTCGCCCGCGGCGCGGCCACCGACGCCCCGTCGTCGATCTCCCCCCCGCCCGACCTGGTGATGGTGGCGGTCAAGGGCTACGACAACGCGACCGCCTTCCCGGGCCTCGCCGGCGCCGTCGGCGCGGGCACGCTCGTGCTGTCGCTGCAGAACGGGGTGGAGAGCGCGGACGAGTTGGCCGCCGTCGTCGGACGCGACCGCGTGATCGCGGGGCCGGCCTACGTCGCGACCGCGTTGAAGGCGCCCGGCCTGATCGTGCAGACCGGCACCCACCGCCGGATCGTCTTCGGCGAGGTGTTCGCGCCCGGGGCGGAGGTGAGCGCGCGCGTGCAGGCGCTCGCGCAGGTGCTCGCCGCGGCCGACATCCAGGCTGAGGCCGTGCCCGACGCCAGGGTGCCGCTGTGGGAGAAGCTGATCTACCTGGCGCCGCTCGCGGGCTGCTGCGCCGCGATGCGCCGGCCCACCGGCGCGGTGTGGGGAGATCCGTTCGCCCGCGACGTCTTCCTCGCGGCCGTGCGCGAGGTGGAGGCGGTGGCCCGCGCCGAGGGCGTGCCGGTGTCGGCCGACGTCATGGACACGGTGCGGGCCTACATGGACGCCCTGCCGCAGACGATGACGCCGTCGTTGTTGATCGACCTGACGGCGGGCAAGCGCCTCGAGCTGGAGGCGCTGCAGGGCGCGGTGGTGCGGCGCGGCCGCGCGCGCGGCGTGCCCACGCCGGTGCTCGACACCCTCTACGCGGTGCTGAAGCCCTGGGCCGGCGGGCGGTAGCTTCTGCTACCCTGTCGGGCGCCTGCCTCCGCGGAAGGAGCCGCCGTCGATGTCCTCGCTGTTCCGGGTGAAGCCGCTCTCGCGATTGATCGATGAGATGGAGCACGGCGAGTTCCGGCTGAAGCGCTCGCTGGGGCGCTGGCAGCTCACCTCGCTCGGCATCGGCGCCATCATCGGCGCGGGCATCTTCTCCACGGTGGGGACGGCCGCGGCCGGCGGCCCCGATCATCTCGGGGCGGGACCCGCGCTCGTCGTCTCGTTCGTGCTGACGGCCGTGGCGTGCGGCTTCGCCGCCCTGTGCTACGCCGAGTTCGCGTCGATGGTGCCCGTGGCCGGCTCGGCCTACACCTACGCCTACGCCACGCTCGGCGAGCTGGTGGCGTGGATCATCGGCTGGGACCTGATCATCGAGTACGCCGTCGGCAACGTCGCGGTCGCCATCTCGTGGTCGGCCTACTTCCAGGAACTGCTCGCGGGCCTCGGGCTGCACGTGCCGGCGTGGCTCGGCACCGACTTCCGCACGGCGGCCCAGGCCACGGCGGAGCTCGCGCGCGCCGGCGGCAACCTCGACGCGCTGAGCGGCGCGATGCGCGAGGGCGCGCTGGCGATGCAGACGGCGCCCCACGTGCTCGGCGTGCCGTTCATCTTCAACCTGCCCGCGTTCCTCATCGTGATGCTGGTGACGTGGGTGCTGGTGCGCGGCGTCAGCGAGAGCGCGTGGTTCAACAGCGCGATGGTGGTGCTCAAGCTCGTCATCATCGGCTTCTTCCTCATCGTCGGGGCCTTCTACGTGAAGCCCGACAACTGGACGCCGTTCGCGCCCAACGGGTGGGCGGGCATCTCGACGGCCGCCGCCATCATCTTCTTCGCCTACATCGGCTTCGACGCCGTCTCGACCGCGGCCGAGGAGACCAAGGACCCGCAGCGCGACATGCCGTTCGGCATCATCGCGAGCCTGGTGGTGTGCACGATCATCTACATCCTCGTGGCGGCGGTGCTCACCGGGATGCTGCCCTGGACGGAGCTGAACACGGCCGAGCCGCTGGCCACGGCCTTCTCGGCGCTCGGCATGCACTGGACCGCGGGCGTCATCGCGCTCGGCGCGGTGATCGCCACCACGTCGGTGCTGGTGGTGTTCCAGCTCGGGCAGCCGCGCATCTTCTTCACGATGGCGCGTGACGGGCTGCTGCCGGCGTGGGCCGCGAAGGTGCACCCGAAGTACCGCACCCCGCACATCACCACGATCCTCACCGGCCTCGCCGTGGGCCTCGTCGCCGGCATCGCCAACATCGGCGAAATCGTCGAGCTGACGAACATCGGCACGCTGTTCGCGTTCATCCTCGTCGCCACGGGCATCCTGATCCTGCGCTACACCAACCCCGACCAGCCGCGGCCGTTCCGCACGCCGTGGGTGCCCGTGGTGCCGCTGCTCGCCATCGTGTCGTGCGGCTACCTGATGCTCCAGCTGCCCCGCGTCACGTGGGTGCGCTTCGGCGTGTGGCTGGCGGTGGGGCTGGTGTTCTACTTCCTGTACGGGTACCGGCGGTCGAAGCTGCGGGCGGCGTAAGACTGCCGGTTCGCCCACCCGACGTTGGCGATTCTGCCTCCTGGATTACCTTCGTCTGCCCCAGGGGGCAGAACCGATCGGCGGCGTCAATTCTGAATCACCAGAATCCTCCAAGTTCTGTCGATTCTGGGACCTTCGAGGTTGCGGTTGATCTGGCATCGCGCTTGCGGTGCGCGGAGCGCGCGGCGTGGCCGGTGCCGGAGTGGCGCCTGCACAGAGGGCCGTGAGGGAGGAGTGGCGGATGCTGAGCCGTATCGGCAGGACGGTGGTTGTGGTTGCGGTGGTGGGTCTGTTCGGGGCGGGTTCGGCCAGGGCCGACGTCATCTACGCGAACAACCCGTCGCCAGGGGACAGCTACACGAATGCGGGTGGTAGCAACCAGGGCCAGGCGGTTGGCGCATCGGGGTGGTTCTACAACAACGTCCGGAACAGCGGTACGGTGGGCATCAACGACACGACCCCCCGGTCTGGCAACGGGTCCGTGTACTTCGAGACTCCAACGGGTTCCGCAAAGGCCGACATCGAGTACCTGGCCGGGGGCACGTCGTTCGGCGGCAACTACGTGGCGACCAGTTCGCTGGGAAGCTTCAGTTCGTTCATGGGAATGAGCTACGACTGGTATCGCGACTCGAGCAGCACGAACCCGGCAACCCAGCACCCCGCCCTCAAGGTGCTCATCTACACTCAAGCGCTCGGCTTTAGCGGGCTAGTGTTCGAGAGGGCGTACAACAACCCGTCAGCGGTCCCAGTTGACGCATGGACGACCGATGTCATCGATGCCAACACCAACCTGTGGTCGTTCGGCGGCCTCGGATTCGCGAGCGGAGGTTATGGCATCAGCCTGTCGCAGTGGAAAGCAGACGCCAGACTTGCGGATGCCGTCGTGGTCGGATTCACGGCTGGTGTGGGAAGTGGTTGGAATGGTCGCTTCGTAGGGGCCGTCGACAACATCGGCTGGCAGATTGGCACGGCGCCCGCCAAGACGTTCAACTTCGAGGTGCAGAGCGTCCCTGAGCCGGCGACGCTTCTGCTGCTGGGCCTCGGTCTGGTCGCCGGCGGGCGACGATTCCGGCGCCGGTAGGTCACCCCGGTCGACTGATAGGATCCCAAGGGCCGCCGGCCGTCCGGCGGCCCTTCGTGCGTTCAGCGGCTCGCCCTCCACCGCCGCCGGCCCCTGCCACTACCACCCTCGCCCCGACGATGCTACCGTCGTCGTCCGGGGCAGGTTTTGGAATCCGGCACCCGCCGCCCGAAGCGACGCTGCGGATTCTGCCGCGTACCGGCGTCGGCGCGCCGACGAACCCGACGGATCCGGAACGATCTGCCAAGGGCACGCCCTTCGCACCACCGGAGGCCAGGATGAGCACCCCACTGCGCACGCGGCAGACGCTGATGACCGCCGAGGAGTTCGCCCAGCTGCCAGACGATGGGAAGCGCTACGAGCTCGTCCGGGGAGTGGTGCTCGAGATGTCGCACCCGAGCCGCGAACACGGCGAGGTGGCCGTGCGCGTTGCCGTGTTGATTGGCCGATGGAACGACGTCGGCCGGACTGGTCGCGTGCGCGTCGAATCCGGCTTCGTGCTCCAGCGCGGCCCTGACACGGTGCGCGGCCCAGACATCTCGTTCGTGCGTCGCGATCGCGACGGCGACGTCGACGGCCCCTGGGTGAAGCACGGGCCCGACCTCGCGGTGGAGATCCGATCGCCCGGCGACCGCAAGGGCGAGATCGAGGACCGCGTGGCCGACTACCTCCGCGCGGGCACCGCGCTCGTCTGGATCGTGGACCCGGCAAAGCGCACCGTCACCGTTCGTCGCCCCGGGGCGCGGGACGAGGTGCTCCGTGGAGACGACGAGGTGGGCGGCAGAGACGTGTTGCCGGGGTTCGCGACGACCGTGCGGGAGATGTTCGCCGACCTGGCGTGAACGGGCAGGATTCGTTCAGCTCGGCTGAACCGGCGCGGCAGGAACTGCGACGTTTCGTGGCCGGCCGACCGGCCAACGCCGCGATTTGCCAACGATCTGCGACAGGCACGCGCCTCGCACCACCGGAGGCCAGGATGAGCACCCCACTGCGCACGCGGCAGACGCTGATGACCGCCGAGGAATACGCCCAGCTGCCAGACGATGGGAAGCGCTACGAGCTCGTCCGGGGAGTCCTGGTCGAGATGTCGCGTCCCCAGAGCCACCACGGCATCGTCCGGACGGAGATCGCGTTCCTCCTGAAGCTATGGGTTCGCGACCATCCGCTCGGGATCATCGTGGCCGACGTGGGCCACGTCATCGAGCGCGGGCCCGACACGGTGCGCGGGCCGGACGTCGCGTTCGTGCGGAACGGCCGCCTCGATCTGCGGACGACGAGCTGGGTGGAGGGCGGCCCCGACCTCGCGGTGGAGATCCGATCGCCAGGCGACCGCAAGGGCGAGATCGACGAGCGCGTGGCCGACTACCTCCGCGCCGGCACGCCGCTCGTGTGGGTAGTGGATCCGGCGCAGCGCACCGTCACCGTCCGCCGCCCCGGGGTGGCCGACGTCGTCCTCCGCGAAGCAGACGAGGTGGACGGTGGCGAGGTGCTGCCGGGGTTCCGTGTCACCGTGCGGGAGTGCTTCGCGGACCTGGAGGCCCCGGCGCCTGAGGCGTGACCGCGCCGGCGGGCAAGGCGCCGGCCCGGGCCCGTGCCACTCGCCAGCTGTGCCGTGGGGCCCCCGTCCCAAGGGGCGCGTCGGCTGCCCCGGCCCTGCGCGCGGTGCTATCATCCGGCACCGTAAGGCCGCGAGGCCCAATCCGCGCCCGGCCCGCGGGCGCGCGTTGCGACCCCACGGCAGCACGATCGGCTTTTCTGGGAGGGGATCGAATGCTGCTCGCCGTCTTCCGTCGGCGGACGTCCGTCTGCTTGCTCGCCAGTCTCTGCCTGCTTTCCGCCTACCCGGCACTCGGCCAGACCGTCACCGGCACCATCCAGGGCACCGTCAGCGACGCCAGCGGGGGCGTGCTGCCGGGCGTCACCATCACCCTTCGCAACCTCGACACCGGCGCCACGCGCGTCGTCGTCACCAACGAGGTGGGCTTCTACCAGGCGCCGTTCCTACCGCTCGGTCCCCACAGCGTGTCGGCCGAACTCGAGGGCTTCAAGACCTCCGTCCGCCAGCCCATCGAGGTCACGCTGAACAAGACCTCGGTGGTGGACGTGCGGATGGAGCCCGGCGGCGTCACCGAGACCGTCACGGTGACCGCCGACGCGCCGCCCATCAACACCGTCAACTTCGAGATCAAGGGCTCACTCAACGCGCAGCAGATCGAGGACCGGCCGAACGCCAGCCAGACGAACTTCCTGACGCTCGCCGAGACGTTCTCTGGCTTCCAGGAGAACCCGACGTCGGGGCAGAACAACCCGACGGCGAGTTCGGGCTCGTCGATCAACTTCAACGGCACGGGGACGCGCGGCGCCACATTCCAGATCAACGGCGTCAACAACGACGACAGTTCGGAGAACCAGAACCGCCAGGGCGTGGCGCTGGCCACGATCAAGGAGTTCCAGGTGATCTCCAACGGCTTCTCGGCGGAGTTCGGCCGCGCGTACGGCGCGGTGGTCCTCGTGCAGACGAAGGCGGGCACCAACCGCGTGAGCGGCGAGGGCTACGGGTTCTTCCAGAACAGCGACTACAACGCCCGCGGCTTCTACGCCACCACCAAGCCCAAGGACGAACGCCAGCAGTACGGTGGCGTCGTGGGCTTCCCGTTCATGAAGGACAAGCTGTTCGGGTTCTTCAGCATGGACCGCGTGCGGTTGGTCGGCGACATCAACTACGCGCGCGACTTCCCGCTGCCGGCCGAGATCAACGGCCCCCGGCTGACGCGCGGCAACGACACGCCGGAGAACCGCGCGTTCATCCAGTCGGTGCTGGCGCGGTTCCCGAACGTGACGCCCAACGACCCGCGCAGCAACCGCACCTACGCCACCGTCGTGCAGCGCGACTGGCCCGACCAGGACTACACGGGCCGCGTGGACTGGAACCTGGGTGGAGGGGACACGCTGTTCGCGCGCTACCAGTGGACGAACCAGAAGCGGCAGACCGAGGAGGTGATCGTCGGCGAGCAGGCGCTGCAGGACAACACGCAGCAGAACCTCGGCATCACGTGGACGCACATCTTCGGGCCCGCGACGATCGGCGAGTTCCGCTACGGCCTGGGCCTGCGCGACACGAACGTGAACATCGCGGCGGGCAACGACACGCCGATCATCCGCTGGGCGTTGATGCCGGTGTCGGGGCCCATCGTCGGCAATGCCGGCGGGTTCCCGATCCTCCGCGACCAGACCGATCACCAGTTCGTCTACAACTTCTCGACGGTGCTGGGCGCCAGCCATTCGGTGAAGGCGGGGACCGACATCCGCCTCTCGGCGCTCGACGACAGGGCCGACAACAACAATCGTGGCTTCTGGAGCTTCAGCAACGTCTGCGGCGGCACCACCTACCCCACGTCATGGGCGGCCTTCTTCGACGGATGCGTCACGACGTTCACCCGGGCGTACGGTCCGAACTTCCTGGAGAACCGGCTGAAGGACTACAACTTCTACGCCGAGGACAACTGGCGCCTCTCGAAGAACCTCACGCTGAACCTCGGGTTGCGCTACGAGTACGTCACCGCGCCGAAGGAGGTGGAGGACCGGATCGACTACATCTTCAAGAACGACACGAACAACGTGCAGCCCCGCATCGGGTTCGCGTGGGCGCCCGCGTTCGAAACGGGGATTCTCCGCCGGTTGGCCGGCGAGCCGGGCGGCTTCTCACTCCGCGGCGGCTACGGCACCTACCACGGCCGCATCTTCCAGTCGGTGTTCAGCCAGAGCGGCGCCAGCGTGCGCGGCAACCCGCCCAATGCGGTGTCCCTGTCGTTCTCGAATCAGCTGAACCTCGCGGACCCGAGCAACGGGTTCGTCTTCACGCCTGGCACGCCCACCACGCGCATCTCGATCACCATCCCCGACGAGGACCTGCAGATGCCGATGACGCACCAGTGGAACCTGACGCTGGAGCGGAAGATGTTCTGGGACTCCTCGATTCGGCTGAGCTACACGGGCACTTACAGCGACAACATGGTCAAGTACCAGAGCGTGAACCTGCCCCGGTCACCGCTCGACGGCCCGGTCACGGTGGTGGATCACCCGTTCAACGCGCCGGCCGCCGGCTTCCCCGACCTCCGCGGCAAGCAGATCACGGCAATCGCCGCCGACGTCGCGTGCGCCGGCACGGGCTTCTTCCCGGGCATCGGCGTCACCACCGCGTGCCCGGTGCCCGTGCCGATCGCCGACAACGAGATCAGCCTGCGCGTGCCGCGCACCAACGAGCGTCGTCCCGACCCGCGCTACACCACGAACCTGGCGATCAGCAACGACGCCACCGCCTGGTACAACGGCCTTCAGGCGGAGTGGGCCAAGCGTCTCTCGAATGGCCTGTCGTTCACGGCGTCCTACACGTGGAGCAAGTCGATGGACACGACGTCGGAGGCCACGTTCGTCGGCACCGGCGACAGCAACAACAACGGCCCGAACAGGAACTACTCGAAGGGCTACTCGCGGTTCCACACGCCGCACCGCTTCACGCTGAGCGGCAGCTACAAGCTGCCGTGGCTGCTCGACCGCAGGGACCTGCTGGGCCAGGTGCTCGGAGGCTGGCAGGTGTCGGGCATCGTGCGCCTGGCGTCCGGCACGCCCTTCACGGTCGTCACCACGGGTGTCGACCTCAACTTCGACGGGTTCGGCGAGAGCCGGCCCGTCTTGCTCGACCCCTCGATTCTGTTCAACTCGGTGGACGACCCGGCGAAGTCGCTGGAGCAACTGCCACGGAGCGCCTTCCGGTCGCTGGTGATCACCGACATCAACGCAGACCTCGTCGGGCGCAACACGTTCTTCGTGGACGGCACGAACCGCGTGGACCTGGGCATCTACAAGACGTTCACCCTGCCCTACCGTCACTCGCTGAACGTCCGCATCGAGGCGTTCAACGCCTTCAACCAGATGCAGTTCGGCTTCCCGAGCAACAACGTCACGGCAACGAACTTCGGCGTGATCAACAGCGGCGCCACGACCTACGCGCCGCGCGTCGTGCAGCTGGCGCTGAGGTACCGGTTCTAGCACCATCCACCCAAGGCGGGCACGACAACCCTTCCGACACAGGACGGGTTGTTGTGCCCCCACCGTGAGGGGCGGTATGGTGCGCTGCATGCGCACCGCCGCCCTTCCCCTCGCCGGGCTCCTCCTGGCCGCTGCCGTGGCGTCCGGCGCGGCGCAACCGGCCGGCGGCCCAGCTGACACGCCATCGCTCCGGCTCCGCATGCTCGCCGCCGAGGACGCGCGCGACGCGTCCCCGCGGGCCATCGCTCCCCTGCTCGACGGGCTGAAGTCCCCGGACGCGGAGCTGCGACGCGTGGCCGTCCGCGCGCTGGGCCGCCTCGAGCGGGACGTGCTGCGCCCGCCGATTGCCGCGGCCTTGAAGGACGCCGAGGCGTCGGTGCGCGCCGAGGCGGCCAACGCGCTCGCGCAGAGCGTGGCGGTGGAAGGCGACGACCGGGCCGTGGGCGACGTGGCCCGGGCGCTCGCCGACGCCCTGCGGGCCGAGTCGCACCCACTGGTCCGCGGCGCGCTGGCCGCGGCGATCGCGCGACTCAGGCACCCGGACGCCGCCGCCGGGCAGGCGATCGGGATGCTGGTGCTCGACGTCGCCTTTCCACAGGGCGACAAGGGCGTGCGCCGCCCCGCCTCGGCCGCCGTGCTGCTCGGCGCGTTGCGCGGCCTGAACTCGGTCGCGCTCGCCGGCGTCCGCGCCGGCCCGCCACGGCGGGACGCAACCGGCCGTCCGGTGACGTGGCTCCCGGACCAGGCCCTGGCGCCAGTCGCCTCGCTGCTGCTCGACGAGGCTGGACGGTCGCCTGCTCCGGGCTCGACCGCGACGCCCCCACGCACGGCCGCCGACACCACCGTCCGGCGGCTCGCCCTCCAGGTGCTCGCCGGCACGCGCCGCGCCTACCCTGCGCGGGGGCTCGCGCTCGTCGACGATCCCGACGAGCAGGTGCGCGGGCTCGCCGTGCGCTGGGCCGTGGACGTGCTGAAGGACGAGGCGGCACGGGCGACGGTCGCGGAGGCGTGGAGGGACCTGCGCGGCGGCACGTCCCAGGCCGCCCGCGCGTGGGTCGATGCGCGCGTCCTGGTGCTCGAAGCGCGCCTCACGGGCGACCCGTCGGCGCAGGTGCGCTACGAGGCCGTCCGCGCCGTGGCGCAAGCCGCGCTCGGCGCGAGGGCGTGCCGCGTGCTGCTCGCCGCCATCGACGATGCGAGCGTCAACGTGGCGAAGTACGCGCTCACGAACGCCGGCCCCGCCTGCGGGGGCGACGCGGCGGTGCGGGCGCGCCTCGACGCGCTGTCGGCGGCAGCCGTGAGTCCCGAGCCCGGAACCGCGGTGAAGGCACCGACCTGGCACCGCCCCGCCTATGCACTGGTGGGCTTCGCCCAGGTCGATCCCGCCGCCGCGCGCGGTCGCGTCCTCCAGGCGGTCACCGCTCGCGAGGCGTGGGTCCGGCGCTACGGCGCAATGGCCGCCGGCGCGGTGCTGGCCGACGGTGCCGCACGCCAGGCGCAGGACGACGAAGTGTCTGCGGCACTGGCGTCGCTCGTCGCCGACGATGACGTGAACGTGGGGGCGGTGGCGCTGGGCGCGTTGGGCCGCGGCTGGCGGGCCGACCGGCGGCCCCAGGCGATGCGCGCGCTCTCGCGGTCGGGCGACGAACTGATCATCGAGGCGGTCGCGGCGTTGCGGCCCGCCCCGCCGGCGGAGGGCGGCACGCCGCCGCCCGCGACGGCCGATCGGGAGGTGGCGTCGGCATGTGCCGCCGCGCTCGCGAGGCTCACGGCAGCCGGTCGCGAGACGTCGCGTGACGCGCGACTGGCGTTGATCGAGTGCGTGGCCTGGGCGGGCGCGGCCGAGGACGCCGCAGGCCTGGCTCCGCTCCTGTCGGACTACGACGCGCGGGTGGCCGAGGGGGCGGCCGCCGCGATGGCGAAGCTGCTGCCGTCGGGGTCCAAGGCGCCGGCGGCCACGCCGAAACCGCTGCCGCGCCTGCCGCTGCCCACCGACGCCGACCTGGCGCGCATGAGCACGGCGCGCGTTGTCCTGACCATCCGCGGCCGCGGCGACATCGTGATTCGCCTGCGGCCAGACGAGGCGCCGCTGAACGCGTTCCGGTTCCTCCGGCTGGCGGAGTCGGGCTACCACACCGCGCTCACGTTCCATCGGGTGGTCCCGGCGTTCGTGGCGCAGGGCGGCAGCCCGCTCGGCAACGAGTTCTCGGGCGACGGGCCGTTCAGCCGCGACGAGGTCGGGCGGTTGGCGAACCTGCGTGGCAGCATCGGGCTCTCCACCCGCGGCCGCGACACCGGCGACGCGCAGTTCTACGTGAACCTGGCGGACAACGTCCGGCTCGACCACACCTACACGGTGTTCGCCCAGGTGGAGGCGGGCATGGACGTGGTGGACGCGCTCGCGGAGGGCGACGTCATCGAGCGGGTGGTCGTGCGGTGAGACCTACACCATCCCTTGGGGGGCGACGTTGCCGGGGTCTGAAGACCCCGGCCTCCATCATCCCCCGGGGCAACGCCGCCGGGGTCTGAAGATCTGAAGACCCCGGCCTCCATCATCCCCCGGGGCAACGCCGCCGGGGTCTGAAGACCCCGGCCTACACCAGAGGGGGGACCCGTCGCTTTCCCTCCGGACGTAGCCGCGGGTCTTCAGACCCGCGGACGGTCGGGGGGCCAGGGGGGCAACGTTGCCGGGATCTGAAGACCCCGGCCTACACCAGAGGGGAGGGACCCGCAGGCGGCGCGCTACAATGACCGGTCGCGTCGTGTCGGAGGAGCGCAGTCACATGAGCAAGGGCCCCGTCAGCACGTTCATCGAGCACCACTACCGTCACTTCAACGCCGCGGCCCTGGTGGACGCGGCGAAGGGGTGGAACACGCTCCTCGACCAGGACGGCTGGATGCTGGTGACGCTGGCGGGCGCGATGAGCACGGCCGAGCTCGGCCTCACCCTCGCCGAGATGATCCGCCGCAAGAAGGTGCACGGCATCGTCTGCACGGGCGCGAACCTCGAGGAGGACGTCTTCAACCTCGTCGCGCACGACCACTACGTGCGGATTCCGCACTACCGCACGCTGTCGTCGGCCGACGAGCAGGCGCTGCTCGAGCGGCACCTGAACCGCGTCACCGACACGTGCATTCCCGAGGAGGAGGCGATGCGGCGCATGGAGCGCGCCATCCTCGAGGAGTGGCAGGCGGCCGATCGCGCCGGCGAGCGCTACCTGCCGCACGAGTTCTTCTATCGCGTGATCCGCTCGGGCAAGCTGAAGGAGCACTACCAGATCGACCCGAAGGACAGCTGGATGGTGGCGGCGGCCGAGGCCGACCTGCCGATGTTCGTGCCGGGCTGGGAAGACTCGACGCTCGGCAACATCTACGCCGCGCGCTGCATCGACGGCTCGGTGAAGAACGCGCTCACCGTGCGGTCGGGCATCGAGTACATGATCCGGCTCGCCGACTGGTACACGACTACCACTGAGAAGCACCCGATTGGCTTCTTCCAGATCGGCGGCGGCATCGCGGGCGACTTCCCCATCTGCGTGGTGCCGATGCTGCACCAGGACCTGCGGCGCGACCACGTGCCGCTGTGGGCCTACTTCTGCCAGATCAGCGATTCGACAACGAGCTACGGGTCCTACTCGGGGGCCGTGCCCAACGAGAAGATCACGTGGGGCAAGCTCGGCGTGGACACGCCGAAGTTCGTCATCGAATCGGACGCGACGATCGTCGCGCCGCTGATCTTCGCCTACGTGATGGGGATGTAGGGGCGGCCGGGCAGGCCCGCCCCATTTCCGTCACTTCACCTTCTTCGCGGGCATCTCGCGCCCGGCCTGGCGCAGCACCAGGCCAGTGACCTTGCCGTCCGCATCGCGCTGGAAGGTCAGCAGCGCGTCCACGACCGTCAGGAAGAACGTCGTCTCCGACTCGGGGAACACCTCGATCTGCTGCTGGCCCGTGGCCTGCGTCAGCAGGCGGGTGCCGTCGCGCGTGACGGTGATCGAGAAGGTCGGCGCCAGCTGGTACTCGCCGACGTAGTCGTCGTAAAGCGCGGGGTCGACCTTCGCCAGCGCGCGCTTCTTCGGCACCTGGTAGGGGGCGCCGAGCGCGATGGCCACCAGGTCGTTCGAGAAGTTCGGCCCCGCGTCCTGGTTGCGCAGGGCGATGAACACCAGGTCTTCCTCCTCGAGGCGCCGGAAGCTGCTGGAGAAACCGTTGATGCCGCCGTCGTGGCCCACGAAGGTGCGGCCGTTCGGCTGCTTGCTCACCATCCAGCCGTACCCGTAGTTGCCCTGCACCGGCGTGAGCATCTTCTCCCACGAGTCCTTCTTCAGCAGGGCGCGGCTGGCGACGGCGCGATCCAGCTTCAGCAGGTCGCCCACCGTGGAGTACATGGCGCCGGCGGCGAAGGGCACCGACATGTGAATCGGCGGGGCGGGCTTCAGGCTCGCGGGGTCGGCGGCCTGCGCCCGCGTGTAGCCCACGGCGAGCCCGGGCACGGCGTCGCCCGTCTCCACTCCCGTGTCCTTCATCCCGAGCGGGTCGATTACGTTCGCCTTCAGGAACGCGGGGTAGCTCTGCCCGGACGCCTTCTCGATGACCGTGCCGAGCAGCACGTAGCCGGTGTTGCTGTACTTGTATTGCGTGCCGGGCGCGAACTCGAGCGGCAGGTCCTTCACGCGGGCCGCCGTCTCGGCCGGCGAGGTCGCCGTCCCCATCGTCTTCTCGTAGTCGTCGAGCGCGGTGAAGCTCCGGATGCCCGAGGTGTGCGAGAGCAGGTGGTGCACCGTGACGGGGGCCCAGGCCGCGGGGCAGGGCTCGACGAACTTGCACACGGGATCGGTGACGGCCAGCTTGCCGCGCTCCGCGAGCAGCATCACCGCCATGGCCGTGAACGGCTTGGTGATGGAGCCGATGCGGAAGCGCGTGTCCGGCGTCGCCTGCGCGCCCGCCGCGGCGTCGGCCGCGCCGAAGGCGCCGCGGAACACCACGGCGCCCGCCCTCGCGACGAGCACCGCGCCGCTGAAGTTGTGCGCCTCCACCTGCCCCTTCATGTAGGCGTCGTAGAGCGGGCCGAGTTGCTCCACCGGCCGGGACGCCGGCGCGGGCGGGGCCGCAGGTTGTCCGGCGGCGAGCGCGGGCGAGAGCAGCGTGGCGGCGAGCAGGAGCGGGGCACCCTTCATCGGCAACCTCGGCGTGTCGGTGCGGCGCAGTCGCCGGCCCGGGACCGATACGCACCGGCCCGGGCGTGGTTCCGCGTGGCGATTTTCGTAGCGGAAGCCGGCTCAGGTCCGTGAAGCACCAGCAATCACGGACCTCGACCCGATGTTGAAATTCGAGGTCTGACCCCTACACCACGGCGGGTTCGAGCATCCGGATGGTGCCGGCGTCGGCATCGAGTTCCACGTCCACGCCGAGCGGCAGCGTGAACTGCTTCGAGATGTGCCCGAGCATCGCGCCGTAGTAGGCGGGCACGCCCAGCGGCTTCACGTGGTCGTCGAGCACGTCGGGGATGGTGAGCGAACCGAACCCGTCGCCGGGGTCGCAGCGGCTGCACGTACCCCACACCACGCCCTTCACCTTGTCGAGGATGCCCGCCAGCTTCAACTGGACGAACATCCGGTCGAGGCGGTAGGGCGCCTCGTTCACGTCCTCGAGGAAGAGGATCGCGTCGGTGAAGTCGGGCACGTAGGGCGAGCCGAGGATCGTCGTGAACACCGTGAGGTTGCCGCCGAGCAACCGGCCGCGCGCCTTGCCCGGCGAGATCGTGCGCGTGCGGTGCTGGTGAGGCACGATCGTCTCCTCGGCGTCCTTCGGGTTGACGAAGGTGGCCGCCTCGCCCTTCCACACCACCCGCTGCAGCCAGTCCACGTTCGTGCGGTTCCACTCCGAGGCGCCGTTGGGCCCGTGGAAGGTGACCAGGCCCGTCCTGGCGTGCAGCGCCAGCAGGAGCGCCGTGATGTCGCTGTAGCCGATCAACGCCTTGGGCGCACGCGCCACCGCGTCGAAATCGACCAACGGCAGCAGCCGTGCCGCGCCCCACCCGCCGCGGATGCAGTGGATCGCCTTCACCTCGGGGTCGCGGAACATCGCGTTGAGATCGGCGGCCCGGTCCTCGTCGCGGCCGGCCAGGTAGCCGCGCCGGTCGTGGACGTGCCGGCCGAGCTTGCCCTTCAGGCCGAGCACGCCGAGCGCCTCGAGGAGGATGTCGATCTCCATCGGGTCCCAGTTGGCGCTGGAGGGGATCATCAGCCCGATGGTGTCGCCGGGCTGGATGCGCGGCGGCTTCACGATCGGCCTGCGCGGCTGGACGCCGTAGGGCTGGGCGACGGCTCCCGGGACGGCAGCGGAGAACAGCGGGGCAATGGCCGCGGCGGCGGCCGAGACGAGCAGATCGCGTCTGGTCGGCATGGGTGGGCGGATTATACGGTCGATGGCCGACCTGAGCGCGACGGCGCGGCGAACGTCGCCAGGACGGCGTAGCGATCGTGGCCCACGCCGCCGACGACCATCCTGTCGCCGCATCGCACCCAGGCGTGGGCCGCCACGCGTCCCCCGTCGCGCGCGACGCCGAAGTAGGTCGTGCAGGCCAGTCCTCGCCGGCGGAGCATCGCGGTGGCCGTCAGCGCCTGCGCGAAGCACAGGCCCTGCCACGGCGCGTGGCGCGCCGCGGCCTCCACGGCCTCGCCCACGACGCGCGCTCGCGCGTCATCGGTGGTGCCGGTCGCGGTCTCACGGCCCTCTTCCCCCAGGAACGCCGCGAGGCGGCGGAACGCGAGCACGAGCAAGGCCAGCCGGGCCACGCCGAGCCAGGCGACCGCCTCGACGATGGCTGCCCGCTCGTGGCGCGGGCGCCGGAGGAAGTTCTGCAGGGACCCTCTTCGCATGGACGCGGCGGGGCGGCCGCGCGCCGCCCCGCCTCCGATCACGACGCCGCTACTGCCGCGGCGGGCCGGCCGGCGCCTGCTGCGCGAGCCGGTCGAGGATCTCGCCGAGCCGGCGCAGCTCCTCGCCGTACTGCGCCCAGTTGCCGGCGCGCTGCGCCTCGATCGCACGCTGGTAGACGATGCGGGCCTGCTGGGCGAGATCGTCGGGCAACGGCGCGGACGGCGCCGGCGACACCGGTGCCGCCCCCGGCGACGGGACGTCACCGACCGGGCCCGGCGACGGCGTCACCAGCGGGCCCGACGATCTTCCGGTCGCCGCTGCCGCGCGGGAAGATGCGGTCGAGGGCGCGGTCGAGCGTCTCCTCCATCACGATCTGGTTCTGGTAGGCGACGATGACCCGCTTGAGCTCGGGGATGCGCCCGCCGGCCGACCGCAGGTAGAGCGGACGGATGTAGAGCAACGACTCCTCGATCGGAATCGTCAGCAGCGTGCCCTGGATCACCTCGGAGCCCTGCTGGTTCCACAGCGTGATCTGCGGCGCGATCACCTGGTCCTGGCTGATGCGCGCCACCACCTGCCGCGGGCCGAACACCACCTTCTGCTTCGGGAACTGGAAGACGACCAGCTTGCCGTAGTTGGGCGCGTCGCTGCGCGCCACCATCCACGCGGCGAGGTTGTCCTTCTGCCGCGGCGTGTAGGGCAGCATCTGGATGAACTCGGTCTCCGCCTCGCCCGGCAGCTTCATGATCGTGTACCACGGCCGCATGCGCGCCGCCTGCCCGCCCGCCTGGTCGAGCGCCGGCACCTCCCACTGGTCTTCCTTGTTGTAGAACACCGCGGGATTGGTCATGTGGTAGGTGGAGAACATCTGCGCCTGCAGCTCGAAGATGCCCTGCGGGTAGCGCAGCCGCGTGCGCAGGCCCTCGGGCATCTCGGCCAGCGGCCGCAGCAGGTCGGGGAAGATCTTCGACAGCGTCCGCACGATGGGGTCCGCCTCGTCCACGACGTAGTACCGCGTCGTGCCGTTGTAGGCGTCGACCACCGCCTTGATCGAGTTGCGGATGTAGTTGATGCCGGGCGCGCCGTGGGTCGAGTACGGATAGCGGTCGCTCACCGTGTAGGCGTCCTGGATCCAGTAGAGCCGCCCGTCGGCGATGGCGAGGTAGCGGTCCTCCTCCAGCGTGATGAACGGCGCGATCTTCCGGACGCGGTCCTGCACCCGACGGTGGAACAGCACGCGGCTCTCGGCGGTGATCTCGTTGCTGAGCAGCGTGCGCATGGACTGGAACCGGATGGCGAACAGCGCGCGACGTGCCAGCCCGCCCACCTCCACGCCGCCGGTGCCGTCGTAGACGCTGAAGACGTTGTCGTCGCCCTTCGGGTAGTGGAACTCCCGCGTGTTGGTGCGCACGAACACGTGGTCGTTCGAGAGCTCGCCGAAGTAGATGCTGGGCTGCTCCACCGTCAGGTCCACCTCGCTCTCGGGCGGCAGGTTCTTGATGAACAGCACCGGCAGGCCCTCGGGCGTCACCTGGTTCACCGGGCCGAGCGCGATGCCGTAGCCGTGGGTGAAGGTGAGGCGCTCGTTGATCCACGAGCGGTTGGGCAGGCTCGCCGAGTTCAGCTCGCGGGCCGAGAGCATCACCTGCCGGTACTGGCCGTTGATCCGGTAGCGGTCGTTGTGCGCCGACACGAAGTCGTAGTAGGTCCGGATCTCCTGGATCTGGCCGAAGGTGTCGAGCAGCGGCTGGTGATCCCACAACGGCACGTTCTCGAGCGTCGCGGCGTTGCGCTCGATGTCGTCCCGCGACAGCAGCGCGTCGCCGGAGATCTGCCGCTCCACCACCGTGTCGAGCGCGTAGGCCTTGCGGGTGGCCTTGATGTTGTGCTCGATGAAGGGCGTCTCCTTCACCTGCTCGTTGGGCGCCACCACGAACCGCTGCACGAGCGACGCGTACACGCCGCCGCCGATGGCCGTCACCAGGTAGAGCGCCACCGCCACCACGATCGGCGTCTTCGAGTTGGTGAAGGCCTGCGCGGCGGCCAGCAGGGCCCCGAGCACCGACACCACCATCAGGGCGCGCAGCGCGGGCATCCGCGCCTCGACATCGACGTAGGACGCCCCGGGCACGATGCCGGCCGACTGCACGAGCAGGCCCGGCTGCCCCAGGTACGCGCCGGTGGCGAGCACCAGGAACACCACGGCCGCCAGCACAGCGAGGTGCCGCGTGGCGGCGTCCGACGCGTGCACGCCCCGGCGCACGTCGAGGCCGATGGCGCCCGACACGCCGTAGACCACGCCCGTGCCGAGGAGCGCCACCACCGAGACGACGAGCGCCAGCCGCTGCAGGAACTGCAGGAACGGCAGCGTGAACACGTAGAAGCCCACGTCGAGCCCGAGGATGGGGTCGGCCTCGCCGAACGGCGTCGCGTGCCGCCAGGCGAGCCACTCGGCCGCCTGCGCCTGCGCGTAGAGGCCGGCGAACAGGCCCACCGCGGCGGCCGCCAGCAGCACGAGCGGCCGCACGCTGATCGGGTCCACCGCGACGGTGCGCGGGCCGTCTGGCGTCATCACGAAGAACTCGCGCCGCTTGGCGCTGCGCAGCGCCACGACCAGGTTGGCGCCGAGCACGACGAACACGGCCGCGAGCGTCAGGCTGAAGAGCGCGGCCTGGGCCCCGATCCGCGTGAGGAACACCGACTGGTAGCCCACCTCGCCGAACCAGAGCCAGTCCGTGTAGAACGTCGCGAAGGACGGGACCACCGTGAACAGCAGCAGGGCGAGGACGAGAACGAGGTTTCGGATGCGAGCCATCGCTGGGGATTCCACGTGGCACGGCGGGGACAGGGCCCCGCCTGCGCCGGCTTGGTGCGGGTTGACGGTCAGCGCCGCGCGCCGGCCGCCTGGCCGGCCGCGGTGGCAGTCACCGGGCGATAGTCCTTGTACTTCGCCCAGGTCTCGATTTGGAAGGGAATCAGGAGCAGGGTGCGCCCGGTGCCGCGAAACCGCGCCTCGAGGGGCATCCAGGTGCCGTCGGGCAGCCGCCCGCGGCGGTAGAGGGCGGTCGAGCCGCGATTCACGTGGCCGATCATCCCCCAGCCGATGTTGATGTCCTCGACGGCCTCGAGCTGGATCTCGATCACCTGCGCGTCGGTCTCGTCCACCCAGCCGCGGCCCCGCCACTTCTTCATCAGCGGGCCGGCGTCGGTGAGCGTCCTGGCCTCGGGGCGCGTCGTGATGTGCACGGCCAGCACCGCCCGCCCGTCGCGCACCTCGCGCCCGAGCGACTCGAAGCGGAACACCCGCGTGACGTCCTCGAGGCGCTGGCGCTCCTCCTCGGCCTCCTTGGCCTCGTTGGCCACGCGACGGGCCCGCTGCGGCATGGTCTCGCGCGCGAGACGCCGCTCGCGGTCGGCCGCCGCGCGCCGGGCCTTCTCCTCCTCGCGGCGCAACTCGGCCGGCGACAGCGACATGCCGTTGACGGCCACGAGGCGCCGCCACGAGCGGCCCGCCTCGAAGGGCGACGGCCCCACCTCGTACAGCTTCACGTCACCGTTGCGCACCTTGCCGAACGACACGTCGTAGGACCGCCGTTCGAGCGTGTACGCGTACCGCTCCATCGCCGCATCGTCGGCGGCGATGTTGTCGCGGGCGCGTTCGAGCAGGCGCACCTGCTCCGGGGTGAGCGGCTGGGGGACGGGACCGGCCGCGCGCACCTCGGGCAGGCCCGGCAGGCAGAGCCCGAGCGCGACGGCAGCAGCCGTACACAGGATCGACACGCGTGGCGGGAACGCGATCGGCATCGCCGCGACTCGGGCCCGGCGCGCACGCCGTGCCCGACAGCTCGACTCCACTCTCCTAGCCCCCTGAAACCGTCATCCCTCGCCGAATTCCGGGGGGACAACCCGGCTCCTGGACTCCTGCCAGGCTCCACGGTTCCAGGGAAACCAGTGACGACAGCGCGCGGAGCGGCCGGGGCGGGCCGTCCTTACATCAGGCCCAGCTGGAGCCGGGCCACGTCCGACATCTTGTCCATGCTCCAGGGCGGCTCCCAGACGATCTCCACCTGGGCGTCGCTCACGCCGGGCACGGCCTTCACGCGGTAGCGCACCTCGCTGGGCAGCGACTGCGCGGACGGGCAGTTCGGGCTGGTGAGCGTCATCTTCACCAGCACGCGCCGGTCGGCGCCGACGAGGATGTCGTAGACCAGGCCCAGCTCGTAGATGTTGACCGGGATCTCCGGGTCGAAGACGTTGGTGATGGCCTCCACCACCTTCGGCTTCAGCTCGAGCGTCGCCAGCGGGTCGGACTGGATGGCCGCGGCGGGCTCGGCCGGCGTGGCCGGCTCGGGGGCCGGCGCGGTCAGCGCCGACACGTCGAAGCCGCCGTCGGGCGCGGTGCCGGCGCCCCCCTCGGCGTCCACCCGCGGCACGTCCTTGCCATCCTCGCGCCTGCCGAACCAGCCGAACATCTTCAGGTCTCGCTTTCCGTGGACGCCACCGCCGCCGGCGCGTCCGCCAGCCCCGCGTGCAGGGTGTGCCAGGCGAGCGTGGCGCACTTCACCCGGGTGGGGTACTCGGACACGCCCTGGAAGACCGCGAGCTTGCCGAGGCGGTCGAGCACGGCCTCGCCGGGCCCGGCGGCGCTGTCGGCCGTGAGCATCGCGTGGAACGCGTCGAACAACGCCTGCGCCTCCTCCAGGGTCCGGCCCTTCACGGCCTCGGTCATCATCGAGGCCGACGCCTTGGAGATGGCGCAGCCGGTGCCCACGAACCGGATGTCGGCGATGCGCCCGTCACGCACCTGGAGGTAAACGGTGAGGCGATCGCCGCAGAGGGGATTGTGCCCCTGCTGCGCGCGCGCCGGCTCCAGCGTGCCGAAGTTGCGCGGCGAACGGTTGTGGTCGAGGATGACCTCCTGGTAGAGGTCGCGCAAGTCGGACATAGGGTTCTGACGCTCACCGGCTCGGGGCCTGGGGCTCGGGGCCTGGGGCCCGGGTCTGGCCCCTCCCTACCCCTCCTGCCCCCGGATCATCACCCGAACACCTCTCGCACGCGGGCCAGCGCCCGCACGAGCGCGTCCACGTCCTCGTGCGTGTTGTAGACCGCGAAGGAGGCCCGCACGGTGGCCGGCACGCCGTAGCGGTCCATCACCGGCTGGGCGCAGTGCTGCCCGGTGCGCACGGCCACGCCCTCGCGGTCGAGGATGGTGCCGATGTCGTGCGGGTGGACGCCCTCGATCACGAACGATAGCACGCCCGCCTTCTCGCGCGCGCGGCCGAGGATGCGCACGCCCGGCAGGGCGTCGAGCTCGGCGGTCGCGTGCTCGAGCAGCGCGCGCTCGTGCGCGGCGACCTCCGCCATGTCGAACCCGCGGAGGAAGTCCACCGCGGCGCCGAACCCCACGACGCCGGCGATGTTCGGGGTGCCGGCCTCGAACTTGTAGGGCAGGACGTTGTAGTCGGTCTTCTCGAAGGTGACGTTGGCGATCATGTCGCCGCCGCCCTGCCACGGGGGCATCCGCTCGAGCAGCGCCGCGCGCCCGTAGAGCGCCCCGATGCCGGTGGGGCCGTACATCTTGTGCGCGGAGAAGACGTAGAAGTCGCAGTCGAGCGCCCGCACGTCCACGGCGACGTGCGGCACGGCCTGCGCGCCGTCCAGCAGCACCGGCACGCCCCGCGCGTGGGCGATCTCGACCATGCGCGCCACCGGGTTCACCGTGCCGAGCGCGTTCGAGACGTGGATGGCGGCCACCAGCCGCGTCCTCGGCCCGAAGGCCGCCTCGTAGGCGGCGAGATCGAGCTCGCCCTCGTCGGTGATCGGCACCACGCGGAGCGAGGCGCCGGTCTGCTCGCAGGCGAGCTGCCACGGGACGATGTTGGAGTGGTGCTCCATCCAGGTGAGCACCACCTCGTCGCCCGGCCGGAGCTGGCTGCGGCCCCAGCTCTGCGCCACGAGGTTGATGGCCTCGGTGGTGCCGCGGGTGAAGATCACCTCGCGGGCCTCGGCGGCGTTGAGCAGCCGCTGCACCTTCTGGCGCGCGGCTTCGTACGCCTTCGTCGCGCGCTCGCTGAGCAGGTGCGTGGCGCGGTGGATGTTGGCGTTGTCGCGCTCGTAGTAGGTGCGCTCGGCCTCGATCACGCTGCGCGGCTTCTGCGTGGTGTTCGCGTTGTCGAGGTAGACGAGCGGGCGGCCGTGCACCTGCTGGGCGAGGATCGGGAACTCGGCCCGTACGGCGACGGGATCGAGGTGGCGGGCGGCAGGGGCGGTGGCGTCCATCGGGGTGGGCGGGCGGGCGCCCCCGCGGCGGGCCCCCCCCCCGGGCGGGCCCGGGGCGGCCCGCCCACACCGCCGGCGTCGGCCCCACCGGGTGCAGCCGCACCAGGGGCCCGGCTGGGGGGGGGGGGGGGGGGGGGGGGGGGGCCCCCCCGGGGGGGGGGGGGGCCCCCGCCCCGGCGCCGGTCCCGGCGCCGGGACGGCCCGGTCGCGTCACGCGATCACGGCGGCCTTCGGCAGCTCGGTGAGCAGCGTCTCCTCGAGCGTCTCGCGCAGCGGCTCGATGGTCACGCGGTCGATGATGTCGCGCGCGAAGGCGTGCACGAGCATCGAGCGGGCCTGCGCGTAGCCGATGCCCCGGGCGCGCAGGTAGAACAGCGCCGTGTCGTCGAGCTGGCCCACCGTCGCCCCGTGCGTGCACTTCACGTCGTCGGCGAAGATCTCCAGCTGCGGCTTGGTGTTGATCGTGGCGTCGTCGGAGAGCAGCAGCACCTGGTTGGTCTGCTTGGCGTCGGTCTTCTGCGCCTGCGGGCGCACGAAGATCTTGCCGTTGAACACGGCGCGCGCCTGCCCGTCGAGCATGCCCTTGTACACCTCGTGGCTCTCGCAGTGCGGCTTGGCGTGGTCGATCGACGTGAAGTTGCCGACCAGGCGGGTACCGTTGGCGAGGTAGAGGCCGTTGAGCGTGCAGTTGATGCCCTCGGCGCCCAGCACGGCGTTCACGTCGTTGCGCACGATGGCGCCGCCGAAGGTGAAGGCCTGCTGCGCGAAGACACCCGACCGCTCGAGGAACACGTGGGTGCTCGAGAGGTGGTAGGCGTGGTGGCTCTCGCGCTGCACGCGGTAGTGCTCGACGTTGGCGTTCTCGCCCACCACGACCTCGGTGACCGCGTTCGTCAGGTAGCGGTCGCCGTCGTGGCCGCCGTAGCTCTCGATGATCCGCGCCTGGCTGTTGTCGCCCGCGACGATGATCGTCCGCGGGTGCGTGACGAAGGGCCCGCTGCCGGTCGAGAGGTAGACGAGGTGGACGGGCTCCGGCACCACGGCGTTGGCCGGGATGTGGATGAAGGCGCCGTCCTCGGTGAAGGCGGTGTTGAGCGCCACGAAGGCCTGCGTGTCGTAGCCGGCGCACCGCGTGAAGTACGGGTCCACCAGCCCGGGGTCGGTCACGAGCGCCGCGTCGAGGTTCGTCGCGAGCACGCCCTTGCCGAGTACGCCCACCGTGGACAGCGCCGGCGAGAAGCGGCCGTTGACGAACACGATCTGCGTGCACCGCATCTGCCGCACGACGAACGGCGCGAGGAGCGCGCGCGCGGCGTCGGGGGCCGTAGGAGCCTCGGCGAACGGGGTCTCGGCGACCGGCCCGATCGGCAGGAACCGCCAGTCCTCGTCGCGGGTGGTGGGGAAGCCCAGCGCCTGGAACCGCGCGAACGCGTTCCTCCGGATCGTCGTCAGCCACGCCGGGTCGGCGTGGCCGCGGCGCCCGAGGAAGGCGTCGAAGCGGGACGTGTAGAGGTCGATCGCCTCAGCGACTGCCATGGTCGGCGCCCCCTCAGGCCTTGGCCGCGTGGAGCGCGGCGCCCTCGGCTTCGATCCAGCCGTAGCCCTTCTCCTCGAGCTCGAGCGCCAGGTCCTTGCCGCCCGACTTCACGATGCGGCCGTCCGAGAGCACGTGCACGAAATCGGGGACGATGTAGTTCAGCAGGCGCTGGTAGTGGGTGACCACGACGACGGCGCGGTCGGGGCTGCGCAGCGCGTTCACGCCGCCGGCCACGATCTTCAGCGCGTCGATGTCGAGGCCCGAGTCGGTCTCGTCGAGGATGGCGAGGCTCGGCTCGAGCACGGCCATCTGGAAGATCTCGTTGCGCTTCTTCTCGCCGCCCGAGAAGCCCTCGTTGACGGGCCGGTTGAGCAGCGTGGCGTCCATGTCGAGCAGCTTGGCCTTCTGCCGCACGAGCGTCATGAACTCCATGGCGTCGAGCTCGGGCAGGCCCTTGTGCTTCCGGATGGCGTTGAGCGCGGCCTTGAGGAAGTACGCGTTGTTGACGCCGGGGATCTCCACGGGGTACTGGAACGCGAGGAACAGGCCCTCGCGCGCGCGCTCCTCGGGGTCGAGCTCGATGAGGTCCTGGCCCTTGTAGAGCACCTCGCCGCCGGTGACCTCGTAGTCGGCCTTGCCGGCCAGGATGCCGGCCAGGGTGCTCTTGCCGGAGCCGTTGGGGCCCATGATGGCGTGCACTTCGCCCGCCTTGACGGTGAGGGAGATGCCGCGCAGGATGGGCTTCTCCTCGACGCGGGCGTGCAGGTTCTTGATCTCGAGCATGATGACGTGAGTCCTCTTCAGTAGCCGTGCGCCTCGGGCCTTGGGCCTCGCGGCCCAACTTCCTATCCCCTACTTCCTATTTCCTATTTCCTACTTCCTATTTCCTACTTCCTATCTCCTAGCCAACCGATCCTTCCAGCGAAATCCCGAGCAGCTTCTGCGCCTCCACCGCGAACTCCATCGGCAGCTCGCGGAAGACCTCCTTGCAGAAGCCGTTGACGATCATGTTCACCGCGTCCTCGGTGGAGAGGCCGCGCTGGCGCAGGTAGAAGATCTGGTCCTCGCCGATCTTCGACGTCGACGCCTCGTGCTCCACCGTGGAGGAGGTGTTCTTCACTTCGATGTAGGGGAACGTGTGCGCGCCGCACTGATCGCCGATCAGCAGCGAGTCGCACTGCGAGTAGTTGCGGCCGTTGGTCGCGCCCTTGGCGATCTTCACCAGCCCGCGGTAGGTGTTCTGGCCGCGGCCCGCCGAGATGCCCTTGGACACGATGGTGCTGCGGGTGTTCTTCCCGAGGTGCACCATCTTGGTGCCGGTGTCGGCCTGCTGCAGGTTGTTGGTCACCGCGACCGAGTAGAACTCGCCCACCGCGTTGTCCCCCTGCAGGATGCAGCTGGGGTACTTCCACGTGATGGCCGAGCCGGTCTCCACCTGCGTCCACGTGATCTTCGCGTTCGTCATCGCCTTGCCGCGCTTGGTGACGAAGTTGTAGATCCCGCCCACGCCGTCCTTGTTGCCGGGATACCAGTTCTGCACCGTGGAGTACTTGATGGTGGCGTTGTCGAGCGCCACCAGCTCCACCACCGCCGCGTGCAGCTGGTTCTCGTCGCGAATCGGCGCCGTGCAGCCCTCGAGGTAGCTCACCGTCGCGCCCTCGTCGGCCACGAGCAGCGTCCGCTCGAACTGGCCCGTGTTCTGCGCGTTGATGCGGAAGTAGGTGGAGAGCTCCATCGGGCAGCGCACGCCCTTCGGCACGTAGCAGAAGGAGCCGTCGCTGAACACCGCGGAGTTGAGCGCCGCGAAGTAGTTGTCGGTGTAGGGCACCACCGTCCCGATGTACTTCCGCACCAGGTCCGGGTGCTCCCGCACCGCCTCGCTGAACGAGCAGAAGACGATGCCGAGCTCCTTCAGCTTCTCCTTGAAGGTGGTGGCCACCGACACCGAGTCGAACACCGCGTCCACCGCCACGCCCGCCAGCGCCTTCTGCTCCTCGAGCGGGATGCCCAGCTTCTCGAACGTCTCGCGGATCTCGGGATCCACCTCGTCCAGGCTCGAGAGCTGCTTCTTCGGCTTGGGCGCGGAGTAGTAGATGATCTCCTGGTAGTCGATCGGCGGATACGTGACGTTGGGCCACGTCGGCGCCGCCATCTGCGTCCAGGCCCGGTAGGCCTTCAGCCGGTACTCGAGCATCCACTCGGGCTCGCCCTTCTTCTGCGAGATCGCCCGGACGATGTCCTCGTTCAGCCCCTTGGGCAGCGCCTCGGCCTCCACCTCGGTGACGAAGCCGTAGCGATACTCCTGTGTGGCGAGTTCCTCGATGGTCTGCGTGGACGTGCTCATGGCGCTCCTCACGGATCGGCGTCTCGGCGCCCCATTCCGTGGCTCGGTGGGCGGCCGCCCAGGGGCAGGCCGCGATTGGCTGTCTCAGCAATGCCGACCAAAGCGGTCGGCCTTGAGCCGACAATATACGACCGCTCGAGTCGGAGATCAAGCGATAGTTCAGTCACGCCGAAGGACGCCCGGCCACCCTGCGAGGATCCCGATGGACGCCGCCCGCCTCAGGGCCGGCCGTCCAGCAGCGCCCGGACCCGGCACGCGAGGTCGGCCAGCGAGAACGGCTTGTGCAACAGGGCTCGCCCCGCGGCCGCCAAGCCGTGCCGGTCGAACTCGTCCTCGACGTACCCGCTCATCAGCAGCACCCGCAGCCCCGGCCACCGGGCCTCGAGCCGCGCGGCCAGCGCCACGCCGTTCAGCCCGCCGGGCATCACCAGGTCCGTCAGCAGCAGGTCGGCCGGCTGCGCCATCCGGTCGGCGACGCCGAGCGCCGCCTCCGCGTACTCGGCCACCACGACGCGATAGCCGGCCTGCTCGAGCGCCCGCTGCGCGAACGCGCGTACGCCCGCCTCGTCCTCCACCAGCAGGATGGTCTCGCCCCGCCCGCTCGGCGCCGCGACCTCCCCCGGCCGCTCCTCCTCGATGGCGTCGTCGACGCGGGGCAGGTAGACGTCGAACGTGCTGCCGGCGCCGGGCCGGCTGCGCACCGCGACGTGCCCCCCGCTCTGCGTGACGATGCCGAACACGGTGGCGAGGCCGAGCCCGCTGCCGCGCCCCGGGCCCTTCGTGGAGAAGAACGGCTCGAACACCCGCGAGCGCACCTCGGGCGACATGCCGGTGCCGGTGTCGTGCACCGAGAGCACCGCGTACGCCCCGGGGGCGAGGTCGCCCACGGCCACCGCGCCGGGGGCGGCCAGGTCCACGCGCCGGGTCTCGATGGTCAGTCGTCCGCCGTGCGGCATGGCGTCGCGGGCGTTGACGACCAGGTTCAGCACGACCTGCTCGAGCTGGCTCGGGTCGATGCGCACGCGCCCGGCGTCGGGCGCGAGCACGCACTGGAACGCCACGTCCTCGCCGATTACGCGACGCAGGAGGCCATCGAGGCGGGTCACCACCTCGTCGAGGTCCACGACGCGGGCCGACAGCACCTGCGACCGGCTGAAGGCGAGCAGCTGCCGGGTGAGGCTCGCCGCGCGCTGGGACGCGTCGCGGATGTCGGCGAGCAGCTCGGCCTCGACGCCCGCCCGCGGGACGCGCTGGCCCAGCAGCTCGCACCCGCCCGAGATCACCGTGAGCAGGTTGTTGAAGTCGTGCGCGATGCCGCCGGCCAGCCGTCCGATGGCCTCGAGCTTCTGCGACTCGCGGAGGCGCTCCTCGATCAGGAGGCGCTCGGTGACGTCCTGCGTGGTGCCGTAGGCGACGACGGCCTGCCGGCCGTCGCCCTCGCCCTCGAAGTCGACGTGCACCTGGACCGACAGCGTGCGCTCGGCGCCGCTGCGGTGGAGCACCCGGTACTGCGTGGACGGCACGCGCTCGGCCCGCGGGTCCAGGGCCCGCCTGATCTCGTCCACCAGGCGCTCGCGGTCCTCGGGGTGCACCCGCGTGACGACGTCCTCCATCGTCGCCTCGGCGACGTCGAGGTCGAAGTGGCGACGCGCCCGCTCGTCGAACCGGAGCCGGCCCGCGCCGAGGTCGTTGTGCCAGGTGCCGAGCTGGGCGGCGTCGAGGGCGACGCGCATCTGCCGCTCGCTCGCCCGCGCGGCCTCCTCGGCCCGGCGGCGCGCGGTGACGTCGCGCGAGGTGCCGTAGACCTCGAGGTGGCCGCTCTCGGGGTTGCGGGCGAACCGCGTGGTGGTCTCGGTCCAGACGGTGGTGCCGTCCCGCCGGACCTGCTCCACCTCGTCCACATAGGCGCGCCCAGCCTCGGGCTCGCCCGCCGCGAGGCGCTCGGCCACCAGCCGGCCCACGAGGGCGGCCGACGCCGGCGTGAGCGCGGCGTCGACGGGCTGCGCGATCACTTCCTCGGGCGTGAACCCGCGCAACTGGGTGACCGCCTGGCTCACGTACGTGAAGCGGCCGGCGTCGAGGTCGAGCACCCAGAAGACGTCCGTTACGTGGTCGGCGATGAGGCGCAGGTGGCGTTCGGCCTCCGGGTTCATCGGTGCCCCGTCGTGTCCGGGCGCGCGCGGCCGAGGCTCAGGCGCGCTTGCGCCAGTAGCGCGCGAGCCCGAGGAAGCAGTGGTCGAGCGGGATGGCGAGCTCGTAGGCGCGGGCCTCCTCCTCGGGCATGTGGCGGCGCAGCTCGATCCGCATCTCGTCCCGGAAGCGCCCCGCCTGCGCCGCATCGTCGCCGCCGGCGTCCAGGGCCCGCCGCGCGATCGCCGCCACGCGGTGCAGCCGCTCCATCAGCTCGGCGAGGTGCGCAGCCGGGGGCGTGGGACTCGGCCCGAAGTGGGTGAGGAAGAGGGCCGACGGCTGCCAGGCGCGCAGCTGCTCGACGCTGGCCGCCCACAGGTCGAGGTCGATGTCCGGGGGGGGCGTGGGGGGCATCACGTAGGACGACGCGCCGATGCGCCCGCCCGCCGTGTCGCCGACGAAGGCGACGCCCGAGGCCGTGTCGAGATAGCTGACGTGATGGCTGGCGTGCCCCGGCGTGTACGCCACCTGCAGGGTGCGGCCCGCGACCTCGAGGCGCTCGCCGCCGGCGAGCGCCCGCACGTTGGCGGCCGGCACGGGCAGGAACTCGCCCCACAGCCGGTCCATCTCGGCGCCGTAGAGCCGCGTGGCGCTGTCGAGCAGCTTGGCGGGGTCGATCATGTGCCGCGCGCCGCGCTCGTGCACGTGGACGGTGATGGACGGGTTCTCCTTCACCAGCGTCCCGGTGGCGCCGGCGTGGTCGAGGTGGATGTGGGTGATCCGGATTCGTGTTGGGCGGCGCACAGCCCGCAATAACTCTGCACGTCTTTGACGCTGGAGAAGCGATAGGGGATGTCGATCTCGAGCGCCCAGGTCAGGGCGGTCACGTCGCCCACGCCGAGCCCACGGCCCGCCAGCGCGGCCCGCAGCGCCGGCAGCGACACGGCCGGCCCCGGGTCCACCAGCGCCACGCCCGCCTGCGCGTCGCCGAGGGCCGCGGTGGCGATCACCGACGGCACGCCGAGGTAGTTCAGGTCGAAATAGCAAAGGCCGGGAGCGACGTCGATCATGGCGCGGCCATTCTACCGCCGGGGCCCGGGACCGGCGGGCGCCCCCCGCGGGAGGTGCCCCCGGGGGCGGCGGCGGCGGTGGCGGCGCGATACGCCATCGGCGGGCGCCCAGCACCTGGCCGACATCGAACGCAAGACGGGCGGGGAGCTGCTCGAGAAGACGCGCGACGAGCTGAAGGAGCCCGCGCTCTACAAGGTGCTCCTCCACAACGACCACTACACGACGATGGAGTTCGTGGTGTCGGTGCTGGAGGGGGTGTTCGCCAAGACGCCGGCCGAGGCGTTCCGCATCATGATGAAGGTGCACACCGAGGGCCGGGGGCTCTGCGGGCTCTACCCGCACGAGATCGCCGAGACCAAGGTGGCCGCCGTGCACGACCTGGCGAAGCAGCACGGGTTCCCGCTGCGCGCCAGCATGGAAGAGGAGTAAGGGCGCGTGTTCAGCGCATCGGTCGAGTTGTTGTTGACCGTCGCCTTCCGCGAGGCCACGGCGCGGCGTCACACCCACCTGACGCTCGAGCACCTGCTGTACGTGCTGGCGCACGACACGGAGGGCGAGAAGATCCTGGCGGCGTGCGGCGCCGACCTGCCGCGGCTGCGCGTGGAGCTCGACCGCTACCTGCAGCGCAACGTGGAGCAGTACGCCCGCGGCCAGCAGCGCGAGCCCGACCAGACGCTCGCCTTCCAGCGCGTCCTGCAGACGGCCGTGCTGCACGTGCAGAGTTCGGGGAAGGGCGAGGTGGAGGCGGGCGACCTGCTCGCGGCGCTGCTGCAGCAGCCGCGGTCCTTCGCCGCCCAGCTGCTCGACGGCCACGGCGTCACGCGCCTCGACGTGCTGAACTACGTCTCGCACGGCGTGTCGAAGGTGCCGCCCGTGCCGGGGACCACGCCGGCCGAGGGCCAGGGCCCGGCCCCCGGCGGGGCCGGCGAGGAAGGCTCGGGGACGGCGCGCGACCCGCTCGGCGCCTACGCCGTGAGCCTCACCGCCAAGGCGCGCGCGGGCCTGCTCGACCCGCTCATCGGCCGGACCGTGGAGCTGCAGCGCACGCTGGAGATCCTGTGCCGCCGGCGCAAGAACAACCCGGTGTTCGTGGGCGACCCGGGCGTGGGCAAGACGGCGATGGCCGAGGGCCTCGCCGCGCGCCTGCTGGCCGACGACGTGCCGCCGCTGCTGAAGGGCGCCGAGGTGTTCTCGCTCGACACGACGGCGCTGCTCGCGGGCACCCGCTTCCGCGGCGACTTCGAGGAGCGCTTCAAGGCGGTGATCGCGGCGCTCGGCAAGCGCGGGAAGCCCATCCTCTTCATCGACGAGATCCACGCGACGGTGGGCGCCGGCGCCACCACGGGCGGCACGCTCGACCTCGCCACGCTGATCAAGCCCGTGCTCACCGCCGGCGAGCTGCGCGTGGTGGGCTCCACCACCTTCGAGGAGTTCAAGCACATCGAGAAGGACCGGGCGCTCGCGCGCCGCCTGCAGAAGGTGGTGATCGAGGAGCCGACGATCGAGGAGTCGGTGAAGATCCTCGAGGGCCTGCGGTCGCGCTACGAGGAGCACCACGTGGTGACCTACGCGCGCGAGGCGCTCGAAGCGGCCGTCAAGCTCGCCAAGCGCCACCTCCGGGAGTCGCGGCTGCCCGACAGCGCCATCGACCTGCTCGACGAGGCCGGTGCCATGGTGCGGCTGGCGGCCTCGGCCGCCGAGGCGACCGCCGCGCCGGAAGCGGCCACGGGCCGGGCCGAACCGCCCGCCCCGGCGCCAATCCCCGTCGGCACCGACGAGATCGAGCGCATCGTCGCCCGCATGGCGCGCATTCCCGAGAAGCAGGCCAACGCCAACGACAAGACGCGCCTGAAGACGCTGGAGGAGGCGCTGCGCCGCGTGGTGTTCGGCCAGAACGAGGCCGTGCACGCCGTGTCGCAGGCGATCAAGCGCGCGCGGGCCGGCCTCGGCCAGCCCGATCGGCCGGCCGGCTGCTTCCTGTTCACCGGCCCCACCGGCGTGGGCAAGACGGAGCTGGCGAAGCAGCTCGCGCTGCACCTGGGCAACGAGTTCATCCGCTTCGACATGTCCGAGTACATGGAGAAGCACGCCGTGGCGCGGCTCATCGGCGCGCCGCCGGGCTACGTGGGCTTCGAGCAGGGCGGCCTGCTGGTGGACGCCATCCGGCAGCACCCCTACGCGGTGCTGCTGCTGGACGAGATCGAGAAGGCGCACCCCGACATCTACAACATCCTGTTGCAGGTGATGGACCACGCCACGCTCACCGACAACAACGGGCGCAAGGCCGACTTCCGGCAGACGGTGCTGATCATGACCAGCAACGCCGGCAGCCGGGAGATGAGCCAGGGGGCCATCGGCTTCGCCGGCAGCGGCGGCGGTGACGCGACCACCCGCCACGACAAGGCCGCGCAGGTGCGGGCGAAGGCCGCCCTGGAGCGGGTGTTCAGCCCCGAGTTCCGCAATCGCCTCGACGCCATCGTCACCTTCCACGCGCTGTCGCCGGAGGTGATGGAGACCATCGTCGAGAAGTTCATCCTGCAGCTCGAGGCACAGCTGCAGGAGCGGCGCATCGCCTTCGAGCTGTCGCCCGAGGCGCGCGCGTGGCTGGGCCGCAAGGGCTACGACCCGGTCTTCGGCGCGCGGCCGCTCGGCCGCGTCATCCAGCGCGAGGTGCGCGATCCGCTCACCGACGAGATCCTCTTCGGCCGGCTCGAGCACGGCGGCACCGTGCGCATCGGGCTCGATGCCGACGCGGACACGCTGACGTTCGACATCCCGTGACCCCGTGGGCCGCACGGCCCCGGACGCATCAGCGCGCTGGCGGTCACGGGAGTGGCCGCCCGCCGCACCGACCCGACGCACCACACATGCCGCAGACACACGAACCCGAACCGTCCGTGAAAGTGGTGGACCGCCGCTGGTGGGCCCAGGCGCCTGCCGCCGGCGAGGCCGCACAGGACGAGACCGCGCCGCGCGCCTCGTCGCTGAAGCCGACCTACGTAGAGGAACTTGAGTCGCAGCTGGCCGAGAAGGACCGGCAGCTGCAGGAGGTGCTCGCGAAGTACCGCGACGCCGCGCGCGAGTTCGAGGACGCGCGCGCGCGGATGCGGAAGGAAGTGGCCAAGGACGCCGAGCGCGCCCGCCGCGGCTTCGTCTCGGAGCTGCTCGAAGTGATCGACAACCTCGAGCTGGCGCTCGACGCCGGGCGCCGCGCCAGCCCCGACGATCCGCTCTTGAAGGGAGTGGAGCTGGTGCGGCAGCAGTTCCTCGCGAAGCTGGAGGGCATCGGGGTGCGCCGGCTGGAACCGCTGGGCCAGCCCTTCGACCCGGCCTGGCACGAGGCGGTGTCGGTGGTGCCGGTGACCGACCCGGCGCAGGACCACGCGGTGTGCGGCATCGTGCGCGCCGGCTACCTCGTCGGCGACGACGTGCTGCGGCCGGCATTGGTCGCCGTGGGACGACGGGCGACGTAGCCGGCGGTCACGCCGAAGCTCGACACACGGGGATCGGGGCGACGGCGGGCTGGCGCGCGCCGGCTGCCCTCGCCGAAGCTTGGTGAGCACTGGGGCCGAGGCGAACTCACCAGCTCCCGCTCGCGCCCCCGCCGCCCGACCGTCCGCCGCCGAAGCTGCTGCCGGACGAGGAGGACGAACCGCTGCTCCAGCTGCTGCCCGAGGAGCTGCTGCTGCTCCAGCTGCTTCCCGACGAAGACGACGAGGAGCCGGAGCGCCGGCCCGACCCGCTGCCTCGCCCGGACCCCTGCCCGCTCGACCCCGCCGCCATCACGGCTGGGCCCTTGAAGTAGCCGATCGCGAACATCAGCACGGCGAGCGGCACCAGCACCCAGAGCGCGGCGTTGAAGAAGGGGATCAGCGCCATGATGCCGGGAATGCCGCCGAAAAGCCCGCCCCACAGCAGCGGGAACAGCGACTTCGTGCGCACGCCGACGCCGAGGGCGCCCGCGCCGAGCGCGATGAACAGCCCGAAGAACGGCGTCATGATCCACGCGGGCGGGCGCGAGGCCTTCGCCTCGGCCGCCTCCATGCGCGCCAGGTCGTCGGCCGTGAGCACCTGGTTGGCGCGCACGATCTCGGTGATGCGCCGCACGCCGTCGATCAGCCCGCGCGCGTAGTCGCCGTCCCTGAACGCGGGCGTGAACTGCTGGCGGATCACGGCGCCGGCCAGGCCGTCGGGCAGCACGCCCTCGAGCCCGTAACCCACCTCGATGCGCATCTGGCGCTCCGCGGGGCACACCAGCACGAGCACCCCGTTGTCGGCCCCGGCCTTGCCGATGCCCCACGACCGGAAGAGCGCCGCGGCGTACTCCTCCACCGAACGGCCATCGAGGGACGGCACGGTGACGACGGCGACCTCGGCCTTCGTGTCCTGCTCGACGAGCTCGATCATGCCCCGGAGGGCGGCCTCGGTGCTCTCGTCGAGCACGCCCGCGAGGTCGTTCACGCGGCCCTGCGGCCTCGGCAGGTCGGCCGCGCGCGCCGCGCCAGCGAACAGCGACGCGCACAGCGCCAGCACCGCGATGACGTGCAACGGGCGCGCACCCGTCAACCACAGGCTGTCCGCATTCACACGCGTCATGTGGGATCTCCGGGGCTCATTGTGACACCCTTCGACTCGCGCCCCGCTTCCCAGCGCTCGCTCAGGGCGGGCCCTTCGACTCGCGCTCGCTTCCCCGCGCTCGCCCAGGGCAGGCCCTTCGACTCGCGCTCACTTCCCAGCGCTCGCTCAGGGCGGGCCCCTTCGACTCGCGCCCCTTTCCCGTCGCTCGCTCAGGGCGGGCCCCTTCGACTCGCGCCCCTTTCCCGTCGCTCGCTCAGGGCAAGCCTTCGGTTCGCGGCGCGCGGAGGCGTTCAGAACTGGAAGTAGATGAAATCCATCGACGTGCGGCTGTGCAGCACGAGGATGGCGGTGAGCAGGACGCCCCCGATCAGGCCCTGGGCCAGCGCGACGCGCAACTCGGCGGCTGGCGGCCGCTCCGGGTGGTGCGCGCGCAGGACGATCTCCCGGCGCCCGAGGAGGGCCGACAGCCAGTCGTGCGCGAAGATCGGCCAGGCGAAGGCGAGCACGTTGAGCGACAGGTACGCGCCCGCTTGGAAGTTCCCCGCCGGCGCCGACCACGGCATCGCCTGCAGGTACTTCAGCAGGTAGCCCGTGTCGGTTTCGCGGAACAGCAGCCAGCCCACGTGTACCAGCGCGAACATCAGCACGCCCTGGGCCACCGCGACGGGCCAGGCCGTGGCGCCCTCGCGGTCCGCCGGCCGCCACGCGCGCCACGCGTGGTAGCCGACCACCAGCAGGCCGTGGTAGAGGCCCCAGATCACGTAGTTCCAGCTCGCGCCGTGCCACAGCCCCGAGAGCAGGAACGTGATCAGGAGGTTCCGGCTCCTGAGCCACTGCCCGCCGCGCCCCCCGCCGCACGGGATGTAGACGTAGTCGCGGAACCACGTGGACAGCGAGATGTGCCACCGCCGCCAGAAGTCCACGGGGTTCACGGCGAGGTACGGGTGGTCGAAGTTGCGCATCAGCTCGACGCCGAAGAGACGGGCCGTGCCGCGCGCGATGTCGCTGTAGGCCGAGAAGTCGGCGTAGATCTGCATGCCGAAGGCGAAGACCCCCGCCCACAGCACGAAGAACCCGGGGTCGTCGAGGCCGAACACCTTGTTGGCGACGACACCGACGTTGTCGGCGATGACGAGCTTCTTGAAGAACCCCCACAGCACGAGCAGGCACGCGTCGCGCGCCAGGCGCACCGAGAAGCTGCGCTCCCGCTCGACCTGGGGCAGCAGCGTCGCCGCGCGCTCGATCGGGCCGGCCACCAGCTGGGGGAAGAACGACACGAACAGCGCGACGTCGAGCAGGCGCTTCCGGGCGGCGAGCTGGCCCCGGTACACGTCGATGGTGTAGCTGAGCGTCTGGAACGTGTAGAACGAGATGCCGACCGGCAGGACGATCGAGAACACCGGGCGCGACAGCTCGAGCCCGACGCCGGCGGCGAGCGCCACCACGTTGTCGACGAAGAAGTTGAAGTACTTGAAGAACCCCAGCATGCCGAGGTTCGTGGCGAGGCTGATCCCCAGGAACGTGCCCCGGCGCCGGGGCCACCGCTCCATCGCGAGCGCCATCGCGTAGTCGATGACCGTGGACGCGGCGATGAGCGTCAGGAACCACGGGTGCACCCAGCCGTAGAACAGGTAGCTGGCGGCCAGCAGGAACACGTTCTGCGCGCGGTGCGGCAGGCACCAGTAGGCGGCGAGCGTGACGACCAGGAACGCGAGGAAGTCGAAGCTGTGGAACGTCACGGCTGCGCCAGGGCCGCCCGCACCTTGCCGGCCAGCAGCTCCGTGTAGCGGCGGCGGGCGGAGTCACGGACGTGGTCGCCGTCCTCGTACATGTCGAGGGTGAGGCGATCGTCGAACGTGTCGTCGATGAGGAGCATGCCCTGGCCCTCGAGCCAGGCGCGCAGGTCGGCCACGTAGGCGGCCATCCACGGGGGCTGCGGCGGCGCCTCCCCGTTGGGCCCGGGCCGGCGGCGCGCCCGCACGAAGCACAGGCGGAGGCCGTTGGCCCGCGCGAGCCGCGTCATCGCCGGCAGCACCGAGGACGGCAGCAGCTCGTGGAAGTCGGCCGGTTCCCGGCCGGCGCCTCCCGTGTCCGCCGTGGCGAACGGCCGCAGCCGGTCGAGGGCGAACAACTGGTTCACCTCGCCGCCGAACGCGGCGCGCCGCTCGGGCGCCACCAGGGGCACGGCCGGCAGCCACCGCAGCCCGGGCTCCAGCCAGTCGCGCACGCGATCCGCCTCGAACGCGCGGACGACGCGGCGCCGCGCCAGCGACCAGCGCCCCTGCAGCCGCGCGGCCACCAGCCCGTCGAGCACCGGTTCACGCTCCAGGGCCACCTCGTCGAGCGACCCGCGGTACTGGTCGGTGAGCCGGAACATCGTGTCTGTGAGCTGCTCGTCGCGGAAGAACACGAAGGTCAGCACCGGCTTCTCGCCGGAGGCGACCAGCCAGTTCTTGAAGGCGAGGTACCACCAGGCCGGGCCCGTGCCCGCGTGGAAGAGGATGCCCACGGTGTCGTAACCGTTCAGCTCGCTGAAGCGCAGGTCGTCGAGCCGGGTGCCGAGGATCGAGTCCCCGATGAACACCCAGCCCGGTCGCAGGGACCGCAGCTGGTCGATGGGCTCCGCGCGGAACGGCGCGCGGGCGCGGGCGGGCTCGAGCGAGGGCAGGTAGCTCGGCTCGAGATCGGCGGCGACGCGCCAGGCGGTCAGCCGCAGCGCGAGCCACGGCAGGGTGACCGTCAGCAGGCTGGCGAGCGCGATCAGGGCGACGTGGAGCGAACGGGAGGTGACGGCCCGGGGCGGGGCCGTGCTCAGGTCGTGCACGGCGCTGGCAACGCTACCACAGCCGGCCGGCCGCAGGCACGAGCTTTTTCTCAGATCAAGTCAGGCAGAACCGAATATCTGAGAGACAATTCCCTAGTAGATCGGGTGGATGTTGACGAACATCGCCAGGCCGACGAAGTAGAGCGTCGCCATCACGAACACCAGCAGGTTGTGCGCCGTGGCCGACCGCACGCCGGCCGCCAGCGCGATGGCGAAGGGGAACAGCACCGCGCAGTACCGGCCCAGGCCGACGAACTGCCCCGAGGACAGCGGCAGGGCCAGGTTGGCGGCCATGAACAGCCCGTAGCCCGCGCCGAAGCGCCGCCACACCCACGGCGTGGCCGCCACCAGCGTCAGCGCCGTCAGCCCGTTGAACGTGTCGTAGGCGGCCATCGGGTCGGTGACGAAGTAGCGGAACGGCTGCGTGGCGAGCGCGTGGAGCAGGCCGGCGAACGGCGTCCAGGGCGCCTGGCCGGGGTGGTAATCCCAGCGCCGGATGCTGGCCGCCCACTCGAGCGGGTTGCCGCTCAGCATGTAGGTGTAGCCGCACCACAGGGCGAAGCCCGTGGCCATCGCGGCGAGCGCGAGGGCCGCCGAGACGCGCTCGTGCCGGTCGTCGCCGGCCGCCCGCCAGGCCATCCACGCCAGCGCCGGGAGGGCGACGATGGCGTTCACGCGGCTCACCATGGCCGCGGCGCCCACGACGCCGGCCACGGCCCAGCGCCGGGTCCGCACGGCCAGCGCGGTGCCCACCATCAACAGCAGGTAGAGGCTCTCGGAGTAGGCCATGCCGAAGAAGAACGCGAACGGGAACACTGCGGCGTAGAACACCGCGCGGTCGGCGTCGGCGGCCGGCAGGTCGAGCCGCGCCAGCTTCCACAGGACCACCAGCGCGCCGGCGAACGCCAGCCACGACACCAGCACGCCGCCGAGGAAGAAGTGCTCGGTGCGGCCACCGAGCGCGAGCCCGGCCGCGCGCATCGCCATCGGATACGCGGGGAAGAAGGCGAGGTTGCTGCGCCCGCCCTCCACGAAGGCGTAGCCGTCGCGCGCGATGCCGACGTACCAGCCGCTGTCCCAGCGGGCGAAGGTGTCGAAGAAGTGGTGGGTGCGCCCGAACACCGTGAACTGCTCGGGCACCTTCAGCGGGAAGACGACGTTGGCGCCGAAGCCGAGCAGCGCCGACACCAGGCGAATGGCGAGCGCGAGCAGGACGACGCGCGCGAGCGGGTGACGGGCCAGCCGCCCGGGCGTGAGGCCCCCCGCCGCGTCATCGGGAGGCAGATCGACGAGGCGCGGCATGGCGCCGCGCATGCTATCACGGCCGTTTCGTGCGGGCCGGGCCGCTCGTGGACGCCGCCACCGGCTCGATCAGCAGGATGCGCGCCGCGCTGTTGGGCGAGCCGCGCAGCTCCACGCCGTCGCGCTCCAGCACGGTGCCGGGGAACGTCCCGATCGGCCCGAGGTCCATCGTGCTGACGGCGTAGGTGCGCCCCGGGTCGAGGCGCTGCGGCACCACGCGCACCGCCTCGACGGCGCCGTCGTTCTGGAACGCGAGGACGATGGCGGCCTGGCGGGACGGCGCGGTGTGCTGCACCAGCTCCCAGGCGGGGCGGTGGGTGCCGGTCATGGACGGGCTCAGCACCACCGCGCTCCCGTTGGCCACGAGCGCGCGGACCCGCTTGTAGACCTCCACCTCCCGCGCGAGCACGGCGTAGTCGCCCTCGTCCAGCTCGTCGGCGCGGTAGGAGAGCCCCAGGATGCCGCCCATGCGGCTGCGCGTCAGCAGCCGCAGGTCGTGCTCGTCCTCCATCGGCTCCTCGGGCGAGGGCATCACGTACGATAGGAGGTAGTGCGGCGGCAGCACGTGCGAGAGCGCCTGGTGGTTCTGGCGCACGTGCGCGGCCGGGTTCGTGCGATCGTCCATCCAGCCGGAGTCGGTGTAGCGCGCCAGCCCGAAGTCGATGCGGTTGCCGCCGCCCGCGCAGTTCTCGATGAGCAGCGCCGGGAAGCGCTCGCGCAGCGCCTCGAGCAGGCGGTAGAGCGCCTGCACGTGCGCGAAGTGGCCGTCGCGCGGGCCGTGCCCGTGCCCCTCGCGCGTGCAGTCGATCCAGTCGTTGTTGTCGAAGACGAAGTACTCGACGCCCTCCTCGGCCACCAGCCGGGCGAGGTGGTGGTAGGCCCACTGCCAGGCGTCGGGATGCGCCAGGCAGATCTGCGCGTAGCCGGCGTCGGCGTTGTCGTGGCCGGGCCGGTAGACCCCGCCGGTCGTGGCCAGCCAGGCCTCGCGCGGGCCGGTGGGCGTGCCCACGGTGGCGAGGTCGGCGCGCTCGGGCTCCACCCAGAGGCCGAATCGCAGCCCCGCGGCCTTGATCACCGCGCCCGCCCCGCGCAGCCCCTCGCGGAACCGCTCCCGATCCACCTCCCACGTGCCGAGGCCGGCCGTGTAGTCGTAGCGGCCCTCGCGACCGGTGTTGGTGTACCAGCCAGCGTCGAGCTGGAACAGTTCCGCCCCGATCTTCGCGGCCTCGTGCACCTCGCGCGCCACGAGCTCGTCGTCGATGTTCACGCCGTGCACGAACCAGGTGTTGTAGGAGACGAGCGCCGGGAAGCCGCGACCGCGGCGCAGCCCGTCGACCAGGAAGCCGCGCATCGCCTCGGCGATCTCGGCCTCGCCGCCCGGCACGACGCCGAAGAACCCGCGCACGCCCTCGAGGTGGTGCCCGGCCGGCACCTCGGTGACGACGTCGTCGAGGCGGGCGGTGAGGCGGGTGCCGGCGGCGTCGCCCTGCGCCTCGATGCGCCACCCCCCCGACCAGAGGAGCCCGCCGAAGAAGGTGCCCGCCGGCGTCTGCACGGAGACCCACGGCAGGACCTGTTCGGTGGCGCGGCCCGCGGAGCCGATCACCAGCGCCTCTCCCTCGCCGAGCGTCCGCACCTGCTCGCTGAAGGAGAGGTCCGGGTCGTCGTTCATGAGGAGGCCGCGTCGCCAGCGCACGTCGCGGCCGAGGGCGCCGACGCGCCACGCGGCGATGGAGGAGGCCGATACCGGCACCTCGCCATCGAGCCGCTCCACCTCGAACCAGGTCTCGATGACGGGACTGCCCGGGTAGACGGCGAAGTGCCGGAGCACGCGCGCCGGCGCCTCCGGGACGTTGAAGTAGAGCGAGAGGCGCACGCCGCCGCGGTAGTCCTCGAGCCGGTCGCCGGCGAAGTGCACGCCTTCGTCCGGGCGGTCCCCGAGGACCACCTCGCGGCCGTCGATGACGATGGGCGCGTCGGCCACGTCGAGGGCGAGCGCGCTGCCGGCGCCGTCGGCGCCGAGTCCGCGGATCACCAGCGCGCCGTCACGCGCGAAGCCGAGCGCCAGCGGCGCCCCGCTGGCGCCGATGGTCCAGGCGTCACCGGCCGCCGCCCGTGCCACGGCGACGTCGCCGCGCACCAACCAGCCCGAGGCCGGGGAGGGCGTGGCGTGCATGGCCTGTCGGGGGGCCGACAACAGCGCGAGGGCCACCGCGGCCACCGCCATGCCTTGCCGCCATGCGCCATGCGCTGTCACGCGGACCTCCTGCGGATGCCCCGCCGGCGCACGTGCCGGCATCGGGCCCAAGAGGGAGAAGCAAACAATAGGCCAGTCGCCCAACTAACTCTGGCCGCCCCCCGCGGCGTCAGCGAGCGGGCACCTGGAAGAGGGCGTCCTCGAGATTGGCCGGAAACTCCGCGGTTTCGAGGACGATCTTCTGCTGGAGCCGCCCGTCGGCGAACACCTCGACGACGAACGGTGTCGTGATTCCGTCGATGGTACGGAAATCCGAATGCCGGCTCTCTATCCGGATGGATCGGCCAGCCTGTTCGACGGTGCCCTCGGACTTCAGTTCCAGCCAGCGCTCCCGGTCGAGCCAGACGAACTGCACCTCGCCCGACTTCTTGGTGAGCTTCAGCTTCACGGCGGCGCGCTCGTCCACCCGGTCCTCGCCGGCCACCTCGACGCGGTGGCCCTTGGCGGCGGGATCGACGAGCGGGCCGTCGAAGTCGGCCTGCCCCGCCATGCGCTCGGCCACTGCCCGCGACACCTCGACCGGGCGGTCGGCCAGCATCGGGTTCAGGCTCCAGCCGCGGGTACCGTCGAAGGCCTGGACGAGCGTCTGGCCGCCCACTTCGATCTCCTGGCGGATGCGGTCCGGGCGCTTCATCAGGATGACGGTGGGCACCTCTTCGCCGAAGGGCCCGGTCAAGGTGCCGGTCATGCGGATGGCCTTGACGGCCCGCAGCCGTTCGGCGCCGCCGCGGGCCTCGAGGTGACGCGCGAGGATCACCTCGAGCGACGGGAGGGCGGCCGGTGAAGGGGCCGGCTGGGCCAGGGCGGCCGGCGCCGCGAGCAGGCACGCGGCCAGGAGGACGACGATCGCGGGTCGGCGGACGAGAGCGGGCACGGCACTACTCCGGTCGGGTCGGGCCACGCCGCGGCCGGGCGGGCCGAGGCGGGTCCGCAGTGCAGGCAGGCACCGTCGATTCTACGGCGAAACCGCGGTCAGCCGCTGCGCTTGCTCGAGCGCGCGACGGCCAGCCCGAGGATCGTCACGCCGCACGCCAGCAGCGACAGCGCCTGCGGCCACAACGTCTCGAGCCCCACCCCCTTCAGGAAGATGCCGCGCACGATGTCGAGGTAGTAGCGCAGCGGGATGGCGTAGGTGGCCCACTGGATGGCGCGCGGCATGTTCTCGATCGGGAAGATGAAGCCCGACAGGTAGATCATCGGCATCATGAAGAAGAACGTGGCGATCATCATCGCCTGCTGCTGCGTCCGCGAGATGGTGGACACCAGCAGCCCGATGCCGAGGGTGTTCAGGATGTAGACGAGGCTGAGGCCGAACAGCAGGACGACGCTGCCGCGCAGGGGGACGCGGAACCACCCGATCGTCACCGCGGACACCAGCAGCACGTCCACCACGCCGATCAGGGCATAGGGCAGCAGCTTGCCGGCGATCAGCTCCCAGCGCCGCATCGGCGTCACGTTCAGCTGCTCCAGCGTCCCGATCTCCTTCTCGCGCACGATGGCCATCGAGGTGAGGATGGTCGTGATGACGAGCAGCACGAGCGCCAGCACGCCGGGGATCATGAACAGGCGGCTCTGCAGCTCGGGGTTGAACCACACGCGCACGTCGAGCTGGAGGCCACCGCCCCCCGCCGCCGGCGCCCGCCCGGCCACGATCGCCTCGGCGTGGCTCGCCACCAGGTTGGCGGCGTAGCCGAGGCCGATGTTCACCGAGTTGGCGTCGGAGCCGTCGGCGACCACCTGCACCCGCGCGGGCTCGCCGCGCCGCAGCGCCGCGCCGTAGCCGGCCGGAATCGTCAGCGCCATCCACGCGTCGCCGGCCAGCAGCGGCTGGTCGATCGCCGCCGTGGAGCTCTCGACGCCCACCACGGTGAAGTACGGCGAGAACTCGAAGCGATGCACGAGCGCCCGGCTCTCGGCGGTGCGGTCCGCGTCCACGACGAGCGTCGGCACGTTGCGCACGTCGGTGGTGGCGGCGTAGCCGAGCAGCGTCAGCTGGATGAGCGGCGCCACGAACACGATCGGGAAGGTGCGCGGGTCCTGGCGCAGCTCCAGGAACTCCTTCCACATCAGGTAGAGCACGCGTCGCACGGCCGGTGCCTCCTACCCCGCCGCCTCGCGCCGCAACCGCACGGCGGCGAGCGCCAGGACGACCGTCGTGAAGACCAGCAGGGCCGCGATCTGCGGCCACACGTGCTCGACGCCCACGCCCTTCAGCACGATGCCGCGCAGGGCGGACAGGTAGTAGCGGGCCGGCACGATGTAGGTGAACGCCTGCACGGCGTGGGGCATGCTCGCGATGGGGAACACGAACCCCGAGAGCACGAACGTCGGCAGGAACGACGCCAGCAGCGCGATCTGGAACGCCATCTGCTGGGAGTCGGCCAGCGTGGAGATGAACAGGCCCAGGCCCAGCGCGCCCGCGACGAAGACGAGCGTGACCACCAGCAGCAGGCCCCACGACCCGCGCATGGGCATCGCGAAGAGCACCATCGCCGCCAGTAGCACGAGGGTCGCCGACAGGAACGACAGCACGAGGTAGGGCACGGCCTTGCCCACGACGTACTGCACCGTGCTCACCGGCGCCATCCGGATCTGCTCCATCGTCCCGCGCTCCTTCTCGCGGACGATCGACAGGGCCGTCTGGACGACGGCCGTCAGCATCGCGATGAAGCCGATGAGGCCGGGGACGAGGAACAGGGTGCTCTGCAGCTCGGGGTTGAACCACACGCGCGGCTCGGCGGTCACCGGCGCGACGGCGGCCGCGGGGCCCAGCCGCTCGGCGCGCAGGCGCGCCGACACGCCGCGGACGATGACGTGGCAGTAGCCCATCACGGTGGTGGCGGTGTTGGCGTTGTCGCCGTTGATGAGCACCTGCACGCGCGCCTCGCGGCCGTTGCGCAGGTCGCGTCCCACGCCCTCGGGCACGACCAGCACGAGCCGCGCCGCGTTCCGGTCGAGCAGGCGGCGGATGTCGGCGTCGGCGTGGACGCTCGCCACCTGGTCGAAGTAGCCGGAGTTGACGAAGGCCGCCACCACCTCGCGGCTCTCGGGCGTGGCGTCGCGGTCCTGCACGGCGAGCGGCACGTGACGGATGTCGAAGTTGAGCGCGTAGCCGTACAGCCAGAGCAGGAACAGCGGGACGAGCAGGACGCTGAGCAGCGTGGGGACGTCGCGCAGCGCCTGACGCGCTTCCTTCCGGGCGATGGCGAGGATCTTCCGCATCGGTGGGGCCCGCCTCCTCAGGACGCCGTGGCGCCGGGCCGCGCGCCCTGCCGCCCGCGCTCGGCATCGACGCGCTCCACCACGTCGAGGAAGACGTCCTCGAGCGATGGCGGCACGCGCGCCGCGTCGTGCACCGTCACGCCGGCCGCGCGCAGCCAGCCCGCCACCAGGTCGGGCCCGGCCGCCTGGTCGCGGAGCACGGCGTGCACCGCGGTGCCGAAGACGCTCGCCTTCTCCACCTCTGGCCGGCCCTCGAGCGCCCGCAACGCCGCCGCCGGCTGCGTCGTCTGCGCCTGGACGATGGGCCGGCCGTCGAACACGCGGCGCAGCTCCGCCGTGGTGCCGAGCGCGGCGAGGCGGCCGGCATGGATGAGGGCGATGCGGTGGCAGTGCTCGGCCTCGTCCAGGTAGTGCGTGGTGACCAGCACCGTGGTCCCGTCGGCGGCGAGCCGCTCGATGAGCGCCCAGAACTGGCGCCGCGACAGCGGGTCGACGCCGCCCGTGGGCTCGTCGAGGAACACGATGGGCGGCCGGTGCAGGATGGCGCACCCCAGGGCCAGCCGCTGGCGCCACCCGCCGGCCAGGTCGCGGGTGAGCGCCTGCTCGCGGCCGGCGAGCCCCGCCATGTCGAGCACGAAGCGCCGGCGGTCCTCGTACTCCCGGCCCCCGAGGCCGTAGATGCCGGCGAAGAACCGGATGTTCTGGTCGACGGTGAGGCGCTCGTAGAGCGAGAAGCGCTGCGACATGTAGCCCAGCCGGCGCTTCACGCCCTCGGGATCGCGCGCCACGTCGACGCCGCCGACGCGCGCCGATCCCGCGGTGGGCTCGAGCAGGCCGCACAGCATGCGGATGGTGGTGGACTTGCCGGCGCCGTTGCTGCCGAGGAACCCGAAGATTTCGCCGCGCCCCACGTCGAACGACACGCGGTCGACGGCCACGAACGCGCCGAAGCGCCGCGTGAGCTCACGCGCCTCGATGGCGAGGTCGCCAGCCGTCGCGGGCGTGGAAGGGGTCGGCACGGTCGTGGCTCCCTATCGCCCGAGCGCGCGGTCGAGCGCGGCCTGGGCCACGCGCGCCGACGCGAGGGCGCGCACCCGGTCGAGTTCCGCCTGCAGCAGCAGCACCTGCGCGTCGAGCACCTCCGTGCTGGTCGCCACGCCGGCGTCGTGGCGGTCCTGGAGGACGCGGCGGGCCTCGGCGGCGCTGCGCACCGCGTCGGCCGAGGCGGCCGCGCGCGCGCGCCACGAGTCCACCTCGAGCGCGCGCTGCCGCACCTCGAGCTCGATCGTCGTGTCGAGCTCGGCCAGGCGCTCGGCGAGCGCGCGCTGGCTGGCCTCGGCGGCCGACACCTCGGCGCGGACCCGCCCCCCGTCGAACAACGTCCAGGTGGCGGCGACCCCGACGTCCCACGAGTCGTGCCACGCCGCGGCGCGCGGGAAGATCCTCGGATTGGGCCGGGCGTAGTCCACCCCGCTCGCGACGACGACCGACGGGCGCGATCCCGCGGCGGCTGCGTCCCGGCGGGCGCCGAGCGCCGTGAGGCGCGCCTCGAGCGCGCGGCGATCCTCGCGCACGCCCCTGGCCTCGGCGACGAGGGCGGCAACGTCCACCGGCGCGGGGGGCGCGGCGTCGAGCGGCTCGGTGGGCTCGACGCGGGCCGTTGGGGGCAGGCCCAGCAGGCGCGCGAGCTGCAGCGCCGCCACGCGCTCGGCGTTCTGCGCCTCGACGAGCAGGGCGCGCTGCAGCGATTCCTGCGCCTCGGCCGAGAGCACGTCGCTCGGGGGCACGAACCCCGACGCGAGGCGTGCCCGCGCGTCCCGCAGGGAGGCCCGGACGCGTTCGAGCGCCTGCTCCACCACGCGCGCCGCGTCGCGCGCGGTCACGAGGCCCCAGTAGGCGCGCGCGACGTCGAGCCGGACGTCCACGCGCTGGGCCGCGCGATCGGCACGGCTGGCGTCGGCCTCGGCGACCGCGGCGCGGGCGAGCGCCTCCACGCGCCCGCCCGAGTAGGCGAGCCACTGGAGATCGAGCCGTGTCCGCAGGTTGTCGGGCACGTCGGGGTAGATCACGCGCAGCCGGCCGTCGGGTTGCGGGAGGCCGTACTCGTCCACGTGGTTGGTGCGCGTGTAGCCGGCCTGCAGCGCGAGCTGCGGCAGCCGCGACGCCCTCACCGAGTCGGCCGTCGCGCGCGCCGCGTCCTCGCGGGCGCCGAGTTCGCCGAGCCGGTGGCTCGTCTCCACGCCGCGGGCGAGGGCCTCGGCGAGCGTGAGACGGAGCGCCGGCGACGGCTCGCCGGGCGGCGTCGCGGGCTGGGCGGCGGCCGCCGCGACCGGGCCGGTGAGCACGAGCGCGAGGGCGAGGGAGCGGAACGACGTGTTGCGTGGCATGGGCGGCATCTCATGCAGGGACGACGGGCGCGCCGGCGGCGGGCCCAGGCGGCAGCCCGGTTCGCTGCAGGCGCTCGATGAAGACGTCCTCGAGCGACGGGGTCGTGCGGCGCACGCTCGCGACGGCGAGCCCCGCGCGTGCGAGCTCCGCCGACAGCTGGCCAATCGCCCGGTCGTCATTGCGCGCGCGCAGGCGCACGTGCGCCCGCTCGCCGAAGGTCTGCACGTCCTCCACGTCGGGGTGGGCGGCGAGCAGCGCGACGGCGCGCGGCGCGGGGTGCGCGACGACCTCGATCACGTCGCCGGGGTACGCGGCGCGGAGCCGGTCCGGATCGTCGAGCGCGACGAGGCGTCCCTCGTGCAGCAGCGCGACGCGCGCGCAGCGCTCGGCCTCGTCCAGGTACGGCGTCGCCATCACGATGGTGAGGCCCTGGGCGAGGAACTCCGAGAGCAGCCGCCAGAACTCGCGGCGGGAGACCGGGTCCACGCCCGTGGTGGGCTCGTCGAGCAGGATGAGGTCGGGCTCGTGCACCAGCGTGCAGGCGAGCGCGAGCTTCTGCTTCATGCCGCCCGAGAGGCGGTCGGCCAGGCGGTCGCGGAACGGCGTGAGCTGCGTGAGCTCGAGGAGCCGCTGGCGGCGGGCGCCGTAGTCGCGCACGCCGTGGATCTCGGCGAAGAAGGCGATGTTCTCGTCGATGGTGAGGTCGCCGTAGAGGCTGAAGCGCTGCGACAGGTAGCCGACGCGCTCCGTGACGAGGCGGTGGTCGCGCAGCGGGTCGTGTCCCAGCACGCGGACCTGTCCGGCGGACGGCCGCAGCAGGCCGGCCATGAGGCGGATCGTGGTGGTCTTGCCGGCGCCGTCGGGGCCGATGATCCCGAACATCTCGGCGCGGCGCACCTCGAGGCTGACCGCGCGCACGGCCTCCGTCCGGCCGAAGCTGCGCGACACCGCGTCCAGCGCCACGACGGCCGCGGGGGCGGGTCCGGGCGACACGGGGGCATCAGGGGCCATGTCGTGCCTCACTGCGGGGGAGCGGCCGCGACCGGCTGCAGCGCGATGTCGGCCTCGACCGGCATGCCCGCCTTCAGCACGCCCTCGCGGTTGTCCACCGTCACCTTCAGGCGGTAGACCAGCTTCGATCGCTCCTCGGCCGTCTGGGCGTTGCGGGGCGTGAACTCCGCCCGCGGGGAGATGTAGGTGACGGTGCCGGGCAGTCCCGCGCCGCCGGCGTCGGTCCGGACGGTGGCCGCCTGGCCGAGGCGCACGCGCGGCACGGCCGGCTCGTCGACGTACACGTTCGCCCAGGCGCGGTCGAGATCGGTGACGACCACGAGCGGGGTGCGCGGCGGCACGATCTCGCCGGGCTCCACGAGCTTCTCGGTGACGAGGCCCGCCGCGGGCGAGCGCAGGGTGGCGTCGCGGATGGCCTTCTCGAGCACGGCGATCTGGGCGTCCACGCTGGCCACGCGCGCGCGGGCCGTGTCGATCTCCTGCTGTCGTGCGCCGGCCTGCAGGCGGCGGAGGGT
>JADHED010000386.1_pt1 | contig 55073 bp, 30 predicted proteins | sample 8952041 | NCBI WGS metagenome assembly JADHED01 (sample SAMN16124423, study PRJNA663239) | bioreactor sludge metagenome | isolation source: sludge (control) | place: India:Bengaluru | collected 2018-09-08 | reverse complement strand
CCCGCTCCTTCCCTGTGGCGCCTGATGGAGGGAAGCCAGCTGGCTGGGGATCGGGCGGGCGGATCTAGGGTTCAGTGGCTCCCACGCTTTCCCACAGCCCCGCTGCAGGCATTTCCACCGGTTCTCGAGGTTTCTTCCGCCTTCGGGAGCAGAAAGCCATGGAATCGGCTGAGAAACCGCAGTTGCAAATAATCGCATATGCGCCGCGATTCCCGACCCCTCTCTTTTCCGTCACGCAGAGAGCCTCACCCGGGGAGCCAAATTTCATTTCCGGCATTTTGGAAGCGATTTCGGCGCGGTAGCTGTTCCTCGGCTGCCGCGCCATCTGCTATCAGGTCAAAGGGTTTGCGCAGTTCATAGGTCACCGTACCGTCGCGCAGTGTGCAGTTCGAGAGTAGCAAATCCAGAAGCTTGCGCTGTTCGGACGGATTCTGCGCAACGTATAGTGAATATGCACGTTGCGAGAGTTCTAGGATTCTTCCCGCCGTTTCGAGGTAGCCGTCCTCTGCCGAGTCCAGGGCCGCGATTATGGCCGCGATTCCTTCCTGCCGCTCACGGTATTCCGCATACTTCGCTTTCCAGAAGGATTCCGGCACCGTTCCCGTTAGCCGGTCCTCATAGGCGAGGCTGATTCGCCGTTCCAGTTCGTCATGTTCGGCCCTCAACCGCCGCAGGTCCGACTCACGGGACTTCTGCTGGTCGGTATGGCTGTCCTTGAGGGCTTGCAGGATCCACTCTGCGCGCTCCTGGGTGACTCGTAGGCGCTTCAACGGCTCGCCCAAGAGCTTCGACAGGTTCGGCTCCGAAATCGCGGCCTGGCGGCAATCTCCCTTGCTGTGGGTGCAATGGTAGTAGACGTACCGCTCCTTCTTCACCTCGCCGCAGATAGCGCACCCGCATTGCCCGCATTTCAGCAGCCCACGGAAGGCGATATCCCGCTTGCTGGGACCGCCCCGGTGCCGGTCATGAAGCAGGTCTTGCACCTGGTTGAACAGTTCCCGCGAGATGATCGGCTTGTGCTTGCCTTGGTAGACGACACCACGCCAGCGAAATTCCCCGGTGTAGATCGGATTAGCGAGGATGATCGCCATTGCGGCTTTGTAGACCAGTGCGCCCTTGCGGGAACGTAGTCCGATACGGTGCCCTAACTGTGACGCGCCTTGGATGGACAGATTCCCCACCGCGTACGCTTCGAAGATTTGCTTTATAAGCGAAGCCCGTTCGGGGTCGGGTTCGATGCTGCCAGTCTCGCGGTTGTTCGAATACCCGAGCGGCGCTTGTGAGGGGTAGAGTCCTTGTCGGGCTTTTTCCAGCATCCCCTTGCTGGTCTCTTCGCCGAGGTTTTCGATATAGTTCTTCGCCATCAGGACGCGGATGCCGTGCATGAATTTTTCCGACGACCGCGCTTTGTCCGTCAGGACTGTGCCCTCTTTGACCAGGTGGACATCAACGTGCAGTTCATCGACCGTCACCCAATCGCGGATGTTGCGGTAGAGGCGATCGGTCTTTTCCACGAGGATAGTCCGGCACTTCTTGTTGGCCTTCAGATAGCGAATCATTTCGCCGAACGAAGTGCGGCCCGCACGCTTGGCGGTTTCAACATCCTCATAGACTTGCGCCACCAGCAGGTCATTGCGGCTTGCATATTCTTCAAGAAGTCTCTTCTGTGCCGGTATCGAGAAGCCTTCCTCCGCTTGCTCCTTGCTCGAAACCCGCAAGTAGATCACGCAAGAACTCTTCATGGTTTTCCTGCTCCGTGTACGTTGCTATGACTTCGAATCCTCTGCCTGCAAACTCCGGCGGTACGTCCGCATCCGTGAACGGGCCGAAGTTCGGCCCATCATTTGCCGCTTCCGCATTCGGCCTGTCAACCCCACCAGGGACCGCGAACAGGGCAACATGGCCGTTCGAGTCTGTTTTCTCGGTGACGATATTGCGCTTATGACGTTCATAGGCCGACTCGATTGTGCCCGGTAGAAGCGTCCAGACTCCCGGCTCGGCTTTCTCGCGCAGATGAATGTCTCGTGACGAGCTGAACCGGCGAATGCCCCTCGGCACGCCGAGGATGGCGTCCTTGGACAGGTACTTGCCGAGGTAGTAGCCCACGCGGTCCAGTTCCACCACGCGTTCGATATGGACGATCCTGCCGCCGCCAAGGCGTTGCCACCGATTCGAAATCCACTTCTGGTCGAGGTAATGGCTGATCAACACGTGAAGGTGGGGCATCCCGTTTTTCTGTAGCTCCAGCACTTCAATGAAGGACACCTTTTGGCTGGTATGCCGTCGGATTGCGACTCGAAACTTGGCCCAGGTTCCACGAATGAGCTTGTAGGGATTCTGATTGCCCACTTTGGAGGGATCGAGGGTCAGCGTCATCAGCCGGTCGAGTTTGTGCTGTTCCGCACACTTAGCGATGCTTTGGCAGAGGGCCCATGCGCGAATTGGCCCACAGTAGGAGCAGCCCCAGGTCTTGCAGTAGATCCGCTTATAGACGCGATTCCTGGCCCCATCGGTCGTTTCTACCCGCGTTATCACCTTGCTGCCGCATGCCCACGTGTTTCGATTGTTCTCTTTGGTATCAAGTGAAGGGGGAGAGGGCATCACGCCGCTCCCCGGTCGTCTTCGCCCAGAACAGCAGTGTCGGGGTCTCCCTGACATTTTCTTCTGTTAGGTCGCCGTCGCCGCGCACGACTACCTCCCAGCTTCTTCCGTTCCACGGCATCCCATGACGCCACTAGCCGGAAAAAATCCGCGACGTGTTGCTGTTCTGTCAGTTCGATTGATTGTCGATCGCGTTCCATGCGACCGACGTTATCGGTAGGCTTTACCCCGAACTAGGACGTCTGGTGTTAGCTGGTTTGTCCCACTTTCCGGTTGTGGAGCGGCTTCTTCAATCCGGCACGATTCAACTGCTTCCGGAAGGAGTCGTAGTCCGACGCGCCTTCAAATACTGCGAAGTGTGGCTTAAGCAGCACCACGGTCTGTTCCAGCGAGCAGTGCCGGAAGTGCTCTTGCCAGAACAGCGCCACGACCAGCACTTCTCTGGCATACCCGGCACCCTTGTCGATTGGGTTTCGGCACACCCAATACCCCAAGCGCTTGAAAAAGGCCCAATCCCCTTCATACTGCCGCTCCTCCAGGATGGCGCTCGCCCACGGGGCGCCCAGAATTGACTTGTCGACCTTAACCAGCTTGAACAGTGCATCCACATCCCCGAATCGGGCCGCCTCAATCAACGCCCTCGCTCCTATGCCGTTATTCAAAACGAACGCTAGGTCGTAGACAATCGCGCGCTCTTCAACGATTCTGGACCAAATCCCCTCGCTCAGGTTCCCGAGCTGATCTGGTAGCCGTGTCCGGTGTATCATCCGCACCACCCGCGCCATTAACTCATCTCGGAACACCTCGTCGGCATCCATGAAGGCATTCAGCCGGCGCGCAAGGCGCACAATATATGGTGCTCCTACACCATCCTCATCGGTCGGCGCATTTCTATACAGTTCGTGAAGTGCGTGCATTCCCGAATTCGGCCAGTCTGGAGCTACCCCTGGCATCGCCAGGTAGGAGCCCAGGTCGTCAAGAAATTCAAACCGCGTCACAGCAGCCGCAATGTCGCCTTGCCCTAGGCTCATTCTGTCCCTCTCGGTCCAGCAACGTGCTGCGCAGTGCGCTCCCCGGCACAAGTCATTTGCCACTATGCTCAATGACGACAATGATATTCTATGACCGACTTTGGCCTCGTTGTGGCCGCTATTTTAGATAAGCGACGAAACCTGCGACTTACTGATCTCGGAATGTCACTTCAGCTATTCTGTCCCCGATCGTTTCTTCCGTTCCAATTAAAATAGTTACAGCTTGGTCGACATCCCCTTTAAACTGTGAGAGAGCCTGTTTCATCTTCTCGACAATATCAGCTACACTATTCGGATCTCCATCAAAGGCGAATACTACGCGATCAACTTGCTTATCCGCTAAGCACCGCGCTATCCCTGCTATATACTCAATGGGTAGCTTGTCCGTGCCTGTAAATACTGAGATTCCAATAGTATGATTGTTAATCTGAAACACGCCATCAAGTAGCTCAAATCCCTCGCCTTGGAATGAGCCATCGCCAAGCTTAAGGGCGATTGCATTCGGGAGGTTGGCAAATGTTAGGAGCACCTTCTGCTGATACTTCTTATAGCGTGCTAGCAACGCCATTCGCTCTTTATGTTTCTTCCCCGAATCTTCTTCTGAGGTAGCACCTGAGCTACGAAGCAACGTCGCACGAATCACCTTCTCCAACTCCTCTTTTGAGATATCATGTTGGCCCTTGCCCGTACTTAGTTCTGCCAATCGCGCAGAAACTTCCCCGGCACGCCCAGCAATGATGTCTTCAATCCGCTTTTCAGTTACTCCAGTAGAGGACTCAATTCTTTGCAGGGCTTCCATAGTTTTCTGAAACACGTCTGTCTGGAGGCGAATACTTTCGTCACTTCTTTGTATAATCGCATACTCCGATGACCTGCCAAGATTGATGGCGACAATCGCGAGAATAATTGAGGCGCCAGCGAGAAGTACCGACAGGGTAAAAGCAATTAGTTCAATTGTAGTGAAGGATAACGCTTCCTTTCCAACGAGTTTGGATATCTGTGCATGGACAATAAGTCCAACAATGAATGCTGCGCTCAGAGTGCAAATTTGCCACAATGATATCTGATGTTTCTTAGTGTCGATAGCTCCCATGTCCCCTCCTGTTCCTCAATAAAATAGCGATGGGCTGGGCCACGATTTTCGTGCAGCCAGTGCATAGCCTCACGTCAATGGAGGAGAATAGGGCGGGACACCTGTTCTCCGTAGATACCTCATTCCACCACAGCTCAAGCTAGCACGATTGCGCACTTATCGTCCAGTAGACCGACAAGTTGATTCCAGGCCGAAAACCAACAGATATAGTCTGCTATCGCCAGCGGGCCGCCGGGCTTCTGTATCGCCGCAGAGTCATTGTGAAACAGTAGGCACCGCTTGGTCGTTGTGCCTCTGATAGTAGCAATTTCGAATACTGTGTAGCCTGGGGAGCCAACAAGTTTATGTTTAGCAATGAGTTACAGAGATGTTGACGGAGGCTCCGGTCTGATGTAGATCGGGGCCTTTGTATTTGGTTGGGGTTGCGACACTTACGGGACGGGTTTTCGGGGTGCCGGAAGTAGCAAAACAGAGAGGTCGGGGGAGAGGTCCGGTAGGGGGTGAAAGTCGCCGCAAACCATCTCTGACTCTCGATTTCATCCTGGTTTCACTTTCGTTGACAGCCAATCGGGGTCCGCCACCTCATATGCGAAAAGCCGCATTTGTAAGCTAACTTCTGCGGGTAAAAGCTGATGCGGGTTGGTGGGCGCCGGGGGCTTTATGGGCCTCCCTGCCGTACCATAGTGCAGGCGCCTGTGGTTCGCGTGGACGCCCTCAGCTGGATTTATGGAGACCTGGAGGAATCTCCCCGGGGCTACCTGGATCAACGCCTGCCTGATGTAAATCTCTGCTCGTCCCCGCATGACGTTCTGCGACAATCGACTACTCGAATATGTAATCAAGGCCGGGTGGTTAAATTGGCTTTGTGGCTGAATAATCCTCGTCGTCGTATTATTGATTCTGTTACTCAATTAGCCAACGTTCGCGGTTAAATCAGTATTCGAGAGGCGTCCCCAAGTGCAGTATGCGGATTCCAAAGTAGGTAAGCTAGCTCGGCCTTAGATTCCTCTCAGCATGCACGAGTACATTAGCCCCATTATCCATGAAACAACTTTGATAGAGGTCAGTGCTTGAATTATATTCCAATTTCGTCCATGCTCAATTTATCGTTCCCACGTGTTGTGTTCCTTAGATATTCCGCTCCACGCCCGCTGAGTCAGTACAGAGGAGACTGAAGTGTGTGGTGCAGAGTCCATCACTACCTTCTGGTTGATGCCGACCTATGCGTGCAACAACGCGTGTGCATGGTGCTATGCTAAGTCTCGGGCTTACACTTCATACGATACGCCACTCTACGAACTTAAAGAATCTGTAAACCTAATTGCTTCCCGCGGAGCCCGCGATTGTATTCTTATTGGCGGAGAACCTACCTGCTATTCTCAGCTACCACAACTCATCGAGCACATTACTGGCTGCGGACTTCGGGCACTTATGGTTTCGAATGGGCGCAACCTCGCGGATATTCGGCTTGTTCGTCAACTCAAAGAAGTAGGTCTTAGCTCATGCTCAGTGTCCATTGAGGGATCAGCGTCGACACATGACTCGACGGTTCGTCATTGCGGCGCTTATAACGCTACTATCCAGGGAATTGCTAACTGTATTGATCAGGGAATCCCCTTAAACACAATTACTACAATAGATCAGAACAATTGTGGTGAGATCGAGATCATGATTAATACTCTCTTGGCTTTAGGTGTGCGGCGTCTCACGTTTAATATGTGCACTCCACATATTAACGAGTATGGCCTTTCCGGACATGAGATGATCGAAATGACTCAATATGCCTCACTTGCAACTTCAATTGCAGAGCATTATGATTGCGTTCGCTTCCATGGTCTTGTTCCCTTGTGTCTGTACGACATCGATCGTGCACTACCTCTCATTAAAGCTGGCCGCATCACTTATGCTTGTTCATTATGGTCTGATTCAATCTCAATAGATCCTCATGGCAATATATTGGTCTGCAACCATATGCCCAATATCAGTCTTGGCAACTTACGCCGAGATGGAGTGGACGCCATTCTTGCCCATAAAGCTCGTGTTACAAAGTGTTTTCGTTCTGAGGCCCCATCTCTGAAATGTGTCACTTGCCAGTTATGGAATACTTGTAAGGGAGGCTGCAGTATGCTATGGATGAAGTGGCAGGCTGATGAGGCAATCCCTGGCATTGACAATTCTGGTCATACGCTAGAAAGGTGTTAATAATGGAAGAGTTGAAGGCACTACTGAAGCGCCAATATTATTTGGTTGCGCCGATAGCGAGTGACTCTGAGAACTATAATATGTCAGCCCCGACCGGCAGAAGCGATGGCTGGGACTGTGACTGCTGTGATAAGTAACCAGCGTAGTTCATGACGGTCTCTGGTCGGAGGTAACTATTTCAGACACAGAATCCAATGCCGATACTATCAGGTTAACAAAGATCAGCACAGGTCGACATAGGCTAGGAGTACATGATGGGCAATGAGGATTTGGCTTCTGCTAGCATCCAGATCATCGGTGTTGTGATCGGTGCTGGAGTTTCAATTTTTGTATCGAGATACTATTTTAAAAAGTCGAAGTATCCGGCTCAGGTTACGGCCGCCATGATTGAAGACGTGCTCCGCATGCTAATTCAAATGCAGCATGGTATCGCATATTGTTGTGGAAAGAGAATTAGCCGAATCCCTAGAGATCGAGATCGACCTCATATCGTGGCATATTGGCTCTCGGCACAAGCTGTAACGCCAGGGGAGCGAGTAGATATTCTCGTTAGAGTACAGGATGAAGGGATGAATTTTTCTGGTGAGGAATTTATCAATATCGCTGAGAATGAGGCCCGGGTAGCCTACAAGGTTAGGCGTGAAGGGTTCGGGTTTTACTCATGCACAGTGAATGTGCCGCAACAAGCAACTCCAGGTATTCATACGCTTAGTGTCCATTTAGTCGACAACCGGGATAAAGAGTATATGCAGGATCTTACATTCGCTGTAGTATAGGAGTGATGCAGTGGCAAATATCCTCAGCCGTGGTGCTGATGCAATCATGGTTGTAGACGGTGAAAAGGTTTAATGTGGCCTCTTGACGCTTTCTTTATCACGGAGGGTGATATGAACTTGAACATGCATCCCACAAAAGAGCAGCTTCGTGATCTTTTAAGAAATCATGACGACAGTGCTAATCATCACATTATATGGGTTGATAATGATGGGGAGGTACATATAGATCAACTTAATAACCAGATTTCTCCAGCTAGCTTCACTGAATCGTTATCGGGCCGCATGAGGTTTCGGTTAGAAACATTTTCAAAAGGTAAGGGCTATGTGGGTTTGGATGCCGCTCAATCCGATCCGTGGGTTGATCAGCTCTATAGTTCATTGATTGATCTTTGGGGGCGCAATGAAACGGGATATCATGATGTATTTTGAAGCTACCCTATCATCCCTGTATTACACATGTTCAGATAGTGTAACGGCTGTAAATATTATCATGGAATACGATGCAGATTTTACAAACAAAGACATGCGATGATTTGCAATGTTCAAAATGCGGAGGAATTAAATGGATAATAGTATGATTCGATTTCCAAGCATATTCAATCGTCGTAAGCGGTCTATGGGACCAAGACTTGTCGAATGCCAAGTGTCTACAAGGTGGCTTGAGTTTCCGGAATCATCAATAGGAACATTTCGCGATGGAGAATATATCGCGGTATCTGTAATGACATTAGGAAGTGATGAAGAACCAAAAAAACTGTGCGACCTCATTCTAACGCGTGAAGGGCTCTCTGCTGCTCTCGGAGCTGTGATGAAAACCGTCAAATGAGGTGAAACAGGGAAAGTAATAATATCGTGCTGTTGAATCGTCCTCAGTAATGTAAACGGCACAGCTAGGGGGAGAGAATTGGGGTTGTAGATATCATAAATAGCATCCACTACCAGGACTCTATCATGGTATCTAACTGCATCGAGGAGTTAGCTTTGGGAATGATGGCATGTGATTTCAGGTACTTAGCTAGTCAGTGTAAGAAGGCACTCAATTACATGTCGGGAGAAGGCTTTAAATACCAGGTCGATGGTATGGCTGCGGGTCTCTTCGAGTGCGCTGTCGGCTTACATGTTCTAGATGATGAGCATCAAACAGATGATGTGCGTTCGATGATCGAGATAATTGAACAAGCCTCAGGAGGCTATCGTCAGCCAGATACAGGCGATCGTGGAACAATCGCGATCGGTGCCGAGGTGATGAATTCGCAGCAGCGAGCCGAGGTTATGGGTGCTGTTCGGTGGTTAATGCAATGGGCGCATCAGCAGGAAGCCTGGCGGCGTGACGGCATCATCGAATAGTATCTAGTACCCATGACCTGATCCTTGGAATGTCCTCGGTCCTGGTAAGGGATGAATCGGGGTGGCCGCCAGGGCAACGAGACGGATCTGCCGCCCTTCCCTTGTTACCTGGGCCGCGGCCGGGCGGCTGACTAGGCAGTATTAGGAGTATTCTCCGCCCAAATCCTCGAAGGTTGTCTTGGGACCATCTTGGTTAACAACGGGTGTCCCCATTACACGGACTGCTATGGGGCAGTTTCGTTCACATCTTATTTGTCAAGTAAGAGAGGGCATGCGGAGTGCGGTTATCACCCGATATCATGACCACGATTCAGAAGATGAAGCTGATTAAGACGATAAGCGCGGATTTCGCCAAAGTGTTGCAGATATGAATCGCACTTACCAGTTTTTAAAGACTTCGGGCAGTATTTCATTTAACCGAATAGGTCCTGCCGAGGGGCCGCTTCCCGTTAAGGCGCTGATGTCATGTAGAAGGTTAAGTTCCTGGAGTCTGTATCGGATTACTGTTTTAGACACATTGTAGATAGCTATTAGTTGTTGAACAACCGCTTTGTAGTTGCTGATATTGCAGCTCTGATTGTCGAGGTATATGACACCCTGATTCCTCAGGATGCCGAGGCCGATTTGGATGTCGCTCACTGCGATGGGGGCTGTCCGTCGAGGCATTAGTAGTGATACTGCTAGTTTATTCGCCTGCCATTCAGCCCACATTCGGGGATTGTCGCCGACAAGTCTATTAAGATTCAAGTCGTCATTGGTGTCGGATATCTCTGCCTCTTCGGAGTCGTTGCGGTATGCTGGCTTGTATTTCCTGTGGAGTATGTAGTGAGACAATTCGTGGGCCAATGTAAATGCGAAATAAACATCGTTCGGGTCGAGAGACGAGCTTATATAGATTATTCCTTTTGATAAATTACAGCGGCCAAGATATTCACGGCCGTCTGGTGTAAACCCTAGATTATGATCAAATACAAATTCAATGTTGTGTGACTCCCGGAGTGAGCCCGCGATTGCTGAAATAGGCGTGAGGGATGGTGCATCAAGGCATATCGGATCGTAATGTGCAAGGATTCTCTCAGCATAAGTCTCAATGTCTTCACGAGAGAGGGTCGGTATGCCATTCTTGTCAAGTTGTATATCTTTCATGGGGATCTCCGCGTTACTCAGTCAATGTCGTTCTTGGTCAACCTCTGGCAACTGTGTAATAGCATGCGAATGACAGTTTAGTAGTATGGCAACAAGGGTAACTTGACCCCACGCGGTGAGTGGCGTCAACTCTACCTGACGCTTATAGAAACTCCACTGAATTCCTCCAATGGCATTGATTATCGCTATACTCTTCCTTTCGTGAACATGCGGCTACAGTCACAGCATATTGACTTCCGGCGCCACGAAGCATACTCTGCTGCATGAATCCTACAAGGAAGAAAGGAGTCCCCATGCCGAGAAAGAAATCAAAGCTAGCTACGGCCCCGACCGCCGCCAAGCGCAAGCAGCTGGCCACGACTCAGGTCCAGTTCAAAAAGCTTGAATCCCGCCTCGCCGCCCTCGACAAAGAGTACGCCGCCCTCCAGGCCGCAACGGGACAACTGGCGGCAGGGCTGCTCGGTGGTGCCGCGTCTCGGGTGAAGGCGTCAGCGGCCGCCAAGGCGTCCGGTAGGTCGTCCAAGGCCAAGCCGGGACGGAAGCCAGGCGTCCAGGTAGGGAAGAAAGTCGCCGCCGCCAAGGCCAAGCCCGGTCGCAAGCCGAAGGTCCAGGTAGTGACGAAGCGCGGGCGGCCTGCAGCGAACAAGCCCCCCCGCCAGACCGTCGAGTCCGTAGTCATCGCCCTGCTCAAGGCCAACAAGAAGCCCATGGCCTTCCCCGAGATCATGGCCACGATTCAGAAAAGGAAGCTGATCAAGACGAAAAGCGCCAACTTTGCGAATGTCCTGCGGAGGACGATATCAACCAGTAGGGCGATCAAGCGGGTTTCACGGGGGACGTATCGAGCGTAAGCCACCTCACTATTGGACGGATCTGGATTTGGCCTCGCCCGGCGCTGCGCTGCTTCTTCATTGAGGCGGCGCGGCTTGCTTCTGGGGGCCAGCACCAGGGGCAGACCTCCGGAACCGCTGCCTTCGTGGTTTCACACTGGGTATATCCGGTGTAGAATCGTTACGTCTGTCTAAATATCGGGCTGATTAAGTCCTTATCTATGAACCCGTTGCTGCGAAAAGGATCCCATGGCAAAGAGCAAGGCGAGTTCCGGCACAACCGCCAATCTCGGCTTCGAGGCCAAGCTGTGGGCCGCCGCCGATGCGCTGCGCAACAACATGGATGCGGCCGAGTACAAGCATGTCGTCCTGGGCCTGATCTTCCTGAAGTACATCTCCGACGCCTTCGAGGCGAAGCACGCCGACCTGGAGGCTCAGCGCGGGCAGGGTGCCGATCCCGAGGACCGCGACGAGTACCGCGCTGCCAGCATCTTCTGGGTGCCGAAGGAGGCCCGCTGGGCGTTTCTCAAGGCCAATGCTCCGCAGCCCACCATCGGGACGCTGGTGGATGACGCCATGGCCGCCATCGAGCGCGACAACCCCAGCCTGAAGGGCGTCCTACCCAAGGACTACGCCCGCCCTAACCTCGATAAGCAGCGACTCGGACAGATAATCAACCTAGTGAGCGAAGTCGCGCTGGGAAGCGTTGCAGACCGCTCTAAGGACACGCTGGGCCGGGTGTACGAGTACTTCCTCGCCCGGTTCGCCAGCGCCGAAGGCAAGAGCGGTGGGCAGTTCTACACCCCCTCGCACGTGGTGCGGGTGTTGGTTGAGATGCTCGCCCCCTACAAGGGCCGCGTCTACGATCCCTGCTGCGGGTCCGGCGGCATGTTCGTTCAGAGCGAGAAGTTCATCGAAGCCCACAGCGGGAAGCTCGGGGACATCTCCATCTATGGCCAGGAATCCAACTACACGACCTGGCGGCTGGCCAAGATGAACCTCGCTATCCGCGGGATCGACGCGCAGATCGGCCACGGCGACACTTTCCACAACGGCCGCCACCCGGACCTTAAGGCCGACTATGTGCTAGCCAATCCGCCGTTTAACGACAGCGACTGGCGTGGTGATCTGCTGAAGGACGACAAACGCTGGGTCTATGGGACGCCGCCTCCGGGTAACGCCAACTACGCTTGGGTACAGCACTTCATTCACCACTTAGCGCCTACGGGACTTGCGGGCTTCGTGCTCGCAAACGGTTCGATGTCGTCCAACCAGTCAGGTGAGGGCGAGATCCGGAAGAACCTCGTCGAAGCCGACCTGGTAGACTGCATGGTGGCGCTGCCCGGCCAACTCTTCTATTCGACCCAGATCCCGGTTTGCCTATGGTTCCTGGCCCGCAATAAGAAGAACGGGCGGTTTCGCGATCGGCGGGGAGAGACACTGTTCATTGACGCGCGTAAGCTCGGAACGATGGCCGACCGTGTACACCGAGAGCTTCTTGACGTGGACATCGCCAAGATCGCTGGCACCTACCATGCCTGGCGTGGGGACGAGGGAGCGGGGGAGTACGCCGATGTGCCGGGCTTCTGCATGGCTGCTCAACTCGACGTCATCCGCAAGCACGGCCATGTGCTGACGCCCGGCCGCTATGTCGGGGCGGAGGCGGTCGAGGACGATGGGGAGCCGTTTGCAGAGAAGATGCAGCGGCTTGCTGCAACGCTACGGGAACAGCAGGCCGAGGCCGCGATACTTGATGCCGATATTGCCGCCAATCTGAAGGAGCTGGGGTATGGCGGGTGAGTGGATCGATTGCATACTTGCCGATGCATGTAGTTCGATTGACTACGGGTTAACGGCGTCCGCGACGGATATCGAGGTGGGTCCGAAGTTTCTCCGAATCACCGACATCGTTTCTGGGTACATAGACTGGAATTCTGTACCGCATGTGGCCGCAGATGCGAAGACAGCTGGTAAGTACCGTCTCAATGATGGCGATATTGTGCTTGCGCGGACAGGTGCATCTACGGGATCAAGTGCCTATGTCAAAGCTCCGCCTCCCGCAGTGTTTGCATCCTATCTAGTTCGCTTACAGGCGAAGAATGAATTCGATCCGCGCTTCCTCGCATACTATCTCAGGTCGGAAGACTTCTGGACATTCATCCATGGTGTTTTAGGCGACAAGTCAGCCCAGCCCAATGCCAGTGCAGCTACGATGACCCAGGCTCCACTTCGCGCCCCAAAGAACAAAGCCGAACAACGCGCCATCGCCCACATCCTCGGCACGCTGGACGACAGGATCGAACTGAACCGGCGGATGAACGAGACGCTGGAAGCGATGGCAAGGGCGCTGTTCAAGTCTTGGTTCGTGGACTTCGATCCTGTGCGCGCCAAGGCCGAAGGACGTGATGCCGGGCTGCCCCAGCATATCGCTGACTTGTTTCCGGATTCGTTTGTGGATTCGGAGTTGGGGGAGATTCCGGAGGGGTGGAAGGTCCAGCCTTTCGCAGACACCATCGAAATCATTGGTGGTGGGACGCCGAAGACGTCTGTGGCCGAGTATTGGGGTGGGGACATTCCGTGGTTCTCGGTAGTAGATGTTCCGGGCGGGGCGGATGTTTGGGCCGTGGCCACAGAAAAGACGATTACTTCGGAAGGGATCGAGAACTCTTCGGCCCGAATTCTTTCTTTAGGTACAACGATAATCTCTGCGCGCGGAACTGTTGGAAGGATCGCACTGGTAGGAGTGCCGATGGCCATGAATCAGTCCTGTTATGGACTTCGGAGCAGGATGGGTACACTCGGGGTGTTCACTTACTTCGCGACGCGAGAGATTGTAGCAAGCCTTCAACAACATGCGCACGGATCAGTTTTCGACACCATCACACGAAACACGCTTGCGGGTGTATCTGTATCATGCCCGCCAACTGCGTTGATTGAAGCCTATGAATCTCGAATCGGACCGACCATCGAGCGAATCCGCGCTGCATTATTTGAATCCCGTACCCTCGCAGCATTGCGCGACGTGTTGTTGCCCAAACTTATCTCGGGAGAGATGCGGGTGCATGAAACTGAGCGATATGTCTCGCGATCTATTTGAACCGGTACTTGCCACCAAGGGAGTAGAATGAAAAACTTTAACGGATATCTTGACCACTCACAAGTAGCATGGCGTGCTACTCACTTAACTACAATCGGTCAGGGCATTCAAAATGGTCATCAACGCCCATGGATATTGCCCAAGTCGGCATGGGAAGAGAATATCTGGCCGGGCGTACGGAATAACTTGGGCGTATACGTTCGCAAATCTGGCATCCAGGTTCATCAGGGAGCGCACAATCTCAAGAGCTCTTGGGCACTATGCGCGAACTTATACTTCCCGTTCGGCCGCTTAGAAGGACAAGACCTCCTAGCTGCATTTCTGCAGGCCCACGTGTCCCAGAAGATAGTAGCCGTCGACTGCGTGGAGTTGGAGTTCGCGGCCGAAGACCCCCTTGACCCGAAAACGCTGCTCGGCGAACCGGACGATGGGATGCGGGGTTCGGGCCAAACCTCGCCGGACGTTGCCTTTATCGTGCGTACGGATTCTGGACCTGGGTTGATCCTGACTGAGAATAAGTTTGCTGAACATTCCTTCTATCCTTGTTCGGGACGAAAACGTGACGTCACGAACCCGAATTCCGCGCGCTGTCTCAACTGGCCAAGCGTGCAAGCTAATCCGGCCAAGGAATGCTGGCAGATCCAGTGGGCCACAGTAGGCCGCAAGCCCCGTAAGTACTGGAACTACATACGCCTCAGTGCGCAGGGGAAGGCGGGCTTTACTCGCTGTCCAGCTGCGACTGCTGGGTATCAGCTCTTTCGACAGCAAGCGCTTGCAGAGGCAATATCGCAAAGTGGTAATTTCAGTGTGGTCGCTAGCTGTGTCGCGTACGATGAACGCAATGACGACCTAATCAATTGCCTCGATCGAACCGGTGTCCCGAACTTCGCGAGAGACTGGGGCTCGATGTTCAGCGGAACAGCGGTGTTTTCCACATGGACGCACCAAGAGTGGGTTGAATGGGTGCGACAGCACGACCAGGCTGGCTATTGGTCGAACTGGCTCACGTATGTCCATGATCGTTACGACTACTAAGGATGCTAACAGGTGAGCAGAGCATTTACAGAATCAATGGTTGAGGACGCCGCGCACGGTTGGCTTGACGGGATCGGCTACGCGACCGTCTACGGACCTGACATCGCCTTCGATGGCCCGACTCCGGAGCGCTCTGATCCGACATACCGTGACGTCGTGCTAGAGGGGAGGCTGCGCCAGGCGCTAACACGGCTCAACCCAGACCTACCCCACGAAGCGATCGAAGACGCCTACCGCAAGCTCACGCGGACAGACGCCCCATCACTTGTCGAGCGCAACCGCGCTGTGCATCGGCTGCTGGTCGATGGCGTGACGGTGGAGTACCGGCGTACTGACGGCTCGATCGCCGGTGATCAGGCACGTGTTATCGACTTCAACTCTCCCGAGAACAACGACTGGCTCGCCGTCAACCAGTTCACCGTGGCCGAGGGGCAGCACGTCCGGCGGCCCGATGTAGTGCTGTTCGTGAACGGGCTGCCGCTGGTTGTCATCGAGCTGAAGAACCCGGCCGACGAGAACGCCACCATCTGGAGCGCCTTCCACCAGCTTCAGACTTACCAAGCCCAGATCCCCACCCTGTTCGGCTACAACGCGGCGCTGGTTGTCTCTGACGGGATGCAGGCGCGGATTGGGGCGCTGGGTGCTGGCCAGGAATGGTTCAAGCCGTGGCGCACGATCACCGGGCGGGACAACGTCGGGGCGCACCAGCCCGAGTTGCAGGTCGTCCTTGAAGGGGTATTCGAGAAACGGCGGTTCCTCGACCTCATCCGCCACTTCATCGTGTTCGAGGACGAGGGCGGCGGGGTTCTTGTGAAAAAGATGGCGGGCTACCACCAGTTCCACGCGGTGAACGTGGCTGTAGAAGAGACGCTGCGGGCGGCTCAGGCGACTGGGGGCTTCGCCAGGGCTGCGGAGCCAACCGCCCAGTACGACGCCGGTAGGAGGCCGGGGGGCGATCTGGGCGACCGGCGAGTAGGGGTCGTCTGGCACACCCAGGGATCTGGCAAGAGCCTAACCATGGCGTTCTACGCTGGGAGGATGATTCTGCACCCGGCGATGGCCAACCCGACGATCGTCGTGCTTACCGACCGTAACGATCTCGACGACCAGCTATTTGCCACCTTTGCCCGGTGCCGGGATCTGCTGCGGCAGCCGCCAGCGCAGGCCGCCGACCGGACTGATTTGCGCGCCAAGCTTTCCGTGGCTTCGGGGGGCGTCGTTTTCACCACGATCCAAAAGTTTTTCCCCGAGGAGCGGGGCGACCGGTATCCGGCGTTGTCGGATCGACGCAACATCGTTGTGATCGCGGACGAGGCGCACCGCAGCCAGTACGACTTCATCGACGGGTTCGCGCGGCACATGCGCGACGCGCTGCCCAACGCCTCATTCATCGGCTTCACAGGGACTCCGATCGAGCATACCGACGCCAACACTCGTGCCGTGTTCGGCGACTACATCAGCGTTTACGACATCCAGCGGGCGGTCATCGACGGCGCCACCGTGCCAATCTACTACGAGAGCCAACTGGCGAAACTGGAGCTACTCGATTCCGAGCGCCCGAAGATCGATCCCGAGTTCGAAGAGGTCACTGAGGGCGAAGAGATCGATCGTAAGGAGAAACTCAAGAGCCGCTGGGCTCAGCTCGAAGCTGTCGTAGGGTCAGAGAGCCGCGTCAAGATGATTGCCCGAGACCTGGTGGACCACTTCGAGAATCGCCTCACAGCCATGGACGGCAAGGCGATGGTCGTGTGCATGAGTCGGCGAATCTGCGTAGAGTTGTACCGGGAAATCGCCGCACTGCGACCCCAGTGGCACAGCGACGAGGATGACCAGGGTTCCCTCAAGGTTGTCATGACAGGCGCGCCCTCCGACCCGCTGGCCTGGCAGGGCCACATTCGCAGCAAACTGCGCCGAGAGGCCCTCGCCAAGCGTTTCCGCAACCCCTCCGACCCGTTTCAGATCGTCATTGTACGGGACATGTGGCTGACCGGGTTCGACGCGCCCAGCCTTCATACGATGTATGTCGACAAGCCGATGCGCGGACATGGGCTAATGCAGGCGATCGCGCGGGTGAACCGGGTTTTCAAGGATAAGCCCGGCGGACTGGTCGTCGACTACCTCGGGCTAGCTGAGGAACTGAAACAAGCCCTGGCGACCTATACAGAAAGCGGCGGTACCGGAGAGACGGCAATCGATCAGGCCCAGGCCGTGGCCCTGATGCTGGAGAAGGCCGAAATCTGCCGCGGACTGTTCTACGGGTTCGACTGGTCGCTCTGGCACACCGGGACGCCCCAGGAGCGCCTTGGGGTCCTTCCAGCTGCTCAGGAACACATCCTAGCCCAGGAGGACGGCAAAGACCGCCTTTTGGGCGCTGTGACCAACCTGTCGCAGGCCTTCGCGCTGTCTGTACCCCACCAGGAAGCGTTGCGCATCCGCGACGAGGTCGGGTTCTACCAGGCCGTGCGCGCGGTGCTGGCCAAAGGGGCTGTCGGGGAGCGACGGTCTGACGAGGAACTTGATCTGGCTATCCGGCAGATCGTCTCGCGGGCCGTCATCTCGGGTGAGGTCATCGATATCTTCGCCGCGGCAGGGCTCAAGAAGCCGGACATATCGATCCTATCGGACGAGTTTCTGCTCGAAGTGCGCGAAATGCCCCATCGCAACCTTGCCGTCGAACTGCTTCGGAAACTGCTCAAGGATGAGATCAAGACGCGGGCGCGGCGCAATGTCGTCCAGGCGAGATCCTTCGCCGATATGCTTGAGCAGACGGTGCGAAAATACCAGAACCGAGCGATCGAAGCGGCGCAAGTGATCGAGGAACTGATCGCGCTCGCGAAAGAGATGCGGGAGGCCTCGGCTCGTGGCCAGGCGCTGGATCTGAACGATGACGAGCTGGCCTTCTACGATGCGCTGGAGACGAACGACAGTGCGGTGAAGGTTCTTGGCGAGCCTACTCTCACGAAGATCGCTCGGGAGCTGGTCGCGACTGTGCGCGGCAACGTCACGATCGACTGGACGATCCGTGAAAACGTAAGGGCGCAACTGCGAGTACTGGTGAAGCGAATATTACGAAAGTACGGGTATCCGCCGGATCTTCAGGAGAAGGCAACGTTGACGGTGCTGGAACAGGCGGAGGTGTTGTCTGAATTGTGGGTGGTGGGGTAGCGCCCAGCCTGTCAGAAAGGCTGGGTGAATGCTCCGTGCTCGCTACCATGGTCCACACGGATATGTCAGGGTGCGCCGATGTGACACATTGCAGAGGAGGCTGTATGGCAAACAAAAAGAAACTGACTATTCGCACCACGACAAAACCAGCGATTGTCATTTCGCGAAGTGCCGTCAAAGCAGACCGCCTCGTTTATGTCGCAGTTGCGAACAAACCGCTGGCGTATCCCCACGGCAGGTCACGCATCGTCTACATCGGAACTACGAAGGCCGGGGCCGGAAGGATCGCGGGAAGCGCAGCTGCGCGCGGCCCTGGCATGCTGTCGTTGCGCGGCATTACGGAGCTCTCGTTTTATGTTGTAACCTGCGTCGCGCGCCAGAGAGTAAAGACGTGGCGCAAGCTCGAAACAGGGCTGATTATCGCATTCAAGCATCTCTATGGAAAGGCGCCGCGTTGCAACAACAAGGGGAAGAACCAAAAATGGAGCGATGAGCTGGACTATTTTACTCGCTCACGTCTCGAAGGAGTGCTTCGTAGGTACGAGTGAGTAAGTCTCCGGCCCTTCAAGGCCCGGGCGCGGTTGACGTCACAGAGGCGAGCCACAGCTGTCAAATCCGCGACCTCCCCGCTGCGCACCAGGGCGTCGATCCAGTAGGCGAGGGCCAGGAATTCGGTGCAATGCTCATATTCAATGCCATAGTAAGCAATTTCGGCCTTATAAGGATGCGATTGACGCGTGACCTAGGGGGTGTCATAATCTGCAGGTCTGCAACAAGTGCATAGCTGTGGACTAGAGTGATGATATCGCTATCCTCTTGCTTGAATCACGATTCTAATTTAGTAACGAGGAGACAAACATGAAAAAGCATATTAGTGCGGCTATCATCGCGGCTACTTGGTTGGCTACGATTTCGGCTACAACCAAGTCTGGCATTGCAGGTGCCGCCAATTCATCGGAGTCGAATGGATGGTGCGGAACAAGCATTGGCGAAGTCGCGAAATCGTTGCCAGACAGCATTCGATCTTGCGAGATCAGTGGTTCGTGTGACGACCCGGCCATCCGCGACGCGACCGTACTGGAGCCGCTGGTCATTTCCGTCATCGTCCATGTCATCCGAGATGATGAAGGGAATGGTGGGGTTGGACAGAATGTAGTCAATCTTGCCATTCAGAACCTAAACGAACATTACGTGCCATACGGCATATTCTTCGATTTGAAGGCCACGAGATTCCACCGTGACAACCGCTTCTGGTCAATTCCTATTTGTGAAAGCGAAATTTCGACCGAGCTCGATGCTTTGAAAATTGCCTATGCAGAGGATGTTGGCCGATCGCTCAACATCTTCATTACGCAGCAGGACACATTGCCGTCGAACCCGGGTTGCAGCCGCAGCGCTATCGCCGGCAAGGGAGTCTATCCCTTTGATCCAGAAGCACTATTGTCCACAGGCGGCCTGTGGCTCAACGCAATAGCTACGAGCATAACAACAAGTTTGGGGAGGACAGTGCTTACACACGAGATGGGGCACTGTCTCGGTCTTTGGCATGTCTTCCATGGAATATCGGAAATGGACATCTGTGACGATTGTGCTGAACTGGTAGACCGTACCGATGCTAACTCACGCGGCGATCTGTGTTCGGACACTCCGGCTATCCAGCTCCTGGGGGCAAGCAACTGTGTGCATCGAGATACAACCGACTGTAGTGGTGCTCATTTACTCACAGAACCGCGCGACAACTTCATGGATCTTGTTGACCTATGCGCATCAAGATTCACAGAGCAGCAGGCTCATCGCATGCACTGCTGGGTTCGTGATGCGATCAGCAGCCTAACCGATCTGAATTCGATTATACTTGATGACGACTTTGCCAATGACGTGATAGAGCCATGGATTGTTGAATCTGGCTCTTGGCATGAATCCGATGGTGTTATTACTGGCTTCGGAATGGAGGAAACATCAATCTATCTGCCTCTTTCAATATCGTCGATATTTGCTGCGATGGTCCGCACTAATCTACACACGGGATCCGATCGTGGATTGTGCCTTCATAGCTCAGAGGGTGATGTGCGTGCAGAACTCAAGTGCGATCCGAGCGGCATGTTGTGCTTATATGATGGTGTAACCGACCACGAATTCGCTTTTGCGAACGAGATTGGTGATTGGTGTCAGTTGCATGTATATGTGATGAATGACATCATCTACGCATGGGTAAATGGAGAGTTGGTGGGCAATGTGCCACTATCATCAAAGCTCATCGGCTGCAGCTTCAACCAGGTACGGCTGTTCACAAGGTTCAACTCTGCAGCTGAATTCGATGATGTGGTGGTTTACGGGAGGGAGCGCGTCATTGAGCACGGCGCACAGGTGGTAGGATCGGTCGATACACCAGTATCCGCGCAGGATGTCGCGATATCCGGACACTATGCATATGTTGCTGACACTGGCGGCGATCTGCAGGTCATCGACATTGAGGATCCCACGTCTCCGCGCATTGTCGCGAGCCTTTCCCTCGACAGCCAGTCCTACGACGTGACCATTTCTGGTCAGTATGCTTACGTCGCGACAAACTGGGCGGGAATGGCCGTTGTCGACATAAGTGACCCCGAACATCCTTTCGAGGTGGGCGTCGTTGAGATCCCCGGGTACGCGCTCGGTGTTCGTTACCGAGACGGACACTGCTTTGTTGCCGCTCGCAGCGGCGGGCTACAGATTGTAAACGTCAGCTATCCCGCTGCGCCGCTTATCGCTGGGTCCTACAATCCGTCTGCTATCATTGTTGGCGTCACCCTGCAGGATTCAGTCGCATACCTGTCGGCAGGTAGCTTCCTTAGCGTTGACATTACCGACATAAATAACCCCGCGCTGATCGGTACCATGACAGTCGGAAACGGCGCTAAAAACTGCCAGATCATCGACAATGTGGCATACATCGCCGACTCGTTTGCTGGGTTGTTTGTGGCCGATGTATCGAACCCTGGCGCGATGTCGGCAATCTCGACACTCGATACTTCAGGTGAAGCTTGGGACATTGAGCTGAGGGGTGACATCGCCTACCTCGCTGTCGGTGGCAGCGGGCTGCAGATTGTCGATATCAGTGATCCGAATGTGCCGGTATCTTTGGGGTACGTCGACACATCCGGTCATGCCTTTGGACTGGCTATTAGTGGCGATTACGCATACGTCGCTGACGGAGAAGCTGGTCTTTCTATCATATGGCGTCATGTATACTCACCGACGCCTGTTCGCGATCTTCCAGGTGCTGTGGCGGGCATCCGGAGTAGCTATCCTAATCCCTTCAACCCGAGCACGACGATCTCTTTCGATGTCGTGAAGCGGATGCATGTGAATCTGCGAGTATTCGACGCTCAAGGGAGGACACTGGCAACACTGGTCGATGCGTTCTGCGAGCCTGGATCGCACAGTGTAACATGGAACGGACGTACTACGACCGGACGTGAGTGCGCAGCTGGCGTGTACTTTGCGCGCATGGAAAATGCCGGTGAGACAACGACCCTCAAGATGGCGCTCATCAAGTAGCCTATGCTGGATGTCCACGATCGGAGTGCCGTCCGGCATCGGTCTCAATGTGTGGCGTGTCGGTTGATGTCAGACACATAAAAGCTGAGGTGGTCGCCAGCTCCTGCTCCGCCCCCGCCATCCCCAGTAGCCCTACGACCTTGGAGACCCGGGCTCGGGAAACGCCACAGAGCCGCGCCACAGCCGCCAGATCTGCGACTTTCCCGGAGCGCACCATGCCGTCGATGTAGTGGGCGAGGGCGAGGTTTCGGGCTCGGCACGCCGCTCGATCCTGCCGCCGCCGCTTGGTCCTAGTAGTGGGATCGGCCTTCGGTTTCGGCGCAGGCCGTCGACCGGCGACCGCCATCTTGAACTCCACTCTCAGTTCCTGGCTCACGCTACGACCTCCTGGGCTTCGGCGATCTCCTCGGCCAGCCCCCTGATCCCGGTAGGCCGGAAGGTGATAGCCACAGTCTCGCGCTCGGCGTCGAAGTCGATCCGTCCGACGAGCAGGGCAATGACGCGCTCCTGCTCGTGGGGGAACAGGCACGACCAGACCTCGTCGAACAGCTGCAGCACCCGGGCCAAATCCCGGCGGTCGACCGACTGACCCTCGAGGGCGGCGAGTTCCTCGGCAACCTCCGCGAGCCGCGCCTCAATCCTCCCTACCTGGACTTCGTCGCTCCCGCGGTCCCGTAGGCGAGCCAGCTCCCGTTCCAGCCATCGCCGCTCGGCAACCAGCGCGGGCTGACGCGTCGCCTTGATGATCCGCAACTGGGCCAATGTCTCCTGCAGCAGGCCGGGGTCGCGCCCGATGCAGGCGATCCGCTCGACCACGGCGCCCTCGATCTGCCCGGCAGGCAGCGACGGGTGCGGGCAGGACTTCCATCCGTTCTTGGCTGCGTTCCCGCATACGTAATACCGATGAACCCGCCCCTTACGCCGGGTGACACTCGGCGACATCGCCGTCCCGCACGCAGTGCAGTGCAGCAGCCCGCGCAGGAGATGCCCGTAGCGGTTCTTGGCCACCGCCCCGCCGCTGACGTTGTTCGCCGCCAGCTGGGCTTGTACGCGGTCGTAGAGCGCCTGGTCGACGATGGCCGGGTGTTCGCCGAGGAAGACCTGGCCGCGCAAGCCGACCTTCCCGACATACAGGGGATTGGCTAGCAGCCTCGCGACGTGGTTCTTGTCGAAATCCACGCCCTCGTGGGGTGTGCCGTCCTTGGTCGTCCACGACTTCGTGCGCCAGCCCCGGCGGTTGAGCTCGGCGGCCGTCGCCTGCTGGGAGCCGAAGTCCAGGTAGAGGGTGAAAATCTGCCTGACGGTCTCGGCTTCCTCCTCGTTGACCATGAGTTTGCCGTCGTCGGGGTGGACGTCGTACCCGAGCACCGGGAACCCGCCGGTCCATTTCCCCTTCTTGCGGGCCGCTGCCATCATGTCCCGGGTCCGGTCGGCGATCAGCTCGCGCTCGAACTGGGCGAAGGACAAAAGGACGTTCAGCATCAGCCGCCCGCTGGAGTCGGCGGTGTTGATCGGCTGCGTGACCGACACGAACATGACGCGGTGGCGGTCGAAGACCTCGATCAGGCGGGAGAAGTCCGGTAGCGAACGGGAGAGGCGGTCGACCTTGTAGCAGACCACGGCGTCGACGAGCCCGGCCTCGATGTCGATCATCAGCCGTTTCAGGGCGGGACGGTCGATGGGCCCTGCTCCCCGATTCTTGGACCGCACCGCCTGACATTTTGGTAGTCTTCCGGGGCTAACTTGAGGCCTCAGTATGAGGCTGGAAGGACCGCCCATGAAGACGAGCAAGTTCACTGAGGAACAGATCGCCATGGCCCTCAGACAAGTCGAGGCCGGCACGCCGGTCGTCGAGATCTGCCGCAAGCTCCAGGTCACCGAGCAGACGTTCTACCGCTGGAAGAAGAAGTACGGTAGCTTGGGGACGCCTGAGATCCGGGAGCTGCGCCAGTTGCGGGATGAGAACCGGAAGCTCAAGCAGGTGGTTGCCGACCTGACCCTGGACAAGCATATCCTGCAGGAGTCCCCCAAAAAAAGTACTAAGGGCACAGGAGCGCCGCCGGTGGGTCGACTGGGCCCGGGATGCGTATCGGATTTCGACACGGCGGGCTTGTCTGGCCAGTGGCTTCAGCCGTTCGACGATCGTGTACCAATCGCGTCGACCTGGCCAGGAGCCTCTCAAGATGCGGATGACGGAGTTGGTTGCGGTACGAACCAGTTACGGATATCGGCGTCTTCATGTCCTGCTCCGACGTGAGGGCTGGCCGATCAACGTAAAGCGCGTTTACCGCCTCTACGTCGAGGAAGGGCTTGGACTTAAGCGCAAGAAGCCCAAGCGTCGACGGGCGGCCGTGGCCCGGGTGCAGTTGGACCCGGTCAGTGGTCCCGGCCAGCGGTGGGCGATGGATTTCATGCACGACGAGTTGTTCGACGGCAAGAAGATACGGGTGCTGACAGTGATCGATGTGTTCACGCGCGAGTGCTTGGAGTTGGAGGCTCGCAAGCACTTCCGCGGAGTGGACGTGGCTCAGGTGCTGAGCCGCTTGGTTGACCGCCACGGCAAACCGCAGACGATCCAATGCGACCAGGGTACGGAGTTCACGTCACTGGCGATGGACCACTGGGCTTACTGGAACTATGTCGGCCTGAACTTCAGCCGGCCAGGGACACCGGGAGACAATGCCCGCAACGAGGCGTTCAACGGCACGGTCAGACGTGAGTGCTTAACGCACCATTACTTTTTGTGTCTCGAGGAAGCTGCCGCCGTGCTAGGCTCATGGAGGGAGGAGTACAACAACGACCGTCCCCATAGCAGCTTGGGGCAAATCCCACCGGCTGAATTCTCAGCTGACTGGTGCAGGAAGAACGACTCGGCTAGACTGGCAAAATGCGGGTAGGACTGGTCCAAGGTCGGGGGCAAGAGCCGGGGAATCAACTCCCGGCTCACGGCCTGGATCAGTTCTAGGGGGTCAGGTCACAAGCAACATTATGATTACACTAGAATTCTGTAAGTTTATAAATTATAATAAACATAAAGGTAGTAATAAAAAACCCATGATACAATGGTGATAGTTTTTCATAAATACGCGCCACCGTGCAATCATCCGACAATGCTAGAAGATCAAGAACTTTTCGTGATCTTGAGAATGCTCCAAAGATGGGAATGCATGCAATAATAATTGTGTGGGTTAAATTGAGGCGAGTGCTTTCCATTGTATACCTCCTCAAGCACTTAAATTAAGCAGGTTCACGCAGGCTATCCATCCCCTCGGAGTGCTTTACCAGCATGCAACCATATTCGTGCCAAAATAAAATAAGTATAGTCTTTCCTCGTGGCAACTCAATGCGTCCTAGATTGCCATTAGTCACGCCACGGTTAAGAATTGATTCTAGTTTAACACGCAGTTTATTGGTCCGCCATTCTGTAGGTCCAATTCCAGCAATATTCGGGAAGTAATCATCCAGTGATGAATTTACTGAAGCAGGAACGCCACCTGCGGTGACATGAATTACTGCCGACAATAATGGTGCGGCCATATTCACTTTAAAAATAACCGATTTTTCGTTATGTGAGTCAACAAACAGAGATGCGGCTTGTACAAGCCTACGATATGAAAGGTTTTTGTGTAATTCTAATTTTAGTACTTCAGCCTGTTCGGTTGCATCATAGTATACCTCATTCCACGTTGAATGGCTGCCATCAACATCAACAATATTGGCGGATGCGATGGAATCTAAGTATTTGCCCATCAATTCATCGCCAGATGCACGAATAATACTACAACTATATCTCATTGTAATGTCACCAAGAATGGCAGCTTCACCAAACGATTCACCATATGCTTTTATTGTCTGTCTAATAAAGCGACTCCCAGGTAGGAGTTGCCATGACCATTTGTATGGAAGACCTAATAGGGCAAGGGGAGTTCCGAATAATGGTGGTGCGATGCAAACTAAATGTTTAACAGTATTTGCTGCAAATGCGTTCTTACCAGCTCGGCCGTCTGATGCACATTCGTCGAGGGCATTGATTGACAGTAGTGCACCCAAGCTATGTGCGATTACGACAACATGCTTGTTCTCGATCTGGGCTTTACGTGATATTCTGTTCAAGTTTGCTTTAAGAGTTCTTACTTGCCTATTTAAGCTGTGCCTTGATGGGATGCCGCCGGGGTATGAAAGTAAATGCACTCGAGCAACTGAGTTATCCTCAAGTAGGAACGCTGGGAGTAGGCCCCAGGATTGTGTACCTGAGCCCCCAAATCCATGTACTAATACAACCTCAAGTTCGCACGTTGGTAATTGTTTACTGCGCTCAATTATGGCGTGATTGCAATCAATAATTGAGCCGCCGGAGTCAATAAAGCGTAAATCTCGAAATGTACTATTTATTTGCTTAGCCCAATCAATCCTATGAGCTAATTTGAAGTACGTAGTGTATAGACACAATTGAAGTAATAAAAAAGAGAGAGGTACAATGATAATAGTGAGAATATTGGAGTTGACCGAGAATGCAGTAGTAATGTAATTGTGTGATAGTATAGATATAATAATTACAAAACCAGTCGTCATGGTGGCTGACATAATTTGGGCAATAAAGCGAACAAATTTTTTGTCATGTTCCCGGCGTTGAGTAACATCAATATCACTAATTGCTGTTTGCGCGCGAGAAAGAGCAACAGACACTTTATCTGAATATAGCAATACAATCACAGACATTGCCGCCATTCCAACGAAAGACATCCATCTGAATATTGAAAATATATTAGAATTACGTGATATGTGCGAGTCGTCTAATAATAGAAACGCAACATAAAATATTTGGCAGGTAGATACATACGCAAAAACACCCCATGGAACACCTTTAAAACCTAAGCGACTATAATATCGTGATAGATTTACAGTGAGGCCCGCACTAATTACTCCCTGAACAAAATAAGCAGAGCCAATTTCTAAGTCCGATATTGTTCGATGCTTGAGAATAGCGATAGCACAAGCAAATACTGACACTAAAGATGAAATCCAGAAGGCGCCTATAGTGAGTCGGTCATTTTGTGCCAATTTGCTATAGTTTAAGTCAGGAGGTGAAACAGAATTAGTTGCTCTAAGCAAGTATATATTAGTAATAACACTAACGCAGAGACGAAGCATGTGGACCGAATTTTCAATAATGTAATTAGTGAATCGAGCACTTGTACCCGATTTGATTTGAAAGTTACTCATTGCCCACAGAGAAAATATGGCGTGCGCTGCCATGATTAGCCACAAGAGGCTAAAGCTATGCAAATGAATTGATACTCGATTAGAGCCAGAATTATTTAATTTATTTGCATGCCACCACGTTATGGCCCCGATTGAGCCATAAGAAACAAGTTCAAGAATGTTTTGAGTCATATAATATCTTTCGCTTTGGAAATAATTTGATTAAGAAAAAATATCGACAAGTTGCAAACATTTGTAAAAAAGAATCAACATGAACACTAGCATGATTATGTTGATGGTACTAGGAAAATGTATATATATGAAATAGACATAAATATTGAATAAATATCGCGCGGCAACAGGACTAAATGAGTTGTTAATACTAAGGGTGTATTTTTAGCTGTGTTAAAAGCCATGGGTTTGTGTCAGGCCAAGTGTGTAAACAGCTTCTCATTGCACAATTCACCCTACAGGAACGTGCTGGTCGAGATAAAACTGGCCCCTCTCAGAACGCGAACGAACTACTAACCCGCACAATACGCCCAGGCTCACGCACCCGCACCCCCGCCGCAAACGGATTCCGCTGATACGCCAAGTGCTGCCAATGCAGCACGTTCGTCGCGTTCTCAAGGTCGATCGCCACCGCCACCCGCCCCCCGTCGTACATCGCCCCCAGGTCGAGCCGATTCCAAGCGCCGGTGCTCCACTCGCCCTGGGACGCGTCGACGCGCCCCTGCCCGGCGGCGTGCCGGTAGAACGCGCGACCCTGCCAGTCCCCGACCCGGGGCGAGCGCACCGTCAGGTCGAAGGTCGCCGGCGGGATCTCGGCCAGCGGGCTGTCGTCCCGCGTCTTCTCCCCCCAGTTCCAGCTCAGGCCCGCCTCGACCAGCTCCCAGGCGGCGGACAGGTAGGCGCCGGCCAGCAGGGCGTCGATGCCGTCGTAGGTCTGGTAGGCCGCGCCCGCGACCGTACGCTTCACCAGGGTCGGGTAGTTCCGGACGCGGGTCCCGAAGACCTCGCACTTCAGCCGGCTGGCCGTCGCCGCGATGCGGGCCGTGGCGCGCACGGGGTCGGACAGTTCCGGGTTGCCCACCCAGTCGGGTGTGGTCCCCGGCTTGTCGACGGCGATGTACTGCTGCTCGACGCCGGGCGCGTCGGACGCGATCTCGGCCGACAGGGACAGCCGCGCCCCGCCCGCCACGTCGCGCTCATGGGTGGCGGTGGCGCCGAAGGGGAACGACCAACGGCTCGCCTCGGCGCCGGCCCGCAGCAGCCGGTACAGGCCCAGCACGGAGGCGTCGCCCGCTTCGGTGCGCACCACGCCGGCCCGCAGCCTCAGCCAGGGCTGGTGCGGGTCGCCGAAGCCGCGGGTCGCGGCGGCGCCGAGGCGCCAGACGTCGGGCAGCATGCGGCTGGTCTTGGCGGCGGCCGGGTTGGCCGTCGGGGTGATCCGGTTGTCGGCGTCCCAGTGGTGGGCGAAGACCTCGTAGCCGTCGCCCACCACGCCCAGCATCGTCGTGGTGGCGTCGGTGACCATCTCGGTCGTCGCCCAGCTGCGGCGCAGGGCGTTGTCCATGAGGTGCTCGGTGTGGTTGACGTAGGCGCGGTGGCCGCGGTAGGAGCTCGACGCCTGGAAGTGGTCGTTGTCGCGCTCGTCCATCAGCAGGTAGGGGAACAGCACGTCCTTCGAGGATTCCCAGGCGGCCTGCGCGTCCCCGTCGTCGAAGGCCCGGTGGGCGCGCACCTCGCCGACCGACGAGGTCGGGGCGTGGGCGAAGCCGTACAGCTGCTCGTAGGTGCCGCCGTCGGCGTCGGTGTACGGCTCGCTGCGGCGGTGCCGCACCGCCAGGCGCGTCCGGCGGCCTTCCAGGGCCAGGCTCGCGTCGAGGTCGCCGGCGTGGCCCGCGGCGCCGCCGAGGCGGCCGTAGACCCGCGTGTCGCGGCCCGGCAGGCGGCGGTGCAGGTCGAGCCGGCCGCCGAGGCCGGACTGCAGCGCGGCGCCGCTGCGCGACAGGCTCGCCGTCTCGATGTCCAGCAGGTCGACCTGGCCCGCGCGCGTGTCCATGCGGTTGGGGCAGGCGGGGACGAAGCGCTCGCCGTCGATGGTCAGGGTGATGTCCTGGCGCTTGAAGCCGTCGGCGTAGAGGTCGGCGACCCCGGCCGCGCCGCGGCGGATCGTCGCGAACGGCGTGCCCTGCAGCAGGCGGTCGAGGTGGTCACCCGCGGCGACGGGCAGCACCGCCTCGCCGGCGACCGTGCGGTAGCCGATGATGAACACCGTGTCGGTCAGCGCGTGGCGGAGATCGTCGTCGGCGACCGCCGCGGCGGCGAAGGAAGGGCAACACGGCAGCAGCATCGACAGCAGGAAGATCTGCCGGCGGCGCGCGCCGCGGCGGTGATCGTGCATCATGATGGACTCCCGTAAGGACATGGATGTCGTCCTGGACCCCGCGATGCCGGCCGACGGCGCCGGCGAGCGATTCTAGCAACCGCCCGCTGGTTGCGCCATCGGACTCGTGCATGATGTTCATGGAGATCGCCTGCCGGACCGCTGGGTGTTCCGTGCCTGTCGATGACGGTGTTGACGTCTTCGGGCGGGGGGATTACAAACGTCCGTCGATCGGCCGACGACGGCGCGAGGATGACGACCACGAACGACGACCACGAACGACGAAGGGGGACCGGATGAACGGCGAGGCGAGGCTGCGCTGGATGTCGATGGTGTTCGTGCTGGCGGTCGTCGCGGTCGGTGGTGCGCGGGCCGCGGCGCCGCTCGCCGCCCTGCAGCCCGCCGACGGCGCGGTCGACGTCAACGTGGGCGTGCTGCGCTGGACCGAGCAGCCGGGCTGCGTCTACGACCTGCGCTTCGGGACCGAGGCCGTGCCGCCCCCGTACAGGACCGGCCTGACGGCCGCCCTGGAGAAGCCCGTCGTCCTCGAGCTGAACCGGACCTACCGCTGGCAGGTCGTGGCGAGGCGGGACACCGTCGTGGTCGCGACCTCGCCCGTCTTCTCCTTCGCCACCCTGCCGATCGCGCTGGCGCCGTCGCTGGCCTACGGCCACTTCGTCGACGCGCGCGACGACAAGGTCTACTGGACGGTGACCGTCGGCGGTCGCGAGTGGATGGCCCAGAACCTGGACCACGAGCTGCCGGACGCGTCCTGGTACTACGACGACGACCCGCGCCAGAAGGTCTATGGCCGCCTCTACGCCGGCCGGGCGCTGGCCGGCGACCAGGCGGCGATCTGCCCCGCCGGTTGGCGCCTCCCCACGCGGGGGGAGTGGGTCGAGCTGCTCGACGCGCTCGGCGGGGCGAAGGTCGCCGGGCCGGCCTGCAAGGAGGCCGGACCAACGCACTGGCGCCGCAGCGACGCCGCCCGCCTCAACACCGGCGGCCTGACCGTGCTGCCCGGCGGCAGCCGCGACCGCAAACCCTCGTTCAGCAACCTCGGCAAGTACGCCAACTTCTGGACCGCGACGCCCGATCCCGAGACTCCGGGCAGCTACTACCAGGTCGACTTCGGCTTCATGCGCGACGCCGTCAACCTCTCGGCCGGCGACGGCGACTGGAGCTACGCGATCCGGTGCGTGCGGGACTGATCCGGATTCCCGTCCCGCCGCGTCATTTCTCCTGCGGCAGCAGCACCACCTTGACCACGTTCGCCGGGTCGACGACCCGCCGCGCCGCGTCGCGCACCATCTGCGCCGTCAGGGCGTTCACCTGCGCCGGCCGTTCCAGGATCAGGTGCGGGTCGGTCTCCAGGGTCTGGTGCCGCACGAGCTGGTCCAGCCAGTAGTCGTTCTTCTGGAGGTTCGTCTCGTCCTCGCGCAGCTGGGTGGCCCGGACCTTGGCCAGGGTCTCCTCGTCGGGGCCGTTCTCGGCGATGTCGCGCAGCTGCACCCAGACCGCGTCGGTCAGCTCCTGCACGCGGCCGGGGTCGCAGCCCCAGCCCACCGAGAGCTGGTGTCTCTCTGCGGGAGCCTTGGTGATCCCCCCGTAGACCCGCACGCCGTAGGTGCCGCTCATGTCCTCGCGGATCGTCTCGCGCAGGCGGATGCGCAGCACGTCGCTCAACGCCTCCATCTCGTAGCGCGCCTGCCAGCTCCAGGGCTGCTCGCCGATGAAGACCAGTTCGACCAGACCCTTCGGCTCGGCGCCGCGGTGCAGCGTGCGTTCCTGGACGCCGCGCGGCAGCGGCGGTGCGAGGTTGGCCCACGACTCCCGCCGGCCGCCGCCGGGCAGGCCGCCCAGGTAGGTCAGCACCGGCGATTCGGCCGAGGCCGGATCGATCGCGCCCACCAGCGTGAACGTGAAGTCGCTGCAGTCTTTGAAACGGTCGTGGTAGAAGGCGAGCGAGCCGGCGTGGTCCAGGTCGTCGAGGTCCTCGACCGTCGTCGGCTGCCAGCGCGGGTGGTGGCCGGTGGTCAGCACGTAGATGGTGTCGCGGAAGGCCGTGACGGGCTCGGCGCTGCGGTTCTGCAGCTGCGAGCGCTGCCGTTCGACAAGCGCGGCGAAGGCGACGGGGTCCTCGCGGGGCGCCGTCGCGTACAGGTAGACGAGCTGCAGCAGGGTCTCGAGGTCCTGTGGCGAAGCGCTGCCGCGGAACCCTTCGTCGAGGTACGAGATCAGCGGCTGCAGCCGGACGAGCCGGCCCGCCAGCTTCTTCTGCAGCACCGTCAGGTCGAAGGCGCCGACGCCGCTGACGTTCACGATGCCCGCTGCGTAGCTCAGCCGGGCGTAGGCGTCGTCGTCGGCGATGAGCGACGTGCCGCCGGGGCTCGTGGCCCGCAGCAGGATTTCGTCGTTCTTGAAGTCCGTCGGCTTGAACACCACGCGCACGCCGTTGGACAGGGTCCAGGTCTCGGTGCCGAGGGTCGCGTCCGCGGTCCGCTCGACGATCCGCGCCGGCGGGGGCGGCGTGGGCACCAGCGGGGCGTCGACCGTCACGTCGACGTAGGGCGGCACGTCCCGGTCGGTCGCGCCGTCGATGATCGCCGCCAGCTCGACCTCGCCTGGCACCGCGAGGTCGTCTCGTTGCGGCGCCTCGACCGTCACGACGCGGCCGGCCGGGGCGACCAGCTCGCGCAGCCGCGCGTCCACCTCGGCCAGCGTGATCCCCGGGAGCAGGTCCCGGACCAGGTCGAGCCGCTGCGAGGCATCGCTGTAGGGCGTGCCGCGCAGGAAGCTCGTCATCAGGGCGCGGGCGAAGCGCTGGGATTCGGTCTTGTCCGCTTCGGCGGCCGCCTGTTCGGTCTGACGCAGGACTTCGATCTTGGTCCGCTCCAGCTCGCCGGGCGTGAAGCCGTGGCGGTGGACACGCTCGATCTCGGTCACCAGGGCTTCGAGGCCGCGGGCGATCCCGTCCTCCTTCACGGAGGCCGCCATGGTGTAGAAGCTCTTGGTCCGCCCTTGGCGCCGGTCCATGGCGTTGGCGTTGCTGAAGGGGGGATCGGCCTGGCGCGACAGTTCCGCGAACCGGGTGCGCAGCATCGCGTTCGCGATCAGCCCGAGCAGTCCGTGCCGGAAGTCGGCGACCGTCGCCTCCGGGTAGGGCGCGTGCTTGAACAGCAGCGAGACGGTGGTGCTCGAGGCCTCGGGGTCGGTCGCCACGCCGTACAGGACGCGGTCGTGGTCGGGCACCTCCGGCTGCAGCAGCGGTCGCGGCGAGGCCGGCCGCGGGATGGCGGCGAAGCGCTCGCGGATCGACGCCGCCATGGCGGCCCCGTCGAAGTCGCCGACGGCCACGACGGCCATCAGGTCGGGCCGGTACCAGTCGCGGTAGAAGCGGCGCAGGGTGTCGTGGGGGGCGTTGCGGATGATTTCCGGGTCGCCGATCGTGTTGCGTTCGGCGTAGCGCGAGCCGAAGAAGACGACCGGCAGCAGCTCGTCGTACATGCGCTCGTCGGCGCCGCGGCCGCTGCGCCACTCCTCGATGACGACGCCGCGCTCCTTGTCGATCTCCCCATCTTCGAAACTTACCCGGTGCGCCCACTCCTCCAGGACCTGCAGCCCCGTCGCCAGCAGCTCCGGCCGGTCGGTGGGCACCTGCAGCATGTAGACCGTCTCGTTCTGGTTCGTGTAGGCGTTGACCTCGGGACCGAACTGCATGCCGACCGATTCGAGGTAGTCGATCAGGGCCTGGCGCGGGAAGTTCTCCGTGCCGTTGAAGGCCATGTGCTCGACCAGGTGCGCGAGGCCGAGCTGGTCGTCGTCCTCGTCCACGCTGCCGGCGCCGACCACCAGCCACAGCGCGGCGCGCTGCTCGGGCTTGGCGTTCTCGCGCACGTAGTAGTGCAGGCCGTTGGGCAGTTCGCCCGCGATCACCGCCGGGTCGAGCGGGATCGGCGCCGCGGGGTCCGCGGCGACGGCGCACGCGGCGGCGGACAGGACGGCGAGCAGGACGAGGACGAGCGGCAGGCGCCTGATCATGGAGTGGCCCCCTGTGAGGATCGGTCGGTGACGGGCGAGTCCCGGCCAGTAAGCCCCGTTCCGGACCCCGGGTCAAGGACCGACGGCGCGGCTCGGGCGCGGGGGAGTATTCTCCCTGACCGGCCCTGCCTCGCGTGTTAGATTGGCGCGTCGCATCCCGACCCCCGAACGCTTCCGGAGCACCGATGACCCGGATCCCGCGCCGCGACCCCGATCTCGCCGTCCTCGACCTGGTCGTGTTCCTGGCCGGTTTCGCCTTCCTGATCCACGAGGTGGTCTGGAACCGCCTGCTGTCCCTGGTCCTGGGCGCCACCGTCACCGCCGCCACGCTGGTCCTGGCGGCCTTCATGGCCGGGTTCGGGGTCGGGGCGGCCGTGTGGGGCCGCGTCGCCGACCGCGCGCGCCGCCCCTGGTCCCTGCTGGCGTGCCTGCTGCTGGGGCTCGGCGTCCTGGGCGCCCTGGCCTACGCCCTGGCGGGCGCGCTGCTGCCGCGGCTGGGCTCGGCGGCCGCGCACGCGGGCGCCGCGCTGCTGCTGGGCGTGCCGTCGTTCCTGATGGGTGGCCTGTTCCCGCTGGCCGGCCGGCTCGCCGCTGCCGGCCGCGGTCCGCTGGCGTCGGCCCTGGGCCGGCTCTACGCGCTGGAGACGCTGGGCAGCGCCCTGGGCGGTCTCGCGGCCGGGTTCATTCTGCTGGGCGCCCTGGGGCAGGACCTGACCCTCGCCCTGGCCGTGGCCGTCGATCTGGCGCTCGGAGCCTGGCTGCTCGCGACCCGCGGGTCGGTCGAGTTGCCGGTGGGCGTCGGCGCACCCTCGACCACACCCGCGTTCGCCGCCCTGCCCGCCGCCGCTCGCACCGCCGCTCCGATCGCCGCCTTCGCCTGCGGCTTCGCCATCCTCGCGCTGCAGGTCGTCTGGATGCGGATGTTCCGCATCTACCTGACGAACGCCAGCTACACCTTCGCGCTGATCGCCTCGCTGGCGATCCTGGGCCTTTATCTGGGCAGCGCCCTGTTCCGCCGGCGCGCCGCGCGCCTGCTCGACCCGGGCCGGTCCCTGCTGCGCGCCCTGCTGCTGCTGGCGGCGACCGCGTTGCTGGGGCTGCTGCTGCTGGCGCGTCTGCCCGAGCTGCTGATGTTCCCCCTCCAGGAGGCGTCCGCTAACGTCTTCGTGCGGACCCTGCTGCTGCCGCTGGCGGCGTCCCTGCTGATCGTGGTGCCGCCGGCGGCCTGCTCCGGCTACGCCTTCCCGCTGGCCTGCAGCCTGGCGGCCTCTGGTCGTGGCGTGGGTCGGGACGTCGGCATGGTGCTGGCGGTCAACACCGCCGGCTGCGTGCTCGGGCCGCTCGCGGCGGCCTTCGGGCTGATCCCGGCGCTGGGCGCGGCCGTCGCGATCGTGGCCATCATGGCCGTGCCGGTCGCCGCGGCCTGGTTCGTCGCCCGCCGCAGCGGCGCCCCGGCGCGCACGGGGCGCGCCCTGCTCGTGGCGTTCGTCCTGCTGCTCGCGGTCGCGGCCTGGCGACCGCAGGTCCGCATCCTGCCGCCCTCGTTCGGCCGCTTCGACCGCGAGGTGCTGTTCTACGACGAGACCGTCGAGGGGACCGTCACGGTGGGGCGCGACCGCGACACCCGCTCGCAGGCCCTCTACACCTACGTCAACAACAGCGCCGTGATCGGCTCGTCCTACGACGCAGTCAAGGTCGTCAAGATGGTCGGGCACTTCCCGTTCCTGGTGCGGCCCGAGCTGCGCGACGTGCTGGTGATCGGCTTCGGCATCGGGGTGACCGCCTCGGCCATCGCCTCGCACCCCGAGGTGCGGTCGATCACCTGCGTCGAGCTGGTGCCGGGCCTGGCCGAGGCCGCGACCTACTACCGCGACCTCAACCGCGACGTGGCCTCCGACCCGCGCCTGACCATCGTGCGGGGCGACGGGCGGCGGCGCCTGCAGGCGTCCGCGCGGAAGTACGACCTGATCTCCTGCGACCCGACCCACCCGGTGCTCGGCTCGGGCAACCTGTACACGCGCGAGTACTTCGAGCTGTGCCGGTCGCGCCTGAACCCAGGCGGCCTGGTCTCGCAGTACCTGCCGCTGCACAAGCTGCGCTCGCAGGAGCTGATGGGGCTGATCGCCACCTTCCACGACGTGTTCCCCGACGGCGCCGTCTGGCTGGGCCACTACCACGCCGTGCTGCTGGGCTCGACCGCGCCCCTGCGGATCGACTTCGGCGAGTGGTCGGCCCGCGCCGCGGCGCTGGGGGAGGACCCGAACTTCTACGGCGACCCCTACCACCTGGCGGCGACGCTGGCCCTGGACGGCCCGACCATCGGCCGGCTGACCGCGGGCGCCCGGCTCAACACCGACGACCGCTCCACCACGGAGTTCTTCGCCCCAGGCTGCCTGGACGAGGCCAACCTGTCGGCGAACCTGCGCTACCTGCAGGAGCGCCGAGTCGGCGTCGGGGCGGTCTTCGACGGGATCCCGGACCCGGCCCTGATGGCCCGCTTCGTCGAAGGCAACCGGCTGCTGACCGAGAGCCTGGTGCGCCAGACCGGCGGCGACCCCCGCGGCGGCCTGCAGGCCCTGCAGCAGGCCGTCCGGGCCAACCCCGAGGACCTGGAGTACCCGTTCCTGATCCGGATGGCCCGTTGAGCCCTTTTGTGTGTTACATTGTCGCGCTCGCGCGGCGACCCGATCCCGAACGCAGGAGAACAGCACGCCCATGACCGGAATGGTGCCCTGGACGACGGCGAAGAGCGAAGAGCTGTACGGCTTCCCCCACTGGGGCGCCGGCTACTTCCACATCAACGAGCGCGGCCACGTCACGGTCACGCCCGACGGGCCGCAGGGCCCCTCCGTCGACCTCGCCGACCTGGTCGAGTCGGCGCGCCAGCGCAACATCGAGCTGCCGGTGCTGTTCCGGTTCAACGGCATCCTGCGCCACCGCGTGCGCGCGATCAGCGCCGCGTTCCAGGCCGCCATCGCCGAGTACGACTTCCAGGGCCGGTACTGCCCCATCTTCCCGATCAAGGTCAACCAGGTGCGCCACGTCGTGGACGTGATCAACGAGGCCGGCCTGCCCTACGACATGGGCCTGGAGGTCGGCAGCAAGCCCGAGCTGATGGCCGTGCTCGCGATCCAGGACAACCCCGAGGCGCTGCTGGTCTGCAACGGCTACAAGGACCGCCGCTACATCGAGCTGGCGCTGATGGCCAAGCGGGTCGGGCGCCGCCCGGTCATCGTCATCGAGAAGCCGTCGGAGATCGCGCTGGTGCTCGATGTGGCCGAGGAGCTCGGCGTCGAGCCCGAGATCGGCTTCCGCCTGCGCCTGGCCGGCAAGGGCGCCGGCCGCTGGGAGCACAGCGGCGGCGAGCGCGCCAAGTTCGGGCTGACCGTCTCGGAGATCGTGGCCGCGGTGGGCTTCCTGCGCGAGCGCGGCAAGCTGGACTGCGTGCGGCTGCTGCACTTCCACAACGGCAGCCAGCTGACGGCCATCTCCTCGCTCAAGGTCGGCCTGCGCGAGGCGGCCCAGGTCTACGTCCAGCTGCGCAAGCACTGCCCCTCGCTCACCCACATGGACGTGGGCGGCGGCCTGGCCGTGGACTACGACGGCTCCAAGACGGCCTCGGAGTCGTCGATGAACTACACGGTCGAGGAGTACGCGCGCGACGTCGTCTGGATCATCAAGGAGACCTGCGACCAGACCGGCGCGCCGCACCCCACGATCGCCACCGAGTTCGGGCGCGCCACGGTGGCCCACCACTCGGTGCTGGTCTTCGAGGTGCTGGGCATCGCCAACACCTTCTCGACCCCCTGCGACCCCGAGACCGTGCTGGCCGCGACCAAGGCCCCGGCCATCGTCAACATGGCGCAGCTGCTGCAGGAGCTGTCGTCCAAGAACGCGATGGAGACGCTGCACGACGCCGTGGAGCTGCGGCAGGACATCCTGCAGGAGTTCAGCCTCGGCCTCTTGTCCATCGAGGACCGCGCCTTCGGCGACCAGGCCTACTGGGCCCTGCTGAACACCATCAGCGGCATGACCGACCAGATGCACTACATCCCCGAGGACCTGCAGCGCCTGCCGGCCCTCTTGACCGACACCTACTTCTGCAACCTGTCGATCTTCCAGTCGCTGCCCGACAGCTGGGCGGTCGACCAGATCTTCCCGATCACGCCGGTCAACCGCCTCAACGAGCGGCCGAACCGCCGCGTCGTGCTGGCGGACATCACCTGCGACTCCGACGGCAAGATCGACCGCTTCCCCGACCTGCGCGAGGTCAAGCGCTACCTGCCCGCGCACACGCTGCGCGACGGCGAGCGCTACACCTTCGCGGCCTTCCTCGTCGGCGCCTACCAGGAGATCCTGGGCGACCTGCACAACCTGTTCGGCGACACCAACGCCATCCACGTCGAGGTCAACGGCCACGTCGAGTTCACGACCGTGGTGCGCGGCGACTCGGTGCGGCGCGTGCTGAACTTCGTGCAGTACGACAAGGGCGCCCTGGTCGAGCGCTGGCGCACGGCGCTGGAGCGCGCCGTCAGCCAGGGCCGCCTGACCCCGCGCGAGTCGGCCGACGTGCTGCGCAAGTACGAGCAGGCTTTCGACGACTACACCTACCTGAAGTAGCGGCGGCGCCGCGACGAAAAACCCGGCCGGACCTCGCGGTCCGGCCGGGTTCGTCTTGTCGCCGTGTGCGGTCGGACGCTACTTCAGCAAGGTCATCTTGCGGACGCTCGAGCGCTCGCCCGCGTCGATCCGGTAGAAGTACGTGCCCGACGCGAACTCCGTCGCGTCCCAGCGGACGCTGTGGGAGCCGGCGCCGTACTGCCCGTCGGCCAGCGTGGCGACGGCCCGGCCCTTCAGGTCGAACACCCTGACCAGCACGCGCGTGTCGGCCGGCAGGCTGAACTCGAACGTCGTGGACGGGTTGAACGGGTTCGGCCGGTTCTGGCCCAGCGCGAACGGGGTCGGCAGGGCCTTGTCGGCCATCGTCTCGTCGGCCGGGGCCGCCGCCAGCGCCGCGGTGTAGCCGCGGAACACGATCTCGTCGATGAAGACGTCGTCGGTGTCGTCGCCGGCGTCGCACATGAAGCGCAGCTTGGCGGCGGTCGGGTAGGCGTAGGTGGCGCGGGGAATCGTCACGACCTTGTTGTAGAAGGTGTTGACGACGAAGTCGGTCCCCGCCTTGTAGGTGGCCACCGTGCGCCAGGCGGCGCCGTCGTAGTACTGCACCCAGAAGTCCTCGCCGGTCTCCATGCTCACGGCCTTGAACCAGAAGCTGACCTCGAGGTTCGAGTAGCCCGTCACGTTCTTGCCGGAGGTGTGGTAGAACGACGACTTGGTGCCGCTGTTGTCCTGGATGTTGGCCGCCGCGGCGCCCTGGTGGGCGTTGACGGTGCCCGTGTAGCGCGACATGTCGTTGCCGCCGTCGGTGTAGGTCCCCATGCCGGTCTCGAAGTTGTCCGAGGTGATGGTGGTCCAGGTACCCGACGACGTCGTGACGACGATGTAGCCGGTCTTGGTCTCGCCGTCCGAGCCGGCGCTGTTGGTCGCGGTCAGCGTCACGGTGTAGGTGCCGGCCGCGGCGTAGGTGTGGCTGGGGCTCTTCAGGGTCGAGGTGCCGCTGTCGCCGAAGTTCCAGCTCCAGCTCGTGGGCGTGTTGGTGGACAGGTCGGTGAACACGACCGCCAGGGGCGCGGCGCCCGACAGCGGCGTCGCCGAGAAGTTGGCGACCGGGGCCACCGGCGTCGTGCCGCCGCCGACGGCGGCCGCGGCATCGACCATGCCGAAGCCGGCGTAGCGGTCCCAGCCCGCCGCGGACTCGACCGAGGTCACGTCCTGGGCGGTGGTCAGCAGCTGGGTGCGGATCTGCGCCGGGGTCCAGGTCGGGTTCTTCGAGACGATCAGGGCGCAGACGCCGGCCACGTACGGCGTGGCGCAGCTGGTGCCGTTGAAGAAGGGCTCGTAGTCGCCCGTGCGGTAGCCGCCGCTGCCGACGATGTCGGTGGTCGGCAGGATGGTCGGGCCCAGGATGTCCACGGCGCCGGCCCCGTTCTGGGTGGTCGTGCCGTAGTTCGAGCCCCACCAGCGCTCGCCGTCGCAGGTGTAGCCGTTGGGGTCGGTGGCGACGCCGGGGTTGACCTCGGTGCTGCTGCTCGAGCTGCGCTTGCGCTCGCCGCAGGGGGAGGCCGCGCCGACGCCGATGACGTTGGCGTTGATGGCCGGGTAGCTGATGGTGCTCATGTTCTCGTTGCCGGTCGCGGCCAGGATCGTGCAGCCCGCGTTGTAGGCGTACAGGATGGCCGTGTCGGTGGCGGCGTCGCTGCTGATCGCGGCGCCGAGGCTCATGCTGACGACGTCGGCCGCGTGGTCGGCGGCGTAGTACAGGGCGTTCTGGATCGCCGAGAAGTACATCGCCCCGGTGGCGGTGGCGACCTTCAGAGGCATGATGCTGACGCCGGCGGCGATGCCCGCGCAGCCGATCGTGTTGTTCATCGAGGCGACCACGCCGGCGCAGCAGGTGCCGTGGCCGGCGGTGGTGCTGTTGTCGTCGGGGTTGGTGTCGTTGCTGCCGAAGTCGTAGCCGGTGACCAGGCGCAGGTCGGGGTGGTCGATGTCCACGCCGCTGTCGATGATGGCCACCACGACGCTGCTGCTGCCGTAGCCCTGGCTGCCGTCCCAGGCGGCCTGGGCGTTGGCGTCGAAGCCGACGGTGCCGACGGTGGTGGTCAGGGTGTGGTCGTAGGTGCCGCCCCAGTCCAGGCCGGGCAGCTGGGCGGTGTTGTTGTGGCCCCAGTGGTCCGCGTAGAGGGGGTCGGCGGGGACGGCGGCCGGGAAGGCCACCCAGTCCAGGGACACGGCCTCGACGGCCGGATCGCGCCCGAGCGTCTTGGCCACGTCGGCCATGTCCTGCTTCGTCTCGAAGCGGAACATGAACCAGCGGTCGACGCCCAGGTCGGACGCCTTGGCGGTATTGGCGGGCAGGTCGTAGGGGCGCTCGACGGCGCGCACGCCGGCGGCGGCGGCCAGCGCGTCGAGCGACGCCAAACCGGTCGCGGCGCCGGGCGCGCGCGAGCCCTTGTCCAGCAGCTGGGGCAGCCGCGAGGCGGCCAGGCCGTCGCGCGTCAGCTGGACGAGCACGCGGTCCGCGGCGTAGGTGGCGACCTCGGGCGCCTGCGTGGCGAAGCCGTCCTGCGCGGGCGCGAAGGCGCGCGTGTCGGCGGCGAAGCCGGGCGAGGCGAGCAGGAGGATCAGGGCGAACAGGGCGAGTGTGGTGGCGAGAGCTTTCCTTAGCATCGTCACTCCTGTCGGTTGTTGATGAGGAGCGTGCGAGGGGGTCGGCCTCCAGGACGCCGCCGGTGCAAACGGCGGCGTCACCGACCAGCTGTGAGTCTAGCAGGGGCGGGGAAGCGGGCGCGAGGTCAATCATGATGTGAACGAAATAACTTGAGACCGCATCATTTGTAGAACCGGTTGATCTCCTCCATGACGGATCGGAGAAGTCCCGGAGGCGGGTCGCCTCCCGCGGCCTTGGCGTCGTCGAAGCGGTACTTGCGGGTCGACAGCGGCAGGATCTCGTGCACGTCCTCGCCGAAGATGAAGGCGTGGTTGACGTAGCTCGCTGCCACGTAGGCGCGCGGCTCCGCCGCCGCGTCGAACAGGTCGCGCCCGTTCGAGTAGGTGCGGGGGTCCGAAGTGCAGCCGAAGTAGCGGGTCAGCAGCGTCGGCGCGATGTCGACGAGCGAGGTGCGGTGCGTGTAGACGCCGGGCCCGCGGTCGGGGAAGCGGATGATCAGCGGGACCTGCACCTCGTACTTCGTGTAGTTGGTGCCGTGGCCCCAGAAGTTGGCCCGGTCGTCGTTGAAGGCCTCGCCGTGGTCGGTCGTCACCACGACGATGGTCTTGTCGAGCAGGTCGAGCGTCCGCAGCTCGTCCAGGACCCGGCCGACCATCGCGTCGGTGTAGCGCACGGCGTTGCGGTAGTCGTTCAGGTAGGGGGTCGGGTCCGTGCCGGCGTTCATGAACGCCATGTTGATGTTCTTGGAAGGCCTGTCGATCTCGTACTCGGGCGGGTAGCAGTAGTCGTAGTGCGAGGACTTGTAGAAGGCGAGGCCGAAGAAGGGGCCGCCGCGGGCCGCCTGTTCCCGCAGGAAGCCGAGGAAGCCCTCGGTCAGGTCGACGTCCATCTCCGGGACGTTCCTGCCCGCGAAGTCCTCGTGCAGCTCGATGCCGCGGAACATCGTGTCCTGGATCTTGTGGCGCCCGAACTTGGAGCGGGCGTAGAGGGCGCAGGCGTAGCCGCGTTCGGTCAGGGCGTCGATCAGCACGGGGTTGTCGAGGCGCGCGCTGTTGGCCTTGACGGCTGCCCAGTAGGTCGGGTGCAGGCCGAAGAAGATGCCGAAGATGCCGGCGGTGGTCTGGTTGCCGGTGCTGAGGTTGTCCGTGAAGGACGACGATTCCAGCGACAGCCGGTGGATGTTCGGTGTCACCTCCGCGTCCATCGCGTCGAAGCGCCAGCTCTCCAGCAGGATCACCACGAGGTTCGGCGGGCTCGGCGCCGCGGCCGGGTCGAAGGTCAGCGGGGCCAGGGGGTAGGTGAGCGACGCGGTCGACTCCTCCAGCACCGCGGCGTCCTCGTCCATCGCGAAGGGGAGCAGGTCGCCGTACCTGTCGGCGTTGCGGTGCGAGGTGAACGGCACGTAGAAGGGCAGGTGCGGCGTCAGCACGGTGACGCGGCTGTCGTTCCGCTGGTAGGCCACGATGTGCAGGACCTGGCTGGCGGTCATCGCCAGCACCGCCGCGGCCCAGATCAGGGGCGCCAGCCGGCGCGGCAGCCGCAGCCGGCCCGACAGCCGCAGGATGCCGAACTCCGCCAGCAGCACGAGGACCAGCGCGATGCCCGCGGTGACCACCGACGAGGCGGGCAGCCCGAGCCCCGCGAAGTCCCGGACCAGGTATTCCAGCCAGAAGAAGTCGACGTGGATGCGGATGACCCCGTAGGCCACGGCGTCCAGCAGCAGGTAGTAGACGTAGACCGCCATGACCAGCGCGGTCGCCGCTGCCGCGGCCCGCCGCATCGGCAGCAGCAGCAGGAACACCGCGCCGAGCACGACCAGCAGCGGCAGCACGTACCACCCCGCCAGCACCGCGGCCCCGTAGGCCGTCGTCAGCGCCGTGACGTCGACGCCGCGCAGGTCCCACAGCAGGCAACCCCAGACCAGGGGCAGGTTCAGCAGCACGATCAGCAGCGTGCGCATGTACGTCGCGCCGAGGTCGGCGGGCAGCTTCGGGTGGAATTTCATGCGAGGACGGCGATCCTTGTCGGAATGTCTGCAACTTCCGGCCCGCGGGCGCGAACTGGACGGGACTGGCCCGCGGTCAGGGGCTATGATAGGTTGTCCCGTTCAGGACGCAATCGGCGATTTCCGCCGGTGTCCCATCCAGGAGGCGCTCATGCTGTCGATGATCCGTGTTCGTTTCGCGGCCCTGATGATCGCTTGCGGCCTGCTCGCCGCGGCGGCGTCCGCCGCCGACCTGCCGGCCTACGCGCCGGACGCCAACGCGACGCGCGCGCAGGTGCCCGACGTGTACAAATGGGACCTGACGCCGCTGTTCCCGACGGCGGCGGCCTGGGAGACGGCGCGCGCCGGCCTGCAGCGGGAGATCGGCGGCCTGGCGGCCTTCCAGGGGCGCCTGTCCGACCCGAAGGCCCTGCGCGATTGCCTGGCGCTGTACTTCTCGCTCCACGACCGCGTCAGCCACGTGCAGCAGTACGCCAACCTGGCGTTGGACACGGCGCTGACCGACGAGACGGCCCAGGCCCGCTCGCAGCGCGGCCTGGCCCTGCTGGACGAGCTGACCGCGGCCTCCGGCTTCATCCGGGCCGAAGCCCTGGCCCTGGACGCGGCGGCCCTGAAGAAGGCCTACGCCGCCAAGGACGGGCCGGCCGCGTACCGCAGCTACCTGGACAACCTGGGGCGGCGGCGCGATCGCGTTCTCGGCCCGGAGGCCGAGCGCGTCCTGCAGCTCGCCGGCGACAACCTGTGGGCCGAGATCGACCTCAACGAGATCACCAGCAGCGTGGAGGAGTCCTTCCAGGCACTGCTGTCGGACATCGCCTGGCCCGTCGTCCACGACGCCGAGGGCAAGGAGGTGCAGCTGACGCTGTCGAACTATTCCCGCTTCCGGCTCTCGCCCGACCGCGCGGTGCGCGCCGAGGCCGTCGGGGCGTTCCTGGCCACGCTGCGGCAGTTCCAGCACGTCTTCGCCGCCACGCTGGGCGGGCAGTGCGAGCTGGACGTCATGTACGCGCGCGCCCGCGGCTACGACACCGCGCTCGAGGCGTACCTGGACAAGGACGGCCTGCCGGTCGCCGTCCACGACAACCTGATCGCGGCGGTGAACGCCAACCTCGCGCCGCTGCACCGCTACATGGAGCTGCGCCGCAAGGCCCTCGGCCTCGAGGACCTGCGCCTGCACGACCTGTACGTGCCGATGGCCGCGGCCGCGCAGAAGGAGGTCCCCTTCGCCGACGCGCTGGCGATCCTGCCGGACGCCCTGGCGCCGCTGGGCCCGCAGTACGTGGCGATGCTGAGGGAGGGGCTGGATCCCCGCCACGGCTGGATCGACGTGTACCCCAGCGACGACAAGGAGAGCGGGGCCTTCTCGGCCAACGTCTACGGGCGCCACCCGTACGTGAAGATGAACTACCAGGACGGGCTGGACGACCTCTCGACCCTCGCGCACGAGTACGGCCACGCGCTGCACAGCAGCCTGTCGATGGCGCACCAGCCCTACCACAGCTCCCGCTACGTGCCGTTCCTGGCGGAGATCGCCTCGACCTGCAACGAGGCGCTGCTGACGGACTACCTGGCCGCGCGCGCCGCCGACCCGCAGGAGCGGGCCGGACTGCTGGTCGAGGAGCTCGAGGGCATCCGCACCACGATCTACCGCCAGACCCTGTTCTCGGAGTTCGAACGCAAGGTGCACGGCTTCGTCGAGGCCGGCACGCCGGTCACGGCGTCGCTGCTGGACGCGACCTACCGCGACCTCGTGCAGCGCTACTACGGGCCGGGCTACACCCTGGGCGAGGACGACGGCCTGGAGTGGGCCTACATCCCGCACCTCTACTACAAGTACTACGTCTACAGCTACGCGACGGGCCTGAGCTGCGGCATCGCCATCGCCGAGAACGTCAAGGCGAACGGGCAGCCCGCGGTCGACGGCTACCTGGAGATGCTCAAGGGCGGCTGCAGCGAGCCGCCGCTGGACCTGCTGAAGAAGGCCGGCGTGGACCTGACGCGTCCCGACGCGATCGAGGCGGCGCTGGGCAAGTTCGACCGCGGCGTGACGGAGCTGGCGAAGCTGCTGGGCATCGAGCTGTAGCGATCGCCGCCGCATGGAAGAGGGCCCCGTCTCCGCCGGAGACGGGGCCCTTCGCCTGGGTGCGGGGTTGATCAGCGCGGTCGCCGCGACCGCACCGGGTCGGCCGGCTGCGGCAGGATCTCCACGCTCGCGCCCGGCAGCCGGTCCAGCGCCGCGGTCACCGCCGCCTCGAGCTGCAGGTCGCGGCCCTCGCGAGCCGCGGCGGGCGTCTCCTCGACCTCGATGTCGGGGGCGACGCCTTCGCCCTCGACCGCCCACCGCCCGTCGGTGTCGTAGAAGCCGCCGCGCGGGGCGGTGATGAAGCCGCCGTCGATGAGCCCGGGCACGTCCCAGATGCCGACCAGCCCGCCCCAGGTCCGCGTGCCCACCAGCGGGCCGATTCCCAGCTTGCGGAACATGTAGGGCAGCATGTCGCCGCCCGAACCGGCCATCTCGTTGATCACCAGCACCTTCGGGCCCCAGATGGCGGCGTTGGGCGCGGTGAACGGCTGGCGGTCGCCCACCGGGTTGTTGAAGAAGCCCAGCAGCTTGCGGTTCATGACGTCGACCATCAGGTCGGCGATCGAACCGCCGTGGTTGTAGCGCTCGTCGATCACGGCGCCCCGCTTGTCCTGCTGGGCGAAGTAGCCGCGCAGGAACGCGGCGTAGCCCTCGCCGCCGGTGTCCGGGATCCAGACGTAGGCCAGCTTGCCGCCCGACAGCTCGTCGACGCGGCGGCGGTTGTCCTCGATCCAGGCCCGCTGCCGCAGCGGCTCTTCGTCCGCGACGGGCACGACGGTCACCTTGCGCGCGCCCTTCGGGTCGGGCTTGTCGTTGAGCGTCAGGATCGTCTGGCGGTCGGCCTTGCGGTCGAACAGGCTGTAGGGGCTCATGCCCGCCGTGAGCTCGACGCCGTCGACCGCGAGCAGGTAGTCGCCCACGCGCGCGTCGATGCCGGGGCCGCTCAGCGGCGCCCTCAGCTCCGGGTTCCAGTTCTCGCCCGTGTAGATCCGGCGCAGGCGGTAGCGGCCGTCCGCGACCTCGAAGTCGCAGCCCAGCAGCCCGACCGGCACGGTCTCGACCTCGGGCTCGTCGCCGCCGCCGGTGAACGAGTGGCCGATGCAGGTCTCGCCGCCGAGGATGTCCAGCACGTAGGTGAGGTCGGCGCGGTGGCGCACGTGCTCGACCCAGGGCGCGTAGGCGCGGTAGGCCCAGTCCAGGTCCAGGCCGTGGACGTTCTCGACGTAGAAGTAGTCGCGCTGGAAGCGCCAGGCCTCGCGGAAGATCTGCCGCCATTCCGCAGCCGGGTCGACCTTCATGCGCAGCGCCGAGAGGTCGAGCTCGCCCTTGCCCTCCTCGGTCTTGCCGTCGGCGCCGGTCAGCAGGAACTTCTCGTCGGTCTTGGCCTGCAGGAGCTTCTGGCCGTCGGCCGACACGCGGTAGGCGAGGATCCCCTCGGTGAGCTTCGTGGTCTCGCGCTTCTGCAGGTCGTAGGCGTGCAGGGTCAGGCCCGGCTGGTTCGGGACGTTCTCGGCGTAGAAGAACGTGCCGGCGGCGCCGGCGACCAGCCGCTCGTAGTTGCGGGGCGGCACGTCCAGGGCGACGATCCGCTGGTCGAGGCCGGCGAAGTCGATGCGGACGACGACCTCCTCCTTCTTCTCGTCGTCCTTCTTCCCCTCGTTCTTCTTCTCTTCGTCCTCGGCCTTCGGCTCCTCGTCGTCGCTCTGCGGCTTCAGGGGCGACGGCTCGTCCTTGCCCAGCACCGCCAGGTAGAGCGAGCGGTTCAGCGGCTGGTTGTAGGAGCTCATGTCCAGCCAGCCGACGTTCAGGCCGTAGTCCGTGCTGGCCAGGAACGCCAGGTACTTGCCCGAGGCGTCCCAGGCCGGCGACACGGCGTCCGCCAGGCCGTCGGTGACGCGGGTCGACTTGCCGGTGTCGAGCGAGTACACGCACACGGCGTTGAACTGGCTCGTCAGGCGCTTGCTGTAGGCGATCCAGCGCGAGTCGGGCGACCAGACCGGGGCGATGAGGCGCTCGGGGCTGGCGAATCCCTCGCTGTCGATCCGGGTCGGCGCGCCGCCTGCCGCGTCCACGACCCACAGCACGCGGTCGGCGTCGCCGAAGGCCAGGTGCTTCGAGTCCGGTGACCAGCACGGCGTGTAGTAGAACGTGGGGCCCGGCAGCGGCACCGTGCGGCGGTTCCCGCCGAACTGGTCGGCGATGACCAGCTGGTACTCGCCGCTCTCGTCGGAAAACCAGGAGAGCAGGCGGCCGTCGGGCGACCAGGCCGGGGCGCGGTCGGCGGCGCCCGGGCTGTTGGTGAGGTTGCGGATGTCGCCCTTCTCGGCCGGGACGGTGAAGATCTCGCCGCGCGCCTCGAAGGCCACGCGCTTGCCCGCCGGCGAGAGGGCCATGTCGACGATCAGCTTCGCGACGTCTTCCCAGTGGGGCCGGGACCAGGGGAAGTCGCCGTTCAGGGTCACCGTCACGGGGCGGGGCTCGCCGCCCGCGGCGTCCAGCGCGTAGAGGCGGCCGCCGTTCTCGAAGACGAGGCGCCCGGCGCCGCCGCCCAGGTTCTTGCAGTCGAACTCCTTGAAGCGCGTCCGCTGGCTCACGGCGCCGGTGGCGACGTCGTAGGCCCAGACGTTCATCGCCAGGTCGCGGTCGCTCAGGAAGAAGATCGTGCCGCCGAGCCAGACCGGGGCGAGGTCGTTGCTGCCGTCCCAGGGCAGCTTGGTCACCGCGAGCGTGGCGAGGTCGACGATGCGGATCGGCTGGGCCTGGCCGCCGCGGTAGTTGCGCCACTCGGCCTCCCAGGGCTCGACCAGCTGGTAGGCCAGGCGCTTGCCGTCGGGCGAGAGCGCGCCGGCGGCGGCGCGCGGCAGGGGCAGCGCCTCGGGCAGGCCGCCCTGCAGGCCGATGGTCCACAGCTTCGGTTGCGACCGCGGCACCGTCTCGCGCCCCGATGCGAACACCACGCGGGAGCCGTCGGGGGTCCAGCCGCGGACGACGTCGTCGCCCGGGTGCCAGGTCAGCCGCCGCGGCTCGCCGCCCTCGACGCCGACCACGTAGACGTCGAGGTTGCCGTCGTAATTCCCGGAGAACGCGACCTGCCGGCCGTCGGGCGAGAACTTCGGCGCGGCCTCGAAACCGTCGAAGGTGGTCAGGCGACGGGCCTCGCCGCCGTCGCGGCCGGCGAGCCACACGTCGCCGGCGTGGACGAAGGCGACCAGTTCGGCCGAGACGTCGGGCATGCGCAGCAGGCGGGCCTCCTGCGCGGCGGCGGGACCGGCGGCCGCGGCGATCGCGCAGCACAGCAACGCGAGCGACAGTGATCTCATGCGGAGCTCCTTCGGGTCGGGTGTGTTCGGTCAGTCATCCAGTCATCGGCGCCGGCGCAGCCGCCGGGGCAGTCCGCCCAGGATCGAGAACATGTCTTCGGACAGGGTCGCGGTGGTGGGCAGGAGCACCGACGTCAGGAAGGTGCTGACGAACAGCCCGCCCATGATCACCAGGGCCATCGAGTAGTAGTAGACGCCGCCCAGCGACGGCTTCTGGATCGCCATCGGCAGCAGGCCGAGCAGCGTGGTCAGGGCGGTCATCAGGATCGGGCGCAGCCGCTCGCGGCCGCCGCGGACCATCGCCTCGGTGCGGTCCATGCCGCGGCGGCGGTACTGGTTGATGTGCTCGAGCATGACGATGCCGTTGTTCACCACGATGCCGATCAGCAGCAGCAGCCCGATCGCCGCCGGCTGGTCGAAATCCGTGCCGGTCAGGTGCAGCGTCCAGGCGGCGCCGGCCACGGCGAAGGGCAGCGAGACCATCAGCGCCAGGGCCTGGCGGGCCGACTCGAAGAGCCCGGCCATCACCGCGTAGACCAGCAGCAGCGCCAGCAGCAGGTTCGTCAGGAACTCCTGCGACTGCTCCTGTCGGCGCTCCTGCCAGGCGCCGAAGGTCCAGGAGTAGCCGTAGGGGAAGGTCATGCCCTCCATCGCGGCGGTGATCAGCGGCGTGAAGCGGTCGCTGGTGCCTTCCTCGAAGCGGGCGCCCACCCAGACGCTGGTGCGCCGGTTGTCGCGCTCGATGCGCTCGCGGCCGGGCTTCGGCACGAAGTCGGCGACGGCGGCCAGGGGCACCCGGTCTCCGCCGGCGGTCACCAGCGGCAGGTTCGACAGCTGCGACAGGCTCTCGGTCTTCTGCTCCTCGAGGGTCAGGCGCATCTCGCGCTCGCCGTCCTCGGTGCGGAAGCGCGGCAGCCGCCGGCCGCGGTAGGTGAGGCCCACCACGTCGGCCACCTGGTCAGGCGAGACCGCGTACCTGGCGATCAGCTCGCGGTCCGGCTCGATGTGCAGCTCCTGCTGGGCCTCCTGCTGGCGCGCGCCCACGTCCAGCAGGCCAGGGATCGCGGCCACGCGCTGGGTGGCCTCCTCGGCCAGCTGCATGAGCACCTCGGTGTCCTCGCCCACGAGCTGGAACGCCACGTGACGTCCGCCGCCGTGCCGCCAGCCCTGGCCCTCCTCCTGCACGTTCAGGCGCACGCCCGGGATCTCGGGCAGCAGGCCGCGCAGCGTGTTGCGCACGCGGGCGATGTTCGCGGCGTCCGCCTTGCCCTCCTCCAGGTAGACGCGCGTCATGCTCCAGTTGTCGGTCCAGAAGCTGTAGATCGAGCGCGCCATCAGCTCGTCGCGGTGCGGCTCGAGGCCCTGCTCCACCTGCGTGATGAGGGCTTCCTTGCGCTCGAGGCTCAGCTCCTCGCTGTAGTCGTAGTTGACCTGGACGTACAGTTCGGTGTTCGAGGCCTCGAAGTTCATCTCGAGATTCGTGAAGGGGTAGACCGCCGAGGCGATCACGGCCAGGCCGATCAGCGGCGCCAGCCAGCGGCGCCGCAGGTTGAGCCGCAGCAGCGACTCGTAGCCGCGCTCGAGGCCGGTCATCCAGCGGCCGCGGGGGCGCGGCGCGGAATGGACGTACCAGGCGGTCGCCAGCGGGATCAGCGTCTGGCTGATGAACAGCGAGGCCAGCAGGGCCAGGCAGACCGTGATCGCCAGCTCCTTGAGGTAGACGTTCATCTCGCTGGGCTTGTTGAAGATCAGCGGGATGAAGACGATGACCGAGGTGAGCGTGGCGGCGGTCACGGCGTTGGCGACCTCGCGCGCGCCCTCGCGCGACGCCGTCACGGGGTCGGCGCCCTCCTCGCGGTGCCGGAAGATGTTCTCCATCACCACGACGGCGTTGTCCACCAGCATGCCGACGCCCACGATCAGCCCCAGCAGCGTCAGCGTGTTGAGCGACTTGCCCTGGGCCCAGACGATGCCGCAGGTCACGATCAGCGAGAACGGGATGCACAGCACCGCGACGACGGTGGAGGAGATGCGGCGCAGGAACAGGAACAGGACCGCCGCGGCCAGGACCGCCCCGAAGACCCCGGTGAACGACAGGTCGCCCAGGGTCTTGCGGATCTCCGCGCCCTGGCTGAACCAGACCAGGAAGTTGACGTCCTGCAGCTCGGGGTCGTCCCCCATGCGCTCGATGGCGGCCGCCAGCGCGTCGCAGACCTCGACCGTGTTGGCGCGCGACTCCTGCGACACGCTCACGCCGATCGCGAAGTCGCCGTCGAGGTGCCGACCGTACTCCAGGGGCGGCTCCTGGTAGACGACGTCGGCGACGTCGGACAGCCGCAGCCCGTCGGCGCGCAGCGGCAGGGCGCGGACCTGCTCCACGGTGGAGAGGGTGCCGACGGTGCGCAGCGTCCAGCGGGCGTCGCCCTCCACGATCCGGCCCAGGGACTGGTCGAAGTTCCCGGTGCGCAGCCGGCGCGACACGTCGCGCACGTCCATGCCGTGCAGCTCCAGGTCGGCCAGCCGCAGGTTGATGCGCACCTCGCGCGGGTTGACCCCGTCGAGCCGCACCTGGGCCACGCCGGGCACGCGCTCCAGCGGCCGGATGATCTTGCGCTCGAGCAGGTCGTAGCTCTCGCTGAGGTCGCGCGGCGAGCTGAGGCGGCCCTCCAGGATCGGCGACTCCGAATCGCGCGAGTCCCAGCTCGTGCTGACCTGGATGTCGCCGAGGTCCTCGGGCAGGTCGCCGCGGATGCGGTCGATGCGCTCCCAGACCTCGGTACGGGCCAGGTGCAGGTCGGCGCCCCAGTCGAAGCCCAGCCGGATGCGCCCGCCCTCGCCGTCGCAGCTCGACCACAGGCTCTGCAGCCCCTTGACCGAGCCGAGCGCGTCCTCGACCGGCCGCACCACCATGCGCTCGACCTGCTCGGGCGAGGCGTTCTCGTAGGGGAGCTGCACGAACAGCTCGGGTTCCTGGATGTCCGGCATGAACGCCAGCGGCAGGCGCGTCAGGGCGACCACGCCCAGCAGCACGATGCTCGCGAGCAGCATCAGCATCGAGACGGGCCGCTTGATGGCGATTTCCGGCAGCGTCATGCCCGCGGTCTCCCCTTCGGTTAGCGCTCGTCGCCGATGCGCGAGGGCACGACGAGGTAGGCGGCCGGGATCACGATCAGCGTCAGCAGGGTGCTCAGCAGCAGGCCGCCCGCCACGGTGATCGCCAGCGGCGAGCGCAGCTCGGCGCCCTCGCCCCAGGCCAGGGCCATGGGCAGCAGGCCCAGGACCGTGGTCAGGGTCGTCATCAGGATCGGCCGCAGGCGCAGGTGCGCGGCGCGGACGATCGCCGCCTGCTTGGGCAGGCCCGCGCGTCGCAGGCGGTTGACGGCGTCGACCAGCACGATGGCGTTGTTGACCACGATGCCCACCAGCATCACCACGCCGATCAGGACGATGACGGTCACGGGCGTGCCGGTCAACAGCAGCGCCGCCACCACGCCGATCAGGGCCATGGGGATCGTGAACAGCACCAGCAGCGGGTGCAGGAACGACTCGAAGGTCGCCGCCATCACCAGGTAGACCAGGAAGACGGCCAGCAGGATCGCGAAGCGCAGGCTGTCGAAGCTCACCTGCATCTCGCGGTTCTGGCCGCCCAGCTCGACGGTCAGGCCCGGGGGCGGCGGCAGGCCGGCCAGCGCGGCGCGCACGTCGACGACGGCCGCGCCCAGGCTGCGCCCCTCGACGTTCGCCGAGACGACGGCGGCGCGCTGCTGCTGCAGGCGGTGGATCTCGGCCGGGCCGCGGTCCTCGGACACGTCGGCCACGGAGGTCAGGCGCAGGGTGGAACCGTCGGGGCCGGGCAGCGCCAGGTTGCGCACGTCCTCGACCGTGTGGCGGTCGCTCTCGCGGTTGCGCAGGCGGATGTCGATCTGCCGGTCCTCCTCCTTGAAGCGCGTCGGCACCACGCCCAGGACGCGGTTCTTGAGCGTCTCGGACAGCACGCCCATGTCGAGGCCCAGGGCGGCCAGCCGCTCGCGGTCGAACACCACCTGCAGCTCGGGGTTGCCCGCCTCGAGCGACGAGCGCACGTCGACGAGCCCCGGCACCCCGGCCAGGTCCGCGGCGATCTCCAGGGAGTAGGCCCGCAGATCCTCGAGGTCGTCGCCGAAGACGAGCACCTCGACGGGCGTCTTGAGGGTGAAGTAGGACGGCCGGCCGAAGCGCGCTTCGAGGTCGGGCAGGTCGGCGAAGGCGGCGCGCATGCGGTCGGCGACGGCCGTCTCGGCGGCGCCGTCGCCGCGGTCCTTCATCACCACGTTGAGCTGGCCGAGGTTCTCGGACCGCGTGTTCACCGACAGGCCGCCCGAGACCAGCCGGCTGCCGACGGTCGCGTACTGCACGCCCACCCCGGGCTCGGCGGCGGCCGCCCGCTCCATGACCTGCAGGGCGCGGTCCGTCGCCGCGAGCGAGGCGCCCTCGGGCAGGGTGGCCTCGAAGAAGAACTCGCCCTCGCTGAGCTGGGGGATCAGCTCGGTCTGCAGCAGCGGCACGGCGGCCATGGACAGGGCGAACAGGGCGAAGCCGATCCCGAGCGTCAGCCAAGCTGCCCGGCGATGCCCTCGACGAACACGATCGGCACGAAGACCGCGACCGAGGTCAGGGTCGAGGCGGTCACCGCGGCGGCGACCTCCGAGGTGCCGTCCACGGCCGCGCGGTAGAGGGAAGCTCCCTCGCGGCGCCGCCGGTAGATCGACTCGAGCACCACGATGGAATTGTCCACGAGCATGCCGATGCCCAGGGTCAGCCCGCCCAGCGACATGACGTTCATGGTGATGTCGAGCTTGTACATGGCGACGAAGGTCGCCACCACCGAGATCGGGATCGAGGTGGCGATGATCAGCGTGCTGCGCAGGTCGCGCAGGAACAGCATCAGCACCAGGATCGCCAGCAGGCCGCCGACCAGGGCGGCGTCGCGCACCTCGTCCACGGACTGCTGGATGAAGTGCGACTGGTCGAACAGCACGGTCAGCTGCGTGCCCGGCGGCAGCTTGCCGTCCTGCCAGGCCGCGAGGCGCTCGCGCAGGCGCTTGGCCACCGTCACGGTGTTGGCGTCGCCCTCCTTGTAGAGGGAGATCTCCACCGACTCCGCGCCGTCGACGCGCGTGATCTCCTCGCGCTCCTTGACGCCGCGCCGCACCTCGGCCACGTCCCCGATGCGCACCACGCCGCGCTCGTCGCGCCGCACGATCAGGTCGGCGATCTCCGCGACGTCGTCGTACTCGTTGATGGTGCGGATCAGGAACTGGTCGTCGCGCCCGCGCAGGGCGCCGCCGGGCAGGTTGACGTTGCCCACGTCCAGCACCTGCCGCACCGCCTCGAGCGGGAGCCCCAGCGCCGCGAGGCGGTCCTGGTCGACGTCGACCTGGATCTCCTCCTCGAAGCCGCCCTTGATCTGCGCCGCGGCCACGCCTTTGAGCGTCTCGAAGTCCTGCTTGAGCTGCTTGTCGGCGAGCCGGCGCAGCACGGTCAGGTCGTCGGTGCCCGACAGCGCGAGCCGGATGATGGGGTCCAGGCTCGGGTCGTAGCGCAGCACGACCGGGTCGGTGGTCTCGGCGGGCAGGATCAGCCGGTCGAGCTTCTCGCGGACCTCCATCGACAGCAGGTCCATGTCCGCGCCCCACTCGAACTCGAGCGTGACCTCCGACATGCCGGGCCGCGACACCGAGTGGATCGACTGCAGGCCGCGCAGCACGCCGACGACCTCCTCGACCGGCCGCGTGACGAGGTTCTCCACCTCCTGGGGCGCCGTGTCGGGGAACTCGGTCCGCACCGTGAGCGAGGGGTAGGTGATGTCTGGGAACAGCTCCAGCGCCAGCCGCCCGTAGGCCACCACGCCGAAGACGATGATCGCCAGCGCCGCCATCACGACGCTGACCCGGCGGCGGACGGCGAGATCGACGAACGCGCGCATCAGGAGCCGGCCCCCTCGGCGAGGACCTTCAGCTTCGAGCCGTGCTTCAGCGAGCGCTGGCCCTTGACCACGACCCGCTCCGCCGCCGCCAGGCCGCTCAGGATCTGGGTCCGCTCGTCGTCGGTGAACCCGACCTCGACGACGCGGCGCTCGGCGGTCGCGTCATCGCTGCCGGCCGCCACGTAGACGACGGTCTCGCCCTTGTCCGTCAGCACGGCCGACCGCGGCACCAGCACCGCGCCTTCGCGCCGCTCGGTGACGATCTGTACCTGGGCGAAGTCGCCGGGGCGCGTGCCCTCGGGGTAATCCGGGATCTCGATCGTGATCTTGATCGTGCCGCTGGCAGGATCGATGACCGGGCTGATCAGCTTGATGCGCCCCTGCACGCGCCGGCCGACGCTGTCGAGCACCAGCTCGACGGCCTGGTCCTGCCGCAGCTTGTTGAACTCGCGGCTGGGCACGTGGACCTTCGCCAGCAGCGGGTCGAAGTCGGCCAGCGCGAACAGCGGCGTGCCGACCGACACGTTCTGGCCGACGCTCGCCAAGCGGCGCGTCACGCGCCCGCCGAAGGGCGCGACCACCTCGGTGTAGGACAGGTTCAGGCGCGCGAGCCCCTCGTCGGCCTCGGCCCGGGCCAACTCGCTGCGGGCGGCCTCGAACTCCTCATCCGTGGCCAGGTCCTCGTCGCGCATGGCCTGCATGCGCTGGAAGCGCGTGCGGAGGTTCGCCGCCGCCGCCGCCGCCTGGTCGGCGCGCAGGCGGTACTCGTTGTTGTCGATGCGCAGCAGCGCGGCCCCCGCGCCCACACGGTCGCCTTCCTCGGCGGACAGGGCCGCGATCACGCCGGCGACGCGGGCGAGCACCTGCGCCTCCTTCTCGGCTTCCAGCGTCGCGGTCGCCTTGTAGTAGCTGGA
>JADHED010000384.1_pt1 | contig 55353 bp, 65 predicted proteins | sample 8952041 | NCBI WGS metagenome assembly JADHED01 (sample SAMN16124423, study PRJNA663239) | bioreactor sludge metagenome | isolation source: sludge (control) | place: India:Bengaluru | collected 2018-09-08 | reverse complement strand
AGGCTGGTGACCATGGCAGCAGGGAATACCATTAGCTCGGTGGCACAGACCGGTGCCCCGATGCAGGCAAGCAGATAGTTGATTCCGATAGTTCTGAGGTAAGTACTCTTTCCAGCCATATTGGCCCCCGTTATAATCATAAAATAAGGATGCTTTTCCATCTGGATATCGTTCTTTACACATTTTTCACGCGGGATAAGAGGATGCCCGACTGCTTTACCCGATAAGGTGAAATATTCTTCCGTAATCTTCGGATAAATGTAATCGGAGTTGTTGAAGGCAAAGCCGGCAAGTGAACATAAAGCATCGAAATCCGCCAGAGATTCAAACCACTGCGCGATATGTTCATGGTGCATTTGTTTCCATCTATCCAATCGGATGATGGCACGGATTTCCCGTAGCGTGAAGACATTGAATAGTACTCCCGGCAGACTAGCGCGCTGATCCAGCACCTTGAGGATAGGAGTGAGCTGATTGATGGCTTTTGACGCCGTGAGGCTATTGGTAAGAAGCCTTTGCTGTAAGTCGGTCAGTGAACGACTCTGAAATTCTCCCTTTTCAATGATGACGATGAGGCTGGCATAAGCCGACATTATCTTCTGTATCTTATCCAGAGTTCTGTGCACTTCGGTCACCTGTTTGAACTTACTGTTGGCAATGGCACCACTTACAATAAAGAATAAGACGATTATTGCACTATCTACCAATCCAAGCGAAGTAGTCAGCAAAATCACCAGCCATAGAGCGGGAATGAGTACGGTGAGGATGCTCCATATTTTTTGATACCTAATACCTGCAGAGTGCTCCGTCAACTTTTCCAGCAAATCCGCATCGTTCTTGTCCCGTTGGGTGGCATAACCGGTGACATAAAAATGTTGTCTGAGTTCCGGTTTACCGGATAGCTCTTCAACCGCTTCCTGTCGCGCCAGTATGTCGGGTTTCCGGGTGAGAGGATTCAGTAACCAGCCGGTCAGCTTATCATATCCGCAGGGCGTGACAGTCCGGTTGATGGATTGAAAAACCGATTGTTCACCAAACAAATCAAGATCCAGACTAAAAGGATGATGGACATCTTTGCTTGTCGCTCCATCTTCAAAAGCCGAATAATCATATTGAAGCACTTTCAATTCATTTTCACATAGCGTTCGCAATGTTTCAGCGTACTGTCTCTTTATCGCCAGCTTATTGTGGAAAACCATCAATCCCGTAAAAGGAATAAAGTAAAGTAGTGTAATTCCGGTTAGCGACAACCAGCTTAAATGCGAAGTGAGAAGGAGATGGGCAATCCAGCCAATGAGCAAAAACAGACGAATGGTACCCATTAAGTGTATCTGCTTTTTCAAAGTCGCTATGGTAATGATGTTTTCGTTAATGACCGACTGATAATAAACTGCCGGTTGATCTTCTTTCTTATTATACATGTATTGTGCTTCCTTTTGAGTAGGTGTGTTCAGAGATTATTAAAGCGCTTTCATAATCTGATCCTTGTATTTCATAACCAATGCAGAAGCCGCAGTTATCGCACCGGCTTTGGGAGTGGCACGAAACTCTTCGTCCGTATGATCCACCCAGTCTTGCTCAAACCTGCCACACCAAATATTAAATTCACTTTGATTGAATGTGGTATCATTCTCCAAAGACTTATCCAGCCTGGCAATAAATTCCTTCCAGCGTTGAAGGTAATAAGTTCGCATTAGACCATTCCATTGACGATTTGAATAATCTGTCAATTCGCCTCCTCCTTTATGCCAAGTGGTAATGATTTCACGGGCATTTCGTTTGTAATATGCTTTTTCTGTATTTGTTCTCCCATTTTGTGCGGCATCAGCGAGCCAACGGCCCAGTAGAAACTCCTGCCGCGTTGCAAGCAATCGGTCAATATCCTCTCCCAATTCAATAAACTTTCTCGAAGTATCTTTAAAATGGCTTATTTCCTTTTTATTATAAGCCGATATCATTTCCTGATATAAAACCATGCCGTAATTACCCAATAATTGACGGGTGAAGTTCACTAGATCAAACTGATATGATGAGGCTTCCTTCGAATCTTTTCCAGCTTGAAGAAGCTGCAAAATAGATGTAAGCAGATCTTCATTTTTGTAAGGTATCGCCGGATCGGTAGTCCAATGTTTTTGTTTGATATCAAGTAAGGGGCACACCTGATAAATAGTACTATGTGTCCATATTCCTACAGCAGAATCAACGAAGACCTTTTCTGTCATTGTTTGCCAGGCTTTTCTTACGGCCTGATCTACTCTTCCGGCTCTCCTGTCGGCATATTTTTCGATAATCTGCTTTACATTTCGTTCTTGCCGATTGAGCCACGGAGTTTCCAGTACCGTTTCATAAATCATCGGATTGGCATTAATCCCTTCGAGAGTGGAGCCTACTCCTACACATCCTTTTTCTGAAAATACATTGTTCAGCCGATCTACGACCTTATGTACAGGAGCTACCAGATGGGTGTTACCTCCGAAATTGCCCAAGTAACACCATATAAAAGGTGCTCCATGGAAAGAATCGGATTGCCGGAAGTATTCCACTTCTTCACATGTGTAGTCCAAGAAGATGAGCTTTCCTTTAGGTACCGCGTTAACCATGGCAGCCAGTCGTGGCTGCGTCCAATGCTTAGAATCGTAGAAAAAAGTCCATGACATTTGATACCATATAGCCTTTGGATCGGCTTTTGCCATCGATTCATAAATGCTTTTCCCAACAGATGCCAGATAATTTTCATCCCACGAAGGTGGGGTGATTTCATTGAACGGGTCAGCAGAGTACAAATGATCCGTTCCGTATAATTCTTGTTGAACACGGATGAAAAGTTTCTGTATTTCCGCAAACAAAGGTTCCTCAGGATTCAAGTAGCAAGTAGTATAGATGGAGTCCATACCTCCCCATCCGGGTTTTATTACATTGATCTTAGTTTTCGGGAATAAGGTTCTGAGCTCCGGAGGAACATGTCCTGCAAATGCTGACAAGACAGGTCTCATTCCCAATGAGCGACAACGCGAAAGTAACTGTTTTTGAAGTGCTTCCTGGCTTTCGATATAAGCTATTGGTAAAGGACCACCCCATTTATCCATATTGGCCATGCGATGCCATGGCAGATGGGCCGGTCCGCTGAAATAATTGCAGATCTGTTCTTCCGTCATGCCGAAAGATTTCCATACACGTAGCCAGACAGCTTCCTGCCCGGCCAACATTAAAGGACGATTGATGCCGTTCATTGCCATCCAGTCTATGAACCGTTCCCAACGTTCGAAGTTCCAATAAGGAAAAGAATACCCAAAAGTACACGTATTATTAAAGAAACGCTCTTGCACCATACATACTCTTCGGGTTTTATGAGCGGGCAAAGGCAGTTTTTGTGGAGCTTTAAGTGGAGCATCTGCCTGCCAGTCATAAGAGAGTAATACAACTTCTTTCAGGTATGTGTTGAAAGCCATCGCCAATGATTGCACGTTGTTTCCTCTTAATACGATGGATTGTCCGGATCTATCAATCTCAAAGACATCTTGCCCACTTTCAGAAAGAAGTGGTTCTATTTTGAAGTTTCCCGATTTCTCGGGCAAAACACGTTCAATGAGATTTTGTATTTCTCCGGTTACCGGATTTCCCGCAACAATGCATTTGCAGGTAAAGATCGAAAATAAAGTAATGAAAAAAAAGATTTTCTGATGTTGCATAATGCTTCTGGAGTTTGATATGCAAATATAAAAGAATTTTAGCGAAGGCAAGAATACTCGGAACTTATTTCATTGAAGTTCTTTATAAATAACTGATTTACTGAATCTTCAACAAAATTACCTTTGGTGAATTGAATTTTAAGTTTTGAAAAAAAGTAATATATTATTTCCCATTAATAGATTTAATGTTTGATAAATTATATTTTTGTAGTTGATTACCTCTTTATTGTTCGGAAACAAAACTCAGAAAATCATGGGAAAAGAAAATATGACAAGCAGAGAGGGCAGACTGATAAAGGATATCCATTGTTCCCGAATTTATCCATTCAGATTTGGACTTATTGTTTCTGTGGAGGTTGAGATAGAAAAGTGGATACTGAATAAGTTTGATTAACTTTAACTTTTACATATTTTGATAAACATGAAGAAATGTTTCGTATTGCTTTTAATAAGCATTTTCCCTTTGATTTCGTGGTCTAATCCCTTAAACGGATTATTGGAACGCATTGACAAAGGTGCTTCAAAGAAATTCGTCTTGGAGGTGGTGAAGAATGGTGGACAGGATTATTTTGAGTTAGATCAACGTGGAAAGCGTGTCTTGATCCGGGGTAATAATTATATCAGTGTGGCAGTAGGACTGAACTGGTATCTGAAGTATCACGCAGGCATTCATTTGTCATGGAATGGTATGAAAGCACAGTTGCCGGATGTGTTGCCTCCGGTGAAGAAAAAGGAGCATCACGAAACCGATCTGAAATTGCGTTATGACTTCAACTATTGCACTTTTTCATACTCCATGGCTTTTTGGGATTGGAAGCGCTGGGAGCAGGAAATAGACTGGATGGCATTGCATGGCATTAACCTTCCGTTGGCTGCTGTCGGCGAGGAATGTGTCTGGCATAATTTACTACAAAAGCTAGGCTATACTAAAGACGAAATCAATCGGTTCATTGCCGGACCGGCTTTTCTGGCATGGTGGGAGATGAACAACCTTGAAGGTTGGGGTGGTCCCAATCCCGATTCCTGGTACACACAGCAGGAAGTGCTTCAGAAAAAGATATTGAATAGAATGCATGAATACGGTATAAAGCCGGTTCTTCCGGGGTACTCCGGCATGATGCCTCATGATGCCAAGGAAAAGTTAGACTTGAACGTGGCTGATGCCAAGTTGTGGAACGGATATAAACGTCCCACTTTTCTGCAACCTACCGATAGCCGTTTCGATGAGATAGCCTCGCTATATTATAAAGAGCAGGAAGCACTTTTCGGTAAAGCCGACTATTATTCTATGGATCCTTTCCATGAAGCCGAAGGCATAGATAAAGTGGATTTGGATGCCGCCGGAAAAGCTATCATGAAAGCCATGAAAAAGGTCAATCCGAAAGCAGTATGGGTGGTGCAAGGGTGGATGGAAAATCCCCGGGAAGGGATGATTAAAAATCTCAAAAGCAGTGATCTGCTTATACTCGATTTGTTTAGCGAATGTCGTCCGATGTGGGGGATGAAGCCTTCATTGTGGTATCGTGAAAGGGGTTACGGACAGCACGATTGGTTGTTTTGTATGCTCGAGAACTTCGGGGCGAAGGTCGGCTTACACGGGCGAATGGATCAATTGCTCGATAACTTTTATGAAACGAAAACCAATCCGCTGGCTAGGCATATCAAAGGGATAGGATTAACGATGGAAGGTATTGACAACAATCCGGTGATGTTTGAACTGATGACCGAACTACCGTGGCGACCGGAGAAGTTTACCAAGGAAGAATGGCTGAAAGACTATTTATTTGCGCGCTATGGCAAGAGAAATGATACAGTGGAGAAAGCTTGGACAATTCTGTCTGGCAGCATCTATAATTGTCCCCGTATCAATAACCAACAAGGTACTCACGAGTCGGTGTTCTGTGCACGTCCTTCACAAAATGTCCTTCAAGTATCCAGTTGGTCGAAGCTGGAAAATTATTACGACCCCGCTTCAACGTGGGAGGCTGCACGGTTAATGTTGAATATCGCTTCACAGTTCCGCAATAATAACAACTTCGAATATGATCTGGTGGATATTGTCCGTCAGGCCATAGCCGATCGTGCCAAAGTAGTTTATAATCGTGCCATAGCCGATTTTAAAAGCTTCGATAAAGAAAACTTTACTAAAGATTCACAGTCCTTTTTAGATTTGCTCCTTTTGCAGGACAAACTTTTGGGCACCCGAAAGGAATTCCGTGTAGGGCACTGGATACAGCAAGCTCGCAGTCTGGGGAATACTCCCGAGGAAAAAGATCTTTATGAGTGGAACGCCCGGGTGCAGATAACCACTTGGGGTAACCGGACTTCAGCCGATCAAGGAGGACTTCGCGACTATGCTCATAAGGAATGGAACGGCATTCTGAAAGATTTCTATTATAAACGTTGGGTGGCTTATTGGAAGACTCTCTCTGATGTGCTCGATGGTAAACCTGTGGTCACGCTCGATTACTATTCAATGGAAGAACCTTGGACTAAAGAAACCCGTCCATACTCTGCCGAACCCGAAGGTGATTGCATTGATACGGCAGCTCAGGTCTTTGCTAAGGCAATGGCAAGTGGTAATAGATGAAGAATTTATCCTTGGCGGATGCTTTGTCCGTCAAGGCTTCTTATGAGAATTGTACCAACTGCATGAGCCTGTTTTTATCCCGTATCAGTATTCTTTTCTTTTGAGACATAATCAGCCCGTCATTCTGCATATTAGTTAGCTCCCGTTCCAATGACTGCCTCGATACCCCGAAGTATTCGGCGAGTGCCGTCTTTGTTCTGTTGAGTTCCACTGTATTGTTACCACTCTTTTGTGAAAGCTCCAATAGATACATTGACAGCTTCTGGCGGATTGTTTTGAATGAAAGGAAGTGAAGCTTCTTACTCAGCCTTGAAGCAAAGTCAGCAGATATATCGAGATAGTTTTTGAGTATGGTCTCATCCATGCCCAGCATCTTGATAATGGATTGTTTAGGAATGATATAGGCTGAGATATCTTCAATAGCGGTGATCTCTACCGGAAACTTGCTTTCCGTGCCGAATAAGAAGAGTATGGCAAGCGGACTCGGAGCACTGATATCTTCCACTTTGATAATTTTTCCAGAGGCATCCGTCATTTCCGCCTTAACACTTCCTGTAGCCAGAATGATGAGTCTGTTGCAAGGCTCATCCTGCATAGCCAGGATATCCCCCTTTTTAAAGTGTTTTTCTTTAATACTGAGTTCCTCGAAAATATGCTCAATCTTTTCGGGTGAAACGGAGCGGAATAGAGGTATCTGAGTGAGTGATTTCATATCGAAACATCTGATTTGGGTTTAAAGATAGCATTATCTTATAAAAACCAATGTCTGTATCTTAATTATATTCAGCATTATAGTTACTTTTGTGCAGTAACAGTATATCTCAACTATAATGGAAGATTTTGATTTCCGGTCGGAGCCGTACATTGATTGCCCCATTCGTAATATAATGGTCCGTATTAGTGATAAATGGTCGTTGTTACCTCACATAAATGCGTTGCTTGGTTGGGCAGAAAACATGGACGCAATTTTGGCAGATCGCCAAAGAATGCAAGTTGTCAGTCTATAATCTCCACACCTGTCCCAGCCAATAAGCCCTCCAATCCATATCGTGAGAAGCGTGCTTTCTTCAGTCGGTTGTTGAAAGGATTAATGCTGTAGTTGCGTGCCGAAGTCAAGTCCGCTTTCTCCAGGTTAGTGTGCTGAAAAGTGGTGGAAGTCAGGTCGCAATTCACAAAAGCACTATTCGTGAGGTCGGCATCTGCAAAATCAACGTTCTGCAAGTCCGAATTGCTGAAGCGCGTGCCCTTGAGGTTCATTCCGGTGAAAAGGGCGTAAGACAAGATACAATCATTGAACTCCAACGAAAGACTGAACTTATTGCTGTTTGTGAAATCCATTCCTGTCATTTTGCATCCTTCGAAAACGACGTTTTGCCATGACGCTGCATGGACTTTTGACAATGAGAAGTTACATTCCTTAAATGTGCATTCTTCGAATATAACTTTACTAATCTTCATATCCGACAGATAGCACTTGGCGAATTCACATTGATAATAATGCTCTTCCAATGCCTCGTGAGTAAAGTCAATCTTCTCTATCTTCTTATTCTCCATGTTGTATGTTTTCTATGCTATGTAGCTTCTTTGTGTAAATATATTAATATGCTTGTACAGCTTTAAATACGGGGCGGGTTTGTTGAATCTCCGTTTCAAAACCAAACCAGCATCCTCGTTGCAGCGTATCATCTGCAGGTAGGAAGCAAAGCCGCAGCTCGTTTCTGTATTCCCCATAAATGACCTCCCAACTTGCGGGCGGTTGCTGATGTTTCGTCCTCACTCTTTCCGCCGGAGCTTTTTTGAGTGACATTCCGGCTTCGATCCATGCTATGGTTACCGCATCCCGATATTCGGGATAATATGTCTTGCAGAATTCGTAAAGCAAGATACCGCGCTTTTCCAGTCCCATAGGTTGGTCTATCAATCCTATCAGGATGAGGTGATTCAGAAAATCATGAACGAAACTTTCCTTCTCCACAATAAGTCTTCGCGTTATGCCTTGCCATGCTTCAGCATTGTAATACCCGTCCAGTAAGCGTGAAAGCTGGCGGGCGGTCTGCAGTTCATCGGGAGTTATCTCGCGCGTTTGAAGTACTTCATAAGGAGGGAGAGGAGAATAGCGGATACCCAGTTCTTCAGCGTGACGACGCATCTCCGTGCCGGGAAGTAACTTCAACGATTCCAATTGGATTTCGCCTGCATTATATTGTGCTAAAGTCTGCACGTCTTCAAAAATCTCTTCCAAGTGATATAGCGGCAGTCCGGCAATGAGATCGGCATGCGTCTCCATATTGGGCAGTGCGCATAAAAAACGTAAACCCTCCAGCGCATCCGCCAGTTTACCCTTGCGCATGCTCTTTTCCAACACCGGTTCACGCAGACTTTGTATGCCCGCTTCCAAGTGGAGTAACCCTTCAGGCATCTGACTCAATTCTTTCTTTAACGCATTGGTCAGTAAAGCCGGATGCATTTCGAGGTGGAATCTGATATCCGGATGAAATTCGAGAAACAGCTGTAACAAGTCCTTGGCGCGTTGTGGATTATAGTTGAAGGTACGGTCGAGTACACGTACATTCTTTATTCCGTGCGAGCGTATCAGCTCCAGTCGCTCCCTTATATCACTAAGCGGTAATATCCGTACAGGCTTTTCACCTCCGCTTACACAGAAAGCACAAGTGTTGAAACATCCCCGTGTTGTCTCCAGTTGCACAAACGGTTTACTCCAATTGAAGAAGATACTTTTCTCGGGTGCAACGAGTCCGGCAAAGTTAAGTACCCGTGCTATACCATTGTCGCGGTAAAGACCGTCTGCATCCAGATAGCATAAACCTGGAATATCCGTCCATGCTATTCTGTCCGTTGTACAGTCCAGCCATTGAGGTACGGCTTCTTCACCTTCACCTCTGAATACACAATCAACAAAACTATTTCTCCTTAGAAATTCTTCATTGTCCCCCAAAAACTCCGGTCCGCCCAGCGCAATATGACATTGAGGCAACAATGCTTTCACACGCGCTAGAATATGTAGCAGTTGCTCGTGATTGAACAGCCATGCCGTAGCTGCAACGATGTCGGGGTTCTTGGCAGCCACTTCGGCTGCTGTCATTCCGGCGTTTTCGTTGATTGTAGACGACACGATATCCCATTCCAAATCTTCTCTGTCCGCCATTTGCGCGTGCAAAGCAGGAAGAGCCAAAGAGGAGTGTGCATAAGAACTATTCAAATCGAGCCAGAGAATTTTCATCTTTTTAGTTTTGGAGTTAGCTGTTCCGGGGGAACATTAAAGCTCACAAAGATAGCGAATATCTTTTTTGCCCATTTATGCTGCGATTAAAATATTGTTCGTATATTTGCGAACAATAATAAAGATTATGGGAAAAGAAGAGTTCACTAAAGAGCAAGAGCAGTTGGCACGTTTTGCCAAGGCATTGGGACATCCTGTCCGGATAGCTATCTTGCAAATGCTGGCCAAACAGACCTGCTGCTATCATGGCGATATGTCCGAGGTACTGCCAATTGCGAAAAGTACATTGTCACAACATCTCAAAGAGTTGAAAGATGCCGGGTTGATACAAGGAACCATTACCTTACCAAGTGTGAAGTACTGTATCAATGAGGAAAACTGGGCACTTGCACGTCAACTGTTTGACGGATTACTTGTGGAAGTGACAAAAGCCGATAGATGCTGATTGATCTATTTTTTTATGCTAAATGTTCGTATAACTACGAATTACGAACATCGTTTATAAATACAGATAAATCATTCTTAATCACAAATACACATATTATAATAAACGAACTATGAACATTAGAAACGCTACACCGGGTGATGTCGGTGCCATTTGTAATATTTATAATTATTACGTGGAACATACAGCTGTGACTTTCGAAACCATACCGGTTTCAGAGTCTGAAATGAAAAATAGAATGAGCGAGGTAATTGAATCGGGGCACTCCTTTTATGTCGGTGAAGCGGGAGGTAAGATAATAGGCTATTATTATACCCATCGTTGGAATAATCGCTGTGCTTATTCCACGACTGTGGAGGAAAGTATTTATCTGGATAAAGATGAAAGAGGGAAGGGGTACGGTACACAACTTTTCCAACATTTGCTGGGCCATATTGATCAGAATGAGGTCCACGTGTTGATTGCCGGCATTTCCATACCTAACGAAGATAGCGTTCGCTTACACGAAAAATTTGGTTTCACGCAAATCTCTTGCATGAAAGAAATCGGACGTAAATTCGATAAATGGCGTGACGTCGGTCATTGGCAATTCATATTCAATCCCCTGCCCAAGAAAATATTGGTGTTGTGCACCGGAAACAGTTGCCGCAGTCAGCTAGCCGAGGGGTATTTGCGTCATTTTGCAGGCGATAAAGCCGAAGTGTATAGCGCAGGAGTCGAAAAACACGGCGTCAATCCACGGGCTGTAGCTATTATGAAGGAAGACGGTATCGATCTGTCCGGGCATACCTCCAATCTCGTCGATGAATATCGCAATATTGCTTTTGACTATGTGATTACCGTTTGCAATAATGCCCGCGAACGCTGTCCTTACTATCCTGCGGGGGCTGTGAAACTTCATCATAGCTTTCCCGATCCAGCCAAAGCACAAGGGACGGAAGAAGAGATTACAGCTTGTTTCCGCGATGTGCGGAATATGATAAAGGAGTATTGTAAGCAATTTGTTGAAAACCATCTTTAAAAAGAAATGAAGCGCGGTGAATGCTCATAATCAATCTACTTATAAAGAGTGAATCCAAAGAAAGGTTGTAAAGAATACCTATAGCAGATTGCCGTGGAGAATGACTATAAATAATCATGATAGAAAATAATATGAATCCCGAATGTTGTAACACAACAGTTGCCCGTAAGCGACTGAGTTTTTTAGACCGCTACCTTACCCTTTGGATCTTTTTAGCGATGGGTTTGGGTGTGTCTGCAGGTTATTTCTTTCCGTCTGTAGCGGACGGTATTAATGCCATGTCCAGTGGGACAACCAATATTCCGCTGGCTATCGGCTTGATTTTGATGATGTATCCACCCTTAGCCAAGGTACGTTATAATGAAATGGGTAAGGTGTTCCGCAATAAACGCATCCTCGGCGCGTCGTTGCTGCTCAACTGGATTATCGGACCTTTATTGATGTTTGTTTTAGCTATCTTGTTTTTGCATGACTACCCCGAATATATGGTAGGATTGATACTTATCGGTTCGGCACGTTGCATCGCTATGGTTATTGTGTGGAACGAACTTGCGGGCGGTAGCCGTGAATATGCTGCGGGACTTGTTGCGCTGAATAGTATATTCCAAGTCCTGTTTTACAGTGTTTATGTCTATTTCTTCGTATCCGTTTTATTGCCTTTGTTTGGTGTTGGCGGACAAGAAGTAGATATCACTATCGGTGAAATAGCACGTAGCGTAGGTATATATTTGGGCATTCCCTTTGCTTTGGGTTTGTTGAGCCAGCTTATTCTGGTAAAGACAAAAGGAGAAGAATGGTTTCGCCAAAAGTTTGTTCCCTTTATTTCTCCGCTGACCCTTATTGCCCTGTTGTTTACCATCATTCTGATGTTCAGTTTGAAAGGACAACTCATTGTCAAAATTCCTTTTGATGTGGTTCGCATTGCCATTCCGTTACTGATATACTTCGGATTGATGTTTTTGGCTAGCTTCTTTATTGGCAAACACATGGGAGCCGATTATAGTCAGGATGCCTCCATTTCGTTTACGGCCGCAGGCAATAACTTTGAGTTGGCTATTGCCGTGGCTATCGGTGTATTTGGTATCAATAGCGGACAGGCCTTTGCCGGAGTCATCGGCCCGTTGGTCGAAGTCCCTGCACTGATTATTCTGGTGAATGTGGCACTGCGACTCAAACGAAAATACTTTGATACGAGTAGAAATAAGATGCAATAAAGTTGAAATCAATTTATATATAATAAAAAAAATATGGAAATAAAGATTTTAGGCACCGGTTGTGCCAATTGTAAAGCATTGTACGCTACAGTAGAACAGGTGGTTAAAGAGTTGGGGCTGACGGCTTCTATTGTGAAAGAAGAAGATCTGATAAAGATTATGCAATATAATGTAATGACGCTTCCTGCTCTTGTTTTAGATGATAAAGTTGTTGCTAAAGGTAAGATTTCAGCTACTGAAGTAAAAGTATTATTAACCTCAAAAATATAATAAGTATGAAACGTTTTTTAGCGATGTCTTATGCTTGTTTGTTTGTCGTTTTGGCGATAGCACAAACACAGCCAAACACATACGTAGAGATTCTCTGTTTCCATGGGAAGCAACGTTGCATAACTTGTAAAGCTGTGGAAAAATATACCAAAGAAGTTGTATCTAAAGACTTTGCCGAGTTGGTGAAAAAGGGAAAAGTGCGCTTACGTGAAGTTGATATTTCTACAGAGGAAGGGGAGAAAATTGCAGATAAATATCGGGTTAGCTGGTCGTCACTTTATGTAAACGGATGGAAAAATGGAAAAGAAACTCGGAACGACATGACACAAGTTGGCTTTCAGAATGCACGAAACAATACAACTTATTTTAAGAACGAGTTGAAAAAGAAAATTAATCAACTGCTTAAATAGAACGAAGGTATCTATGGAATATTTACAAAACCTTCTTAACAGTAGTGAGATGCCCGTTATTACGGCTTTCTTGCTAGGCTTACTTACTGCTATCAGTCCATGCCCTTTAGCAACTAATATAACGGCTGTCGGATATATCAGTAAAGATGTGGGCAATCGGAGCAGGATTTTCTGGAGTGGCATTTTATATGCTGTGGGACGTATTCTTTCTTATTCGCTGTTGGGAGTGGTTCTTATTGCCATTTTGCGAAATGGTGCAGATCTATTCTTCATTCAAAAAGCGATCAGTCATTGGGGGGAGATATTTATAGCTCCTGCTTTAATACTGATAGGTCTTTTTATGCTATTTGGGAGTAGAATGAATTTGCCTAATTTCGGGTTTTCGGCAACTAAAAAAACAGAAAAGCTACGCGGTTTATGGGGAAGCCTATTGCTAGGGATCTTATTTGCGCTAGTGTTTTGTCCCACAAGCGGATTATTTTATTTTGGGATGCTTATACCCATGTCTGCTATGGAAAGCGGAGGGTACTTTTTACCAATAGTCTTTGCTTTAGCTACCGGAATCCCGGTAGTGCTTGTGGCTTGGATTTTGGCATACAGTCTTGCGGGAATAGGAAAGTTCTATGATCGCGTACAACTTTTTCAAAAATGGTTTAACCGGATTGTAGCAATAATTTTTATTATAATAGGTGTTTATTATGGACTTGTTTTTTTAAATTTAATATGATACAGAAGTTTGTTGATTGGCTGGTATATGTCGCTTTTGGGCTGGACGCTGAATCCCACCTTGGAATGGCGGTAAATTTCTTCTTTTACGATACAATAAAGATACTGATTTTGTTGTTCTTTATCAGTCTCATAATGGGTGTTATTAATGCTTACTTCCCTATTGAACGTTTACGTAATTATTTGACCACGCGTAAACTGTATGGATTACAGTATTTTTTTGCTTCATTATTCGGTGCCATAACCCCGTTCTGCTCCTGCTCCTCAATTCCTTTGTTTATTGGATTTGTTAAAGGTGGCATTCCTTTAGGGGTTACCTTTGCCTATCTCATTACATCTCCCCTGGTCAATGAAGTTGCTGTGGCTATGTTTATCGGAACTTTTGGAGTACGCATAACCGTCATTTATGTACTTAGTGGCATTTTGCTTGGGATGATAGGAGGCTTTGTTTTAGGCAAAATGAAATTAGAAGGTCATTTGAGTGAATGGGTGAGACAGATTCAAAAGCAATCCTCAGTGGAGGCTGGAATTTGGGAAAAAGAAAAAACTCCTTTTGTAAAAAGGTTTCCGGCTATAGTAAAAGAAGCTTGGGGAATTATCAGGGGAGTTTTGCTATACGTGATTATTGGTATAGGTCTTGGTGCATTGATGCATGGTTATGTTCCGGAAGGTTTTTTTGAACATTATCTTTCAAGAGATAATTGGTATGCCGTACCCATCTCAGTTTTGTTTGCTGTACCCATGTATGCCAATGCTGCGGGGATAGTGCCTGTTATTGAGGTATTCGTCGCTAAGGGGGTACCCATAGGTACAGCTTTGGCATTTATGATGGCTGTTGTAGGACTTTCGTTTCCTGAAGCTACATTACTTAAGAAAGTGATGAACTGGCGGCTTATCGGGATTTTTTTCGGTCTGATTACTTTGTTCATCATTATTTTAGGCTATCTGTTTAATATGGTATTATAAATTTGTTTTTTTTACATTAAAGTTACAATAAAAAGATTTTATATTAATATTAATTCATATATTTGCGCTTGATATGCTTTTTGTTATTATAAATATATAAGAAAAGTATAAGTAAATATTGTGTATCACATGAAATAAAAGATGGCATGATTTTCCATAAGATGAATGACTACTAAAAAGGTTATGTTATTGGGAGAAATCTATTAATTATTTAATAAACAGATGTTTATATGTATTTCTGAGAGTGTTTGTTTTTTCTTTGTTACAACGTTTTGAAGCTCTTTTAAGTAATTACTCTTGTTTTTATGTGAACTTTGATAGTTTTTATCTAGAAAAAGATGTTGTATTTCATGTGCAGAATGTATAGGTGAATTTATTGTTGCTTTTATGAGGATGATAATACTGAAATATGTTTATTTGTTTATATGAAAAGCAAGGTGGTAGGTCGAGAATTATTGCGATAAATACAAGCCATTTTTATAGAAATATAATCATAAAATATGTAATAAAATGATATTGCTTTTTTCTATTCTTGTTGTTTTTTACATCGGGATTGCTTGTCTAATGGCACATTGTTCTACCGATGTTGAACTATGGGGTGAGGAATTAGAGTGACACTTTTGATATGGTTGCGATGCGATATCGTTCTTATCAATTTATTTTGTTTGTTTGTTTGTCTTTCCGTGCTAGTGTGTGCGGGAAGACTTTTTTTTGCCCTCAATACATGGTCTGTTGATAGAAGACAGACCATCTGTTATGCCTTAACGCACCATCTGTTGGGGCAAAACAGATGGTGTGTCAATTGGTTCTAAATTGAAAAAATGAAATTCCCTTTATATATATTTCTTATATATTTCTCTTCTATATAGTTATGTCGTGCTCATTTTTTGCACGCATTCGTGCTCGCTTTTTGAGCTAAATGGCTGAATGTGAGCTGAAAAGTTGCACGGTCATTTGCTCGTTTTTTGCACGCTATATTTTATCCCCGTCAGAATGCTTCTAGAGGGGGATATGATGTGTTCTAGTATCTTTTCCGGGTTTACTTTTATACTATTCAGGTTATGCTTCTATGATTTTGTAGTGTATCTCATTTTTTTAAACCGTCTCATGTTATTTTAATCCGCTAAAAACCGCCGGCAACCGACCTGTTTGGAAAACGCTTTTGGATGTATTACTTTTGTTAGGAAATGAAGTTGATGCATCGGGATTTAAAGCGAAGCACTATGCAGTACTAATTTTGTGTAAAAAATCATTGTATGTAAATTTGATATTTTATTTTTATTACATTTGATGGTCTATACGCAAAATATCCCTTTAAATCTCATTAAAATGCATTTGCTGTTATTTTAACATTGTTCTGCAAATATGAAATTGAACGTCTATATACTGCTGTTTTTATTACTCTGTACAAGTTTTGGCAATGCTCAGAATGCTATTTCCGTGTTCGGCAATCTGTATGACATGAAGACCAATGAATCGGTGGATTACGCCAACGTGGCATGCTTAAAGTCAGATTCGACTTTTCTGAAAGGAAGCATATCCGACTCGCTCGGATATTTCAAATTTGACCTGGAAGGTGCCCCTAAGCAAGAATATTATATTTTGCAAATCACCCACTTGAACTATGAAAAGAAGTTTGTGAATATTCGCTTGTCCGACAATTCCGAGCATACTATCAAACTTGAACCTAATAGCAACTCACTCTCCGAAGTTTTGGTGTTGGGCACACAGACAAAAGTGAAAAACAAATTGAATGTGGAGTATAAAGTCACCGACCGACTGAGGGAGAAATCCTTGCGTACTTCCCAATTGTTGGAGAATATCCCCACTGTCTTTGTGGATTATAATCAAAATGTCTATATCAAAGGCAGCAGCAGGATATTGATTTTGCGCAACGGCAAAGAAATCTATTTAGCTTTGTCGGTATCTAAATATGTGCCAATTGACAGGTCTTTGCTGATTCGCGTCACGGAGCTCTCTTTATATCGCATCTGTTGGCCGAAAAATTCTACGATGGCTTTATCATTTGTGCCATTCTCGTACTCGTAGAATTTTATAAATTCGTCTCTTCTATTATTTAGATATAGCGTATTGCCTTCTATTATCAATTTACCGGAAGTTGTGGTATGTCCCTTCTCGTTCGAGAATTTATGATCTTCCGTGATATAATACGTGCTATCTGCATAGATTAACATATAAGTCCAATCCTGGTCGAATTGTGGGTCATTAATAACCCACTTGCCTTTTACCATATTGATGGTAAGATGGATACCGTCATCTTTATTACATGCTGCGGCTACTAATATCATTGCTGTAACCATTAATAATTTTATGGTTCTACTCATAAGATTTCTTGTCTGTTTGTATAATCGACACAAATATATGAAAAAATATCAGTTCAAAAGTCTGTTACTGAAAAAGTTGTGATATGTGTTGTAATAGTTGTCATATTTGGCTGCCAATCGATGGAGATAATATACTCTTTTGAACGATTTATTTAAATCTGTTTGTTTTAGCCAATGGAGGGTAGCATGCAGAAAAAGCTGTAATACAAAAAGTTCCAAAACATTTTTTATCAATGTTTTGGAACTTTTGTTGAGGTTCCTGGCGGGTCTATTGTTTGATTTATTGATGGTTGCGATGGCTGGCTAAACCTCTCTCTTTCTACTAGGAAGCGTGGATTTAGAAAATCCAACCTATCATAACTTATCATAGCTTACCAAGAATTTAATCCTTGTTTTAATCCTAAATCCCATCTACAGTAAAAAATGCGTAAGCTACCGCTGACGCCAAACCCTTGTTATGTGATAGTTTTTATTGCTTAAATAGATTCTCCAGTTCTAAAATTCTTTCAGATTTTATAACAAGTCCTAAATTGTTAGGGATGTGTGATACAGCAATAGGTCTTTGTATATTGGGCGTCATAATTATTTCTCCTGTTGCTGTTGCTTGTGGTCCTGCATATAAGACTCCAAGTAAAATTATTCTGCTATTTCCCCAATACATATTACCTTTCTTATCTCTATAACCACCTTCATTGAAAATTAAAACGGGCGATCCACTTGAACCAGGAAATGCCGCAATATCAATCATTATTTCCTTTTTCCCATTGTAATCAATTAGTGGATTCGTTGCTGTTGTTCCTTTCCTAAAAATGGGCATATTATTAACTGAATCCCAAATTCCATTAGGATAACCAATCATCAAAACATCCTCAATCGCACATAACTCCTCTTTTTGTTTTTCGGTTAACAATAAATCTTTAGTAAAAGGAATGTAAAACAGTTTTTCCCCTCGCTTTGCAGCTTCATTTAGAAAAGGTGCTATTGGCATTGCACACAAATCAATCTCTGCTTCAGGGTGTAGTTTCCAAAAACTCTCAAAATTATCGAAAACTAACGTAAAGTGCTGCGTATCTATTGGTTCTCCATTTCCGTTAGCCTTTGTGATTATTAACTTACCTTTCGATGCATTTTTTATTACATGCTTGTTTGTTACGACAACTGGAACATGGGTGTTATTAGTTTTATCCTCCAAAAAATTGAAAAAGAAACCTGTTCCAGTTGAAGTTCCTCCAGTCTTTAGTTCGCACTCTATTCTGACAGTTGAGTATGTTAGCAGTTCTGATAATGATAAATTCATATTTAAAAAAAATTAAGTTTGATAATGGGAGGATATATCAACTCAATATATCAACTCAATATATCCTCCAAAAAATTATTTCTTTTTAGAAGTACCCTTTGAATCACTTCGATTACTACGAATGTGTTCACGAACCGTTACTTCTTTCCCATTGACAACTTTTGTGTGTTCTGGGATACGGTTAAATTTCTTTCCGTCTGAATCTTTTGCCATTATTTTCCTCCTTTCTGTTCTTTTTATAATCCCAATTACCCAAGTGGAATTATTCTTGGCTGCATATGTCTTTCTGGCTGAGCAGGTGCCAGATAGGAGGAAATGGAGAAGGAGGTGTTTGTTATTCTAAAAGAAAACCTTACCTTTGCAGCCAAATTCAAGCTCTTTAGGTCTGAATCAAAGAGAGACTTATTCCTATCAGATAAGTCAAATTACAGGTGAGATAGCTGGACACTATCTCATCTTTGTTTTAACAAACCCTATGCCAAAATTAACGTTTGATAGGATAATACTCTAAATAGATTAAAAACTGTCAATAAAACTGACACGGAAGAAAAGAGTCTGTCAGTCTGTCACTACGGGTGTAGTTTTTCCTAAATACTTCTGCAAAGTCGGTCTGCTAACCTTTATCCCATAATATTCTTCAATCACTCGAAGAATAACGGGAATTTTCCCATTGTACCGTTCTACCAAATCAGGCAACTCTTCTATTATTGAATCCAATTTAGGTTTAGCACCCCTACCGTTTTTAATAAATAGAGTATCTATTTTTTCAGAAAAATCCGCATTTTCCCATTTTTCAAAGAAGCGATACAAAGTAGTTCTGCTCATTCCTGTTGCTTCTATTATCTCTTTTATGGTATAGTATTGCGAGGAGAGAATTAATGCTTGTACTCGCTTTCGTACTGTTGCGCTCTTATGGTTCGCATATCTACGCACCAATTCCTCTTTCTCTCTATCTTCTAATTCTATGAATCGCATAATTTATAGCCTTTTTGCAAAAGTAGCCAAAGTTCAGAGAATATAAGATGTTTCATTATATAATTTCATTATTGTTTCAATAAAATATTATCAAAAACGTTCAGTATTTAATTATATTACCAAAAAGTCATTGAATATCAGAATATTATAACTAATTTAGACCATGCGGAGTTCTAATTTCAATCCGCTACAATTGTAAACTGGAGTTTACTTATGTAAGTAAGCAATGGAGCTTGCAAGATTAAAATATTAAAATACAATGTCTAAAGAATTGAAATTACTCATCCGTGAAGATTTAGTAACGAAGAGCGGAAAAACAAGAATTGAGTTTCTAATTTATTTTGAAGGTAAACAATACCGAGTACCGACAGGACAAAGTATTGAACCGAAATTTTGGATACAAAAATCCGAATTGGTAGATAAAAAGAGTGATGATGCGACAAAAATCAATAGCTATTTATCCGAAAGAAGGCAAGAGTTTGAGAAGTACAAGCGGAAGAAAGAAGCGTTGGAAGAAAATGTATCACTCGAAGAAATGAAACGAATATTGAAAGGGATTCCTTTGGAGGAAGCAAAAGACAAGAAAAATAAATCAGTTTATCCGACAATTTCAGAAGCCTTTGATAATTATGTAAAATATCAAGAGATGAAGCCAGGTTCAAAGAATAACCATAGAATAACTGAAAATGTATTGATAGATTTTTGCGAATCAAAATATCGAAAAGAACTAACCATAGACAAAATAAGCTACGATTTCTTGGTGCGGTTCGTAAAATATCTACGAGAAGACAGAGCAATACCCAATAAACAAAATACAGTTGCAAAAAGGCTGAAACTATTAAAAACGGTTCTTCGTTTCTCTAACAGAAGAGGAAAATTCAAATTGGAAGACCCATTTGCCGAATTTCCAATTGAAAATGGAAAGCACCGAGAAATAGCCTTGTCAGAAAAAGAGTATGAGAATTTGAAAAAAGCAAAACTGCCGACATCTGCTTGTAATTCTTTAAAGTTAGCGAGGCATGTATTTATATATTGCGCAGAAACGGGATTGAGATTTTCGGATGCTATGGATTTGTCATGGGAACATGTCGATGAAAATATAACCTCCTTTGAAAAACTACAAGTAAAAACGAATCAACCCGTTTTCGTTCCTATCAGTAACCAAGCAAAAGCTATCATGACTGTTTACAAAAGGACGTATCAAGATGCAGAAAATCATGTATTCCCCAGAATTGATATTCAAGTGATGAATCGGTATTTGAAGGATTTGGCAAAAATTGCAGGAATTGAAAAGAATCTTACCACGCACGTAGCACGTCATACCTTCGGAAGTCGTTTGGGAGCTTCTGGAAAAGTTTCTGCTTTTATGATTTGTGATCTAATGGGGCATAAAGATGTTGGAATGAGCCAACGATATGTAAACTTATCAAAAGATGATTTGAGAAAAACAATGGCAAGTGTATGGGAACATTAATAACAAAAAACAAAAACATTTTAACTTATAGTTACGCCTTATCTTGCTAAAATCGCCAATGCTTTTAAGTATATACAAGGCGTATAAGACAGCTTTCTTGTGAGGCTGTCTTTCTATCTAAATAAAAAATAATGTGATTGACAATAATGAATAGCAGTTAATTAACGATCTTTGCACTGTTCCAAATAGGAACGATTGAGTAAAAGAGGTGTCTTATCCTGCTAAAATCGCCAATTTAAGTACATACAAGACACGTCAGATAGCTCTCCCGAATAGGGTGGGTTGTTTGTTCGTGTATGTACGGGTGTTTGGCGATACCTTGCAGGATATGAACGGCAGCCCACTTCTTTTTACAATATCATTATTTTTTCTCTTTTGGCTGTTAGAGAGTTTACTCGTAAGAAAAATGCCATTATGAAAAAAATGTATTTCACCTTATCGTTTATCTTTTGTATAAACATCTTTGTTTTCTCGCAAGCTATTAAAGAAACCATTCCAGAATTTGCGGAAAGTTTATTTAATCTGAACAAAACAGAAATTAAAACCACTCTTACTAATCGTGGATTTAATTTACTACCAAAGGAGACTTTAGCACAATTTGGTTATGATGAAAAAAATGTCGTTGCAGGATATGGAAATTATCAAATCTGGTGTATTGTTTGTTTTGATAATAAAGGTAGTATAGAGAAAATTTTGGTTAACAACGTAAAATATACCAACTCTCAAAATATGATAAGTGAATATACCTCAATGGGATATATAGAAGATGAAGAAAATAGTACAAGACAGGAATTAGTGTTTGTAAAACGAAACAAAAAATACACCTATGCTGCCTTTGTTGATTTTATGGTTAATCCATATTCATGTATAACGAAAACGGAATTTAGGAGAGCTGTTAAATAGTAGTCACTTTTTCTTCTTTATTGTTTTGCGTGGTTTAACGTTTATCGTTTTTATCAATAGCTCATCGAAAGGAACAGGAGTTTGTTCCTTTTCTTTTGTACGGATTATCTAAATCAACTAAAATATTTTTGCCGATACAAAAACACCATACCATTCCTATGGTTAAAAATATCAAATTGGTATTTACTCTTCAAATAGGAGAAAACCAAAGAAAATACTATATAAACTCTAATTTTACTTTTATAATTAAGCTGTTAATAAAACCAAAAACTATGATAGCTCAATAAAATCCCTGTTATAGTATAGTTTTAATCATGACGATAAAATTGTCATTTAAAACTATAAAGCAATGAAAGCAAAAAAAGAAAAGATTTTCATCTGTCAAGAAATGGATGAGATACTAAAGCAAAGAGTAGATCATTTGGTAAAGATTAGTTTGATAAATCAACGTAAACGTTGGATTTCAGATTATATCGAAAAGAATTTTACTAAGTTCATGGGCGAAGACCGTTTGCTAACCTCTAAGGAAGTGGTTGAAATGTTACAAATTTCCATTCAAACTTTAAGCCGAAGGATTAAGCAAGGGAAATTAGTGCCTGTCAATCCCGAAGCTACAAGGAACTACCGATTCAAGAAAAGTGATGTATTTCAGTTAATTGAAAAGAAAGGAGAATAATCGCCATGGTTGACAATCTTACAGCAAAAACGTATGATTTGAGAATAGTTTCTCATATTAACGATTCCTTTGTTAAGGCAAGACCTCGCTACTTCAAGTTTCGATGTCCAAACTGCTATCTTATTTCAAACGGACTGGGTGGAGACAACGAAGCCTTTATGACCATTGAAATTCGCAGAGGATTTTATGATGATTGTAGAATTTATGGTAGCATTCGGAAATGGTATCATGGAGCGTTATCTGAAAATGATTTGCGTTGGGGAGAATTTATAGAAGCGATTGAAATTCTTGAGCAAATACTCGAATTGCCCGAAAAGGAGCTTTACAAATTCACTCTCAGTAAACTTGAAGTGGGTTTGGGTGCTAAAATCCCTTATGACAGTACCTTTGTGAAAACGCAAATAGTAGGATTCAAGCGTTCTTCCTACAAGATTGGTGACTTTGAAGGCTATCGAAAATTTGCAACTAAGAACCAAGATAGGATTGCAAAGATATATGATAAAAAGACTGAAATACGCAAAAAGATAGGACTGATAAAAAGCATTGAAGAGGAACAATTTATTGAGCGAACCAAGGAGTTGAACATATTTCGCCCAGAATTTACCGTTCAAAAAGGGAAAGCAAATGTAAGAGAGAATATAGGCATTGAAACCATTGGAGATATTGTATCGCACTATCCTCGTCTATTGGCTTACTTTTTACGGCAAATTAAACACTTTCAATTCAGAAATAATTATGACCTTGAATTTAATCCTACTAAAGGTAGTGTTAAGGAATTTACCGATTATCTTTTAAGCGTAGCAATAAACTATTTGGGTGCAGTAGGAGTAAGAGAAATTATCTCGCACCTTGCTCCCGATTATCAATCTGACGCTCGACGTAAAATCAAAAAACTAACAGTTGATACAGGTTCAAATAATCAGATAAAAAAAGACGTTGTCAGAGCTTTACAAAATCAAAGCGTTGATTTGTTTAGAAGAAAAGTTTTGTAGGGTGCGAATACTTATATTAGAAATTCGGGGAAATATCCCACCCTATAATATTCTCCTATATAGTGAAGCTCTTGGATAAAATAATTAGCCTTTGTTATGTAAGATGAATCACTAACCATTAATAGTTGAAGCGCAATTCAAATGTACACTTCTCCCAGTATTATGGTGGTGGCTATTGCGTTTCTTTTGTAAATGGAGGAATACGCAAACAAATAACTATTGAATTATGATAATAACAAACGTAATACATTAATATTGCACCTGAATCGCAAACGTGATTATCGGATGTGTGTTAAACTATTGGTTCTTCATAAGTCCTTTCGCAATAATGGTGGCTGGTGATATTTGTTTGATTGCTAAGGCTTGGAATTTATTGAAAGGTATAAGGAAACGTAGTAATATGGGAAGAGGTTGTAAAATGCTTGAATAATATTGCTAATGATGCCTATCTATCCCGAATGTAAGTTCGGGATAGATGACAGCATAAACAGTATTGTTGAGGTAATTTTGGAAAGGCTACAAAAGAGCTATTGCTGTTGTCTAAATATACTTGACATGAGGTTCTGTCTGTTGAGAATCCTATTATTAAAAAGAGCTTCCATTTCTTCGGATTCTTTTATATTGGTAAATACCACTATGTCCAAAAGTGTAACATAGAAAAATATGATAAACAAAATTCGCCTATAAATATAATCCCATTGAGAAAGTGTATCTTGTTCTGTACTAAATGCAAAATTAATATTCATTGCTCCCGTTGCATTATTTTCATTAAACGATGTTACAGGATGCAATGCTCGATTTGTCATATTAATTAAACTATCAGGATTTGATTTATCAAATACGAATTCAAAAATATCCTTACCGAAGAACCGAGAGAAAAAGTTGTCTTCACTCAAAACTCTTTTCAGTTGATTTGAGTCCATCTTTGCAGGGTCAAAACTGTTATCTTTGGCTTTAGGGTGCGCCTTTCCTTGAATGAATTTTTCTAAAAAGTCATTTTCTGTATGCAGCCTTATCATCATAACCATATTATAGACCAAAGGTCTTCTGAATAAAGAAAATGCAACTGAGAGTCGCTTTTTTAGAGAGGCAGAGAGTGCTTCTTGTAAGAAGTAGCAACTATCCAAAATTACACCTCTAATCAGTTGTAATTTTACTGCATGGTCATGTTCTTTCTTCTTGTCGCGATCCAGCAAAAATTGAAATATATCGCCTTCATAGTTTTTTAGCTCTTCTAAAAGATTCTCTTCTAACTTGAAGGTTTGCGCTGATAGTTCAATGTATTTCTCATTAAGTAGAAATTCTTCCAACTCTTTTACTAATCCCCAACAAATATCATGCTTTGCCTGATATTGTTTAGGAAGATACAAATACTTATCGTCTAAGTCTGCCATAAAAATATGAATTATATCTTATCAACCCCTCGAAAAACCAATAAATCACTGGAAAATCATGTGTTTTAAGCCTCTTTTTAATCCTAAAAAGAAAAAACTCCTGTAACTTACACTGAAATTCAGTTAGTTACAAGAGTTTTAAGAGGTTCCTGGCGGATTCATTTACCTGCTGAAAGTCAAATTGTTATATGTTATTTTATCTATTTTTATCTATATTCTTATCCTCTGTCGCCTTGTAAGGCTCTGTCGCATCCGCGGCAATAGAGGAAAATGAGGGCGAGGCAAGCGTTGCCATTATCCCCTTTTTTCTTTTGAGCTCATCTATTTGTTCTTTAAGTTTTCCGTTTTCTATTGCTAGGCCAATTAGTTCCTTTCTCATCTCATTAATCATTTTGATTGTTTCACTTGCAGACAATTGGTTTTGATTATCCGCCCTTATCATTTCGCCTTCTCCTCTTATTAGCCATTCCGCACTAATTTCCACATAAGTGTAAAGTGTCTTGGCATACAATTCTATGTTTGATGGATTACGATATCCAAGCGTATAATTTTTATAGGTCGAATAGCCAAAGCCTATCCTTTCGCAGAATTTACGATCGTTTAGCTTTGAATACTTGATCACTTCCTGTATCCGATTGAATAATGGTTCTAGCATATTTTATTGTTTATATTAATTCTAAATTACACGAATGTGGATAAAATATTTATTTATTTAATATGAAAATCCACATAAGTGTATATATTTGCATTGTGCAACTGCAATTGCATGATGCAAATATACAATTTGCATCTAAATAAGAAAGTAATATTAATTCTAAAACGCAAAACAATGGTATCTATGAGCCATAAACAATCTTTAGTCGAACTTATCTCAGAACTCCCTACCCGGGAGAAAATTGCCAAAGAACTCGCTGAAAAAACAATGAGCGAAATATCCACGGTCTACCGATGGATGGCAGGAACAACCGTCCCACCTGCCATAAAGCAAAAGGCTATTGCCGAATACTTCAATAAGCCAGTTGACGAACTTTTCCCGAAAAACTAAGGCTATGCGAAACGTGGAATTCTATGCCGACACAAACGGTACTGTATATATGCAGATGCCTGATGGTAGCACGAAGATGCTGCGTGAGAGTGATCGTGATATCATCACTGATTTGCTCTCTACAATTGCGGATATATATCCACGAACTTATGACATGCTTATTGAGCATTACTCAAAGCATAGCCGTAACAAAGTTTATTTTGAATTTCGCATGGCACAGCGATTCATCCGCTGTAATTGGCCGAAGATCGACAGCTCAACGATGGACGTTGATGCTAATGGAAAGATGAATTTTGAACCATTTTTCTGCCCGATCCGTGACGAATGCCCTCTATCTGGGATTGTCTGTAATCCAAAAATTGACAGCAATCTTACCGAACGAGAGAAAGAGGTTTTTACTCTCATTGCTGAGTGCTTACAGACTTCCGACATTTCGAAAAGAATGATGCTATCAGAACATACAATTAACCGCCACCGTGAGAACATCAAGACGAAAATAGGAGTACACTCCGTTGCTGAAATGATCGATTGGTGGCATAATAACCAACCCCTATGAAAGAGGAAAGCAAAAGGATCGTCAAAGGTCTTGCTATATGCATCGGATTGATGCTGTTAGCTTCTGCTTGCTTCTATCAGATAGCAGCTTACTTCATAAGATTATTAATTCACTAATTCATATAAGAATGAAAAAGAGATATTCTACTAAAGAATTTGAAAGTGCGATAATATCTCGCAATTATGTAATTGATCACATTGCCCTGAACGATCAGCGTCAGGTGAAGAAAGTTGAGGGAAGAGTCCCTTATATAGTTCAAGTCATGATCTCCGGCAAAAAGACCTATAAAAGGCGATATAAAAAAGTACGATGGGATGCAGAAGGAAAGGCATTCCGTCAGAGCGATAACATCCGCCAACGTGATTACGACTTAATTTTTCAGTCATGAAAACCTCATTACAAGAGCATCTTGCTGCGGCTATAGATTATTATCTATCTGCTGCCGACATTCTCAAGTTGAATATCTCCGAAGAGGATAAAAAGTCTTTGAATGACTTGAAAAGCGATATTAATAAGAATATTAATTCGGACGTAATTGATCCAAAACTCACTCTTAAAAATTTAGACCTAAAACTATATCTCTATAGAATTTACGATAACTCGATCTTAGAACTAGGAAAAGCTATTAGAGAATTAAAACAATTTCGAGATAATATAGGACGTCCTAAGCCTATGCTATAATCATAATACTAATTAACTTTTTAACAAATGGAAATGAAAAAAACTTGGACGCCTAGAGACTTGGATATCCTCTCTTTGAATTATCCTACGAAAGCAACTGAAGAACTGCTATTGTTGCTGCCTGGAAAAAGTAAGCAGGCAATACATTCTAAAGCCGTTCTGCTTAAGCTTCGAAAAAAAGAAAAACGCTTTTCTTTTTGTAACGATGACATTATGAAAAAAATATATGTCGCCAGTTCTTGGCGAAATAAATATCAACAACGCGTCGTTGAAATACTTCGCGGGCTAGGGCATGAAGTCTATGACTTTATGAACCCACCAGAAGGGACGGGTTTTCATTGGTCGGATATTGACCCAAATTGGGAACAATGGACTCCTCAACAATGGCGTTCGGCACTTAAAAATCCCATTGCTCGTGCAGGGTTTGAATCTGACTTTAACGGCATGATATGGGCAGATACTTGTGTGATGGTTCTTCCGTGCGGCCGATCGGCCAATACTGAAGCCGGATGGATGGCAGGAAGAGGAAACCCAACTCACGTCTATTGCCCTGAACAGCAAGAACCGGAGTTAATGTATAAAATATATGACGGAATTCTTTGCTCAGAAGAGGAACTTATCAAGGAATTCCGCATTAAAAGATGTGGTGATTGCGGTGAGTTTGCAACTTGCTCTTTGACATCAACCGGCGTTGACCTGGATTCCGAGGCTTGTGCCGGATTTATACCTGCCCCATTATGATAACCCGCTGGACCGAACAGGAAAAGGCGTTTGTCCGTGAAAATGCCGACAAACTTACCATTGATCAAATGGCGGATATCTTATGTCGTTCTGCTGTAGCGGTTAAATTATGCCTTCATAGGAATAGGATACCGCTAGGTAATACGGTGAAGCGAAACCTAGTCATTGAACTTCTGAAGCTTAGGTATAAAAATCCCGAAGACTTCAGCCCCTCAAAGTCTTTTTATCAAGAAACTAAATTCACCCCGCAAAGATGGTGGGATTTATATCTTGGTAAAAAACAAATCGCTGAGAGCGAATATATCAAGCTTTCAGAGTATTTCAACATCTCGCTATCTGAGGCTTTTGAAACCCGTCAACTGTCGCTATTTGATGCGGGGGGGGGGGATGGAATAACGAAGAATAAAAATAAAAAGTAACTATCATGAACATGGATTTATTAGGCTTCTTGACGTGGCATAAAAAAAGAAGTGCTGCAAATATTATAGTAAGCGATAGGGGACATTATCTATCCGATAAAGAAGCTAAAGCTTATGCAAAATGGGGACTAGAGAACGGGTACAAGTCCTTAAAAGAGTTGCCCGAATTTGAAGATGTTGTTGATAAATTAAAACTGTAATGATTGATTTATTATATATTGACCTATTTTGTGGAGCCGGAGGCACATCTACGGGTGTTGATAACGCCCGTGTTGACAAAGAACAATGTGCTAAGGTTATTGCATGCGTTAACCATGATGCGAATGCCATCGCTAGCCATGCAGCTAATCATCCCGAAGCGTTACACTTCACGGAAGATATCCGAACGTTGGAGTTATCCCCGTTGATAGCACATATCAAAAAGTGCGAACGGATGTATCCAGAAGCGCGAGTTGTTTTATGGGCCAGTTTGGAATGCACTAATTTCAGCAAAGCGAAAGGCGGTAAACCCCGTGATGCGGACAGTCGGACGCTTGCCGAACACCTATTTCGCTATATTGAAGCAATTGACCCGGACTACATTCAAATAGAGAATGTGGAAGAGTTTATGTGTTGGGGCGATATAGATGAAAATGGGAAACCTATATCCAAAGACAAAGGCCGTTCGTATGAACGGTGGAAGCGTGAAGTAATGAAATATGGGTATGATTTTGATTATCGCATTATGAATGCGGCCGATTACGGAGCATATACTACCCGTAAACGTTTTTTCGGGATATTTGCCAAGAAAGGACTACCTATCGTTTTCCCGAAGCCGACACATTGCAAAGGTGGCAGGAAGGATATGTCCAGCAGTTTAAAACCTTGGAAAGCCGTAAAAGATGTGCTTAACTTTGAGGATGAAGGCGGGACTATTTTCAGAGAAAAACCATTGGCTGAAAAGACTCTTGAACGCATATATGCTGGATTGATTAAGTTTGTGGCAGGCGGTAAAGATGCGTTTATTATAAAATGGAATAGCATGAGTCGAAGTGGGAAATATTCGGCTCCTGGTATAGACGATCCATGTCCTGTTGTATCTACACAAAATCGTTTAGGGGTGGCTCAGGTTGCTTTCCTCTCTAAGCAGTTCAGTGGGCATCCCGAAAGTAAAAATGTATCTATTGACGGGCCATCCGGTAGCATTACTACGGTAGACCATCACGCTTTCATATCCGCCTATTATGGCGGAAAAGAGCATAACAGTTCCGTAAATGGACCAGCGGCTACACTTACTACAAAAGATAGACTGGCTTTTATTTCTGCATACTACGGCAATGGACATAACCATTCTGTAGATGATCCTTCGCCGACAGTGACGACGAAAGATAGACTCTCTGTTATTGATAGTCGCTTTCTTTGCTCTTACAGTTTTAATGATTCGGGAAAGGATATAAATAAACCATGTCCAACCTTGTTGACGAAAGATAGGATTTCTCTAATCTCGTCACATTTTATAGATCAACAATTCGGATCTAGTAAGCCTAGTTCTGCCGATAAGCCTTTGGGTTGCATTACGCAGAATCCAAAATACAATCTTGTAAGTTGCAAACCGTGGGTAATGAATACTAATTTCGGCAATGTGGGAAGCTCTATTGAAGACCCCGCTCAAACTATTACAGCAAATCGAAAATGGCACTATTTAATGAATCCGCAGTTCAATAGTGCGGGAAGCTCTATTGATAACCCATGCTTCACTTTGATAGCAAAAATGGATAAACGTCCACCGTATTTAATTGCGACGGAGTCCGGACAAGTAGCGATTGAAATATACGAGACTGATTCACCTATGACTGTGAGGATAAAAGAGTTTATGGCCTTGTATGGAATAGTAGATATTAAGATGCGTATGCTACGTATACCGGAGTTAAAACGCATTATGGGGTTTCCTGAAGATTATGTTTTAATCGGCAGCCAGGCGGATCAGAAGAAATTCATCGGTAATGCTGTAGAGGTTAATATGGCTAGGGTTTTATGTGAGGCTATTTGCAATAAATTAAGAGAATTAAAAAGAAAAGCGGCATGAAAAAGTCTCTTTTCTTATGACTTTGTGAATAAAAAGAATACTGAAAATATAATAGATCAAAATAAAAAAACAATTTGATCATGACTGACAAAAAAATATTAGATGCATGCTGCGGAGGGAAAATGATGTGGTTTGACAAGCATAATCCAAACGTCATTTTTCAAGATATAAGAGAAGACGATTATGTATTATGTGATGGCAGAACTTTTTCCGTAAAACCGGATATAATCGCCGACTTTAGAAGCATGCCATATCCTGATAACTCATTTTATCTAGTTGTTTTTGATCCGCCACACATGGATAACTCCAATGACAATTCGTATATGGCGCAAAAGTATGGTACTCTTCGCCGATTCAAGTGGCAGGATGATCTAAAACAGGGTTTTAACCAATGTATGAGAGTGTTAAAACCTAATGGTATTTTAATTTTTAAATGGAACGAAACAAGAATTCCATTATCTCGAATTCTTGAAATAATCGAAATACAACCATTGTTTTGTCATAAATCAGGTAAGTCTTCAAAAACTCATTGGCTTTGCTTCATGAAAGAAGCACAATAGATATATTATGGATGAAGATTTAAAAAATAAAATAAAAGACGCGAATGACATTGTCGACGTAGTCGGAGAATTCATTTCACTTCGCAAAATGGGCGTGAACTACGTAGGTATGTGTCCGTTTCATGGCGATTCTCACCCTTCGTTGATGGTATCTAAGGCGAAGCAAATATGCAAGTGCTTTGCCTGTGGTAAGGGTGGGGATGTATATACATTTGTCATGGAACATGAACACATGTCGTTCCCTGAAGCGGCGGCATATCTGGCTAAACGTGTCGGGATAGAATACGAACCGACGGACCGCACACCCGAACAAATTGAGCGTACAAAGACCATCGAAAGTTTGCGCATTGCCAACAAAGCGGCCGCCGACTATTATCATAGCTTGTTGCCATCTGCCTCAGAATATATGCTGAGTCGCGGGTATAACCTTGATGATCCGGACATTCAGAAAACGCTTGCTTTGTATAGCGTCGGTTATGCACCTGAAGGCAATACGCTAAAGAAATGGGCAGCTTCTTCCGGGTATGCACATGCCAATATTCTAGCGGCTGGACTCCTTAAAAAAGGAGAACACGGCACTTTTGATGCATTCCAAGGCCGTATTACTTTCCCATTTTTCGACTTGCACGGAAACATAGCCGGATTTACAGGTCGAATTCTTATAGAAAAAGAAAAAGTTGCAAAGTATAGCAACACAGGTGATACCCTTTTATTTTCCAAGGGAAAACTTATATATGGCTTATATCAAGCAAAGACTGATATCAGCAAAAAGGATTACGCCTATCTTGTTGAGGGACAGACGGACGTGTTGTCGATGCATCTTGCGGGAGTTGCGAATGTCTTTGCAGGGTCGGGTACCGCATTTACTGACGATCAAATTAACACCGTAAAGCGTTTTACCTCTAACATCATATTGGCTTATGATGCTGATTCCGCCGGAATAAAAGCCTCACTAAAGCATGCACATTCATTCCTTCGCCAAGGCTTTTCGGTGAAGTGTGTGCTGCTACCAGAAGGCAAAGACCCGGACAACATCGCGCAGGAAAAAGGCAAAGAGACAGGCAAATATTTGCTTAGTAACGCAATAGACTTCGTGACCTACTTCTATGATATCCTGCGAGGTGATAGCATGGATGTAGATCATCTTGATAGTGTGCTGCAGCAAGTACTTGATTTGATTGGTCAGATAGAAAGCCCTAACAGGCGCGCACAATATTGTGCAAAGCTTGCTAAACTTGCCGAGGTGAGAGACAGTGAGTCGCTCGTAAAATCAGCAAATTCCATCTATAAACGTTTGCCGGAACTTCCCGATCGGGCTGAAGTTCCCGACGGAATTTATGGGCTTGAAGCCCTTTCTGATTTCGACGATGATGCAGACGTTCATCTCACATCTGATTATGACACGCTTCTGTTGGACTATGGAGAGAACCCGACGTTGTACATCAAAGGCGCTATCACTGCTACTCAGGTACAGGAACTTCGCCGAACTGATCATACATACTGTATTGATTATTCTGATATAGAGATCAAGTTTGGCGAAGATAGCAGCTTTACTTCTTCCATTGCTGCCTGCGTGCGTGCCGGGCTCTATGTCATGGTAAATATTCCTTTTGATAAGGATGAGGACGAAAAAAGCGAGGGGGAAGAATCAGAGGTCGAAAACACTTCCACGGCAGGATATCGCCGTGAATCTTTTATCAATTGTTATGTAGAAAAATATTCGTATTTCATCGCAAGTTGCAAGGATGAAACTACTCCTTATATTGAGCGTTGTGCAGAGCTGATCTCATATTGCTCCGACTCTCAACGTCTCGTGAATATGGATAAGTATAAGGGATGGTTGGGCATCACCAAGCAGGCGCTTACTGCAATAATCAAGCCTTATCTCGATCGCCGCAAATCGAGCATTGCTATATCTGCTCAGCGAATGGACGATCTTGTCGCAGATGCCCGGGAAAGTGAAGATGACGAATACCCATCATACGTTGGAGATAATGACGAATATCTAGCGATGTTCCGCGAAAAGTCCTACTATCCCATCATCAACAAAGATGGTGATCCGGTATGTTACATGTTCGTTGAGAATAATCAACGTCGTCAGGTAGCAGACTTTTATCTTGTGCCATTGCTTCATATCTACAGCGATAACAAAGATGAAAATAAGCGTGTATTTCGTGTTAATCGCCGTTTCTACACTAAGCCTCTGTACATAGAATTACAATCTAAATCGCTCACCAAATTGGCAAGCATGGAAGATGAACTTATCATGCTAGAAGGTGTAAACTTCTCAAACGGTGAAGACAAGCATTGGAAGAAGATAAAGGAGTTTATGTCGCGCCGTTATGTCTATTGCACAGAGATAACTACTTATGGCAATCAGCAGAAAGACGGCATGTCGCTTAAGGAAGATGAAAACTTCTATGCTTTCAGCAATGGAATATTTCATCAAATTGAAGGCATGTGGCGTTTCGATGCAGTCAATGAATTAGGTATAGTCCAACACAATAAGCAAAACTATTATCTACCGGCATTCAGTACCATCTATGCAGGTAATGGAAGTAAAAGCGATAAATACGAAATTGTGTCTACACTCATGTATAGAGAAATTCCATCAAGCAAACGCGTTACATTTGATGAATGGGCAGATTTGATGGATCGTGTTTATAAAATCAACAATAACGGTAAGTGGGCATTATTATTTGCGGTGATGTGCGCTTTTCGTATTAATATCTATGAGATTGATCGATTATTTACTGCACCCTTCTTCATGGGTCCTATGTCTTCCGGTAAGACGCAGATCGCAATTTCTATAAGATCGCTGTTTATTTCCCCCAAGGTACCAATATTCAACTTAAATATTGGTACGGATGCAGCAATGAGTACACTCATGAGCACGTTCCGCGATGCGCCTATCGTACTTGATGAATATAACAATAACGATATATCTGCACCAAAATTTCAAGCTATCAAAGGCATTGTGTATGATGGTGACGGAAAACAAAAACGCAAAGGTACGGGCGGAAGAGAAATAGAAAATGACAAGGTATATGCACCTGTTATCATCTGCGGGCAAGAAACACCTCAACGGGATGACAATGCGTTGATGAGCCGTATCATTGTCTGCGAGGTGCCGAAACCGTCCGGCCCACGATCTAGTGAAGAACTTGAATTGTTTGACCGGCTAAAGGAAATAGAAGACCCTGACAAGGTAGGACTGAGCAATGTGCTTCTTGATGTGTTGGAACTCCGTCCGCTAGTGATGAAGCACTTCCGCACACTTAAGAAAAGCTGCTATATGGAACTTAAGGAGATGCTTGCTAGCGTGGGAGAAATCGACCGACTGATGAAAACAGCCTCTTTGTTTCTTGCAATGTGCAAGCTGATTGAGGATATGACCGATCTTCAACTCCCTTTCACTTATGCGGAGTTCTTTAAGATCGCGCTTGATAAGATTAAATTCCAGTCGGAACTAATCAGTAAAACGGATAAACTTGCCACTTTCTTTAAGGCGATGGATGTGATGATTGATACCAAGGCCGTGATTGATGGACGTGACTTTGCGATAGAAGAAAAACAAAAGCTTTCTATCATGCTCTCAGGCAAAGAAAAGAAAGACGTGACATTCCAACCTGGTACACGAATATTATTCCTCCGTGTCAGCAACATTTATACGATGTTTTCTCGCTCTTCTTACAATAAAGAGGACAGCACTCAAAGTACAATCGATCAGAACCTACGTTCACATCCGTCGTATATCGGTATAGTATCCAGCCGTCGGTTCACATGGTCCGAAGTTGAAGATGTACCTAATGGCACGTTTGGGGCTGATCCCGAACAATACGGTGAGAATAATCCAAGTAGGATCGTAGATAACCGGGTAACCAAACGCTTAATTACTAAAAATGCCAATACAAGTTGCGTCGCCATAAACTACAATATTTTCCGAGAACTATATGACATCGACTTAGAGAGAAAGGCGAACGAAGAAAGTAATAACGAGGAAGCTGAAAAACTTCCATTTTAAAATAAAAAATTAATCACTAATAATTTAAAATTATGAAAGCAGAAGAATTAATCAACAACAACGCTCTGACAGATATAACTGTTTGCAAAGAGCAAAAAGTAGTAGCCGTTGAAATAGCATTAACGGCTGTAAATATGGCAAGAATAGAGATAGATAAAGCATTATCTAAAAATGCTTTATCTATTATTAATGAGCGTAAAAGACAAATAGAAGTCGAAGAATTCTCATGTTGTAAAGATGATAAATATATTAATGGAGAGCTTTCACAAGCTGCCGCTTGCTATGCGATCCCCCCTGTTGAAAGGGTCATACTTACGCACCCTTTAACTTCTGTGAGATACCCTAAGTGGTGGCCAAAAACATGGTATGTTAAATGGTGGAAACCCGCAAAAAATAATTCAATTTCTGGACGTAAGAAAGAATTGATAAAGGCTGGGGCATTGATATTGGCTGAATTGGATAGACTGGATAGACTGGAGAAACAACAATGAACGAACCGTGGATTCAACAAGCGATTGATAATGCTTTAGAAGTACACATTTCGCAAATACGTCCAGGAGATACTATTCTGCATTTAGATGGAAAAATAAGAACGGTAAGCCGAATTAATATAGTAAAAGACTCTTTTATGGGGATAATCCTTTTTGGAGATTCTTATAATTTGGGAACCATACCTGTAAAAAAACTTATATTAAAATTATGATAACATTAAGCGTAAAACAACCGTGGGCATATTTATTATGTTCCGGTATTAAAGATATTGAAAACCGCACATGGAAACTTCCCGAAAGGTACAAAGGGAAAAGAGTACTAATTCATGCAAGTGGAAAGCCGTGGACGTGGAATCAGGTTTATAATTACATAGATAAATTAGACAATGGAAGTGGAGAAATTTTTAATACATTGAATAAAGAAGGTTTGGGAATTAATTTTTTAACAACACTTGAAACCTATGCGATAATTGGCAGCGTGATATTTGCTGACTGCGTTATCAATCACCCATCTGTTTGGGCTGAGAAAAATACAAATAAATGGGTCGGAGAAAAAGCTTCTATTCATGAATTATGGTATGGAGAAAAACTTATTCATAATTGGGTCGCAGAATCCCCTATATTGTTTGAAAAACCAATTACGGACGTAAAAGGGAAATTAGGTTTTTGGGACTACCCTAATATTCTTGCTGAGACGGAAGATTTCGGTACTGGACTATATTGTCATTGCAATCTTCCATTAAGCCCAAAAGAACAAGTGAGGGAAGATTTAACCGGATGCTATTGCAAATATTGTGGCGGGAAATGGTATAGATAACTTTAAAATCAATTAGATATGACTTGCATAATAGGATACGTTAATAAGAGAAACAAAAATGTCATTATTGCTGGAGACTCTGCCGGGTCAAATGGCACTAATCTCGTAGTTCGAAAAGACCGTAAAGTCTTTATGAAAGGTGATTTTGCGATAGGGTGCACAACTTCATTTAGGATGATACAGCTCTTAATGTATAAACTAGAGGTTCCGCCGATCGGAACAATGCCTATTCATGAATATATGTGTACTGATTTTGTCGACGCTATCCGCAGATGTTTTAAAGACGGCGGATTCCTGCAAAAAGACAAAGATCAGTCTGAAATGGGCGGTGTATTCTTGGTCGGCTATGAAGACCGCCTATTTAAAATAGAATCAGATTTTCAAGTATCCGAAGGGACGCTTGATTTCGACGCAGTAGGATGTGGCGATAATTTCGCTCTAGGCGCACTATATGCTTTACAGGACATTGATATACCTATCCTAGATAAAATAAAACACGCGATGCTTGCTGCTGAAAATCTAGGTATTGGTATTAAATCACCTTTTTCTTTTATTGAGACTGAAGATAAATATATCAAAAGTACAAATCATGCAAAGACATAGATGGAAAAAAGTGTTACTTCCATGGGATTTAGCAGACACCATGGGAGCCTACAAAGCAGAGGAGTGTGAGCACTGTCACTGCATGAAGTTACATATTCGAGCAGGGAAGATATATTGCAGTAAGTTCTTGAAAGATGGGAGATACCAAAATAAGAGACCGGAATGCAATTGATAAGTTCATATACGAATAATAAGGCGGTACTAATATGAAGTATCGCCTTATTTATTTTTCCCCGGCATAAGTCAAGATACAACGCTGCTCATTCATGCCGAAATGGGGTATTCTAGCCAACACGCCGAAAGGGGTATCATAGTTTTCTCAAGAAAAGAAAGATGGTAGGTCGTTTCAATAATTATATTCCTAATTCTTCACATCCCCCGCACCCCCTAAATTTAAAAAGAAAGTCAATAGAAAGAACGCGCAAATTGAAAGAAAAAAAACGAAAATACCCGTCCAACAGTCCAACAGTCCAACAAAATAAAATCTTTCAATCTCAAATAAATAATTAAAACGCTGATATATAGTATATTATATTATTTAAAAGAAAATATTATATATATATAGATAGTGTTGGATTGTTGGACGCTGTTGGACGGTGTTGGAAGCACTCATTTATATGATATATATGCTTTTGTGTATATTTCTATTTCTCCGTCCAACAAAAAGTACTAAAATGTGGCTTGTTGGAACATGTTGGACGATATTTTTGTTATATAATTAATATACACTATTGTGTATGTTGTTAGTAATCAGTATATTTACGGTGATATTTTTCCCGTGTTGGACTGTTGGACGGTTGGACGGAAAAAATGAATAAAAAACTATCGATCACAAAAAATAAGAAAAGGCTATGATTACTACTAAAATTAGCATCACACCCTATTTAGCCGAATATCTATTCGGAAAATTCAACAACGGAGCCATTGAACCCGTTCATTTTACAGAAAAATATGATGTCTATCACGCTATATGGCAGCTGATGCAGAAGCGCCCGAAGGAATTGACGTGCATAGACAGTGGTAACCTTACAATTGTATTGCCTGATCGGAGAATAGGAAAAGATCCTTCTACTTACAATTATCTTTCTCCATATTCGGCTTTGATCATAGAAAAGTATATCCGGCGCATGTTCAATGAAGAACTTCATAGTATGATGGATGATAACCGCAATAGCGGAAGATTCTTGCAGGACATTGAAGTCATTCATCAATTCATGTGCTCATACTCCATTACTTCGATAGATGAAGATTCGCTTAAGAAGAATTACTATCGATGGCGTGAAAATATCCGAAAAATGAGAAAACGCCGCAATTACACAAGGTGTGAATCAACGTTAAATGTTTAATAAAAAATGTCCGACTTACAACCCTGTTTTGTCCTTTTTCGCGGATTTATTGTCCGAAGTATGGCGTAAATATGTCCGATGTATGGCGAACATCTTAATTATCAATGAATTATAAACTAAAAATATAAGGTTATGAAAGAGCTATCGACTGTCGTTTCGGTTCATCATATTATATTGAACCGTGACTATAAGTTTTTAAGTGATAAATTTATTCTGAATCCTACCTCATCCGACAGTGATGCTGGTCAATTATTCGATTGTTCTATTTCTCCGGTGGTAGAATTGCCGGATCAGAATACAATGCTTACTTTTACCCGACCGCAAAGCTGTATCGTTAGCCTAACGGACAGTCAGGGTAATAATTATAAAATTGGAAGCAAAGATATACCGGCTAAAGTGTCCATATCACCCTATCTTAATTCGGCTACGCTTACAGTAAGTTGTAAGCAGTCAACATCCCCATTTGTGGGACAGACATTACCTGATTAATTTTTGATCACAAAAACCTTTTATATATGAAAGTGCATTGATAAAGCTGTATAATCAGCAATATTGATGCACTTATCTCTTATATATAACGTCCTTCATACGATCGTTTCACAGCATTACCTTAGCTGAAAAGAAACGATATGAAAGCACAAGCGCTTAAACAGATTTTTCTATCCAGTTCTCCATTGCTTATATCCTCAGATGGGTATGCGCAATATATGATGGAGGCTTTCCCACCTATATCAAATGTCATTCCTGAATCAAAGATATATATTGAGGACCTTTTTTATAAAAAAGAGTCCAAAAACGCGCTTGAAACATTGATGAAGCAATTTTCTTTATCTGATATTCCAGACGTTTGCATCACGGATGATTATGAGTCTAATGAGTTGCCACCTTCTACTATAGCCTATTATCGCATTTTTGGTTTTATCACTTCTGACAGTTGGTGGTATTTTTCTACCAAGCAATTTGAACGTGATTTACTAACTGCAGAAAAAAACGACAATATCAGTTGTCACTTTCTGCATATCAATTCTCCTGGTGGTGAAGCTTGGTATTTAGATAGACTTAGCGAAACCATGCGCAATCTTAAGAAGCCGGTATTTGCTTTATTTGAAAAATTGTGTTGTTCGGCCGCTATATATATAGGTTGCCATGCGCAAAACATTCAAGCGTTGACGCAGAATGAGCAAATAGGATGTATAGGCACGATGACAGATTTCTTTTCTCTTGAAGACTATTATAAAAATCTTGGAATTAAGCATATCAAGGTTAAAGCAGATCAGTCTCCGTTGAAAAATAAAACGGTGGATGATCTTATAGCCGGTAAACCTGAAAAGTACAAAAAGGATGTACTTAATCCATTGGCCGCTCAATTCATTCAAGAAATTAGAGATAACTACGCTAAAATTAAAGATTTACCTGATGATGCACCGGTTCTTCAAGGAGAAACTTTTGCAACTCAACAAGCAATAGAGATAGGCCTTGTTGACGGCATGATGACATTTACAGAAGCTATTCAGGCTGCCGTTGAAATGGCAAAAACTTACGACAGTTCGCTGTCTAATTTAAGAAAGGCTCTCAATTTCATTAAATAATATAATCAATATGAGTAAAAAAACATTTAGGGAAAATTTAGACCAAGTACTTGCTACGCTTGGATTCACCGATAGAGCTTATAAGCCTAAAGGTGATCCTGATGCTTTAGGTACAGCAGAATTTAACGATATTGCTGCTAAATATAAGGCGACGTTTAATTCTGATTTTTCTGCAGATTTGAATGCGGCTTTAGCTGAAGCTTCTATCCCAGAAGAAAGTGTACAAGCTGCTTTATCTATCATTAATTCTGCAATGTCCGGCGCAGGAACCGGTACGACCACAACTGCAACGGCAACTGAAGCTCCCGCAAATGCAGCTGGAGAAAAACCCACTACTGTAACAGAAAGTGGTAAACCCGATGCTCCTGCAGCACAGGGAAATCTTGGAGAGCAACTTGTTCAATCAACCCAAAAATTAGTAGATGCTATGACTAAGATGGCTAGTAATGCAGCGGATGACAAAGCTGTTGTTGTTGTAACAGGAGCTGTTGTCGGATTTGTTGGTCCGGCTGATACGGGTAAATATCTGTTTGGAATTGAAAATTCGGCTTTTGATCTATCAAAACGCTATAATAAGATTGCTCTTAATCCTATATTGGCTGGTGCAACTCCTGTTACAACCCAAGATTCTAAGCAATTTGCCGAGGATGTGATGGCTTTTACTACAAGCCTTAAAGATCGTTACGACTATTTGCACAGAAATAACTTGTTGAGTGAACCTAAACGATTGGCCGTTGGTGATTTTAGCACTAACTATGACAATATAGCTGATGCAAAAGTAGGAAGTCAGTTTGTTATTCGTCGTCAAGATGCTTTGATTGCAAGAGTTTTGATGAAGCGCGATGTAACTCAATTATTCCCTGTTCGTTATGGTGTGCAAGATCATGATTTGATCTTTAATGCATTCTTCCAAGAAGTTTCTCAAAGCTGGCAAGAAGGTGATGTATTTAAGGGTGGAATGAAGATTGAACCTGAAATGGGATATGTTGACGATGCAATGATCAAATTGAAATTCGGCCCAATGAAAGAATTGGAACGGATGTATATTGGTTATTTAAATCGCGAAGGTTCTGATCCTTTGAAATGGTCTATGATTGAATTCTGTGTCTTGAATTCATTGGAAACTGCACAAGTTGAACAAAACAAACGTCGTATTCGTGGTATTTATGTAAAACCTGAAACAGGTGTGGCTAGTTCTTATCTTAATGCCGGTACCGGTTTGATTTATACACTACTTCGTTATGTGCATGAATACAAACTTAAGATGCATGATGATTTGGAATATAAGACTTATACCGATGCTAATATGCTTGATGTTGTACAAGCGTTTTGCAACGACGTCGTTATGTCTGTAACCGAAGATATGGACCTTGGTAACCATGTATTATACCTAAATAAGCTACACCAACCTTGGTGGATTAAAAACATTCGTGCTGCTTACGGTAAGGATACTGATTTTTCGGGTCCTGATGGATTCTTGAATAAAGTTCCTGATACGAATATCAGTATTATATGGCTTCCATATCTTGCTCCTACATTCTGCTTGATGTTCTTACATCAACCGGGTAACATCCAAATGATCGAAAACGTTCCGGGTGAAATGCTTGGTATGCAGATGGAACAGCAAATGGAAATGGTACGCGGTTGGAGTGTCTGGAAAGAAGGATGTTCTGCTTCGTTTGTCGGACGTAAATTTACGACCAAGGCATTGCTTGATGCCAATAATTATGACTGGCAGCAAATCTTCATGAATAAACCGTCTGTATCTTTAATTGCTGATGCGACAACAGCGGATGCAACTAAAGGTTTTTGGTTTGAGACTATTGCAAACACCGCAGCTAAAGCTTTGACAGATATAACCGGAGCAAAAGCAGGTGTAGCCTATATTCTTGAATGTGCTTCTACTACCAACGGTACCACTATTGCAAAAAGCGGGAAGTTTTCTGAAATCACAGAAGCTTATACACCATCGGCAGTAGGTGATTATATTATGGTTATCCTTAATTCTGCCGGTAAATTCTTAGAATTGGAACGTTGTGTTAATGGTGTGCGCACTATTAATTCTTCGTTGCAACCTAACATTCCCGGAGTAAGATAGTTTTTCATTTTCAATAGGTTAGTTAGTTTGGGGGGCGGGGTTCATCATAGCCCCGCCCTTTTTCAAAAACCATTTAAAAAAATAATTTTATGAAATCAAGACAAATTTCTAATCCCTTTAAAAAGGGAAACCGATACTTATTAAAAAAGAACAAGCAATTTTTGCTTTCTATTTTGACTTTGTTTGCTGTTGTATTTGCCATCATGCTTATGCAAAATCTATCTGATATGTTTATGCTTGCCGGATTTGGCAGTACAATGTTTGCCTCTATGGCCATAATTGGTAATGTAGATAACGTATCAGACCGCTATACTAGCGGAAACGATATTGCTCACGAAGTATATCTTATTGATCAAACTCAAATTGATACAAGTGTACCATTTCCTAAGCCTAATGCTAATAGAGAAGTTGCTACCATACCTCTGTTATCGGGAGAATATATGCATAAATTTGCCGCGCATACTAAACCGACTTTTGTTGGGACTACCGAAAAAGGTGATATTACAACAACCGGAACAGGGACTTTTGTTATAGTGATGGGTGGAAATCGTGCAGTTTTACTTAATTTTTTGGAAGAATTTGCAGGAGGTAGATTTATTGTAATATATAAAGAAATAAGTACGGGGAATTGGTTTATTTTAGGAAGTTATGATGATCCATACACCTTAAATAATGCCGAAAACAAGCATGATGCTGATGGACGTTATGTAACATTTACGTTTACGCGTGCTTCTATTTTTCAACCTTGCATATATGCCGGTAGTATCACAACCGTTGCGCCGGGTAATCATACTGCAGGAGCCACAGCGTTAGCTATCAGTATGGGAGTAGATCAATATAATATACCTAACGGAACATCCGATACGTATGCTATATCAACACTAACCGGATTAACATCTAGTAGTAAGGGACGCTACATTACTCTCATTGGTCAAGGTACTACTCATTCAGCGACTATCGCGGACGGCGCTAGTTTTGTGCTTGAGGATGGTGCAACTTGGACGGCTTCTCAAAATAGCCGTATTACATTCCGTGTAATGGATGCTTCTACATTGGTAGAGATATCCCGCGTACAAGCATAGTATTAACCGCAGAGAGGCTCATTACCTCTCTGCTAATAATAGTACGATATGAAATCAATCTATAGTTTTAAAGAAAAACAGAAACATTTCAATGATCTGCGTGCACCACAACACGCTCCGGCTGATTTGGAATTATTGGAGCAAAAAGCTCCTACTCATTCAAGCCTCACATCGTTTAAATGCTTCCCAGAAAGGAAGCATAATGAAATGCTGTATGCGTTGCTGGATTTTGCTACCCGTGAGGAAATTGTAGCAAATCGCCGAAATTATAAAACTCCAGCTGAAAAAGAGGCTGCCGAAAAAGCCGCTGCTGAAGAAGCCGCTCGCATTGCTGCCGAAAAAGATGCTGCCGAAAAAGCCGCTACAGAAGAAACTGTTCCCGCTTCTGAGCATGAAGATTTGAAAGCAGAACATGAAGCGTTGCAAGAAGAAAAGGCTGATCTTGAAGATCAGAACGAAGAGTTGCAATCGGAGAATGAAACTTTGCAGGAAGAAAATGAGGCTTTGCAGGAAGAACTTGAGGAAGAGAAAAAAAAAGAGCCGACGAAGAAAAAGCCCGCAACGAAAAAGGTAGCAGAAAAACCAAAGAACAAGAGTACCCGCAAATAAAGTGGGACAACCTTGATAATAAAGATGTGCAAACGGCTACGCTCATTTATAATGATCGTATATATACGCACAGAAAGATGTTGCAGCTCGACGAAATACTTGACGCAGAACCTACAACGAAAGATGTCAGACAAATGGCGGAACTTCGCATTCGGAACTTGCTCGCTTTCGACGAGCTGCGATCATATAACGACGCAGGGTTTTTCCTTTATAAGCATCCGCTCATTAAGAATGAGACGGAACTTGCAGAATTGCAAAAGCTGCTACGGTTTAATCCTGATGAATTTTTACGAAAGCATCGCTGTGCCTTGGATAATGTTCGTCGTTATGAATATTATGTTCGCCGTGCAGATCGAAAACAAAAACGGTCTACAGACAGAGCACTACTCGAAAAACACCGCAACCGTGCGGCATTATTTAAAACTATTCTTGAAAATAAAAATGAAGAAGAATCATGAATGTAAATCCCATAACTAAGCAATCTGAGGTCTTGCCGGATATATACTTGCAAGATGTTAAGCGATATGCTGCCGCCGGAATGACACCTGACCGTATCGCCTCATTGTTAGATTTTGGGTCATTAGCGCGCAATCTTTTTCTTGAGCGGGTATCAACGCCTGGTGATCCTTATTATGAGTTTTTTAATAGTGGGCAGACCGAACGAAATTTTGTAATTATGGAGCAACTCCGCGATAAAGCGGAACACGGCGACATTGAAGCCATTGAAACTTTTGCAAAAGCTCAGCAGGACATTAATTCCCTTGATCTACGTCGACAGTTGTTTGGCGTATAAATATAGTTGATATGACCGATCTTGAGAAAGTAGAAAAGATAAATCCCGATCTAATCGCAACCTATCTTAATACAGGCAAGTGCGATGGAATTCCTAAGGATGTACAACTGTTCCTTAGTCAATTGGGATGGGCGGCAGAAATCTATAATCATGAACGAAATATAAGTCGTGCGGCACGTTCTTTGCGTAGTCGTATAGCTGCTTCGCAACGCCTATCATTGGATATTCGTACTTGTCAGTCGCGCATTTACGCCGCAATCAACTATTTCAATATAGACAACAACGTATCACTTCAGGTATGGGAAAGCGATTATGCTAATAAGTTTGAAGACATTGCAAAATATTGTATGTCTATCAATGATACAAAATCAGCGCTTAAGGCGATGGAGCGTGCGCGCGAATGCCGTAATCGTTCGGCTTCGGTAGCAGAGTCGGCTCGCGATCTTGGCATTATCTTCCTTATTGACCCGAAGATCAAACCCGAAGATATGGGCTATGAAAGTAAATCTCTTAAGGAAATAGCCATGAAGCATAATGAAGGGTTTTATGTCAAATTGATCAATGAACTGAACATTGAATCATCAGAAAAGAAGCGCCTACTAAAAGATGCTGAGATTGAAGACGTAAAGTTTGAAGAAATGAATGAGGAATAATGGGAATAGAACTATATAACCAGTCATCCGCTTCGCTATCTGCGGAAGGTACGTTTGATGCAACCGAGAATTTTGAACGAATGTACATGAACGCTATCCAAACGGAAGCGAACATTCTTGATCCGAATGCATTGTTCGCTGAGCTTGGACGTGGTACCGGGAAAACAGAAGGTATCATGACCCCTCGCATTTTGCGAGTAGCCAACGCCATGCCCGGAGAACTGGCTTATCTTGTACACAAAACCTTTGTCGCACTAATAACCAACGTGTGGCCAAACATTCAAGCTTCATTTAGCCGCAATATCGTAGTAAATGGAAAGGTACGCCCAATGATGGAGTACGGCATTGACTATATAGTAGGCGAAGGCAAGATACCCAAGCATTTTGCACGCCCGCGTTACCCCATAACCGACCCCAAACATAGCATCTTATTTCGCGACGGCTTTCATCTTAAACTTGTTAGTTCAGATCAGCCTGAGTCAGTTGCCGGTGGTAACGCCGTACATGCTTTTATTGAAGAAATGAAACACAATAAAGGAGACAAACTTAAGAGTAGGTTGTTCCCTACGCTTCGTGGTGGATCGGCAGAAATACGTAAATGTCATTATTATCAAGGTATCACCGCTGTGTCCGATACGGCACGTGTCGATCTTGGTGAAGACGATTGGTTTGAGGGATACGAAAAAAATACTGATCCGGAACTTGAAGCGGAAATTATGACGGTCGCATTGCATCTGAATGCCGCTTTATATAGGAAATATGAAATACTTGGTGAGCAACGCAATATCACTAATCCGGTGCAACTGGAACGTATGCGATTGGAATTGAAGAAATGTGAGCGACTCATTGCCATGTGGACACCACGACTAGCTGACATGCGCCGAAACTGTACGGTATATCTACGTGCTTCTTCTTTTTGTAATAAGGACATTCTTGGTCCAAAGTTTTTTAAAACTCAGCTTGAAACATTGGATATTGATGAATTTCTTTCTTCTATCTGTTCCATACGTCATAAAGCCGTTATGAATAAGTTCTTTGCCAACTATGATAAGGCGAAGCATCAATTCTCGGACGGGTATAAATACAAGTCTATCTTAGCGCTTGACCTGAAAGAAAAGTTCATTCTGACTTCCCGTTATCTGAGGTATTACAACCCAAATGATGAGTTGCTTATCGGTTATGATCCAGGACACTTTGGGTCTATTGTCGTGGCGCAAGAATCGGACTATGCTCAAACGCTTCGCGTATTAAAAAACATGTGGGCATGCTACCCCGAAGCGCAACCCGAACTTGCACGACAGTTCTACGAATACTTTGGCGACACAGCAGTGAACAAACACATCGTTCTTTATCCTGACCGTGCCGGAAATAAAACCCGTGAGGAGTTGGATCAGATCACTACCGATAGCCGTATATTCAAACGTGAATTGGAAAGCTACGGCTTTGACGTGGAACTAAAGAACGAAGGGCAGGCTACTGTATATCATTGGCAGCAATTCAAATTGTTGTTGCTGATCTTCGGAGAAAAGAGCAATGTACTGCCTCATGTGCTGATTGATGAGAATGAATGTAGCGAACTTTGTAGCGCTATTCAGTTGTCACCGGTGCGCCGCGTTGATGGCAAGATCGAACTCGATAAAAGTTCGGAAAAAAAAGTACCATTACACAAACAGGCGGCGCTTACTACGCAGTTGCCTAGTGCACTTATCTACCTGCTTTGGGGTCGTTATGGCACAAGTGTTCCATTTGATCTTTCTACGATTCCCGATAATCTTCCTAACTTAATGTTCATGTAACGTTTCATTTTTACCAAATAACCTAGCACTGTTTTATAATAAACGGGGTCATTTGGAAAGGTCAATATGTTCAATGACCTGACAGCCAACGTCTTGACCGCCCTTAAGGTAAAAACGAAGTTTTTGCTCTTGAGCTTGTCAGCCCGCACCGCTGAGAGATCGACTTGCACGGCACCCCCTTTGAAAAGTAAGGAAATATGACAAAACGCGCAACTCGTGTCTCATGCGCCCGTTGGTGCGTCTGTCCTTTCTCTTCCTGCCGGCGCTTGCTATCTTCGATGCATGGAAACGATAATGAAAGGACTTGATGCCATGCAATGGGCACGTGAGATCAGTAAACTGCCTGACGGATGCTTCACCCTTGCATACTATCCTTACTCTCGCACTAGAGGCGAAGCAAGCAATGAACTGAGGATAGTAGAGGATTGCAAATGGCGCACGCAATTACCTAAAGAAAGGTTTGAGATTGATGGGGATAACCTGTTACTTTTTACTAATGCGGAAGGAGAACCTAAGATGTGCTATCGTATCCTTATCCGTTATATGGGATTCCCAAATGATGGATTTAAACTACATAAAATTGATTGGTTAAAAAGTAATATAGAGCTATGAACAATATTCAAACCTTTGGCAACATGGGAACCTATCAAGGTTCCAACATGGTACTTGCTTTCACTATGGGTGAGCAACCTAATGCCGGCAATATCTTCCCCGGACTTAACGAGTATGGTCAATCATTACTCTATAGTGATATGCTATGGAGTACTATTGCAGGACCTAACGGGCAAATGTATAACGTACTGTGGCGTGGTGAAGCTAACCGTAAGTGCGAAGAGATAGAACAAGACATCAAGCAGAACAAGACCCTTCCACGCTTGATTAAGAAGCAGACCGCTATGCTATACGGACAGGGTATTATGCTATACATGCCTGTGTTGGATGATACGGGTAAGTATAAGCGTCAATGGGTTACTAACAGGGATGTAACCAACTGGCTGGAGTCATGGGAAGCTAATGGGATAGAAGTTGGGCATAGAGAATATGCAAAAACCATTATAAAAAATTTCTATACGTTTGGCGACTTCTTCAGTAAGTTCCGCTTTAGCAGAGGTAAATCAATCGGTGTAGGACTACCGGTATCAGGCATGGAAGCACCGGAAAACAAATACTGCCGCCTTGCCACTATGCGTCAGGATGTGGCTTATAACATGGTTGAATATAAAGACTTTCGTTTTGTGGCCCTTGGTAAATGGGGTTACTCACTCAATAACTTTTCATTTTTCCCGCTTTTTCGCATGTCCGAAGTAGACAACTATAACTATGCCGCAATCAGTCACCATCGCGATAAATCGGTAGGTGAAATCTATGGACTGAACGAAACCCATGCCGGTACACAACCTTATATCAAGGGGGCTAATCTTATCCCAAGATACATCAATTCATTTTTAAAAAACTCTTTGGCTGCTAAAAAACACGTAAAGATACCCAATGCGTGGATTGAGTCTAAGCGCACGCAGATCATATCAATATGTAAAGAAAATGTAGAAAGACAAAAGAACAATGAATCATTGATTACTTATTATGGAATAGAAGTCGGCACTAAGTTCAAAGAGTCGGCGTTGATGGAATATATCAGCATCGAGATGAAAAACCTTACCAACTATTTATCGGGTGTTGATAACCAGGGAAAAGCATTTATTTCTACTTCATTTCTTGATAAAAACGTATCGCAGGAATGGGTTATTGAGGATGTTGACATGAAGTATAAAGAGTATATCGAATCGCTTATTGCGGTCGATAAACGTGCAGATGATGTCTTGATAACTTCTTTGGGCATGGATGCTAGTATAAGCGCAATCAGCAAAGACGGTGTTATCAGTAAGTCCGGTGCCGATGTTTATTACAATTATCTTATCTATTTGATGCAGTTGAACCCCGAAGATGAGATTTGCAGTGAGCCGTTTAATATTGCGCTGCAGCTCAACTTCCCCGCTCTTTATAAGCAAGGATATCGCCTTGGATTTTACCGTGAGACTCCATCACGGCAAGAAGATGTTGCACCTGCTAACCGCTTAAATCAACAACAATCATGAGTATATTATCATCTTTATTCAATACGTCTGCCGACTTTCAAAAGTACGTGCCTTACATAGAAGCAAATGCTAAATTTGACACACTTAACGCGAGTGCTTTATCTGCATCTAAACAGATCAAAATCATACTTACTCCAGACATTTACACGCTCATACAAAACCTGCCGGATGATCCGGTAAGCGAAAAGAAAGAGGCACTTCGCAACGCCTTGGCAAACCTCACTATGAGTAAGCAACTCTCATTCGACGTGATTGCGAGGCGAAAAAACAACATTGAAACCTATAAGTATGAGCTTGAGGGCATGAAACGCGATTATATCCAAGCTTATTATGCAAGCATGGATACGCTTATAGCTATACTCAATGAGGAAGATAGTGAGGCGTGGAAATCGACTAATTACTGCAAGCAGTTGCAGACTCTTCAAATAAAAACCACTGAAGAGTTTGATGCAATATATCCTATAGACTTATCCTATCTCTTTTTCTTCCGCTGCATAGCATGGCAGCGTGAAGCACTAGATGAAAGGCTGGGCACGTATTTCAGCAGGGCAGAGGGTAAAGAGAGCGTAATCGCCTTGCTGAAACGCGCCCTTGCAAAAATGACTATCGCCAAAGCTTTGCGCCGGTTTGATATTCTGGAATTTCCCGAAATCATTCGCGGCCTATTTACCGACAGCAAATCCTCTCGATCGGGGGATAGTGAACAGACTCAAGTCCTTCGTCTGGCCGATCAGTTAAGCACGGAAGTTGAGCAGATCATTGCGTCGGTGGAAATAGGTCTTACTGAAACAACTGAGACCAATATCCCCGCAAATACGTCCTTTAATTGCCCGGGAGATAAGTTTTATTTTATGGGATAAAAGCTAAAGGTATGGAATTGAATAAAATTTATAACGAAGACAATCTGAAGGGAATGCACAATATTCTTGACGAAAGTGTCGATTGTATCTTAACTGATCCGCCTTATTTGTATTTAAAAAATCAGAAGCTGGATAGACCTTTTGATGAACCTACTTTTTTTTCCGAATGTAAGCGAGTTCTTAAGAAAGATGGATTCATTGTCTTATTTGGAAGGGGATCATCTTTTTATCGTTGGAATACGATACTTGCTGACATGGGGTTTACTTTCAAAGAAGAAATAATTTGGGATAAGTCATACCTTACAAGCCCACTAATGGCTCTAAGCCGTGTTCATGAGACTATATCTATTCATACAAAGAGTAATGGAACTATTAACAAAGTAAAAGTTCCTTATTTAGAAATGAAACAGAATGATATTCAATCTATTTGTCAGGACATCAAAAGATTACGTTCAGTCTTAAAAAATACGAAATCATTTGATGCTGTGTTGTCATACCTCGAAAGTAGCGAAAAAAGAGATGATTTTAAAAGTGAAAAAACAATGGAAAATAAGTCTAATCTAAGAACCGGTAAATGTAATGAGGGCGACAGGTGCGTAACTGTTATTAATTCGATATCGGTAGGTATGAATGAAAAGTCGATTATTTCTGGAACACTAAGAAGACATAAATATAATACCTCTGTACAGCCGTCTACCTTATACAACGAGGATAGGAGTGTAGCGGTTTGTAGGAATATAGAAGATGGATTGAATGAAAAGAGTATTATTTGCCAGGTTGGAGAGCGATATACCGCCATCCATCCCACTCAAAAACCTCCGCGTTTGCTAGAAAGGCTTTTAGCCCTTGTGACAAAAGAGGGTGACTTAGTTCTTGATCCGTTCTCGGGTAGTGCTTCAACAGCCGTGGCTTGCATTAATACCAATCGCCATTTTATCGGATTTGAAATTGATAAAGAATATTATGATTTAAGCATGATGCGTTTGAATGATTTAAAAATATCGCAATGAAATCTATTGAATTCACAACACCAAAAGGAGCTTATAGCCTTGTAAATTCATGGCATAAGTTGACTCCTGATGCTTACCTTGCACTACTTGCCGACATACTTTGCTATGCCAATGGTAAGCTGTCTCCCGCTATGGTGAAAGTGAATTATGTATGCCGATCGCTGGGAATTAATCCCCGAAAAATGAAGAACGAGGATGCTTTGGCTAACCTCACATGGTTGGCTGAACAGGTGACTTTTCCTTTCATCATTGTTTATCCTAACGATGATGAAGCCATAAAAGGAACCGACAAAGAGCATTACAATCTGTTCAAGCGCATGCCGCCCGAACGCATTGATAACCCTATGGCTCGCTATCTATCGCGCTTGGAATATAAGTTTGCCGTCGACAGCATATTTTGTGCACAACTGCTTCCTGTTATAAAGATACCTTGCAGACCGTTTCTTCGTCGATGCAAGGAGTATAAAGCTTATACCATTGACACCTCTCACGGTATTCTTACAAGTTCTATGACGGCACTTCAGTGGGTAGAATCTAGGCAGATATCCGACGGTAGCCGCGATAAACTGGCATTGCTTGCTGCAATGCTTTATTGTCCGGCTCCTTATTCATCCGAAAAAGCACAACGCCTGGCGGATGATTTTGCCAAACTACCGGACGTGACGCTGCAGGCGATAGCATTCAACTTCAATGCTTTCAACAACTATCTTTTCACTGCGACCGACTTTTCTATTCTAGCTGCCGGAAGGGATACGAAAAAAGGGATCAGCACCGGACCGGAAGCAAGCCTTTACAATTTATCGGCCGACGGACTTGGAAGCAATGAAGAAATTGAGCAAATGAGCGTCATCAAGTATTTCACTATACTGCGCAAAAAACTTATTGAAAGCGTTCGTTCCCTGTCCTCAGCAGGAATGAAGATTAGCGATATAGAAAAAGAAACCGGGCTGCCATTGCCTATAATATCCAAAATATTATGATTATCGACCTTATTAAATATTTCGCAAAATTCCCTGCCAAAGAGGGCGTATTAGACATGTTTCGAAAAGGGGAAAGCCCTATGCCTGAGTATGCGCAACTATTGGACTATATCAATGCGCTGCCGAACATTCCGGTGCTTCCCGATCTTGAAAAAATGGTCGTTGCTACCTCACTTGAGGCGGTAAAGCTATTTGTTTCTTCATTTGTCGGGGTTGATAAGTTCCTGATGCTCGATTATGGCGAGATCACGAGCACACCATCGCTAAAAGATAGCCTGAATGACACGATGGCCTTTGCCATTACGGTAGCAATGCATTATTCCGATAACGCCGACATCATGGAACAAGCTATTGCTAGTGCCGTTACCCTTGACCTGGCTAACCGCTTGCGTGCTCACATGATGGCAGACAGTGAAAATAAAGAGCTTGGCAGCTTTGTCGATAATATCATATCCGGGCAGCACACCCTTGTGCCGTTTGAAGGCAAAGAAATACAATCTATCGGTTGGACTCTTGCCTTCCGGCTTAATGCTACCGATTTGCTTGATGCTTCGGGGTTAAAATTGCAATACTTAAGGGATTAAACTATGGATAAACAAATCAGAATAAACCGATTGACTGATCAATTGGATATGCAGATAGCTTCATTCGAAATGCAAGTTGACCGCCTCCAAAAACGTAAAGATAAACTTTATCAAATTGCTGCAAGGTTAGACGATCCACATGCTTTAGTACCTAACTCAGTCAAATCTATTGAGGATTGGCTTGTTGATCATCCGTTTCCAAACGCTGTCTTAGCAAGCATTTATATTAACCGATTTAAAGCTTATGAAGCATCTCTTTATAGCTATACAACAATGCATGATTATCATATTGTTAAATGCGAGTCGGCTGAATATTATCGTAACAAATTTAATATTAAAAATAATGGATACTAAAGGGATTACAAAAACAAACGTTATCGGATGGGGATTGACCGTTGCTCTTTCCGTGGTCGCCGCTTACGGCACCATCAATGCACGTGTATATGAGGTCGAAAAGAAAATTGAGCTGCTACAGATGCAGATCAACGAAGACGGCAAAAAAATCGATCAGCAGGCGGAAGATATGAAGGAAGTGCGGGATATGTTTAATCGCATTGATAAAAACCTGATCGAGCTCAAGGGAGTTGTCAATCAAAAACAAGATAGGTATGAAAAGGCTAGTGCAGTTTATTAAACAGATTGTCACCTCACATTCGGGTATCAGCTCGAAACGGGTGTGTGGTGTATTGGTGTGGATCTCTATCATTGGAGTATTTATTTATTGCGCAATAACCAGTAAGCAAGCTCCTACAATGGTAGATACTCTCATGATTAGCGGATGTGCCTTACTGGGCATTGACTCCGTAACGGGTATTTGGAAAAATTTTGGAAATCAAGATAAGAAAGGAGATTTATAATGGCTGAAGCAAAGATATTAATGCCTTTCATAAAAAAATGGGAAGGTGGTTTTGTGAATGATCCAAATGATCTTGGCGGGACAACCAATATGGGGATAACCCTATCAACTTATACCGAATATTGTCGAAAAAAAGGATATCCAAAACCTACCGTTATCCGGCTTAAAAATATCAGTGAATCAGAGTGGCTTGATATTTTTAGAATCATGTATTGGGACAAATGGAAAGCCGATAAAATCAATAGTCAGTCGGTTGCCAACATCTTGGTCGATTGGCTGTGGAATAGTGGTACTTATGGCATTAAAATTCCTCAAGCTTTGGTAAACGTGCCAAATGATGGCATTGTAGGCCCTAAAACTATTTCCGCTATAAATGCGCAAAATCCTCGCGAACTGTTTGACCGGATCAAAATAGCCCGGTTTGACTTTATTGATAGTATCTGCAAATCTCGCCCGGCAAACGAAAGGTATCGCCGAGGGTGGATGAATAGAATAAACGACTTAAAATTTACGTTATGATTAAAGATCAACACTATAAAGCTCAAATGTTATCCTTATCGGCCGTTGCCGCATTTTTGGCTTTTATCTTGTCTGTAATATTGTGCGTATCGCTCGAATCTTGCGGCAGCGCCAAAAACACGCTCCAGTCTCAAACCACTAGGCAGGAAAATGCTGCGCAGCAACGGAAAGACACTGCATCCGTCAGCACAGAAGTTCATGAGACGGAAAGCGAAGAAACTAATACCGTTGCAGAAAGTCATATCATTATATATGATACGAAACTTCCCGTCGATAGTATTACAGGTCGTGCGCCTGTGCTTTCCGATACTTACACTAAAACCACTACCGGAAAGAAAAAAGAACGGCAGAAAGACAGCAACACGCAAAAACAAGCGTCTACTGCCATACAAGTTACGGCGGAAAAGAAAACCGACTCCAAATCGGTTACTCAAAGCGAACGAAAGGAGACAACCATCCCCAAGCAATTGGGTTTTCTCGCTATCGCTCTTGCAATCCTTGCCGGAACGGTATGCGTTGTTTGGTTCGTATATAAAAAACGAAATAAGTAGTTTTCATTTTATTAGTGATTAGTAAGTTAGCCGTTGCCCGTGAGGGTAGCGGTTTTTTGTGTGTATATATAAATAATGTTAATGAATAAAAGATTGTTGTCGTTATATTTGGCTACAAGTAAATAAGTAGTTATCTTTGATACATCAAAAAAAAACTTATAACCATTTTAAAATAAAGATTATGAAAACAATTATTGAAAAAACTATTGCTGGCTATGAAAGAGCTATCATTTCTGAAAATGAAGAAAGCTGGTTCATTGATTTGAAGACAGGCTTAGGTGAAGCTGAATATCCAAAAGAAAGTTTTTCGCTTGACGAAGCAATAGAAGATCAACTCAATTTGAAATTTGAATAATTAAAAGTGGGGGCAACACTATAAAATCTGCAACAATAATATGAAAACAATATCAGGTAAAGAAATTAATGTACGTGCAAACAAGAGCAAACGTACATTTACAATCAGGACTAACGGCTTTAAATACCGTACCATTCAGATGAGTAAAGAGGAGTTTGATAATAACATGAACAATACTGCGAATGATTGGGAATACTTTCTTCGTTCATGTTCAGGAGATTACTATAAAGCTAATTAAAAGAAAATAACATTATGGAGTATATTATACAAGCATCCAGCACACCCGGAAAATGGGTGTGCACAGATGCTAAAAACGGGATTGTTTGTGTCTTTGAGGACAAAAAATTTAACGAGACACAAAATTTTACTTTATTGGACGACGTAGTTAAGCCGGATGCTAATTTATTAGCCACATCTGTAAGAGAGATGGCTGACTGGCTGCGCGAAAACCATTATGAAAAAGTAATGCCATGAATAGCCGTGATATTATAGGTGCTCAGCTTAAGAGCGCTAGAATGGCGTCCGGATTAACAGTCCGGCAGCTGTCTGAAATGGTTGGAGTGACCTATCAAAACATTAATAAGATAGAGACAGGCAAGTATAACGTCTCTATAGACATACTAGACAAGATTTGTTCTAAATTAGGCATAGCCATCAAAATAGAAAAAATGAAAACTTTAAATGAACTTCAAGATTTTATTAATTCTCATGAGGATTGGGAATTATCGGTGAACGACGTCATCTCTGAGAATGGATGGACGGACGAAACCGGAGAAGATTACGGGATTTGCTCCGACGGAATAAACCGTTTAGCGTTTGACAGCAATATGGTTGCTGAAATTAAGCCGATGTAAAAGTCGGCTTTTTTTATACCTATCCATTTGATATCAATAATATTAGTTTTACATTTGTTGCAAACTAATACTTATTGAATATGGATTTTAAAGAC
>JADHED010000383.1_pt1 | contig 55409 bp, 45 predicted proteins | sample 8952041 | NCBI WGS metagenome assembly JADHED01 (sample SAMN16124423, study PRJNA663239) | bioreactor sludge metagenome | isolation source: sludge (control) | place: India:Bengaluru | collected 2018-09-08 | reverse complement strand
ACACAGGACCAACACCTTTAACCTGTCAACTTTTTTCAGGACGAGACACTTCTTCTCTTCTTCACTTTTTCACTTTTTTCTCTTTTTCACTTCCTTTTCTCATCCTCTCCGCTCCGCCAACCGGATCAGTCCATGCAGCGACCGTTTCTTTCTCACGCACTGATCTCTTCCTCCGAACGGATGATACCTGGCGCTCCTGTTCGTCGGGACGAGACACGACGATGACACCGGGGCGGAGTTCATGGAGGTCCCCTAACTTGCCCGCATGCGTGTGCGGTTCATCAAAGCGACCGAGGCCTACGCACTCCGGCTGCTGGTGCTGCGTCCGGGCGGTGTCGAGGCGGATGTGCACTTTGCGAACGACCGGCTGGAAGGAGCGTTCCACCTGGGCGTGCTCCGGGCCGACGACCTCATCGGCGTGGGCTCCTTCTACCCGGAGGCGCACCCCGCGTTGAAAGGTTGGAAACAATACCGCTTGCGCGGCATGGCCGTCCATCCCGACCACCAACGACAAGGTGCGGGCGACCTGTTGCTCCGCTTTGGCATGGACCACCTGAAGACACAGCACGCCGACCTGCTGTGGTGCAACGCACGCCTCACGGCCGTGCCGTTCTACGCGCGGCTGGGCCTCGAAGTGCAAGGTGCGGCGTTCGACATCCCAGGGATCGGCCTGCATCAGGTGATGAGCTGTCGGATATGAGCCGCTTGGGGTAGTTTCGTGCCATGCCCCTACCTCGCACCGACCGGCTGCTGCTCCTCGGGCTGGTGGTGGTCAACCTGGTCTTGAAGCTGGCATGGTCGGGGGTGAACGAGCTGGCGCACGACGAGCCCTTCACGGTGTTCTGGTCGCAACGGCCCTGGAACGAGCTATGGGCCATGTTCCGTACGGAGAACAACCCGCCGCTGTACTTCCTGGTGATCAAGGCCTGGAGCGCCGTGGTCCCGTTCGAGGCTTCGTGGCTGCGCGTGCCATCGGCGGCATGCAGTGCGCTTGCGGTGTGGCCGCTGTTCCTACTGGCGCGCCACTTCGGTAGCCGGGGTGCGGCACTCCTTGCGGGGCTCCTCTTCACCTTCAGCAACTACCACTATGGGTTCGCGCATGAAGTAAGGGCCTATCCGCTCTTCACGCTGCTCACCAACACCAGCCTCTTGCTGTTGGTGCGCACCACGCAACGGCCCGGGTCGGCGGTGCAGGGCATGCTCCTGCTCACCCTGCTGAACCTGACCCTGGTGTACACGCACTTCTTCGGCTGGCTGGTGGTGGGCCTGCAAGGACTGCTGGTCCTCGCGCTCCCCATGCTTCGCCCCCTGCGCAGGAGCTTCCTTTTCGGGACGGTGCTCACGGCGATCGGGTTCCTGCCGTACGCCCTCGTCTTCACAGGACGCATGTCGCAGAGCGTGGTGCAGGGCACCTGGCTCGCCCCGCCCGTTCCGGAGGAACTGTACAACATGGTGTGGCGTTGGAGCAATGCTCCGGTGCTCGCCGTGGTCTTCTTGGCGTTCATCGTGGCCGCCTGGTGGAAGGACCGCCTGCGTTCGGTCGGCCTGCGCTTCGCGGTGCTCTGGGCTTTCGTGCCGTTGCTGGGCATGTTCATGGTGAGCTTCGTGGTGCCGATGTTCCTGGACCGTTACCTGGTGTTCGCGGCCCCTGGATTCGCCCTGCTGGTGGCGCTTTCGGTGGAGATCCTGTTCCCCAACGCCCCCCTGCGGACCGGGGTGTTCGCGGCCCTCGGCCTGGGCATGGCCGCCACCTTCACCCCCTGGAAGGACTCCGGCCTGCACCCGAGCCAGGTGGTGCGCGTGGAGCAAGCGCTCTGCGGAGGCTCTTGCTCCGTGGAGGTGCTGCCGCGTTGGTACTGGATCACCCACCTGGCCGCGCAGGATCCGCGGTCGCTACAGCTCCCTACCGCCCAGCACATGGCCTACCGCTCCGAAGTCGGAAGGCCGGGCGCGGCCCAGGTGCCAGCGGCCCCACCGGATACCGTGCCCGTGGCCCTGGTGATCGACGCGGGCGCCCATTGGGTGGACCCCGAGCGGCGCTGGTACCGGGAACTGCGGGCCATCTACCCCCGGGTCGACTCCGTGGAGGCCACCCCGAAGGTGTGGGTGTACCGGTTCAGCCGCTGAGGCTGCTCATCCAGCCTTCCAACCGTTCGTGGATCCCGGGTCCACCATTCGTCACCTCCACCCACCTTTGCGGACCAGACCCCAAGACCCAACCTATGATCAACCTTCCCAAGTGTGCGACCGGCCTGGCCACCGTATTGGCAGGCAGCCTCCTGCTCACCGCGTGTGGCGGAAACCAGGAGAAACCGACCTCGACCTCGGCCCCACCGCCCACCATCCCCATGAAGGACTTCTTCAAGAACCCGGAGAAGGCCAGCTTCCGCATCAGTCCGGACGGGCAGTACATCAGCTACACCGCGCCGTGGAAGAACAGGATGAACATCTTCGTGCAGAAGGTAGGCAGCACCGAGACCGTGCAGGTGACCACCGACACCGTGCGCGACATCGGCCGACACTTCTGGAAGGGCGATCGCATCCTGTACAGCCGCGACATCAACGGCGACGAGAACTTCATCGTCTTCAGCGCCAGCATCGACGGCAAGGACGTGAAAGCCCTGACCCCGGAGAAAGGCGTGGTGGCCGGTGTGATGGACGACCTCGATGGCGTTGCCGGCATGGAACAGACCGTGATGGTGCAGATGAACGAGCGCAACCCGCAGGTGTTCGACCCCTACCTGGTGAACATCGTTACCGGAGAGCGGAAGCCGGTGTACGACAACAGCAAGGACAACTACGAGGCGTGGATCACGGACCACAACGGGGTGATCCGCATGGCCACCAAGACCGATGGGGTGAACACCTCGATCTTCTATCGCGCCACGGAGAAGGATCCCTTCACCCTGTACCTGACCACGGGCTTCAAGGATAGCTGGAGCCCCCAGATGTTCACCTTCGACAACAAGAACCTGATCGTGAACCATAACCTGAACGACCGGGACAAGACCGCGATCGTGGAGTGGGACCTCGAAGGGAAGAAAGAGATCAAGGTGATCGCGGAGAACGCGGACTACGACATGGGCAATGTGAGTTACAGTAAGAAGCGGAAGGTGCTGACCATGGCCACCTGGACAGGAGCCAAGAGCGAGCGTCTCTTCCTGGACAAGGAGACCGAGGCCATGTACGCCAAGCTGGCCCCGAAATTCAATGGCGTGGAATATTGGATCTATGGCGAGGACGACAGCGAAACGAAATTCCTCGTGTGGGCCGGTAGCGATCGCGACCCAGGCACATACTACAGCTACGACAGCACCACGGACGACCTGAAGGAGCTGGCGAAGTTGCGCCCCTGGATCGATGCCGCGCAGATGGCCAGCATGGAACCGATCACCTACCAGAGCCGCGATGGCCTCACCATCCATGGCTACCTGACCCTGCCTGCGGGCCGCGAAGCGAAGGACCTTCCGCTGGTGGTGAACCCCCATGGTGGCCCTTGGGCACGCGACGAGTGGGGCTTCAACCCGGAGGTACAGCTGCTGGCCAACCGGGGCTACGCCGTGCTGCAGATGAACTTCCGTGGCAGTACCGGCTACGGACGGGAGTTCTGGGCCGCAAGCTTCAAACAATGGGGTAAGACCATGCAGAACGACATCACCGACGGTGTGGAATGGCTGACCAAGAGCGGCAAGGTGGATCCGGCACGGGTGGCCATCTACGGTGCCAGCTACGGCGGCTACGCCACCCTGGCGGGCATCACCTACACCCCCGACCTGTACGCCGCTGCGGTGGACTACGTGGGCGTGAGCGACCTGTTCACCTTCCAACGCACCATCCCTCCCTACTGGGCTCCGTTCCGGGCGATGATGTTCGAGATGGTGGGCGACCCGGTGAAGGACAGCCTCCTGTTGGATGAATCCTCGCCGGCACGCCATGCCGACCGGATCAAGACCCCCTTGTTCATCGCGCAAGGGGCCAACGACCCGCGCGTGGTGAAGGCCGAAAGCGACCAGATGGTGGCCGCACTGAAGGCCCAAGGTGTGGACGTGGAATACATGGTGAAGGACAACGAAGGCCACGGCTTCCACAACGAGGAGAACCGCTTCGACTTCTACACCGCCATGGAACGATTCCTGGACCAGCACATCGGCAGCGGGTACAAGCCCAAGGCCACGGCGGAGGCGAAATGATCGCCCCCTCCCCCTGAACGAACGGCGACCCCACCAGGTCGCCGTTCCTTTTTCGGAGGTGCACCCTTCTTGACGGTCCATGTCGATCGATACGTTGGCAGCTGCACCACCCAGGCACCGGAACACCGTCACCCTTCGTCATTCCAGCGAACGAGGATCCTCGCTTCCAAGAATGGGCGGAAAGTCCGTGCCCACGACCGCCGCGCATCGGTAACTTGCCATGAACCCCACCACCCCCATGCGGAAACTCGCCCTCATCACCCTGGTGCTCTTGCGGTCGCTCGGCGGCTGGGCACAGGTGGTGATCAACGAGGTAAGCCCCTCGAACTACTCCGATCACGCCGATGGCACGGGGGAATACGAGGACTGGATCGAACTGTACAACACGGGTGGGTCGGCCGTGGACCTAACGGGGTGGTACCTGAGCGACAGCCAGAACAACAACACGAAGTGGGCCTTCCCGGCGGGTGCGTCCATCGGTGCCAACGCGTTCCTGGTGGTCTATTGCGATGGGCGCAACACCACCGTGGGCGCCGAACACCACACCAGTTTCAAGCTGAACCAGACCAGCGCGGAATGGGCCGTGCTCAGCGATCCTTCGGCCACCATCGTGAGCGACTACGAGATGACCCTGCGCACCCAGATGAACCACAGCCGCGGGCTGGACGTGGACGGGACCGGTTCGTGGGCGCTCTTCCTGAACCCCACCCCCGGGGCCAGCAACGTCGGGGCCGTACCGGAATATGCGCCGCGTCCGCAATTCGGCACCCCCTCGGGCGTACATACGGGCCCCGTTTCCGTGGCCCTGAGCGCCCCTGCGGGGAACACCATCCGCTACACCCTGGATGGCACCACCCCCACCGCCACCGCTACGGCCTACAGCGGCCCCATCGCCATCAACGCCACCACGGTGGTACGTGCGCGCTGCTTCAGCACCACGGCCAACGTCCCGCCCAGCGCCATCGAGACCCACACCTACCTGATCGGTGCGGGCCACACGGTGCCCATCATCTCCCTGGCCGGCGACGACATCCTCACCCTGTTGAACGGCACGCAGAACGAACCCATCGGCAGCCTGGAGTACTTCGGCCCCGATGGGCAACTGCGATCTTCGTCCACCGGCGACATGAACGAGCATGGCAACGACTCATGGGCGTACGATCAACGGGGCATCGACTACGTGAGCCGCGACCAGTTCGGCGACAACGACGCGCTGCATCATCCCATCTTCCGCACCAAGACCCGGAACCACTACCAACGGCTGATCCTGAAGGCCGGCGCCAGCGACAACTACCCCTTCGAGAACGGTGGCGCGCACATCCGCGATGCCTTCGTACAAGCCCTCTCGCAGCTGAGCGACCTGAAGCTCGACGAGCGCAGCTACGAGCCGTGCGTACTCTATGCGAACGGGAACTACTGGGGGGTGTACGAGATCCGGGAGAAGGTGGATGATGCGGACTTCACCGACGAATACTACGACCAACCCGCGGACCAGCTCCATTTCCTGAAGACGTGGGGCGCCACCTGGGCTGAATATGGCGGCAATGCCGCGGAGAACGACTGGGATGCCGTGCGCAACCACATCCTCTCCAACGACATGGGAGATGCCGCCGCCTTCGCGACCATGGAGAGCCAGTACAACTGGAAGAGCCTGGTGGACTACGTGGTACTGAACAGCCAAACGGTCTGCGCCGACTGGTTGAACTGGAACACGGCCTGGTGGCGTGGTCTGAACCCGGATGGCGATGGGCGACGTTGGCGATACGCGCTCTGGGACATGGATGCCACCTTCGGGCATTACACCAACTTCACGGGTATCCCGGACCAGACCGCCGCTGCCGACCCTTGTAACCCGGAATTCCTCCCCGACCCCGGTGGCCAGGGGCACATCCCCATCCTGGAGAAGTTGATGAACGAGAGCGAGACCTTCCGCAACTACTACATCAACCGGTACATCGACCTCAACAACACCGTGTTCACCTGCGACCACATGATCGGTCTGCTGGACAGCCTGGTGGCCCTGATCGAACCGGAGATGCCGGGGCACATCGCGCGCTGGGGTGGCAGCATGGGCGAATGGCAGGGCAACGTGCAGGCCATCCGCGACTTCATCACGGACCGATGCGTATTGATCACCGAAGGGTTACAGGACTGCTACGACGTGGAAGGCCCCTATCCCGTGGTGTTCAACGTGGACCCTCCGCTCAGCGGCGAGATCGCCATCAACTCCCTGCAACCATCGGTATACCCGTTCAGTGGGCAGTACTACGGCGGCATCAACACCAACCTGGCACCGGTACCGGCCAATGGCTACATCTTCAGCCATTGGGAGGTGTTCAGCACCAACACCATCCTGCCCAGCACCACGGACTCGTTGGTCACCATCGACATCCTCACGGCCGACAGCATCGTGGCCCACTTCGTACCGCCGGTCCGGTATGACGTGGTATTGGACGTGGAACCGCGTGTGGAACACGCGGCCATCCTCTTCAACGGTGTCACCTACACGGACTTCCCCGCCACGGTGAGCGTACCCAAGGACACGGAAGTGAGCTTCACGATCGCCCCGCCCATGTACTACGACTTCCGGTACTGGACCCTGGCCCACAACGCACCGATCCCGAACGACAGCTCCTTGGTCACCTTATCAACCGTAGTGAGCGGGCCGGACACCATCGTGGCCCACCTGCTGGCGCAAGAACACGCGTTCTATGTACCCAACAGCTTCAGCCCGAACGGCGATGGGATCAACGACACGTTCAGGCCGATCGCGCGTGTGGTCGAAGTGAAGAGTTACGACCTGCGCATCTTCGACCGTTGGGGACGGGCGATCCACACCAGCACCGACCCGGACGCAGGATGGGACGGGAGCTTCGGCGGAACCGTGGTGCCCATGGGGGTGTATGCCTACCGCGCCTATGCGGTGGACGCCGTGAAGCAGGAGGCATACGAGATCCACGGGCACGTCACCGTGATACGTTGAGCCCCGGAAGTGCATGCTCCTGCGTTCAGGGAAGCACCTTGCCCGGATTCATGATCCCCTGCGGGTCGAAGAGTCGTTTGATGCCGGCCATCAGTCGCAGTGAGGTACCGTCGAAGGCGATATCCATGTACGGCCGTTGCACCAGCCCGATGCCATGCTCGCCACTGAGCGTGCCACCCAAGGAGACCGTGAGCTGGAACAACTCGCGGATCGCGGTGGACAGGCCGTTCATCCAGAACCCTTCGGGCACGCCCTCCTTGATGATGTTGATGTGCAGGTTGCCATCGCCGGCATGGCCATAGCAGATGGAGCGGAAACCGTACCTGGTGCCGATGGCCTTCACGCCTTCGAGCAGCTTGGGCAGGGCGTATCGGGGCACCACGGCATCCTCCTCCTTGTAGATGGCATGGGCCTTCACGGCCACGGGCACGTTGCGCCGTAGCCGCCACAGGGCATCCTTCTCGGCGCTGGTCTCCGCGAAGAGCACCTCACCGCAACCATGGGCCTCCATCACTTCCAGGATGGTGGTGCACTCGTTCATCAGCACCTCCTCGTGCACGCCGTCCACCTCGACCAGCAGATGGGCCTGCACCTCGGCGGCCACGGCGATGTTGATCCCCGGCACATGCTGCAAGGTGAAATCGATGGCATCGCGTTCCATGAACTCCAGGGCACTGGGGGTGATGCCCGCACGGAACACGGCGCTCACGGCCTCGCACGCGCGCGCAGCGCTCTCGAACGGCACCAGCATCAGGCGCGAGGCCTTGGGCTTGGGGAGCAACCGCAACACGGCCTTGGTGATGATGCCCAGCGTGCCTTCGCTACCCACGAACAGGCGCGTGAGGTCGTACCCGGTGGCGTTCTTCAACGTATTCGCACCGGTGCGGATCACCTCCCCGTTGGCGAGCACCACTTCGAGGTTGAGGACGTGATCGCGTGTGACACCATACTTCACGGCACGGGGTCCACCGGCGTTCTCGGCCAGGTTGCCGCCAAGGGTGCAGCTGCCTTTGCTGCTGGGGTCTGGTGCGTAGTACAGGCCTTTGGCCTCCACGGCATCCATCAACGCCTGGGTGATCACCCCAGGCTGTACGGTCACTTGCAGGTTCTTCTCGTCGATGTGTTCGATGCGGTCCATACGGTCCAGCGCAAGCCCCACCCCGCCGTACACACAGAGCGCGCCACCACTAAGCCCCGTGCGCCCACCAATGGGGGTGATGGGCAGGTTGTGCTGTGCACACACCTTCACGATACGTGCCACCTCTTCGGTGGTCCGGGGCCGCACCACCACATCGGGCGGATGCATCAGGTCCTCGGTCTCGTCGTGGCCATAGTGCCGCAGGTCCTCGGCCGAGAGGAGCATGTCACCTTGGTCCAGCGCGGCACGCAAGGCGTCCAGCGCAGCATCGTTCACCGTTCCGAAAGGCATGGGGCGTTGGTGTGGGCGCGGTCCTTCGGCGCCGCAACGAAAGTAAACCTCACCGTACCAAGGTCACGTGGCCTTGGAAGTCGCGCGCATCACCATCGCGTTCCACGATCACCTTCCACACGTACACGTCCACCGGCGACTCCTTGCCGTTGCGGGTGCCGTCCCAAGCAGCGGAGCGGTCGCGCGTCTCGTAGATCGGCAGGCCCCACCGGTCGTAGATCAGGAGCCTGTAGTTCCACCCGACGAAGCCGTTGAGCACCGGCCTGAAGGTGTCGTTCCGCGTATCGTTGTTCGGGGTGAAGGCGTTGGGCACGAAGATGTGCGGATCGCCGGGCACGAAGAGCGCCGTGCAGACCGTATCCGGACAACCCACCTCGTTCACCGCCACCAGGCAAACGGTGAAGCCCCCTCCATCGGCCGGGAACACATGGATCGGATGCCGAACGGAGGAAAGCTCGCCATCACCGAAGTCCCAGGCGTAGGAGACGGCACCTTCGCTCTCGTTGCGGAAATGCAAGGCATGTGCGATGTTCTGGAGCGTATCGTACCGGAAAGCGGCCAACGGGCGCTCCATGATCACCGCGGCGGCCGGGGACAACAACGTATCGGCGCAGCCACCCGCTCCTTGCACGATCAGCCGCACATCATAGGTGCCCGGCACATCGTACGTATGCGCGGGGAACGCCGTGTTCGATGTGGTGCCATCACCGAAGTCCCAGGCGAACGACTCCCCATTGGTGGACGTGTTCTGGAAGGTGATCGGATAGCCGGCGCAGCCTGGGCGTGGCTCAGCGTAGAACGCAGCCTGCGGCGTGGGGTACTGCACGAAGGTGGCCGACGCCACATCCTGGCAGCCGAACTGGTTGGTGGCGGTGAGGGTGATGGTGTAGGTGCCCGGCTCGGTATACGTGGCCGTGGGTTGATTCAGGTCCGAGGTGGTGCCATTCCCCAGGTCCCAGGTGTAGCCGATGGCGCCCTGCGAATCGTTGATGGTCTGTACCGAGGTCTCCGGCCCGCAGGAGGTGGTCGGCGAGAGGGAGAACACCGCATCGGGTCTGGGGTGTGCCACCACCTGTGCGTAGGCTGTATCGGCACAGCCGTTCAAAGCCTCCGCGACCAGCCACACATCATAGGTGCCCGCCGTGGTATAGGTATGGAAAGGTGCCGTGGAGGCCGAGGTATTGCCGTCGCCGAAATCCCATTGGCTGAAATCGGCACCGGTGGTGGTGTTCTCGAACGCCACTTCGAGGTCGATACAGCCGCTGCTCGGCGATGGTGTGAAACCGGCCACCGGCGTGGCCCGCACCTCCACCGGATGCGACACGGTGCTGGTACACCCATTATTGATGGCGGTGGCGGTGAGCGCGACATCGAAGGTCCCACTGGTGCTGAAGACGTGGACGGGATTGGTGAGCACGGAGGTGGTCCCATCATCGAAATCCCAGTTCAACGCGCTCACACCGACCACATCGGCATCGAACTGGAACGGCTCTCCGGCACAGGCCATCGCCGGGGTGTAGCTGAAATCGATCGGGGGACCGGAGAGTACGGTGATCGCGGTGGAATATGTGTCGTAACCACAACCGTAGGCGAACAGTTCGATGGTGTAGGTGCCGGGCACGGTATAGGTCCAGGAAAGGTCGTGCTGATCGCTCACATTGCCATCGCCCAGGTCCCAATAGAAGGTGGTATCGCCGACGGAGTACTGCGTCAGGTTCACCGTGAGGGGTGCACAACCCTGTACGGGATCGGCATTGAAGAAGGCGTTCACCTGGTTGGGCAGGATGGTGATCGGCCGGTAGGCCGTGTCGGTACCGCAGCTATTGCTGGCGATCAAGGTCACGATCACATTCACCGGATCTTCATCCGCAGCATAGGCGTGGGTCACCACCGGTCCCGGATCGGTGCTGGAGGTGCCATCGCCGAAGAACCATTGGAACGCCGTGGGCGCCCCGATGCTGGCATTGCCGAACGGCACATCCGCAAAGGCGCAATACTCGTTCAGGTTGGGACCGAAGAGCGCGATGGGCTGCGGCAGCACGGTGACCGGTGCGGTGGCCACGGCCTGCCCGCAGGTGTTGGCCACCGTGAGCGAGACCGTATAGGTGATCGCATCGGCAGGGTCCGGAGGGAAGACGAACGGCGGCGGGTCGGGATCGGCCGATCCACCGAAGCCGCCGAACTCCCAGGCGAAGGAGAGACCATCACCGATAGCTCCGTTGGTGAACTCCACTTCGAGCGGGCCGCAGCCGGTGTCCGCGCTCAGGGTGATGGTGGCCGTCGGCACATCCCACACATCGACCACGCTGTACGTGGTATCGCGGCAATTGGCACCGGTAATGGCGATAAGGCGGACATCATAGGTCCCGGTGGCCGAATAGATGTGCTGCGGTGAGGCGGAATAAGAGCCGGTGCCATCGCCGAAGTCCCACTCGAAGGTCGTGGCTCCCGTGCTGTTGTTGGTGAAAGGGAAGGCCGCGTTGGCACAGGCCACCGGATCATGGGACATGTCAGGCACGGGCAACGGGTTCACGGTGACCGTGGTCGCGTCGGCGTTGCTGCATCCGGTGCTCGGATCGGTGTAGTCGTACACCACGGGATTCCCGCCGGGCAAGGCGAGCAAAGGGTCGAAGTTCCCAGCGGCATCCACACCCGTACCGCTCCAAACTCCACCTGCGGGTGTGGCCGAAAGCACCTGCACCCCTCCATCCAGACAAACGGCGATGGCATCACCGGCATCGACCACGGGGAGCGCATGCACCACGACGGTGACCTGGTCCTGGATCAAGCAGGTGGCGGTACCGAAGGAATAGGTCAGCGTGAAGGTACCTGCGGTAGTGGGGCTGAAAAGGCCGCTGGGCGATACACCGGTCCCGCTCCATGTGCCACCCGCCGGTGTTCCGGCCAGCGCAAGATCGCCACTGCCGATGCACACCGCCGTATCGGCGCCGGCATAGGCCGGTTGGGTGATGGGCACCACCGTTACGGTGATCTGATCGGACCCGCTGCAACCGTTCTGGTCGAAGTAGGTATAGCTGATCACATCGGTACCCACTCCGGCGGGCGTGATCTCCCCACCGGGGGTGACGTTGAAGGTGGTGGCGCTCCAAGTACCTCCTGCCGGTGTTGCCGGACCGAGCTGGTATGGGATGGGCTGGTCGCAGAGTTGTACATCGGGCCCAGCCTGCACCACGGGCAGCGGCACCACCGTGGCCTGCATGGTCCCGGTGGATGTGCAGCCCGCCCCATCGGTGAACGAATAGGTGAGCGTGTGGGTGCCGACCCCGGCCACCGCAGGGTCGAAAGCGAAAGGTGCTGCACCCACGCCCGGGCCTGTCCATGTTCCGCCCACGGGTGTGGCGGCCAGGGGTACGGGAGCCGCATCCACACAACGGCCGAAGTCGTTCGGTAGTCCCAAGGTCGGTGTGGCGAGCACCACGATGTCCACACCATCACTGGTGGCACAGGTGCCGGTGCCGTAGGCGTAGGTGGCGCTGAAGGTGCCTGCGGTGCTGGGCACGAAGGTGCCACCGCTCACCGCCCCGGACCAAGTGCCACCGGCCGGGCTGGCGGGCATCATCACGGGGGTACTGCCTTGGCAGACCGTGGTATCGGCACCTGCATCGGCGATGAGCGACAAGGCTTGCACGTTCACCACCAGCTGGTCGGAGTTGGTACAGCCGTTGCCATCCACATGGGTGTAGGTCAACGTGACCGGTCCCAATTGGCCGGGCACGGGTGTGAACGAGCCTCCGGCCGTGACATTGGGGCCGCTCCAGGTGCCCGGTGCGGGTATGCCGCTCAGCTGCACCGGGATCGCCTGATCGCATTCGATGCGGTCCGCGCCGGCGATGACATTGGTGATCGGGAACACCGTCACGGGAACGGTTGCCGTACCTGGGCAACCGCCCATGCTTCCCGACACGGTGAAGGTGGTGCTGATGGCGGGGCTGGTGTTGAAGACCGGGCCGGTGCCCACCAGGGTGGTGCCGATGTACCATTGGTAGTTGGCCGCACCGCTCACGGTGAAGGAGGCCATATCACCGTTGCAGATGGCGTCGCTGGCGGGGGTCACGGTGAGCACGGGGGCGGGGGTCACCTGCACGGTGACCGACGATGCGGGGCCTTGGCAGCCGTTGCTCACGGCCACCACGCTGTAGGTGCCCGCATGTACGGCAGCCACCGAAGGGATGGTGAACGAAGGTTGATCGCTGGTGAAACCGTTGGGGCCCGTCCACTGGTAAGTGAGGCCCGGGGTGGTGTTGGCCGAGAGCGAGAGGATCTGTCCAGCACATACGGGGCTGTTGGTGGAGATCACCGGGGCCGTGGGCAGGGCTCCCACGGCCAAGGTGGTCACGTCGGTGGCCGAACCGCAGGCATTGGTCACGGTGAGTGCGATGGCCGAGCTGGTGGCCGAGGCATAACAGACCTGCGGCGGATCGAGGGTGCTGGCCGAGGCGGGCGTTCCCCCGGGGAAGGTCCAGGCGTAGGTGGCGATGGCGGCCCCACAATCCTGCACCGTGGCCGATGGATCCACGCATTGGGTGGCACAGATGCCCACCAGGTCGGCCACATCCACCTGGGGCGGCGCGTTGGCGTTCACCACGGCGGTCTGGTCGAAGGTGCCGCAGGAATTGGTGGCGCGCAGCCGTACGGAATAGGTGCCTGCCTGGGTGAACTGGAACTGGGGCTCGAACGAAGTGGCGTTCGTGCCGCTTGCGTAGTTCCACGCCGGGCCACTGCCACATGCCCCGCCGGAGGTGTTCACCTCCCACTGGTAGGTGGTCAGGCAGCTGTTGGGGCTGGTGCTGGTGTTGTCCACCGTGCTGGTGAAGGGGGCGCAGCCGGTGTTCGGCGCAAGGGTGAAGGCGGGTTGGGGCGGCCCTTCGATACAGATGCAATGCTGCACTTCGTCGGTACCGCAGAGGTTATTGCCCACGTTCAGGGTGATGCAATAGTTGCCCGGTTGGGAGAACTGTACCGCGATATTGTTGCTCCCATTGGTCCACTGATTGGGCTGGGTGCTGCCGTTCAGCGCGCCGAGCGAACCACTTACGGACCAGCCGGTGGCCGGGGAGATGCTCCAGACCCGCAAGGGTTGGGAACAATTCGCCCCGCCCACGCCAAGGCTCGTGTTGGTGAACGACACCGAGCTATTCACACAAGCCGTATCGGAGGATATGGTGAACGAGGCTTGCGGGGAATCGGTGATGTAGATAGGCCCTGCCGTGGCGAACGAGGTCATGGGGCACGGCGTGATAGCATCGACCCTGAAGGTGTACGGTGCTCCGGGGCAATTGGTGTTGGGGTAGCCGTAGGTCACCGTGCTCGGCGGTGGATGGGTGTAGGTGACCGTGTTGCCGTCGCCATAATCGACGATGTATTCGGTCCCAGGCGAATTGCCTTGGGTATCGTTGAGCGGGAAGGTGAGCGACGTTCCCGAACACACCAGGGTATTGCCGGGGTTGCTGGTCCCCACGGAAGGGTTGCTCCCGAGGAACACATCGAAGGTCCTGGTATGCGCACATCCTTGTACGCCCGGGTCGGTCACGGTATAGGTGATCGTGTACAAGCCGATCCCATACGTATGGCTTTCGGTCCATCCTCCGGAAGCAGGTGTGGAGGGCGAGGGCGGAGCCCCCCATTGGATCGAATAGGATGCACCAGGCAATGCCGTGCTCGCATCGGTGAACTGGAAAGCGTAGGAGGTGAGGCCCGTACCACACAGGGCGAAGCTTTCCCCGCTGGGCGAAACGTAGAGGTCCGGGTTGGGATCGGGGCTGGTGATCGCCGCACGCGGCGTGGGCGGCACGCTCACCACCACCATGTCCGTGGCGACACAGCCGTTGGCATCGGTCACGGTCAGTGTGAGGTTCACCGTTTGGGTGCTGGTAACCGGCACCGGGTGGTTGAAGGTGGTATTGGCCGTATTGGTGCTGCCCAAGTAGGGCGACCCCGACCACGCGTAGCTGAGGGGCGGTGCACCGGTGCCCGTGCCGTTCAAGGCCAAGGCCTGGCCCGCACAGATGGTCGGTGTGGCGGGCGTGGCCACGGCCGTACACTGGCCCACGGCCACGCGGTGCAGGAGCGCCAGCGCGATGATGAGGAATAGCCTTCGGATCAACGGGGATAGCCTATGGAACGAAAGTACCGGTCTCGGGGAGAAGGGAGGTCGACCATCGAGGCCCGGATACCAACGGGTGCGTTGTGGAGAAGACGAGCAGGACAGGGGGATCGTTGCCTCACGTTCATTCCCGTTCCGCTACCGTTCCTCGTTGATCGAACCTGGAGAAGGCCTTGCGTGTACCACCGTATGAACCGCATTCGTTGCATCAACAAACCCGAACGCCATGCTCACCACCGCACTATTCCTCGGCTTCCTTGTGCTTACCGCCCTGCTGGCCAGTGGCTCTGGCTGGAGCGATGTGCTTTCCACCCAGCGCAACGAACTGGTCTTCGCCGACCGCAACCAAGCCTACGGGGCCTATCAACTGCGTCGCGAACAAGGGCGCACCTTGCTCCTTTCGCTGGTCACCGCTTTGGGTACCGTCAGCGCGATCCTATTCCTCCCCGGCCTGTTCGCGGACCACACCATCCCGGTGCCTGGTCCTTCGGTGGCCGTGGATGTGGTGATCGATCCGGTGGTCGCGCCGGTGGTCGCCCCCAAGGTGACCCCTACCACCGCCACGCCCCGCCCCCCCGCTGCACCGCGCCCCAGCAGCGGACCCTTGTTGGCCGTGGACAGCATACCGCACACCCCAGTGGATACCATGACCAAGACCACCGACACGTCCCTTACCCCGGGTAGTGGGGACAAGGGCGGCCCGGGCACCACCATTCCCGGCGATGGCGGCACCCACCGTGGTGCAGGTGATGGTGGCGACATCAAGAACGGCTGGGAGCTGGAGTCCATGCCCGAATATCCCGGCGGCGACAAGGCGCTGTACGCCTACCTCGGCCGCGAGGTGCGGTACCCCGATATCGACATCGATGCACGGCGCGAAGGCCGGGTCATGGTGGGATTCATCATCCGTGCCGATGGTTCCGTGACCGACGTGCAGGTCCTGCAAGGCATCAGCCCCACGCTCGACGCCGAAGCCACACGGGTGGTCCGGAAGATGATCAAGTGGATCCCGGGGCGTTTCAACCAACGCAAGGTGGACGTGCGCTACGCCTTGCCCATCGTGTTCAAGCTCGCGCGGAACTGATCAAATGCCCCCAGGCGCGGGGGCGGTGCGCAGCGCGGCCTTCACGGCATCGCCCACCTCCCCCGCCCTGTTGAACACCATGAAGTGCGAACCACCGTGTATGCGGTGTGCGCCGCGGATCCGGTCGATGGGCATCAAACGGTCCTGATCGCCGTGGATGTGAACCAGGCCCTGCACCGGTATCGCCGGACCGTTCCACGTTAGGCAGGCATTGATCTGGATCCTCAATTGATCGATCGAGTGGCTCGCCACCAAGGCGTTGAACAAGGCCACCTCCTCCGGCCGTTCCACCCCCATCTGCCAACGGGCCAAGGGCCGGATGTGCTCCCACACCTTTGGGGTGAGGATGCGTTCCGGATGGGTGCCCCGCAGCAGGCGCAACGACCGTGGCATCTCCTCGGGCCGCTTCCAACTGCTCACGATCACCACCCGTTCCGGATGGGTCATCGCGGCCATCTCCTGGGCCACCATTCCCCCCATGCTCACCCCGACCAGTGCATGCGGCCGGGCAGGATCCACCGCCGCGGCCAGCTTCCGCGCATAGTCCGCCAGGCTGCTCCCCACCGGCATCGGCGGCCATTCCAGGTAGCGGACCTCATGCCTGGCCAGATCCAAGTGCGCGAACAGGCGCCGGTCCGAACTCAACCCAGGGATCAGGTACAGGAGCATGTCACTTCCGCAGCTCCACCCCCTTGTTGCAGGAGGCACGCATGTTCAGCAGTTCCACGCTGAAGGCGAACGCCATGGCCACAGCGGCATAGCCCTTGGGAAACACGCCGTGGTGCTCGGGCTCGAGCCCTTCGAAGAAGAGCATGAAGCCCACCATCACCAGGAACGAGAGGGCGAGCATCTTCAAGGCCGGGTGCTGCTCAATGAAACCACTGATGCCGTCGGTGAAGAAGAACATCACGACCATGGCGAGATCACCGCCGCGATCATGATCACCACGTGCTTGGCCTGGCCGATGGCGGTAATGAAACTGTCGAAGCTGAACACCGCATCGATGATGATGATCTGCGCCATGAGCGCCCAGAAGCTTTGTGGCTTGTCCTTCTTCAAGGATCCCGACGTGTCCGGTCCTTCCGGCTTGTGGTGGATCTCCTTCATCGACTTGTACAGGGGGTAGGATACACCGAAGAACAAGGTGCTGTTCCGCATGTTGAAGCTGTTGCCGACCACGGCGAACCGCTCATTCTCCCCGTTCTTCATCAGCCAGCCGATGCCCACCAGCAACACACTGCACAACAGGATCCCCAGGACCATCCAGAGCCGCCGGTCCTTCAAGCGGTCCTTCTCCGCCATACGGCCAAGGATGAGGAGTTCTTCCATGAGGGCGAAGATCGCACAGGCGTGCGTTCACCCTCCCCGGCGGCTGTCGTTCGACCGGTCGGATCACCGAGAGATCCTCAGCACGATGCCTCGGGCCACGGTATTCCCGATAGGTGGGCCAGCCAAGGTTCACCGCGAGGATCCTGTATATCCCGCGTGCACCACCTTATGGTGAGCCACACCTGCACAGCGCACCATGGGCTCGTTCACGAGCCGGGGCCGGGCATCACACCACGGGCACCTCGCGCACGAAGTCCAGCGCGGCCTCCATGTGGTCATGCATCACCACATCATGCTTCACGAAGGGCACTCGCTCGCGGAACGCGTTCACGAACGACTCCAACCGCACCGAGCTTCGGATCGGCCGGCGGAACTCCAAGGCTTGCGCCGCGGTGAAGAGTTCGATGGCGAGCACCCGTTCCACATCTTTCACCACCTGCCAGGTCTTGATCGCGGCCGCAGCGCCCATGCTCACGTGGTCCTCCTGGCCATTGCTGCTATCGATGGTGTCCACGCTGTTGGGCATGCAGCGTTGCTTGTTCGCGCTAACGAGTGAGGCCGCGGTGTACTGCGGGATCATGAAACCACTGTTCAGCCCAGGCTCGGCCACGAGGAAGGCGGGCAGGCCACGTTGCCCGCCGATCAGCTTATAGATGCGCCGTTCACTGATGCTTCCGAGCTCGGCCGTGGCGATGGCGAGGAAGTCCAGGGCCAGCGCCAGGGGCTGCCCGTGGAAATTCCCGGCGCTGATGATCAGGTCCTCGTCGTCGAAGACCGTGGGGTTATCGGTCACGGATTCGAGCTCGCGTTCCACCACCCGTTCCACGTAGGCGATGGCATCGCGCGAAGCCCCATGCACCTGCGGAATGCAGCGGAACGAGTAGGGATCCTGCACGTGCGCCTTCTTGCGTTCGATCAGGCCACTGCCCTTCAACAGCTCGCGGAAACGGCCGGCCACCACCGCTTGTCCGGGATGCGGGCGCACGGCGTGGATGGAAGCATGGAAGGGTTCGATACGGCCATCGTAGGCATCCAGCGAGATCGCGCCGATCACGTCGGCCAATTGTGCGAGGCGCGTGGCCTTCAGCACCAGCAACGCCGCATAGGCGTTCATGAACTGCGTACCGTTGAGCAGGGCGAGGCCTTCCTTCGGGCCGAGTTCGAGCGGCTTCCACCCGAAATTCTTCAAGGCCTGCGCGCTGGGCATGCGCTTCCCGCCCACCATCACTTCGCCCAAGCCCAACAGGGGCAGGCAGAGGTGCGCCAGCGGAGCCAGGTCGCCCGACGCACCGAGCGAGCCGCGTTCGTACACCACCGGCAACACATCGGCGTTGTACATGTCGATGAGGCGCCGCACCGTGGCCGGTGCCACCGCGCTGTACCCGAAAGCCATGTTCTGCACCTTCAGGACGAGCATCGCACGCACGATGTCCGCAGGAACGGGATCGCCACTGCCGCAAGCGTGGCTCATCACCAGGTTCTTCTGCAATTGCGCCAGGTCCTTCTTGGCGATGGACTTATCGTACAGGGATCCGAAGCCGGTGTTCACCCCGTAGATCGGAGCATCGCTCTTCTTCAGGCGATCGGCGAGGTAGGCGTGGCTGCGCTTCACGGCTTGCTGCGCTTCGGGGCTCAGGGCGATGGGGACACCGCTGTTGAGGATGTGCGCCAATTCGGCGAGTTCGAGGCCTACGGTTCCGATGGGATGGGACTGCATGATCGATCGTCTGTGATTGTCGTTGTCAGGCGCTTTGTGGATCGTTCGGTGGCAGAACATCAACCCACGACCGCTGCCAATAGATCTTCTTGTTGCACGGCACGCTGCTCCCCGCTCTTCATGTCCTTCACGGTAACGATGCCTTGTTGCAGCTCACTCTCGCCCACGATGGCCACGAAGGGTATGCCCTTGTCATCGGCATATTTGAACTGCTTGGCCATCTTCACGGCCTCGGGGTACAGCTCCGCAGCGATGCCCGCCTGGCGCACCGTGCGCAGCAGTTGCAGGCAGTGGGCGGCTTCGGCCTCGCCGAAGTTGGCGAAGAGCAATCGGGTGCTGCCGCCGAGTGCATCGGGGAATCGACCGGTCTCCAAGAGCACGTCGTAGATGCGATCGGCACCGAAGCTGATGCCTACCCCGCTCATGCCCTTGAGGCCGAACACCCCGGTGAGGTCGTCGTAGCGTCCGCCGCCGCAGATGCTGCTTTGCAACGACCCTTCCAGCGCCTTCACCTCGAAGATGGCGCCGGTGTAGTAGTCGAGGCCGCGGGCCAACGTGGGGTCGAACTCGAGGTGGGCGGACCGCAAGGCACCGACCGACCTGAAGGTGAAGTCGAGGTCCTTCAAACCCTGTAGCGCGGTCGCGGAGGTGGCCAGCCATTGTTCCAGCTGCGGGCGTTGTTCGGCCCAGGTCCCCTTCAACGCGAACAGCGGGGCGATGCCTTGGATGGCTTGATCGCTCACCCCTTTGGTGCGCATCTCCTCCTCCACCTTCTCACGGCCGATCTTGTCGAGCTTGTCGATGGCGGTGACGATATCCACCACCTTCTCGGGTTGTCCGCTGACCTCGGCGATGCCCGCGAGCACCTTGCGGTCATTGATCTTCACGGCCACGGGCAGGCCCAGCGCGGTGAACACCTCATCGAAGAGCTGCACGAGCTCCACTTCATTCAGCAGGCTGGTGCTCCCGATCACATCGGCATCGCACTGGTAGAACTCCCGGTACCTCCCCTTCTGTGGGCGATCGGCGCGCCATACCGGCTGGATCTGGTAGCGTTTGAAGGGGAAGGTCAACTCGTTCTGGTGCTGCACCACATAGCGGGCGAAGGGCACGGTGAGGTCGTACCGGAGCGCCTCCTCGGCGAACCCCTTGCTGCGATCCTCCAGGGCGCGCTCCAGTTCGGCGCCGCGTTTGAGGATCTTGAAGATCAGGCGATCGCCCTCCTCGCCGTACTTCCCGGTAAGGGTCTCCAAATGCTCCATGGCGGGCGTTTCCAAGGGTCCGAAGCCGAACTTCTGGAACACGGACTCGATGGTGTTGAAGATGTACTTCCGGCGCAGCATCTCCTGCGGACCGAAGTCGCGGGTGCCTTTGGGGATGGAGGGTTTGGTGGCCATGACCAGGAACAAGTGTCAAGCGACAAGGGTAATGGACCAAGACGCAAAGGCCTGGATCGAGCCTGATCGTATGAACGGCGCGAAAATACGGGTGGCGTTCGGTATCGTCAGTGGACCACAACGAAGCCTGCCGACAGATGTTCCGTACCGGACCAAAGATGGAGGTGATGAACACCTGGTGCAAGGTGCCGCACATCCACTTCGGTGGGCACCGCGCCCTTCCAACGTTGCAAGATGCGGCCTGTAGCATCGGTCAGCAGCATACGTCCTGGCTTCCAGCCGGGCGGTACCTGCACGAAGAGACGATCAGCGGTGGGGGTGGGAAAGAGCGATAAGGCCGACGCAACGCCCCCTTCCGACCGCGCTGTGGTGACATCCGTGCCGTAGCGCACCAGCATGAAAGCCATCCCAGGACCCGTGAGCGTATCGGTGGGCACATTGATGTCGAAGACGGCGGTATCGCCGAAACTGCCGGTGACGAAGATGTTGCCCAAGGCGTCTGCCACAAGGCCGTTGGCGGTATCGAACACGCCGTGCGTGGCCACACCGCGCGCCCAAGCGAAGCTGCCGTCAGCTTGGTACATCGCGAGGTAGAGGTCATTGGCGATCGTCATGGGCAGGATGGTCTCCTCGGGTCCTGGATCGAAATCCTGTTCCACGGAGTGCGCACCGGTGATGAAGACGTTGCCCGTTCCATCGCAGGCGATATCGCAGACGCCATCGAAGTGGTTATTGTTCTGCAGACCGTGCGCCCACAGGGCATTTCCGGCGGTATCCAGTTTGGCGAAGTACAGGTTGCCGCCCACGCCAAAGGAGGTTAACTCCAGCACACCATCACCTGGATCGGCATCGGTAGGATCGGTGAATGATCCGGTGATATAGAGGTGCGCCTCATCCGCGCGGATGGCTTCGCCGATCTCGCTGCCATCGCCGCCGTGAGCCTTCAACCACTTCACCTGTCCGGTGGTATCCAACTTACAGAGGAAGGCCTGGTTGTTGTTGCCTGCTGAGACCGACGCCACATTGTTCGCGTGCGTTTCACCGGAGCACACGCCGTAGGAATAAACATGACCGTGTGCGTAGGCGATGCTCTGTGCCCGTTGGCCACCTGTGCCTTGGATACCACGCACCCAAGCGAGTTCACCATCCGGGCGGTAGCTGGCACAGAACGCATCCCACGACCCACCTTCGTGTACAAGGGTCATCGGCTCTTCCTGGGTTCCGAAGTTGACCGAAGCGCTCATCTGCCCAGCCACGTAGATGTTGTCCAATTCATCAACGACCACACCATAGGTTTCGTCGTGCCCCGATCCGCCGATACGCTTGGCCCACACGAAGGCGCCGCTGGTGTCGTACTTCGCGAGGAACCCATCGGTGCTGCCCGCACTGCCGAAGAAGGTCTCTCCCTGCCCCGGGTCCCAGTCCAGGTAACTATCAAAACGGCCCACCATCAACAGATGGCCGCTGTGGTCCAAGGCCAAGCCCTTAGGGATCTCGGTGCCGGAACCACCGATGCAGATGTGCCAGATGTAGTTGCCCGCAGCACCATACTTGGCGAGGAAATGATCGCCATTGATGCCCGCGCTCACATTCAGCACCGTATCGGGTCCGGGATCGAAGTCGGCCACACCGTTGATGTTGCCGCAGACGTAAACATTGCCCAGTTCATCGGCCACCATGGCCATACCGCGCGATGGCGCACCGGTGTGGGTGATGGCCCAATCGTAGACCTGTGCGGGTAGCGCACTAACGGCGAAGAAGGTGATCAGCGAAAGAAGGCGCATGTGGGACTGAGTGGATCTGCAAATATGCTCCGCTCAGCGATGACTTCGTTCTGCCAAGGCGGCATTCACCAATGACACCACTTCCATGCCATACAGGGCAATACAGGGCATCATCCGCTCATGCGGAAGTGATCCCGCGCTGAATTTGAGGTCGAAGCGCGAAAGGCCCAGGGCCTTCACGGCGCGGGCGATCTTGGCAGCCACGGTCTTGTACGCCATCGGGTGCCACCATAGAGGAACGCACATGGATGAACAGGGGCATCCATGTACACGCCCGACCCGGTCGTGCATTGCGGCATAGTGCTGGACGAACTCCTCGCATGCCTACTGATCGGTGGCGACTACATGGCCGGACGAATGCATCCCTATGGTCCTTGGCGCCCCACACCTCCGGCACCGTGGCGGGTGCGCCACCGCGGTGGTGTGGTACGGTGGATCGCCCCCGAGGCCGGATCACTTCAGCACCTGCGACAGCACGCCACCATCCACGGCCAGGTCGGTGCCGGTGATGAAGCCGGCCTCGTCGCTGAGCAGGAAACGCACGGCGGAGGCCACGTCCGTGGGTTCGCCATAGCGGCCCACCGGGGTCATGTCCAGCGTCTGTTTCATCACGGCGGGGTGCTCTTCGAGGGCCTTCTTGGCCATGGCGGTCATGATCACCCCGGGCGAGACCGTCGCGATCCGCGCACCGCGCTGGCCGTAGCGCATGGCGTTGTCCTTGCAGATCAGCAACACCCCGCGTTTGGTGAAGTTGTACATGGTGTCGGCATTGCCCTCCACGAAGGGGGCCACCGTTTCGTACGCGTCCGCCCTTCGCGGGTCGCGCAGCGCGGGATCGTAGCGCGGATCGGCCGGTACGGTATGGCCCATCATGGAGCCGAACAGCACGAAGGCGGAACCGGGTCGGGCCAGTTGGAGGAACTCGTCCACGATGGTGGCCGTGGCGACCAGGTTGATGTCGAACACCTTGCGTGCATCGCCCACGGTGCCACTGACCCCGGCGGTATGCACCAGGCCTTTGAAGGCCCCCTGCTCTGCGGTGAACGCCCTCAGCCGCCGCACGGCCTCGGGGTCGGTGATGTCGCAAGCGAAGCCCACGGCATCGATACCCGATGCCTTCAACGCATCCACCGCCTGGTCCACGGCGGTCCGCGCATGATCGGCGATCACCAAGCGATGCCCTTTCAACGCATGGGCACAGCTGGTGCCCAAGCCACCGGCTCCTCCGGTGATCAGGATGGTCCCGTTGCTCATTCTCGTTCGGTGTTGGTACTTGTCACCAAGTTACTCCGCTCCATGTCCGAGGAAGTGACGAGCATCAGCCCTTCTCCAATAGGCCGCGCACCAGGGGTACGACCTCGTTACCGTACAGCGCGATGCTCTCCATCATCCGTTCGTGCGGAAGCGATCCCGCGCTGTACTTGAGGTCGAAGCGTGAAAGACCCAAGGCCTTCACGGCACGGGCGATCTTGGTGGCCACGGTGCTGGGAGCGCCCACGCACAATGCGCCTTCTGGTGCCACCATACGGTCGAACGCCGCACGGGTGAGCGGGGGCCATCCGCGTTCGCGCCCGATCCGGTCGTGCATCGCGGCATAGTGGGGGAAGAACGCCTCGCACGCCTGCTGGTCGGTTGCGGCCACGTGGCCGGGCGAATGCACCCCCACGGGCAACGGATCGCGCCCGGCGGCGGTGCATGCGCGATGGTACAGGTCCACGAACGGTGCGAAGGCGAGGTGGTCGCCACCGATCACGGCGAGCATGAGCGGCAGGCCGTAGTGGGCGGCGCGCACCACGCTCTGGGGCGTGCCGCCGACCGCCACCCATGTGCGCAGGGCCCCGCTCTCCGTGGGCGGGAACACGGCTTGGTCCTCCAACGCGGCACGGGTGGAGCCGTTCCAGGTCACGGGTCGCTCCTTGAGCAGTTCCACGAAGAGCGCCAAGCGCTCCTCGAAGAGTCGCTCGTACTGGGCCAGGTCGAAACCGAAAAGCGGGAACGACTCGGTGAATGAGCCGCGCCCCACGATCACCTCGGCCCGTCCGTTGGAGAGCGCATCGAGGGTGCTGAACCGTTCGAACACGCGTACCGGATCATCGCTGCTGAGCACGGTGACGGCACTGCCCAGCCGGATCCGCTCGGTGCGTGCGGCGATGGCCGCCAAGACCACTTCCGGCGCGCTCACGGCGAAGTCCTCGCGGTGATGTTCTCCCACGCCGAAGAAAGCGAGGCCCACCTGATCCGCCAGCACGGCTTCTTCCACCACATTACGCAGCACCTGGGCATGGTGCAAGGGTCTGCCGTGCAGGTCGGCCGTCACATCACCGAAGGTATCGAGGCCGAATTCGATGGTAATGGGTAGGGAGGGCTGGCTCATGGGGCGAAGTTCTGTCCGCAGATGATCGCGCCGACGGCCCGGACGCCGAACTTGCACCACCAACGCGTCTATGCAGCACATGCGCGCCCTTCTCCTGCTCTTGGCACTTGGCCCGTGGGGGCTCCACGCCCAGCACCTCACGCATCGGGAGTGGCTCATCCAGTCTTTCCGGGACATGCGCTTGGCACCGGCCTTCGGCGAGCGAACGAAGAATGCGGAACAGCTGGCGTCGGACTCGGCGTTCATCGCCCAGATGCTGGCGGTGGACCCCGACGCCCATGCCTGCGCCGAACACCTGATCGGCTTGGGGTTCGAGCAGTTGCGGCAAGGCAACATGGTGCATGCCATGTACCGGTTCAACCACGCCTACCTCATGGAACCGCAGAACCCGGCCATCCGCCGCGGCTACGGTGCGTTCTTCGTAGCGTTGGACCGGCCGGAGGAGGCGATGGCGGAATACCAGAAGGGGCTGCAACAGGACTCCAGTAACGTGGCACTGCTGCTGGACCTGGCCACGGTGCAGCTGGGGTTCTTCCAGGACCACCATGCCGAGGATCCGGAGCGGTCGGAACGGTTGTTGCGCCAGGCCTCGGCCAACCTGGATCGCTTGTTGCGGCACCACCCGGGCAATGGCGGCGCCCTGTACCGAACGGCCGTATGCCGCATGTTCACCGACGATTGCGCCGGGGCGTGGGCGAACTACCGCCAGTGCCGCGAGGCCGGTGCGGAGGTGGAGGATGGCTTCGAACGCACGCTGCGCGCCCGGTGCCCCACCCCTCCCTGACGGGAGCCTGCCCCGATGAAGGTTCCGGGCCACTGCGGCGAAGGCGTCGCGATGCCGACCCTGGTCGTGGCGAACCCTGGCCAAGCCTCATTCGTATCACGGCCGTCGAAACCAGTGAACCATGGCACGCCCTACCGCCACCCTTGACGATCGTCTCTTCCTCTCCACGCTTCAGGCTCCCGAACCTGCCGGGCTACGCCAGCGTGTAGCCGAAATGGAGCGGTTGTTCGCCGCAGCACAGGAAGAGATCGCCCTGCTGACGCACGAGCGCGACGAGGTGGTGGCGGCACTGAAGAAGTGGGCCAAGGCCGATCCCTTGGAACGCCTGGAACTACGGATCGAAGCCACGACCCGAACGCTGCGGGCCGAGCTGAATGCACTGCGCGCCGAGAACCGGCGGTTGAAGCGCGAGATCCTGGACGCGCACGGCCCCGGTCCGGACCGGCGCCTTCGGGCCTGAAAGCGCGAAAGCCCCGCCGAGGGCAGGGCTTTCACGGTGTGGGGAGGATCACTCCTCCGCTTTCTTCTCCTTCTTGGGAGCGCTCTTCTCGCCAGCTGCGGCCTTGGCTTTCAGGATGGCGATCTTCTTGGTGGCCTTACGCTTGGCGTTGAGGCGGGCATTCGCGTCTTGTGGCATGGGTCGTGTTGTTGTGTGGGTATGTGGATGTGTAGGATGATGCCGGATCAACCGCGCACCAGCTTCTTGTACTTGAGGCGTTGCGGGATGATATCGCCCACGCGCTTCTTGTAATTCTCTTCGTACTCGCTGAAGCCGCCTTCGAACCAGTACACCTTGCTATCGCCCTCGAAGGCGAGGATATGGGTGCACACGCGGTCCATGAACCAGCGGTCGTGGCTGATGATCACCGCGCAGCCGCTGTAGTCCTGGATGGCTTCTTCCAGCGCGCGCAGCGTGTTCACGTCCAGGTCGTTGGTGGGTTCGTCCAGCAGCAACACGTTGCTGCTCTGCTTCACGGTCATGGCCAGGTGCAGGCGGTTGCGCTCACCGCCGGAGAGCACGCCCACCTTCTTGTTCTGGTCGGTGCCGCTGAAGTTGAAGCGGCTGAGGTAGGCCCGGGTGTTCATCACCACGTTGCCGAAGGTGATGTTCTCGAGGCCGCCGCTGATCACCTCATACACGGTCTTTTCGGCCAGCAGGTCCTTGTGGCTCTGGTCCACGTAGGCCAACTGCACGGTATCGCCGATGGTGATGGTGCCGCTGTCGGCTTTCTCCAGGCCCATGACCATGCGGAAGAGCGTGGTCTTACCGGCACCGTTGGGGCCGATGATGCCCACGATACCTGCGGGTGGCAGCGCGAAGCTCAGGTTATCGATGAGCAGACGGTCGCCGTAGCCCTTGCTCACCTCTTTGAACTCGATCACCTTGTCACCCAGGCGGGGTCCGTTGGGGATGAAGATCTCCAGCTTGGCCTCCTTCTCCTTCACGCTCTCGCCCTGCATCTTCTCGTAGTTGGCGAGACGGGCCTTGCTCTTGGTGCGGCGTGCGCTGGCATTGCTGCGCACCCATTCGAGCTCCTGCTTCAGCACGCGCTGGCGCTTGCTTTCGTTCTTCTCTTCTTGGGCCAGGCGGGCGGTCTTCTGCTCCAGCCAATTGGTGTAGTTGCCCTTGTATGGGATGCCCTCGCCACGGTCCAGCTCCAGGATCCAGCCGGCCACATTGTCCAGGAAGTAACGATCGTGGGTGATGGCGATCACCGTGCCCTTGTAATCGGCCAGGTGGTGCTCCAACCAGGCCACGCTCTCGGCATCGAGGTGGTTGGTGGGTTCGTCCAGCAGCAGGATGTCGGGGCTCTGGAGCAACAGGCGGCACAGGGCCACACGGCGGCGCTCACCACCGGACAGCACCTTGATGGGCTGATCCGGTTCCGGACAGCGCAGGGCATCCATGGCGATGTTCAGTTTCTGGTCGATGTTCCAGGCATCGGCCGCTTCGATCTGGTCCTGCAACACCCCTTGCCGCGCGATGAGCTTGTCCATCTTGTCGGGGTCGTTCAGCACGTCCTCGTCGGCGAACTTGTTGTTCACCTCCTCGTACTCCTTCAACAGGTCCATGATGGGCTGCACGCCTTCGCGCACGATGTCGATCACGGTCTTGGTCTCGTCCAGCTCGGGCTCCTGTTCCAAGTGGCCGATGCTGTACCCGGGGCTCAGGTGCACATCGCCCTCGAAGCTCTTCTCCTTGCCTGCGATGATGCGCATCAAGGTGGACTTACCGCTACCGTTGAGACCGAGTATCCCGATCTTGGCGCCGTAATAGAACCCGAGGTAGATATCGTTAAGGATCTTCTTCCCGGAAGGCAGGGTCTTCCCCACCTTCACCATATTGAAGATTATCTGACGTCCTTCTTCTGCCATTTCCTTATGGGTTTGGTCGTTCCCCGGAGCGGAGTGATGCGTATGGATCCGGAGGATCCGTCGACTACGGGGCCGCGAAGATCTTCAATTCGGGCCATTCTTGCACCATACGCATGGACGATGCCTGAGCGGGATCCTGTCCATGGGTGCTTAGGACACCCTCCACGGTCTGCACCGGACGGCTGCCACAGAGCACGTACGCCTTCCCGCGGTCCGGATCGCCGAAGAGCACGGACTCGTCGACATCGGCCGCCAACAACGCGAAGTGGATGGATGCATCCCACGGATGCTGCACATAGAGCTTATCCCCTGGAGCCAGGTTGTCGCGCACGTAAGCGGCCACCTTGTCGGCCTGGGGGAGGCCAACGGTATAGCCCCACCAGTAGCCGAAACCGGTCCAGATCAGGAGCAGGCCGAGGACCAGCGAGGCCAGGAAGGTTCGGGGACCCTTGTCCCAAGTGGGGAACGCCTTTTCCTGCAAGAACTTCAGGAAGTAGAACAGCCCCAGGCCGGAACTGATGTGGAAGATATAGAAGGTGAACCCCCAGACCCCCACCGGTTCAATGCGGCGCATGAACAGGCAGAGGATCACCCCGGAGGCGAACAGGGAGAAGAGCAGCGTGCGCAGCTTGGAGGAGACGAAGGCGGCGTACACCAGCCCGATGAGACCGAAGAAGATGATCGTGCCGGAGGTGCCATTCTCGACCAAGGCCCACAGGGCGAAGGCCATGTCGGTATGTTTCTGGTCGAAGGTGCGCCAATCCAAGCGTGGGCGGCTGTGGTGATCGATCACCTGATCGAAGCCGTGGGCCTGCATCATGGGCGCGTAAAGCAGGAAAGCGAACGCCAGGAACACCAGGAACACGAACACTAAGCGGATGATGCGTTCGCGAATGCTGGTGGTATAGCCCATCAGCAGTGAGATCAGGATCCACAGGAACACGGCAAGCGCGGCATAGCTGTGTGCCGGCATGGTCCAAAGCCCGATGGCGTTCACCAAGGCGATCAAGATGCCGCTGGTGAGGTCGTTGCTCTTGATGAAATGGCGACCCAGGACCAGGCTGAGGGTGAAGATGGCCCCACAGATACCGAAGCCAACGGCGATGGACCCGATGCCGATCAAGGGGCCGGAACACGCCACCAAGGCCAACGTGGTCAGCGCGATGTAGCGGTTGAACATCGACCGGGTGAAGATGTAGATCAGGGGCAGACAGAGCACCCCTGCGATGAAGTTGGGCAACCGCAGCTGCACCACCCCGACACCGAAAAGGCCCGTGCTGAGCTTCGTGAGCAAGGAATGGAACACCGAATTGCCACTGGCATTGGTGGCCACCAGCAGTTCGCTCAGCGGAAGCCTGGCGAAATCGATGTACAGTTCGGCCTCGCCGGTCTGAATGGGTCTGCCAAGCAGGACCGCACGCAAACCGATGCCCAGGAGCAGGAAGAGCAGCACCGCCGCCTTGTGCTGCGCAGAGGTCTTGCGCGCGTATTCGTCCAACAGGGCATGGAGGTCGCCCATGAAACCGAACGAGACATACTTCTTGGATCGTTTGGAAGCCATCGTACGCAGCGCGGATCAGCGATCCACCTTTTCCATGGAGATGATGCTATCCACCACATACACGCTCATGCCGCGCCAAGGCAACGCACCAACGAATTCCCTGTAGTGCAGGTTGAACTGGTTGCCACTGTTCTCCATGAGCACCCTGGCCACCTCTGGATCCTCCACCGAGAACAGGAACTCCAGGCTCTGGAAGGAGCCGCTCTGGGTGCGGATCCCGGTCTGGATCATCTTCCCCTCGTAGGTCTTGAACAATACCCCCTTGTGGACCATGTAGTTCAGCTCCCCGGCCTTGGCCCCCGTGCCGAACACCCAGTAGTAGCGGAAGTAGCCAACGATGCCGAGCACCAGCAACAGCACCAACAGGATCTTCCAGAGATGAGCGCGCATGCCTAAGGATGTTTAGCGGTGGAAAGGTAGAGCCTACCCGGCTACCGTGGGCCTGCCCCGCCATTCATCCCGCCAATGGGCCATTCGTCAACTTTCAGTACCTTGTCTTGCATAGTAGCAACCAAAGCATATATCTTTGTGTCGTCAAGAACCTCCAGGACCACAAAACCCATCGTCTGGCAGTGCCGAACGACCGAACCATGAACGTGGAGAACACCAAAGCCCAGATGCGGAAGGGCGTGCTGGAATACTGCATCCTCAGTCTGTTGGCCCAAGGGGAGTTGTACCCATCGGACATCATCGGCAAGCTGAAAGAGGCGAAGTTGATCGTGGTGGAAGGCACGCTCTACCCCCTGCTTACCCGGCTTAAGGATGCCGGGCTGCTCACGTACCGCTGGGAGGAATCCCGCTCCGGTCCGCCCCGCAAATACTACAGGCTCACAGAAGCCGGTGCCGGGTTCATTCCCGAACTGGACCAGACCTGGAGCGAACTGAAAGAAGCCGTACACCAAGCGACACGTCCCACCCGCTGACCTCCACCCCCCAAGAACCGAACCCCATGAAAAAGACCCTCACCGCCAACATCAGTGGCACGGTGTTCCACATCGAAGAGGATGCCTATGACACGTTGCAACGCTACCTGAGCAGGATCCGGAGCCGTGTAACCGGCACCGCTGGTCACGACGACATCATGGCCGACATCGAAGCACGGATAGCCGAGCTCTTCACCGAGCGCTTGGATGGGCGTCGGCAGGTGGTGCAGCTGGCCGACGTGGACCAGGTGATCGCCATCATGGGCCAGCCCGAGGACTTCACCGAAGGTGGAGCGGAAGGCCCCCTACCGCCCCCGAACATGGGCACCGGACGGCGCAGGCTGTACCGCGACATGGACGACAAGTGGGTGGCGGGGGTGCTGGGTGGCCTGGGTTCCTACATCGGCATGGACCCGCTGTGGCTGCGCATCGGCATGATCGCCTTGTTCCTGGCCAGCGTAGGTTCGCTCATCCCCATCTACATCCTACTCTGGATCCTGGTGCCCAAGGCCGAAACGGCGGCCGAGCGCCTCCAGATGCGCGGCGAGGCCGTTACCGTGGACAACATCAAACGCGTGGTGGAGGAAGGTACGGAGCGCATGAAACAAGGCGGCCAGCGCATGGCCCACGAAGCACGTGACCTCGGCAGGCAGTGGGGCACTGGCGTCCAGCGCGGAAGCGGCCACGTGGGCCGGATCATCGCCAAACTCGTGGGAATGGCCTTGCTGGTACTGGCCTTCAGTCTTCTGCTGGGGCTGGTAACGGGCATGGTGGGCGGCACCATCTCGCTGTGGCACAGCACCTGGACCAGCCAGGACACGGGGATCCTGGACCTGGGCGAGCTTCTCTTCGCGAGCCGCACACAGGCCATCTGGTTCGGCATCGGCGTATTCCTCCTGCTGGTGGTGCCCATCATCGGCTTGTTCCTCTCGGGCTTCCGCCTCCTGTTGAACACCCGTTCGCCACGGTGGCTGGGGATCACGCTCGTGGTGGTATGGATCGCGGCCTTCATCCCAACGATGTGGGGCACAGCAAGACTGGCCAGCGAGTTCAAACGGGAGAACAGTGTGCTCACCGAGATCGAACTGCAACAGCCAACGGACGGCCTGCTCTACCTCGATGCCCTGGCCCCTGCGGACAGCACCGGCGACTGGAGCGTTCGCTACGATGATGGCGAACTGGACGTGGACCTCGAAGGGCTGCACCTGGACGGCGATCAGGTCTTTGGCGGGTGGGCCTCACTGGGTGTGGAGCGCAGCACCGACAGCCTCTTCCACCTGAAAGTGGAACGCGAGGCCAATGGCGTGACCCCGAAGGCCGCCCGTGCCCGTGCCATGAACATCCGCTACAACCATCAGCAGCATGACGATGTGCTCTCCGTATCACCGGTGATCAGGTACCCCGCTGCGGACGGGTTGCGTGGACAGGATGTACGCTTCACCCTGGAGGTCCCGGTAGGGAAACGGATCTTCCTGCGACCGGGCAGCACGGACATCATCTACGACATCAAGAACGTGAACAACACCTACGACGATGATATGCTGGGCCGCACCTGGACCATGACGGAGAAAGGCTTGATGGACCTGAGCACCACGCCGATGCCCCCGATGGACGCGCCTCCCGCCCCCCTGCCGCCGGACAGCCTACGCAAGACCGCAAGTCCCATCGCCGCCGTGGTATGGCGTGCGCCAGCCAAGCGACGTCCGGCACCGGCGCACGGTACCGGCCGCACCTCCAGCACCGCAGGAACGCCGACCCAGGAGCGCGCGTTCGTCCTGGCCAAAGCCAACCTGGTACCCACGCTGTTCAACCTGGTGTACCAACGCCTGCGCTAAGCACGAGCCGCCCCAACGGCATCCGGAGCGACGAGGGGTTGTCTGTCCGGATCACGCCCTGTTCCCGCGCCATTCCGGTGGGAACGGGGCGGCTTCGTGCTTTCACCGGGCTACCTGCTCCATGGTGGTGCGGCAAGGCCGCAAGGCGCTCCGCTGGTACCTTCGCACCCGTGAAACCCACGGAGATCGCCGCGCTCCTGCGCATGGAGGTGGCCCTGGACCTACGGCAACGGGCGGCCTGGGCAGGCATGCTGCTCTACGTGGTCAGCGCGGTGTACGTCTGCTACCTCGCGGTGAAAGGCGGCCTGGGTCTGGCCACGTGGAACGCGCTGTTCTGGATCATCTTATTGTTCGCCGCCTTCAACGCCCTGGCACGCAGCTTCCAGCGCGAGGATGCGGGTCGCCAGCTCTACCTGTACACCCTGGTGGATCCGCGCAGCGTGATCCTGGCACGGGCCCTCTACAATGGTGCCACCATGGTGATGCTCAGTTTGCTGAGCCTGCTGGTGTACACCCTGTTGCTGGGGGGCGAGGTATTGGCCGGGGCCGATATCGGGCAATTCGTGCTGGCGGTGGTGCTGGGCGGGATCGGCTTCGCGGCGGTGCTCACCTTGATCTCCGCCATCGCAGCCAGGGCGGGCAACGGCATCGGGTTGATGGCGATCCTGGGCTTCCCGCTGGTGCTTCCGCTCCTGCTCACCGTGATGCGGGCGAGCAAGCTGGCGCTGGATGGCGTGGCCTGGAGCGTAACGAGCACCTACTTCGGTGGGCTGGTGCTGCTGGACGTGATCACCGTGACACTGGCCTGGATCCTCTTCCCGTACCTTTGGCGCGACTGATGAGACACTGGTGGAAGTTCCTCGGGATAGGTCTGCTATTGGTGGCATCGATCGCAGCGTTGCGGGTGCCCCTGGCACCGACCTTGGTGCATGTGACGCCGGACAGGATCGCACCGGGGCCGGTGGAACTGGCGATCACCGGGTACAACACGCGGTTCCTTGAACCCGCGGTGGTGAAGCTCTCCAACAGCGGCCAGACCGTATGTGCCACCAGCGTGGTGGTGAAGGACGCCACCCACCTCACGGCGAGCTTCGACGTACCCGCCGGCATGAAGGCCAACCTCACCGATGTGGTGGTGAACGACCTGGTGTACCAAGGGGCGCTCTTCACCGACGGCTTGGGCGATGGGATCGGCGCACAGGAATGTCCATCCGGCATCGACGAGCGGAACACCTTGCCGGCCAAGGGCCGTTTCGTCTTCCCCAACCGCAGCATCCTGTACGAGAGCATCCGCAACCTGCACTTCCATGTGCCCATGTGGTTCACCATGATCGTCCTGATGGGCATCTCGGTGTTCCACAGCATCAAGGTGCTGGGCAGCGATTCGCTGGACCGGGACCTGGCGGCCGAAATGGCCGCACGCATGGGGTTGGTGTTCTGCGTGCTGGGGTTGATCACCGGCGCTCTGTGGGCACGGGCCACCTGGGGCGCTTTCTGGACCAACGACGTGAAGTTGAACGGTGCGGCGGTCACGGGCTTGATCTACGTGGCCTACCTGGTGCTGCGCGGCTCGGTGCAGGATGCGCACAAACGCGCCCGGCTCTCGGCGATCTACAACATCTTCGCCTTCGTGCTGCTGGTGCTCTTCCTCTTCGTGGTACCACGGCTCAACGCCATCGACAGCCTGCACCCCGGCAACGGCGGCAACAGCGGCTTCAACGACCTGGACCTCGACAGCCGCCTGCGCGTGATCTTCTACCCGGCCGTGTTGGGCTGGATCCTGCTGGGCTGCTGGATGTACGATCTGCGGGTGCGCGCCGCACGCCTCGCCAACACCATGGACCGATGAGAACGCTCCTCTCCCTCCTCCTGCTCCTTCCCACCCTCGCCGCGAACGCCCAGACCAACGCCGCGCCCAGCTGGCTGGAAAGCACGTTGTACGGTGGGGGCAAGATCAACGTGGTGGTGGCGGTGGTCGGCACCATCATCGTCGGGATCGGCCTGTGGCTCTGGCGCATGGACCGTCGTATCACGAAACTCGAACGCAAGCCATGAGCACGCCCGATCACACCATGCCCTCCTATCCGAACGCGGCGGTCCCCAAGGGCATGAAACGTTCGCACATCATCGCCATCGTCATCATCGCCGTGGCCATCGGCGCCTTGGTGGGATCGTTGTACGACAGCAGCACCTATGCCGACCTCGACCAGGCCATGAAGCATCCGGGCAAGGAGTACCATGTGGTGGGCACCCTGGATCGCTCGCAGGAGATCGTGTACGAACCCAGCCTCAACGCCAGCCTCACCACCTTCACCATGCGCGACCTCAACGGCCGTACCTGCACGGTGCATCTGGCCAAGGCCAAACCCCAGGACTTCGAGCGCAGCGAAAGGCTGGTGCTGATCGGCGAAGCCAACGAGAACGGGGAATTCGAAGCACGCGACATGCTGATGAAGTGCCCCAGCAAGTACAACGAGGAGAACAAGGTGAACGGATGAACGCATCGCGCGGTTCGCCGTGGGCCCTGGGCCGTACGGCACCCGCCTGCTGCTACGACCGAACGACCGTTACCCGAGCATTGAACGACCAACATCCATGACGAACCACATCGGCGAACACCTCTGGGCGGGCCAGTTGGGCCACACCCTCACGGTGATCTCCTTGGTCGGCGCGCTGCTAAGCACCCTCGGCTATCTCCTCGGCACCCGCTCCGGCGGCGAAGCGTGGACGCGCACGGGCCGCATCGGCTTCCGGCTGCACTCGGTGGCGGTGATCGGCATCGTGGTCACCCTGTTCGTGATGCTGTTCAACCACTGGTTCGAGTACGACTATGTGTGGAAGCACAGCAACCGGTCCATGCCGATGGAATTCATCGCCAGCTGCTTCTGGGAAGGCCAGGAGGGCTCGTTCCTGCTCTGGACCTTCTGGCACGTGGTGCTGGGGAACCTGCTGATCATGCGTGCCCGGGAGTGGGAAGCGCCGGTGATGGCGGTGTTCGCTTCGGTCCAGGTGTTCCTGGCCACCATGATCCTGGGCGTATACGTGGGCGATGTGCGCATCGGCAGCAGCCCCTTCCTGCTGATCCGCGAACTGCCCAAGAACATCGGCCTGCCGTGGACCGCGATGGCCAACTACCTGAGCACGATCCCGCAGTTCGCCGATGGCCGTGGCCTGAACCCCCTCCTGCAGAACTACTGGATGGTGATCCACCCGCCCACGCTGTTCCTCGGCTTCGCGGCCACCTTGGTGCCCTTCGCCTACGCCATCGCGGGGCTCTGGCGCAACGACCGCCAGGGCTGGATCGGTCCGGCACTGCCGTGGACCTTCTTCGGGGTGATGGTCCTGGGCACGGGCATCCTCATGGGCGGCGCGTGGGCGTACGAGGCGCTCAGCTTCGGTGGTTTTTGGGCTTGGGACCCGGTAGAGAACGCCTCCTTGGTACCCTGGCTCACGCTGGTGGCCGCAGGCCACCTCATGCTGGTGAACAAGCGCAAGCCCACGGCGCTCTTCAGCCTGTTCCTGCTCACGCTCCTCACCTTCATCCTGGTCCTCTACTCCACCTTCCTCACCCGTAGTGGCGTACTGGGCGATACCAGCGTGCACAGCTTCACCGGCGACGGCATGCTTCCGGGCCTGCTGCTCTTCCTTCTGTTCTTCACTGGCCTTGGCGTGATGGCCCTGCTCAACGACAAGGCCCAGCAGCGTTTCTATGGTCTCATCGCCCTGGCGCTCCTGGCCATCGGGGTGGGCCTTCAGGTACAGGTGCCCGCCATCCTGTTGTTCGGTGCGGTGAGCCTGTGGATGCTGGTGGTCGCCTACCGCAAGGGTTTCGCCAGCAAGGAACCGGAGGAAGCGTTGTGGTCGCGGGAATTCTGGCTGTTCATCGGCTCGTTGGTGTTGTTGCTGAGCGCCATGCAGATCACCTTCAGCACCAGCGTTCCGGTCTTCAACCTGCTGCTGGAGCCGTTCGACAAGACCTTCGGATGGCTGGGCGAGAAGACCGGCAGCGAATTCTTCAAGGGCCTGGCGAGCGCCAAGCTGGCCCCTCCCGGCGAGGCCATCGCCCACTACAACAAATGGCAGATCCCCTTCGCCTTCATCGTGTCCATGCTGATCGCCTTCACGCAGTACCTGCGGTGGAAGGACACCGATGTGAAGAAGTTCCGCCGGCAGTTGGCGGCATCGTTCTTCATCGCCGTGGGCATCACCGCACTGGGCGTGTACTTCCTGCGCTACGAACTGGCTGAGCTGAACCTGATCGCCTTGTTCTTCGCCACCACCTTCGCCGTGGTGGCCAACGCCTGGTACGTACCCACCGTGCTCAAGGGAAGTCTGAAGAACGCCGGTGCCTCCGTGGCCCACGTGGGGTTCGGCCTGTTGCTCCTGGGCGCACTGATCAGTACCAGCCGCCAGAACGAGGTGAGCCGCAACACCCGCAACATGGACCTGCGGTTCCTGAACGAGGCGTTCAACAACAGCGAGGACATCCTGCTCTACCGGGGCGATACCGTACTGATGGGCCAGCACTACGTGCGCTACCACAGCAAGCGGCAGCAAGGCGGTAACCTGTACTACGATATGGACTACTACGCCGCGGAACCCCGCCGCTACGCGGCAGGCGACACCGTGCGCGTAGGCGACATGCTCTTCGTGGCGAAGGACGACCACACGGCAGGCCGTTTCTTCCTGCACGACCAACCCGCGCATTGGCAGGCCCTGGAGGAACACACCCGGCGCACCCTCTGGCATGCCCGCGAATGGAGCGCGAGCGAACCCGGTGCCCAGGTCTTCGCCTTGGCCCCCTTCGTGCAACTGAACCCCCGCTTCGGCAACGTGGCCGAACCCAGCACCAAACACTGGCTGCACCGCGACCTCTACACCCACGTGCGCTATGCCGACCTGGCCGTGGCCAGCGACACCGCCGATGATGCCTGGATGCCCGACCGCCTCTACGAGAAACACGTGGGCGACTCCATCATCACCCCCACGGCCATGGCGATCATCGACAGCGTGTACGTGGTGAAGGACAGCGTGACCAAGGCGATGCTCGGCGACCAGTACACCGTGTACGCCGCCCAGCTACGGGTACGCGATCTGTACCAGCCCGACCGCTGGTTCGAGGCGCGCCCGCTGGTGATCTACGCCAACGGACAACCGGTGATGGGCAAAGCCGCCGAACTGGGGGCCTTGCGGATCCGATACAGCCTGGCCACGGTGAACCCCGAACATGACCACGCGCCGGGCCATGACCATTCGAGCCATGGTGCGGAGATACACGACGGAGACCGCATCGCGGTGGGCCTCAATGTGGCAGAAGCGGAATTCCTCGTGATGCAAGCCATCGTATTCCCGGGCATCAACATCCTGTGGATCGGCTGTGTGCTGCTGTTCGTTGGTACACTGATGGCCGTATGGCAACGGGTGAAACGATGAACCGGACCGCGACCCGCGCATGAACCTCCTCATCATCGGCACGGGCCGGGTCGCCTACCACCTTGGACATGCGCTGAAGCGGGCCGGTCACACGGTGGTGGGGGTCGCCGGACGCCGCGCCATTGCCACCGAGACCCTGGCCCGCGACCTGGGTACCGATGCCTATGCCCTGAACGCCGCACCACCCACCGTCGATGCCATCCTGATCGCCGTGAGCGACGATGCCATCGCGGCGGTCGCCGCAGGCCTCCCGGTGAGCGATGCCGTGGTGATCCATACCAGCGGCGCATCGACCTTGGACCGCTTGCGTCCGCACCCCCACCGCGCGGTGCTCTGGCCCTTGATCTCGTTGAGCCCCGGCGCGCCCATGGACTTCGGCGAATTGCCGTTGGTGACCGATGCGGACACGGCCGCAGCCAAGGACGCTGTTTCCGCCTTGGCCACGAGCCTGAGCCGCCGGGTACATGCCCTGGACCATGCACGGCGCCAGGTGGTGCACACCGCCGCCGCCATCAGCCTCAACTTCCCGGTACACCTGCTCGCCCGGGCCCAAGCCTTGTTGGAACAAGAGCGCATCGACCCGCAACTGCTGCTCCCCGCCTTCGTGGCCACGGCGCAACGTGCGGCAACCATCGGCCCTGCGGAGGCGCTCACCGGCCCCGCGCGGCGCGGCGACAAGGGCACCATCCACGACCACCTCGAACGCTTGGCCCAGGATCCCGAACTTCGCACCGCCTACGTCCTGCTGAGCAGCATGATCCTGCGGGCATACGGGCATGAGGACCATGGAGACACCCACCTATAAAGAGCGCCTCGCCGGGCTCCGCACCTTCTGTTTCGACGTGGATGGCGTATTCACCGATGGGCGCAACCTCCTGCTTCCCGACACGGACCCCGTGCGCACCTTCCATACCCGCGACGGGTATGCCGTGCAGCACGCCGTCAAAGAAGGGCTGCGCATCATCATCATCAGCGGTGGCCATTCGGTGGGGGTGCGCACCGTGCTCGAACGCCTGGGGGTCACCGAGATCCACCTGGGCACCATGGACAAACAGCGCCTCTTCGAACAGTTGGTGGCCGAAGGGCTCGACCCCGCCACCACCGCGTACATGGGCGATGACATCCCCGACATGCGCGTGATGCAACGGGTGGGCTTCCCCTGTTGCCCCGCCGATGCGGCGCCGGAGATCAAAGCCATCAGTGCGTACGTGAGCCACCGCAATGGCGGCGACGGTTGCGTGCGCGACCTGCTGGAACAGGCCATGAAAGTGCAAGGCCGATGGCTGACGGAAGCCGCACACTCCTGGTGATGAAGGACCTGCTCAAGCTCACCCGCCCGCTGAACCTGCTGATCATCGCGGCCACCATGGCATTGATGCGCTACGGGGTGATCGGCGGACACTTGGAGCGTGGCTTGCGGCAACTGGTGGACCAGGTGGGCGATGTGCAGCGTGCCGACCTGATCCTACCGGCGCACTTCGGCCCGCAGATGCCCCTGCCCCTGTTCATCGCCTTGGTGTTGAGCACGGTGCTCATCGCTGCGGGGGGCAACGTCATCAACGACTACTTCGATACGCGGATCGACAGGATCAACAAGCCCGATGCGGTCATCGTGGGCCGCACGGTGAAACGCCGTGTGGCCATGACGGCCCATGGGGTGCTCAGCGGTGTGGGCATGCTGTTGGGCGCATTCGTGGCGTGGCGCACCGGCCTGTGGAAATGGGCCGCCATCCCGGCCTTCGCCATCGGCGCCCTGTGGGTGTACAGCACCACCTTCAAGCGGCGGCTGATCGTTGGCAACGGATTGGTGGCCATCCTCACGGGCCTGGTACCGCTCACCGTGGGCCTATACGAGCTTCCGCTGCTCCAGCGCGCCATGGACCCCACCTGGGTGGTGGAGCTGCCGAACCACGACCGGTACGAGATGCAGCCCTTCCATATCGAGCTCTGGTACTGGATCCTGGGCTTCGCCGTGTTCGCCTTCCTCAGCACCCTGGTACGCGAGCTGCAGAAGGACATGGCCGACGTGAAAGGCGATGAAGCCGACGGCTGCCGCACGCTACCGATCGTGTGGGGGATGAAGTGGGCGAGGACCCTGGTGCTGGTGCACATCGGGATCATCATCGCACTGCTGCTCTTCCTGCGTTCGCAACTGCTGCGCGACCCGCTATCCTACTGGTACATCGGCATCGCCATCATCGGACCACTGTTGCTTTCCGCAGGGTTCACCTATCAGGCGCACCACCGCCAGGAGTTCGTGCGTGCTGGGAACATCATGAAGGTGGCCATGATCACGGCCATCGGCTACGCCCTCCTCATCCGCTACATACCATGAACCTGCCCTGGCGCCTCATCCTCGCATCGGCCTCGCCGCGCCGCAGACAGCTTCTTGCCGGCCTGGACCTCCCGGTGTCCGTGACCAGCACCGAGGTGGATGAAACACCGCCCGTGGGCATGCCGCACCACCTGGTGGCCGAACACCTCGCGGTGAAGAAGGCGGAAGCCTACCACTTGCCCTTGGACCCGGACCAGGTGCTGGTCACCGCCGACACCACCGTGCTGGTGGACGATCACCTGCTCAACAAACCCGCTGACGCCGCCGAAGCCCGTGCGATGCTGGGCATGCTCGCAGGGCGTACCCACCAGGTGGTGACCGGCGTGTGCCTGCGCACGTGCGATCGTCGGGTGCATTTCTCCGATGTGGCCGAAGTCACCTTCGCACCGCTCACCGAAGAGGAGATCGCCTACTATGTGGAGCGCTACTCCCCCTTCGACAAGGCCGGTTCCTATGGAGTCCAGGACTGGATCGGCTACGTGGCCGTGGAACGGATCAACGGCAGCTTCTACACCGTCATGGGCCTTCCTTTGCACCGCGTGTACCTTACCTTGAAACAACTGGCAACACCCGCTGCGGAGTGACGTGGCGGGCCCACCGACGTCCCAAGCATCAACGAGCACGAAAACCGAAAGACCATGCGTTACCATCTCCCCCTCTCCTGCGCCCTGCTCCTCTCCCTCTCCGCACAGGCCCAAACCACCAAGGAGGGCTACGCATTGCACTGGAGCAACACCCTCACCGTGGTACCCGATAGCCTGGTGAATGGCACGCATAAACTGCCGGCACATACCATCACCATCTTCGAAAGCAACGCCAACACCGCGCTGGACCTGTGGAAAGCCGACTACAAGGCGATCAGCCAGGGCATCAGCGGATCCAAACCCACCAAGGCGGTGGGCGTCATGCAAACGGCGGTGACGCCGGCCCCCATGGTCGTACTGGCGAACAGCACCACGGAAAAGAAAGCGGGGGCCGCTCGCCTCACGGTGGCCTTCGCCAAGAACGATAGCGTGGCCGTGGACGAACAGGAGGCCGCTGCACGCCTGATGCTGGAACTGGCCGTGAAGTACAACAAGGCCGTGGTGCAGACGCAGATCGATGCCAAGAAAAAGAGCCTGGAGAAAGCCACCGGCAAGCAGGAAAGCGCCCAGGCCGATGCCGCCAAGCTGGACAAGAAGAGCGCCAAAGCCAATGCCGAGCTGAAGAAGATCAAGGCGAAACAAGGCAAGGTGCAGAGCGACAACGCCAAGCTCAGCGGCGAGATCGCCGGGCTGGAAAAGAAATTCCAGCTCACCAACAACCCGAAGGACCTGGAGAAACTGGCCAAATTGCGCGGCAAGCTCACCAAGGGCGAAGCCGAACTGGCCAAGTTGATGAGCAGCGAGGCCAAGGCGCAAGGCAGCCTCAACAAGATCGAAGGTGCGAAGCCCGATGCAGCCAAAGCCGAAGCCGAACGCACCCAGACCCGCGAAGAGGTCCAGAAGGACGTGGAGCAACTCCAGCGTAAGCTGAACGACATTCGCTGATCCCGATCGAACGTGGGGCCCCCGCCCGCCCTCGATGGCCGGGGGGGGCCGTTGGTTTAAACAAATACCCGAAGGCACGGGCCCCAAAGCCCGCAGGTTTTTAACCCACCAGCGCCGCGGGTGCGATCCAAAAAAACCCACAAAAAAAACAAATAAAGACCCACACCCACAACCACCGCCCCCCCCCGTCCTCCCCCCTGGGCGGGGCGCCCCACGTTCTTGTACCAATTCGCACTAAGGCAGAGGCCGATCCGCTCGCTCTTTTTCACCACACCTGCTCCGGGAGTGCTATGCCGTAGGCCCCGGTTCGGGAATACAGGCGAGGCCGAAGATGCGGCATGGGGGAAGCGCATGTGCCCCCAGGAATGGCCCACATCGCGGTCTCATGGCGTGGCCTCGGAGCAGGCACGGGGAGCCAGAACCGGACGGTACTGAACTCCTGGTCGGTATAGCCCCACGTTCAACGCAGAAGCGTCACATGGCCGGTCCGTTGCTGGTGGTCGCCGGTCCGATCATCGATGCTCACCTGCCAGATGTACACCCCCAAGGGCACCTCTGAACCATCCCAACCCTGGTGCGGGTCATGGGTAGTGTACACCACCCTGCCCCAACGATCATGGATCACCAAGGAGAACGCCTTGGGATCGCTCACCGTGGTACGCACGTTGAACACATCGTTGATCCCATCGCCGTTCGGCGAGAATCCATTGGGGGCGAATAAAGCGAACTCATCCTCCACGCACACGTTGAGCGTGGCGGTATCGACACAACCGTGATCGTTGGAGGTGGTCAGCGTTACGGTATAGCAGCCCACCTCGGGGTAGGAGAACGCCGGAGCGGGCAACGTGGAGGTGGCTCCTGTTGGGTCGCCGAACGACCAGGTGTATGCGGTCGCTCCGGCACCACGGTCCGTGAAATGGAAGGTGGGATCATCGATCATGGCCACGACCGGCGAGGCCCCGGGATCGGCATGCGGCGTGGGGTGCACCGTGATCAGGTCGTCCACGGTCCGTGAGGCGGAACAGCCCTCGGCCGTGACGATGGACAACGTCACATCGAAGGCACCGGCGGTGGGGTAACAATAGGTGGGCGATGACATATCACCGGCGGTTCCGCCATCGCCGAAGGTCCAACTGCGTGTTCCGGCCACCGGGCTGGCATCCGTGAAGGTCACGCACAGCGGTGCGCAACCTTCGTTCATGTCCCAGAGCAGGTCCGGTTGGAACGCCGCGGTCACCGTAACGGTGGTCTGTACCGGATCGCTGGTGCATCCGTTGGCGTCGGTGGCGATCAAGGTGTAGGTGGTGGTGGTGACCGGCGAAACCACCGGTCCGGCCGGCGACCAGGCATAGGTATAGGGCCCGGTACCGCCGACCGCAGCACCCACCAAGGTGGTGGACTGTCCGGCGCAGACCGTCGCTCCCGGATCGGCCGTGGCCACCACATCCGTCGGCTCGAGGATCGTTACGTTCACCTCGGTGGAGCAGCCCGCGTCATCCGCGATGGTACAGGTGTACGGTCCTGCTGCGAGCCCCGAGGCGATGGCGGCCGTTCCACCCGAAGGCGACCACACATAGGTGTATACCCCGGAACCTCCGCTGGCCGATACGGAGGCCGTACCATCCGCAGCACCTTGGCAACTGATGTCGGTATGCGCTACGGATGCGGTGATGGTGGCGGCATCGGTACCCACCGTGGCCGACGCCTGCAACGGGCACATACCGGGGGCCTGCACCAATACCGTGTACGATCCCGGAGCAAGGCCGGTGATCGTCTGCGTATCGGCACCACCAGGGCTCCAGTCGAAGGTGAGGCCGACCGGTGCACCCGTGACCGCCGCCGTTATCGAGCCGGTGTTCGGTACACAGCCCACATCGGTCACCTCCAAGTCCAGCTCTGCTATGGTGACGACATGTTGCACGGTGACCGGAGCGCTGCACGAGCTGGTCATGGTGAACGACACGGTGTAGGTGCCCGGCCCGGGGTAGGTATGGGCGGCCGTGGCCCCGGTGCCGGTATTGGCCGCGCCCGAAGCGGGATCCCCGAAGCTCCATGTGCCCTGCTCCACGCATCCGGCCATGCCGGTGGCATTGAAGTTCACGGTATTCCCTGAACAGGTATGAACGAACGCCGGATCCAACGGGGGGGCCTCGCCGATATGGAACTCATCGATCGCCCCCCCATCGAAGGTGTTGCACACGGTACCCGCACCGAAGATGAACCGGAACTTCACCGGAGTGGCCGTGGGCAGGTCGGTGAGGCAGTGTGCGGCGGTGACCCAACCGTTGCTGCCGCCACCGCTGGCACAACCGCCCGTGGTGGAGGTTCCGCTCCAGCCACTGCGTGGGCTGGCGAGGTTCAACGCGGTGATGTTCTGGCTGTTGAACCAGTTGGTGGTGTGGCAGTCCGCAGGGTCGTTGAAGGCCCCCACGTTGATCCACGTGGTGCCTCCATTGGGCGAATACTGCAGCCCCACACCATCGTAGTTGTATTCGGTCTCCCACCAGATCCTGAAACTGAGCCATGGGTAGGCAAGTCCCGACAGATCGAAGCACGGGGACTCCACCCAGCTCTGTTGCCCGTTGCTGTAGAAGCTTCCCGACAAACCGCCCACACACCATGCGTTGGTGCCACTGGCCGCATGATCGATCGTGGGATGTACGGGGCTACCCCAGGCCCAATCGGCATTGGCACCGCCTGACGTCCATGCCGCGCCGCCCTCGAAACCTTCGGTGTACGGGAAGGTGGTGATGGTGGTGGTACACTGGGCCTTGGCCGAGCACGCCTGTAGGAGCGCCAGCACCGGAACAAGGCCGGCCAGCCAGGCGGTATGCCTTCGACCTTCCCTCATTCGCAGGTCGCTGACCAGCGATCAGCGCAGCACGGTGATGTGCCCAGCCGTGTCATAGTCCACGCCATCGATACCTCGGGCCTTCAACGTGTAAAAGTAGGTGCCATCCGCCACCGGATTGCCGCTGATGGAACGGCCATCCCACACCTCGCCCACACGCTTCAACTCGGTCACCTGCTCGCCCCAACGGTTAAAGATCAACACCTCCAGTGAGGCGATGTTGGTGGCGGCGATGGCGAGCACATCGTTGATCCGGTCCCCGTTCGGAGTGAAGACGTTCGGGACATAGATGGTGCTGGCTCCACCGGGATCCGGCGTATGGACCACGACCACCACACTGGAGGTAGCGGTACAGCCGTCCATGGCGGTCACCAAGGTCACCGTGTACACCCCGGGATCGACGAAGGTGAACGTGGGTGTGGTCGCCGTGCTGCTGCCTTCACCACCGAAGTCCCACGCGCTCGTGGCCCCTTGTGCGCTGGTGTTGTTGAATTGCACCTGAAGTGGAGCGGCACCCGAAGAAGGCGTGGCCGTGAAGGCGGAGGTGAGTAACGAGGCATTGACCTGGTGGCCATCGGTATCCGTTCCACAAGCGTTGGTGGCCGTGGCCACGTACAACCCAGGGCTGTTCACCGTGATGGAGCTGCCGGAGAGTCCATTGTTCCAGGTGACCGGTGCGTTGGCCGTGGCCGTGAGCACCATGCTCCCGCCGGGGCACAAGATGTCCGCACCGGCGACTTCGACCGTGGGCTGAACCCCTTCGACCACCGTGGAGGAGGCGGTGGAAGACCCACAACCATTGGTGGCCGTGACGGAAAAAGTGCCCGGTGTGCTCACCGTGATGGACGATCCCGTGTCGCCGGTGCTCCACACCAGGGGTGCGTTGCTATTGGCCGTGAGGGTGACGGAGGCACCGGAACAGATCATATCCGCACCGGAAATGGAGACCGCTGGCGCGGTACCCATCGAAACCGTGACGGACTGGGTAACGGTACCGCAATTGCTGCTGGCGGTGACCGAATAGGTTCCCGTGGCCGATACCGTGATGCTGGGCCCCGTGGTGCCGGTGCTCCACACGTAGCTGCTGGCCCCGCTGGCGGTGAGGGTGGTGGAACCTCCCGGGCAGATCTCGGTATCGCCGGAGATCGATACCACCACGACGCTGGCTTGGGTCACTTCCACCGATCCCTGCCCGGTACCGCACTGGTTGGTGCCCGTGACCGTATAGGTGCCCGGGGTGGTCACCGTGAGGGTGGCCCCATTGCCCCCACCCGCCCAGGTATAGCTATCGGCGCCAGCGGCGGTGAGCACAAGCTGATCGCCGGGGCACAGGGCCAGCGGGCCGTTCGCGGTGATGGTGATGGAAGGGCCATTGCCGGAAGGCACCTGCACGCTACCGCAGATGGGAGCGGCGCAATCCGTCTGGGCGCAGAGCGTAAGCGTTACCGTGCCCAGGTCGCCCGCACCAGCGGTATAGGTGGTCGCCAACGCGTTGGGGTCGGCGAAGGTGCCAGTGCCTCCGGTCCACTGCACGCTGGTGTAGGCCCCCCCGATCACCTGGGCGCTGATGCTGACCGTGCCGGTACCGCCGCACAAGGTCCCTACGACCTCGGCCTCCACCAGCAGCGGGGTGAACGGCGCCTGGCAGCCGTAGTTCACGTACGAAGCCTGAGGCACCCCGGGCCAGGAGAACTCGGCCGTGCCCCCATCGCTCTCGCCGCTTTGGCCACCGTAGGTACCCAAGGTATTCACCAGCAGCTCGCGCACATAGGTGGCGGAATCGCTGCAGTTGGTGCCATTGTCGAACAGGATCAGGGTGCGCTGGCCCGAGCCGGAGGGCGGTGTGGGGCTCACCGGCATGCCCGCCGCCGGGCTGTTGGCGAAATGGCCAGCGGTATTGCCCGCATCCTGGAAGATGATGTGCAGGGTATCCGCCAGTGCGGCGAAGGAATTCCCCACCACGCACATCTCGGTGCTGGTCACCATCAGGACCTGTGCTCCGGCCGGCATGATGCCTTGGGGCGGCTCCACCAGCAGACCACAGCTGACGATGGTGGCGTTGAGCTGTGCGGTGATGGAGGCGGTGGTGGCGTTCTGCACCAGGCCACGCCAACTTCCATTCGGCCAATCGGCTTCGAGGTCGGAGAGGGCGATGGGCGCGGGTCCAACGCGGAAGCGGACCATCTCGTTCTGGCCTTCACTGCTGCCCGGGCAGGTCGAAGAAGGGTTGCAGGCATCCACCAGGATGCTTTCGATCTCCAAACACTTGGTGGGGACCTGCGCGGTGGCCATTCCAACAACGCTCAACGCGAGCAGGGTCGATAGGTCGCGCATCCGGATCATCATGCTCATCGGTCAATAGGACGGATCAAGGGCCGCAAAGGTCGCTCGATCCGCGGTAGGGAAGATGAAAAGATCGTTACGGCACCGGGGTTGCCGGTCGATCGGTCGGTTCACTGGGCCTTGGCCCGCTCCCAGTAGGCATCCATCTCCGCCAGGGTCATCTCCCCCATCACCTTGCCATCCGCGTGGCTCTCCCGCTCGAGGAACTGGAAGCGTCGGATGAACTTCCGGTTGGTCCGTTCCAAGGCCTCGTCGGGGTCGATCCCCAGGAAACGTGCGTAGTTCACCAGGCTGAAGAGCACATCGCCGAGTTCTTCGGCCATGCGGGGGCTTCCCGCCTCCACCTCGGCCTTCAGTTCGCCCAGCTCCTCGTTCACCTTGGCCCACACCTGCTCGGGGTGCTCCCAGTCGAAGCCCACGCCGCGGGCCTTGTCCTGGATCCGAATGGCCTTCACCAAGCTCGGCAGGCCACGTGGCACGCCATCGAGCACGCTGGGGGGGGCCTGCGGCCCGGCTTGATCCCCGGCCCCGGAGGCACTGCGTTCGGCCAGCTTGATCCGCTCCCAGTTGGCCTTCACCTCCTGTTCGTCCTGCACCTTCACGTCACCATAGATATGCGGATGCCTCCGGATCAGCTTCTCGCAGATCCCGTTGAGCACGTCGGTGATGTCGAAAGCGCCCTTCTCCTGGCCGATCCTGGCATAGAACACCATGTGCAACAGCAGGTCGCCAAGCTCCTTCTTCACCTCGGGAAGGTCCTCCTTCAAGATGGCGTCACCCAGCTCGTAGGTCTCCTCGATGGTAAGGGGCCGCAGGGTCTCCATGGTCTGCTTCCGGTCCCAGGGGCATTCAGCCCGGAGGGTATCCATGATGTCGAGCAGGCGGAGGAATGCGATGGCACGTGGATCCATGGGCCGAAAGGTAGCCACCGGAGTTGTTGCGTGTCGGGGTATTGCCCGTTGCATCGCTGCCCAAGCGCGTAGCGAGCAGCCCAACACGTGATACCATTTGGACATTCCATAGCGGCCGAAGATGCGCGGGTATTATTTCACCGGCCGATACGCGGGACCTTTTCCGTAGCGGGGCCTACCGGATAGGTCTCTTGGAGTAGGCATGGGGAAAAAGCAAGCCGATCGACCGGTATTGGGATATCCAAATGGTACAACTCCCCGAACGAAGACTGACATACTTCACCGAAGAACCTCCCGTTATCTTCGCCGACCTACCATTGGCAGTCAAGTCTTCCGCATGCGGCACGTCCTGCTGACCTTACTCCTTCTGCACAGCGCATGGACGTTGGCCCAGAGCACCGGCACCTTGACCGGAACGGTGCGCGATGAATACGGGAACGCCCTGCCCCGTGCCAATGTGGTGATCGTGGGCACCACCACCGGGGTCGCATGCGATGATCAAGGCCGCTACACCATTGCCCTACCTGCGGGCACGCCGGTACCGTTGCGCTGGAGCTACAGCGGCATGCAGCCCTTCGAGCAGCAGGTGGTGGTGGATGCGGACAACGTGGTGAACTACGACGTGCGGCTGCGTGTGACCACCTTGACCGGCGCCGTGGTGCGCGGCACCCAGCGCGACCGCGAGGAGGGGCTGGAATCGCTGGACCCGCGCGTAACGCGGTTCAACCCCAGTGTACAGGGTGGCGTGGAAGCCCTGTTGCAAGGGCAGCTCGGTTTCTCCACGCGGAACGAACTGAGCGCGGGCTACAATGTGCGTGGCGGCAACTTCGATGAGAACCTCGTGTATGTGAACGACATCGAGGTGTACCGGCCGTTCCTCGCGCGTGCCGGGCAACAAGAAGGCCTCAGCTTCCCGAACCCGGACATGATCGAACGGATCCAGTTCAGCCCCGGCGGATTCGAGGCGCGTTATGGTGATAAGATGAGCAGCGTGCTCGACATCACCTACAAACGCCCCAAGCAGTTCGCCGGAAGCGCCATGGCCAGCCTGCTCGGTGGTGCATTCCATCTGGAGAACACCATGCACGGGAACCGGTTGCGCCAGGTCACCGGTGTGCGCTACCGGACCAATACCCTGGTGCTCAATGGGCTGGATACCAAAGGCCAATATCGTCCGGCATATACCGACATCCAGTCCTATTGGACCTACGACCTCACGGACAAGGTGGAGCTGGGTTTCCTGGGGCTGTATTCGAGCAACAAGTACGGCGTGGTCCCGGAGAACCGGGAAACGGAATATGGAAGCTTCAACCAAGCACTCCGCTTCACCTCCTACTTCGAAGGCCAGGAGGTGACCCGGTTCCAGACCCTGTTCGGTGCGCTCAACGTGAACGTACAAGCCAGCAAGCAGACCCGGCTGAAATTCACCGCCAGCGCCTTCAACACCGTGGAGAGCGAGCGATTCGACGTGCTGAGCGAATATTTCCTGGACGAACTGGAGCGCGACCCCAACAGCAGCCGCTATGGTGAAGTGAAACAGAACCTGGGGATCGGGCGTTCGCTGAAACACGCGCGGAACGAACTGGATGCCACGGTGCTCACCTTCGCGCATAAAGGCTACCGGCAATACGGCAGAAGTTACCTGCAGTGGGGCGCCGATGTGCGCAGTGAGGTGATCAACGATGTGCTGAGCGAGTGGACCGTGATCGATAGCGCGGACTTCAGCATTCCGTTGAACAGCGGCGAGGACCTGGTGTTGAGCCATGTGCTGAAGAGCCGCCTGAACATGGAGAGCATCCGGGCGAGTGCTTATGCCCAGAACACCTGGCGCTGGGACCGCGGCCACGGCAAGTGGTACACGTTGATCGCCGGCGTGCGCGCCCAACATTGGACCTACAACGGACAGACCGTGGGCAGCCCACGTGTGCGCTTCACCTACCATCCGGGGTGGAAACGGACCACCGACAGAGGCGATACGCTGGACATGGACTACAGCTTCTGGCTGGCCGCGGGCATGTACCACCAGCCCCCGTTCTACCGCGAGGTGCGGAACTTCCAGGGCGAACTGAACCCGGACATCAAGGCCCAACGCAGCATCCATTACGTGCTGGGGATGGACCGCCGATTCACCATCTGGAAGCGCCCGTTCAAATTCACGGCGGAAGCCTACTACAAGCAGATGGACGACCTGATCCCGTACGAATTGGACAACGTGCGGATCCGGTACTACGGTGCCAACCTGGCGAAAGGCTACGCCACCGGCCTCGACCTGAAGCTGAACGGAGAGTTCATCGATGGTGTGGAGAGCTGGATCGGGGCCAGTGTGATGAGCATCCAGGAGGACCTGTACAACGACAGCTACACCAAACGGTACAATGCCGCCGGCGACCTGATCGTACCCGGATACACCTTCGACCAGGTGGCGGTGGACAGCACGGTGATCACACCGGGTTGGATCCCCCGCCCCACCGATCAACGCGTGAACGTGGCCATCTTCTTCCAGGACGAAATGCCGAGCATGCCCACGCTGAAGGTGCATCTCAACGTGAACTTCGGCACGGGCGTACCCTTCGGGCCACCCAGCGCGAACCGCTATTCCGACACACTGCGCACCACGCTCTACCGCCGGGTGGACATCGGCTTCAGCAAGCAGTTGCTTGGTGCCAAAGGCCAGGAGAAGCAAGGCTTCCTCGGCAAGATCCACAACATGTGGGTGAGCCTGGAAGTGTTCAACCTGCTCAACATCAACAACACCATCACGCACACCTGGATCCAAAGTGTGGATGGCCGCGAATACTCCGTGCCGGACTACCTCACCCCCAGGCGGTACAATTTGAAGCTGATCGCGTGGTTCTGATGAGCTCCGGTGTGGACGTAGCCCCATGTTGACCGCACTCGCCTGCCTGCTCGTTGCAGCACCCATCCAAGGCGACACCCTGCCAGCCTTGAACGCCTGCATCGTGGAATACGCCCTGTCGCAGGAAGGGCACACTGTAGCACGCGGCGAATGCTGGGACCTGGCCGCAGCCGCCCTGGATCTATGCGAGGCCCAATGGGACGGTCTGTACGGTTTTGGTCGGCGCTACGACCCGAAGAAGGATCCCATCCAGCCGGGAGACATCCTACGGTTCGAAGGGGTGACGATGGAAACACGGACCACGGATGGCAGTGAACGCTACACCTTCGGCGAACACACCGCGATCGTCGTGGTGGTGCCTGCACCGGGTCGGATCACCATCGCGCACCAGAACTTCGGTCCTGTAGGGCGCAAGGTGAGCCAGCTGAACCTCGACCTGGCTTCGTTGACCAAGGGCCGCATCCATTTCCACCGCCCGGTTCCGTGAAAGCGCACCGCACGGGGCACGTGCCTTTCCTATAATTTAGCCCGACCATGAGGTTCCGTATCGCGCTTCTGCTGCTTCCCATCCTGTTGGTCGCCTGTTCCACGCACAAGCACGTGGCCAGCTCACACCCCAACGGAAAACCCGAGGTGGTACTCTACCTGAAGGGCGATGGCAACCAGGCCGAGAAGGTGATGGAGAAGGTCTATTACCCGAATGGCCAACTGGAATACGTGGGCCACTTCGACAAGGGCGTGGAGAACGGTGAGTGGATGTACTACTACGAGAACGGCACCAAGAAATACCGCGAGGTCTGGCTGAACGGCTTGGAACATGGCATCCACCTGGACTACTCGCCCGATGGGCAGGTGTACCGCGAGCTGCACTACGAGCAAGGCAAGCTCGTGAAGGAAGTGGACCGCTCCAAGAAGTAGGATGCGCAACGGCGCACCGAACGGCGCCGAGCACGAGCCCATGGGTAACCTGCACGTTGGCCGAGCATCCGCGGCACGCCATACCTGGTGGCGCCCATTCCCCCGTGTGTTCACGGCGGTGTTCACGCTCATCGCGATCGCGCTGTTCGTGGTGGAACACATCAACGGTCGGTTCTGGTTGAACGACTTTCGGGTGTACTACGGCGCTGGCGCCGCGCTCCTGAACAACGATCCGCTGTACGGAGTGGCCCATGGGCTCGACAGCGGGGTGTTCAAGTACGCCCCCATGCTGGCCCTGGTCTATGCGCTCTTCGCCCTGCTGCCCTACTCCCTTGCGGCATCCATCCAGTTCGGGCTGATCACCCTGGCGTTCATCGACGGCGTGCGGCGGATCGACCGGTTGGTACGCACCACCTTCCTGAACGGGAAGCCCGAAGCCTACCTACCGCTCTTCCTCATCGCATTGGCCTGCATCGTGCACCTGCATCGCGAGCTGCACCTGGGCAACATCAACATGATGCTGTTGTGGCTGCTGGTGGTGGCCCTGGAGCAGCTGATGCGCGCGAAGGACCTGCGGGGTGGTGCGCTGCTCGGTGCCGCGATCCTGGCCAAGCCGCACTTCGTGGTGCTGCTGCCCTTGCTGGTGCTTCGCGGGCGGTGGAAGGCGCTCCTTGCCGCTTCCGGTGCGCTCGCGGCCGGCCTGCTCTTGCCCGCGCTCTTCCTGGGGTGGCCTGCGAACATGGAGGTCCACGTGGCCTGGCTCGGCGAGATGGCCAAGCACAACGCAGCGCTCATCTACACCGGCGGTGACGACCATAGGGCGGTCAACACGATCTACTCCTTCGTACACCGTGCCGCTCTGAAGCACTTCCTATCGCCCAGCGGAACGGAAGCCTATGGCCTGCTGGCCCTCATCGCTGGAGCCTTCGCCTTGTTCGTCCGGCGCAACCAACGCCGGGGTGTGGCGAACGCCTTCCCATTCGAATACCTGCTGCTCGTAGGGCTGGTACCCAGCATCACCCTCACGGACACCGAACACTTCCTGCTGGCCCTGCCCCTGGTGGCGTACACCATCCACCGCTTGGTTCCCCGGGCCCACCCACGCTGGCTCGCGCCGATAGCGGTGCCCTTGCTGGTGCTGTACGGCGGCAACTTCGAGGACGCCTGGGGGCCCTACGCCGATGTGCTCATCCACTACGGCGTACTGGGCGTTGGCAGCTTCGGCCTGCTCCTGGTCAGCACGATCCTGTGGTCACGATCGAACCCGGCCCCGTTCGCGGTGTCCAATCGGGGAGAATGAAACGCTCCACCGCCCTCTCCTGCCTGCTCGCCCCCTTCGCGCTGCTGGCCCAGGAGACCTATTACCCGCCCACGACGGGAAGCACTTGGGCCACCACCGACCCGGCCACCCTGGGCTGGTGTACGGACCAGCTGCCACCGCTGCTCGACTTCCTGGAGGCGAGTAACACCAAGGCCTTCATCGTCTTGAAGGATGGCCGCATCGTGATCGAGGAATACTTCGGTACGTTCACCCAGGACAGCAGTTGGTACTGGGCCAGTGCGGGCAAGAGCCTCACGGCGTTCTTGGTGGGCCTGGCGCAGCAGGATGGGCTGTTGGACATCGACGAACCCAGTAGCACCTACCTGGGCAACGGATGGACCAGCTGCACCCCGGAACAGGAGTCGGCGATCACCGTACGCCACCAGCTCACCATGACCACTGGCCTGGACGATGGCGCCGTGGACCCCGACTGCACCGATCCCGGATGCCTGCAATACCTCGCCGAACCGGGTACACGCTGGGCCTACCACAATGCGCCGTACACCAAGCTCGATGGCGTGATCACCGATGCCACCGGCCAGAACTTGAACGGCTATGTGTACAACAAGCTGGGGCAGTCCATCGGGCTGCTGGGCCTGTACGCGCCCATCGGCTCCAACAACGTCTTCTTCAGCACCCCACGTGCAATGGCGCGGTTCGGGCTGCTGGCGATGTCCGGGGGCCATTGGAACGGCACCCCGATCATGTCGGACAGCGGCTACTTCACCGCCATGACGACGCCCTCGCAGGGCATCAACCCGGCCTACGGATACCTGTGGTGGCTCAATGGCCAGGACAGCTACATGCTGCCCGGCATCCCATTCAGCTTCACGGGGCCGCTGATGCCGGATGCACCACCGGACGCGTACAACGCCATGGGCAAGAACGGGCAGGTGGTCAACGTGGTCCCCGCGCAGGGCCTGGTGGTGGTGCGCATGGGCGACCTGCCCGGCGGCATCTTCGTGCCCAACGCGTACAACAACGACATCTGGGAGCGCCTCAATGCCGTGATGTGTACGGGCACGGGCCTTTCACCGGGCCTGGCCGCCAACCTGAGCGGCATGCTCACCGTCGATCACGGCCGGATGGCCGTTACCGCGCCCCCTGGCGCTCGGATCCTCCGCATATCCACGGTGGATGGGAAGGTGGTGCATGGAACGACCGCGGTGGGCGCCACCGTGCCAACGCCGAGCGGGGTGCTGATCGTTACCTGGGAAAGTCCGGATGGCACTGTACACCCAGAACGTATCGTGATGCCTTGACCACCGACGGGAACACGTTGGGGTCGGACCGAAAACAGGGGAAGCTTACAGTCCTCCCCCTACGCGAATTGCCGCACGCTGAGCGCGATGATGCGGCAGCACTCCAGCAACTGTTCCTCGGTGATCACCAAGGGCGGTGCGAAACGGATGATGTCGCCGTGCGTGGGCTTGGCCAGCAAGCCGTTGTCGCGCAGCAGCAGGCACAGCTCCCAAGCGGTCTTCGGTGAGCCATCGGCGGCCTTGCGTGGTTCAATGACCACGGCATTCAGCAGGCCTTTTCCGCGTACCAGCTTCACGTAGGCGAACGCGTCCACCAGCTTCTGCATCTCGCTTCGGAAGAGCTGCCCGAGCCGCTCGGCGTTCTCGGCGAGCTTCTCCTCCTTCACGATATCCAGCGCCTCCATGGCCAGGCGTGCCGCCATGGGGTTGCCGCCGAAGGTGCTGCCGTGGCTTCCTGGGGTGAACACCTCCATCACCGCGTTGTCGGCCAGCACGAGGCTTACGGGGTACATGCCCCCGCTCACGGCCTTGCCCAGGATCACCACATCGGGGCGTTCGCCGCTGTGTGCGGTGCAGAGCATGCGTCCGGTGCGGGCGATGCCGGTCTGCACCTCGTCGGCCATGAAGAGCACGTTCTTCGACCGGCAGAGGCGGATGGCGCTGCCGATGTAGTCCTCGTCGGGCACGAACACCCCGGCCTCGCCCTGGATGGGCTCCACGAGGAAGGCGCACACGGTGGGATCGGCCAACGCCTGCTCCAGCGCGGCGATGTCGTTGTAGGGGACCACCATGAAGCCCGGGGTGTACGGACCATAGCCCGTGTTGCTGTCGGGGTCGGTGCTGGCGCTGATGATGGTGATGGTGCGCCCATGGAAGTTGCCCGCGCACACGATGATCTTCGCCTGGTCCTTGGCGATACCCTTCTTCGCGTAGCCCCAGCGCCGCGCCATCTTGATCGCGGTCTCCACGGCTTCGGCGCCCGTGTTCATGGGCAGCATCTTCTCGTAGCCGAAGGTGGTGCACACGTACTCGGCGTAGCTGCCGAGCTTGCTGTTGTAGAAGGCCCGCGAGGTAAGGGTGATCTCGGCGGCCTGTTCCTGCATGGCCTTCACCAAGCGCGGGTGGCAGTGGCCTTGGTTCACGGCGCTGTACGCGCTGAGGAAGTCGTAGTAGCGCTTGCCCTCCACATCCCACACGAACACGCCCTGGCCACGGTCCAACACCACCGGCAGGGGGTGGTAGTTGTGGGCGCCGTACTTGTCCTCGAGGGCGATGGCGCGTTGGGTCTTGGTGTGGCTGGCGGAGGTGACTTGCATGATGACGCAGATAAGGCGGTAAAACTACGGGTTCGGAATGGCGGCCAGGATCCGCAACTTCGCAGAACCATGGCACCGCGCTATCTCATCACCCTCACCGACCCCAAGCAGCGGAAGTTCTTCGAGGAGCTTATCGCCCACTTCGACTTCCTGAAGGTGGAAACGTCTACGGCAGCGCCGAAGCGGAAGTGGACGAAGAAAGAGAAGGAGTTCATGGAGAGCTTGCGCGAGTCGATCCAGGAAATGAAGGATGACTTGAGCGGGAAGAAGAAGCTGCGCAGCGCAAGAGCGTTCCTCGATGAGCTTCGCGGTTGACACAACGAAGGGATTCGAACGCGAGGCAAAGCGCCTGTTCAAACGCTATGCATCTCTTCCAGAGGATATTGCAGCACGGATTCAACTCATAAACGCAATCGGATAGACCGACAAGACGACTGATCTTT
>JADHED010000382.1_pt1 | contig 55435 bp, 47 predicted proteins | sample 8952041 | NCBI WGS metagenome assembly JADHED01 (sample SAMN16124423, study PRJNA663239) | bioreactor sludge metagenome | isolation source: sludge (control) | place: India:Bengaluru | collected 2018-09-08 | reverse complement strand
GCCGCATCGGCATTCTCGGTCCCGGTAGGGTGGGCAAAGCGCAGCGTGCCCACGCCGGTCATTCCGGAGGCGTCCGGTGTCTCATTACCGGCGTAGCCTCGTCAGCGGCGGCACCTTTTTCTTCACGGTAACCCTGGCCGACCGCCGCAGCCGTGCGCTGGTGGAACACATCGGCCGGTTGCGGCGCGCTTACGGCATCACTCAATCCCGCCATCCGTTCCACACAGTCGCGATTTGCGTATTGCCGGATCACCTGCATGCCATCTGGCGCCTGCCGGAGGGCGACGCCGATTTCGGTGGGCGCTGGGGGGCCATCAAGCGGCTGTTTTCGACGGGGCTCGATGCCGCGGCTGATCGCTCGGCAAGCAAGCAGGCCAAACGCGAAAAGGGCATCTGGCAGCGGCGCTTCTGGGAGCATCAGATTCGCGATGAAACGGATCTGGAGCGGCATGTGGATTACATCCACTTCAACCCGGTCAAGCACGCTCTGGTGGAGCGGGTGGCGGATTGGCCCTATTCGTCGTTTCACCGGCATGTGGCGAACGGGGATTTGCCCGCCGATTGGGCCGGAGTGAAACCGGACGCCGCCGGGCAGTTTGGTGAACCCGATTGAGCCTTTTGTGTGGGCACGCTGGGCTTTGCCCACCCTACGGGGTGGAAAACAGCGGTTCGTGCAGGACCACGCAGTGTCTGCAATGCCCCGCGTGGGCACGGCCTGGTGGCCTTTGCCCACCCTACGACCCGTCGGCGCTGTGTGCCTCGCGCCAAACCTTGATGGTTCATTTATTGGGAACTATAGTTCACCAATGATGAACGAAAGCGCCCTGCCCATCGAACACGCGCCGGCTCTGGCCGAAGCGCTGTTCACCACCACCCAGCAGCGTCTGCTGGCGCTGCTGTATGGCGAGCCGGGGCGCAGCTTTTACCTCAAGGAGCTGCTGCGCAAGACCGCCCTGGGCGTGGCGACCGTCAAGCGCGAGCTGGACCGGATGGTCGAGGCCGGTTTGCTCACCCGCACCGTGATCGGCAACCAGCACCACTATCAGGCGAATCCGGCCTGCCCGATCCATGACGAGCTGGCCGCCATCGTGCGCAAGACGCTCGGCGCTCCCAGCGCCATCCGCGCGGCGCTGGGGCCGTTGACCGATCGCATTGCGCGCGCGTTCATCTTCGGCTCCTTCGCCGCTGGGAAGGACCGGCCGGGCAGCGACATCGACCTGCTGGTGATCGGCGATGTTTCGCTGGCGGAGTTGGTACGTGCGCTTTACCCCCTACAGGAAGCGCTGACGCGCGAAATCAACCCAAAGCTCTACCGGCCGGACGAGTGGGCGCAACGGGTGGCGAGTGAAGACGCTTTTGTGCGCGAGCTGCTGGGCAGGCCGCGTATCGAGCTGATCGGGGAGGCCGCATGACGCTGGACAATCTGGTCGGCCGAACGCTGGAGCGCATCGAGCCGGACCCGGCTGCGATTGCGCGACTGCTGCGCGCCGCCGAGCGCAATCTGGCCGATGCGGGCGTGGACCGCATCAGCGCCGAAAACCGCTTCGACGCCGCCTACAAGGCGATCATGCAGCTCGCCAATGCCGCCTTGCAGGCCAACGGCTACCGCACCCTGACCAGCCGCCCCGGCCACCACATGACCATGATCCAGACGCTGGGCCGCACCATCGGGCTGGACCCGGACCGCATCATCACGCTCGACGCCTTGCGCAAGCAGCGCAACGTGGCCGATTACGCGGGCGACGTGGTGCCGGAAAGCGCCGTGGAGCAGTGCATCGCCAGTGCGCGCGATCTGCGTGATGAAGTGCGCGCCTGGCTGAAGCGCCATCAGCCGGCGCTGCTGAACGAGTGGCAACGCAGCGGCAGATGATGGCGGACGGACCGCAAGCTCGACGCTCCGCGTGGGCACGGCCTTCGGCCTTTGCCCACCCTACATCTACTACATCCACATCGTCGGCAGCTTCGCTCTCGTAGGGTGGGCAAAGCGCAGCGTGCCCACGTGAACAATCGAATTTCGCGACAGGAAACACCCCCGCAATGACCAACGAACAACTCGTTTCCAAGGTGTGGAACTACGCGCACGTGCTGCGCGACCAGGGCATCTCCTACGGCGACTACGTGGAGCAGATCACCTATCTGCTGTTCCTGAAGATGGACGCCGAGCGCGAGGACCTGCTGGGCGAGGCCTCGGCCATTCCGCCGCAGTGGCGCTGGGCGCAGATCGCCGCTGCCGATGGCGACGCGCTGGAGTTGCAGTACCGCCACACGCTGGAGGCGCTGGGCCGCGAGGACGGGCTGATCGGCACCATCTTCCGCAAGGCGCAGAACAAGCTCTCCGACCCGGCCAAGCTCAAGCGGCTGGTGAGCCTGATCGATCGCGAAGGGCCGTGGATCGGCCTTGGCGTGGACGTGAAGGGCGAGATCTACGAGGGCCTGCTGGAGAAGAACGCCGCCGAGGTGAAATCCGGCGCCGGGCAGTACTTCACGCCGCGGCCGGTGATCGAGGCCATCGTGCGCTGCGTGAATCCGAAGATCGGCGAGACCGTCTGCGACCCGGCCTGCGGCACCGGCGGCTTTCTGCTCGCCGCCGACGACCACATGAAGACGCAGACCCAGGACCGGCAGAAGCTGCACGCGCTGCGCCACACGGCCTTCAAGGGCGTGGACATCGTGGATGAGGTGGTGCGCCTGTGCGCGATGAATCTCTACCTGCACGGCATCGGCAACGGCGGCAGCCCGGTGGTGCAGGGCGATGCGCTGGCCGGCGACGACGGCCGGCGCTTCGACGTGGTGCTGACCAATCCTCCGTTCGGCAAGAAATCGAGCTACACGGTGGTGGGCGAGGACGGCGCGGTGACCACCGAGCGCGAGCACTACGAGCGCGAGGACTTCAAGTTCACCACGTCCAACAAGCAGTTCAACTTTCTACAGCACATCATGACCATCCTCGACACCCACGGCCGCGCCGGCGTGGTGCTGCCGGACAACGTGCTGTTCGAGGCCGGCCGCGCCGGCGAGGGCATCCGCCGCCGGCTGCTGGAGGGCTTCAACTTCCACACCCTGCTGCGCCTGCCGACCGGCATCTGGTACAGCCCCGGCGTGAAGGCCAACGTGCTGTTCTTCGACAAGCGCCCGGCGGCGCGCGAGGCGCAGACGCGCGAGCTGTGGGTCTACGACTACCGCACCAACGTGCACAAGACGCTGAAGACCAAGCGCCTGGAGCGGGGCGATTTCGACGACTTCATCCGCTGCTTCCACGCGCGGCAGGAGACCGAGCGCTTCCGCCGCTTCAGCTACGCGGAACTCGCCCAGCGCGACAAGCTGAATCTCGACATCTTCTGGCTGAAGGACGACAGCCTGGAGGACATCGACAGCCTGCCCGAACCGGACGTGCTGGCGGCGGAGATCGTCGAGAACCTGGAGGCGGCGCTCACGCAGTTCCGCAGCGTGAGCCTGGAGCTGGCGGGGGAGGAGGGCTAAAACGCCTCTGCGCGCCGGATTGGAGTGCACTCCGGCGCTGCTTCATTCAGCAAGGTTCTTCCGCAGCCAGCCATCGACCAGCGCCGTGGCGGGGTAATCGGGATCGCCGAGCCGGCGGTTGATCTCCATGTGGCCACGCAAGCCAGTGCCGGCAAAACTGCCGTAGTCGACCGCGCTGCCCGCGGCGGCGAGCGCGCGGCCCAGTGCCTCGGTTTGCCGCACGGCGTCGGGACGCTGCACGTGCAGCAGCAAAAAGGCCGGCGCATTGGGCGCGGCGGCCTGGTGAGTGGGCGAAAGCGCCCGCTGACGCGCCGGATCGCTGCCGAACACTTCGAGATAGGTCTGATGCATCAGCGGCGCATCTTCCTGCAACTGCGCCGGCACGTCGTAGGCCGCGCCATCGTTGGCGATCACGCCGCGGAGGTCGGCAAAGCCGAGCCCGGCCGACTTCAGATAGCGCTCGTCCGTGCCGACCAGGGCGACCAGATGCGCGCCGGCGCTGTGGCCGATCAGCACCACCCGGCGGCGATCGATGCCCAGTTCCACCGCACGGTCGAGCAGCGCCCGCAGTGCGTGGGCGACATCCTCGGCCTGCTGCTCGACCGCGACGGCCGGCACCAGCCGGTAGTCGATCGAGGCATAGGCGTAACCCTGTTGCGTCAGGTGCGCCGGCAGCCATCTGCTCGAGGCGTTGTCCTTGCTGCCCCGCTGCCAGCCGCCGCCGTGCACGAACATCACCAGCGGGGCGGGATGGCTGCGCTCCTGCGTCGTCCAGACATCGAGCCGTTGCAGCGCGTCGCGGCCATAGGCGATGCTCCGGGAGGCGGGTTCGCCGTGCCGGTCAGGAGGTGTATGGGAGTCGCTCGCTCCGTCATGCAGACGGGCATCGGCCGCGGTGACGGCCAGAAGGAGCAGGAGTGCGATCGAAAACGTGAGCTTCTTGCGCATCTTCTTCAACTCCCGGACTGGGGTCAGCGCTGCACCCGGTTGGCGATCACCCGCTGGGTGGCCATTTCGTCGAGTCGGTGCTGCTCTTTTTTGTTCGCCCGCAGCCGGGCCTGGCGGTCGGCCTCCTCGGCCAGTTGTTGCAGCCCCAGGCGGCGCAGTCTCAGTTCGCGCCAGCCGGCCTCGAGCGCCGCATGGTCGTTGCGGACGATCAGCAGTCGGCGCTCCTGCTGGCCGATGGCGACCTTGAGCCGATCGACGAAACCCTGGCGATTCTGCAGCATGAAGGCCGCTCCGGGCAGCGGGTAGTCGCCGGGCGTGGATGACAGGTAGTCATCAAGGTAGCCGCGCAACTGGTCGAACCGCTGCTGCTCCTCGCGCAACTGACCGGCAGCCTGATTGAGTGCCAGCAGCGCCGTCTGTTCGCGCTCTTCGGCCAGCTTCACCACTGGCCAGATCGCCTTGCTGTTGATCATCGGCCGGCGGTTTCAGCGGTGTTGAACAGCTGTTCCAGTTCACCACTGCTGCTGGCCAGCGAGAAGCTTTCGTTCAATCCCTGACGCAGGTAGCCGCGCAGTTGCGGAATCAACTGGATGGCCAGATCGGTGTCGGCATCGGCGCCGCGCTGGTAAGCGCCGATCTGGATCAGTTCACGGCTGCGCTGATAGGCCGAGTAGAGCTGCTTGAAGCGTTGCGCCTGGGCCAGCTGCCCGGCCGACACCACCTGCGGCTGCACCCGGCTGATCGAGGCTTCGATGTCGATGGCGGGATAGTGGCCCTCTTCGGCCAGCCGGCGGGCCAGCAGCACGTGGCCATCGAGAATCGCCCGCGCCGAGTCGGCCACCGGATCCTGGTCATCATCGCCCTCCATCAGCACGGTGTAGAAGGCGGTGATGGAGCCACCGCCCTGATCACCATTGCCGGCACGTTCGACCAGCTCGGGCAGTTGGGCAAAGACCGAGGGCGGATAACCACGGGTGGCCGGCGGTTCACCGATGGCCAGCGCCACTTCGCGCTGCGCCTGGGCGAAGCGGGTCAGCGAGTCGAGCAGCAGCAGCACGTCGTGGCCCTGGTCACGAAAGTGTTCGGCGATGCGGGTGGCCAGCCGGGCGGCCCGCAGCCGCATCACCGGTGATTCGTCGGCCGGGGCGGCCACCACCACCGCACGTGCCAGCCCTTCGGCGCCGAGGTTGTGTTCGATGAACTCCCGCACTTCACGGCCGCGCTCGCCCACCAGCCCCACGACGACGATCTGCGCGGTGGTGAAGCGGGTCATCATGCCGAGCAGGACGCTCTTGCCGACGCCGCTGCCGGCAAACAGCCCCATGCGCTGACCGCGGCCGACGGTCAGCAGGCCGTTGATGGCGCGGATGCCGACATCGAGTGGCTCGCGCACCGGCAATCGCCGCAGCGGGTTGATCATCGGTCCGGCAAAGGGGATGGTGTGGCTGCATTGCGGCGGTGGCAGGCCGTCGAGCGGGAGACCCAGTCCGTCGATCACCCGCCCGAGCAGGGCGTCGCCCACCTCGATGCGTGCCTCATCGCCACCGGGCAGCACGCGGGCGCCCGGTTTGAGTCCGCCGATGCGGCGCATCGGCATCAGGAACAGTTTGCCCTCGGCGAAACCGACCACCTCGGCTTCGATATGCTGTCCGTTGGCACTTTCGATCAGACAGCACTCCCCCAGCGCAGCACCGAGGCCGACCACTTCGAGCGTCAACCCCACCGAGCGCACCAGCCGACCCGACACCAGCGGACGCGGTGGCGAAGCGGTGTCGAGCGGATAGCGCGCGATCCGCTCCAGCAGCTGCGGCCTGGTCATGTCGAATCCACCGCCGGATCGATGAAGCGCTGCGCCGCACTCAGCTCGCGGCCCAGCAGGTTTCTGACCAGTTCACGAAAGCGGTACTCAGTGGTGAAATCGATGCAGCTGTCGCGGCTTTCGATCCGGCAGCCGCCACGGCTGACGCCGGGATCGGCCTCGATGGTCAGCGGCAGTTTCTGCGGCAGCTTCAGCAGCAGCGCCTGCTCGTCGGGATGCAGCAGCAGGCTGACCTGCTCCGCGCCCTTCGGCAGTGCGGCAATGGCCTGGCGCACCACGCTCAGTACCGTCTCGCCCGAGCTCTTCAGTTCATGTTCGAGCAAGGCGCGGCTGATCTCGATGACCAGATTCAGCAGCGCGGTCTCGATCTCGGCTTCGCGCTCGGCCAGCGGATCGGCCAGATGGGCCAGCAGCCGGGTCAGGCGTGCTGCCTCGTTCTGCCAGATTTCGCGTCCGGCCCGCTCGCCCTCCTCGCGCCCCAGCGCGTAGCCGGCCGCATGGCCCTCGGCCTGGGCGGCCGCCTTCAGCGCCGCGACGCGCAGCGCCACCTGCTCTTCGACCTCGGCCTGCCGCGCGGCATCGGGCGAGCGAATCACCTCGCCACTTGAACTGATCTGCGGCGGCGCCCAGCGATAGAGCTTGCGTACGCTCTCGACATCCAGCAGCAGACTCTTCGTCATCAGAGCATCTCCTCACCGCCGCCGGCACTGAGAATGATCGTCCCGGCATCGGCCAGACGCCGCGCCACGGCAAGAATCTCTTTCTGCGCGGCCTCGACCTCGCTGACCCGCACCGGCCCCTTGGCTTCGAGGTCATCGCGCAGCATGTCACCGGCACGCTTGGACATGTTGCCGAAGATCTTCTGCTTCAGCGCCTCGTCGGCGCCCTTCAGCGCCAGAATCAGGTTCTCGGAGGAGATCTCGCGCAGCAGCACCTGAATGCCGCTGTCGGCAATGCCGATCAGGTTGTCGAAGACGAACATCCGATCCTGGATGTTGTTGCTCATCTCTTCGTTCTCTTCGCGAATGCCCTCCATCACCTGTGCGGCAATCGAGCTGTCAAGGTTGTTGATGATCTCGGCCGCAGTCTTGACGCCACCCAGCGTTGCGCTCTGGGTACCGGCCCCGCCGGAGAACTGGCGCTCGAAGATCCGGTTCAGCTCCTGCAGCGCCTCGGGCTGCACGGTGTCGAGCCGGGCGACGCGCATCATGATGTCGAGCCGCACCTGTGGCGGAAAGTTGACCAGCACCTCGGCGGCATGGTCACCATCGAGGTAGGCAATGACGATGGCCTGAATCTGCGGATGTTCGTAGCGGATCATCCCGGCCACCGAACGGGCATCCATCCACTTGAGGGTGTCGAGGCCGCTGGTGTTGCCGCCGATCAGGATGCGGTCGGCCAGACTCTTGGCCTTGTCCTCACCCAGCGCCGAGACCAGCATCTTGCGGATGTACTGGTCGTTGCCCACCCCGAGGCCAGTCAGGTCACCGGCCTCATCGACAAAACCATAGACCGCCTGCTCGACATCGCTGCGCGAGATGTTGTTCAGCTCGGCCATTGCCGCACCGACCCGCTGCACCTCCTTCGGCCCCATGTTTTTCAGCACGGCAGCGGCGTTCTCCTCACCGATGGTCATCAGCAGGATGGCGGCACGCTGGATCGGCCGCAGCGAAGAGTTGCCGCGCTCACTCACCGTCGTTCACCCACTTCTTGACCACCTGCGCCACCCGCCCCGGATCCTGCTGCACCAGTCCCTTGACCGCATCCAGTTGCTGCTCATAGCTCTTGCTGCCATCGAACGAGATCATCCGGCCCGGTTCGGTGATCGGCGCCGCCGTCTGCATCATCTCGCCGCCCTCTCCCATCACCACCGTGCCGGCCGGGTAGGCCACCAGCGTGGCAGGGCGCGTGCCCGAAAAGGCAGAGATGTTCTTCATCACCGGCCGCAGGATGGCAATGGCGATCAGCACGACAAAGAGCCCACCCAGCAGCTGTTTGGCCAGACTCCAGAACCAGGGCTCGCTCCAGAAAGCCACCGGCTCACCAGCCGGTTCGATTTCCCGTTTCACAAAGGAAGAGTTGACCACGCTCAGGGTGTCGCCGCGCGCGGCGTCATAGCCGGTCGCACCCTTGACCAGTTCGGTGAGCTTGCGCAGCTCCTCGTCGCTCCAGGCACGTCGCGGCACGGCGTTGGCCGCCTCCTTGCCCTCTGCCGCACCCTTTTTGGCACTGCCTTTCTTCGGCGGGGCGAGGTCGGGCAGATCGTCGACCACCACTGCGATCGACAGCCGGCGCACCTTGCCCACCTGTTGCCGGGTGTGGCTCAGCGTGCGGTCGAGCTCGTAGTTGCGGGTGGCCTGATTGCGGCTGCGGCCGGTTTCGGCACTGCTGGAAGCCGCTGCACCCGCTGCGGCCTCGGCCGGCAGCGGCGGAGTCGTCGGCCTGGCGGCCACCTCCGGCACGCTGACGGCACCGGGTGGCTGGTTGGAGAGCGCACCCGGTACCCCCCGGCTGCCCGAACCCTCCATCATCCGCTCGACCAGCGTCTGCTCGCTGCGCAGCGCCGGCGGGTCGGGCTGGTACTGCTCGCTGGTCTGCTCCTGTTCGGTGAAGTCGACATCGGCCGAGATCTCGGCGGTGAAGTGGTCATAGCCCACCAGCGGCTCAACCACGCGCCGCACGCGCCCAATCAGCGACTCCTCGATGCGGCGGACATGTTCGAGCTGCTTTCCGGCATCGGCCAGCGCACCCTCCTCCTCGTTGCGCGACAGCAGTCGTCCCTTCTGGTCGACCACCGAGACATCCTTGGCATCCAGATCGGCCACGCTGGAAGTGACCAGATTGACCATCGCGCTCACCTGATCCGGCGTCAGCGCATTGCCCGACTGCAACTCGACGAAGATCGAGGCGCGCGGCTTGTTGCCGCCACGCACGAAGGTGGTCGACTTGGGCAGCGCCAGATGCACCCGGGCACTGCGCACCGCGTACATGCCGGTGATGGTGCGGGCCAGTTCTCCTTCGAGGCTGCGCTGCAGGCGGGTCGCCTCCATGAACTGGCTGCTGCCGAACGGTGACTCCTGATCGAGCAGTTCGTAGCCCTGCGCGCGTTCGCCACCCAGGCCGGCGCCGGCCATCTTCATCTTGACGATCTGCACCTTGTCGGCAGGCACCAGCAGCGCCCCGCTCCTGGGATCGATGTGATAGGGAATCTTCTGCGCATCGAGCAGGCTCACCACCCGCGCGGCATCGGCGCCACCCAGCGCGGCGTCGAGCGGCATGTAGGGCTCCTCGCGCGACCAGAGCGCAACGGCCACACCGATGGCGACACTGGCGGCCAGCCCGACCAGCAGGCCGAATTGGCGCAGCAGTGGCAGATTGACCATGCCGGAGAGCAGGCCCATGCCACCGCTGTTCTGAGCTTGCGAAGCTGCCGGAAGCGTCTCCATATTCTTTCAACCCTGCCTGCGTTGTGAATGTACTGTATTGATATGAAAAATCATTCTTTGATCAGATCGGCATGTTCATGATGGTCTGATAGGCATCGACCACCTTGTTGCGCACCTGGGTCAGCGCCTGGAATGAGAGGCTCGACTTCTGCATCGCCACCATCACCTGGGTGATGTCGACCCCGGGCTGCCCCAGCTCATAGGCCTGCGCCAACTGCGCCGATTTGCTCTGCATGTCGTTGACCCCGTCGACCGCCTGCCGCAACAGGTCGCCGAATCCGCTGCTGGAGGTGACCGCTGGAGCACCGATCCCGGCCATCTCCATGCCGGGCACGCTGCCCACATCGGAACGCTGGCTGTTCATCTCGGCCTTGATCGAGCGCATCTGCTGCAGCAGCTGCTGAATGTCGCTGCGGTCGTTGATGCGGTTCACCATGGTTCTCTCCTGTCATCGACATGGACGGACTTTCGACGTTTTTTGTTCTTCAAACATGTTCCGGGGCAGTTCGGCGTCAGTTCCTTGACGAAACCGCCCTGCTGACCCGGTTCTGCAGCGGTTCGATCAGTAGATAGCAGGGATCAGGCCAACTCTGCGGGGTCATGGCCGCCACGCGCGGGCCAGCGACAGGAATTCGGGAAGGGCTGAAACGACAGCGGCCACTGCTGGAGTGACCGCGTCGAGAACGGGATGTCGTGATGCAGACCGGCGTTCGCTGTGCCAGCTCAGACCTCCAGCGCCAAACCGGCCTCGCGCATCTGTGCCAGCTTGTAACGCAGGGTCCGCTCGCTGATGCCGAGCTGCTGGGCGCTGTCACGGCGACTGCCCTGGCAGCGGCGCAGTGTCTCCATGATCAGGCGATGCTCATGCGACTTCACATCGCTGCCAAGGTCGGTGGCGGCGGTGACTGGCTCGCTGTGCGAGATGGCGACTCTGACAGAATGGGAGGCGGTTCCGGTCAGGGGGCCGAGGTGGAGCTGCGAGAGATCGATCTCACACCCCTCCTGCAGAATCAGCGCCCGCTGCAACACGTTGTCGAGTTCACGCACATTGCCCGGCCACGGATGGGCCAGCAGCGCGCGCTCGGCAGCCGGCGTCAGCAGCGGCGCCGGGCGTTGGGCACGCTGGGCATGGCGGGCCAGCAGCCGCCGCGCCAGCGGCAGGATGTCTTCGTGCCGCTCGCGCAGCGGCAGCCACTCCAGCGGAAAGACGCTGAGGCGATAGTAGAGATCCTCGCGAAAGCGCCCCTGCTCGACCTCCTGATGCAGCAGACGGTTGGTGGTGGCCAGAATGCGCAGATCGAGTTGCAGGGTGCGCCGGCCACCGATCCGCTCCACCTCGCGCTCCTGCAGCACGCGCAGAATCTTGGCCTGCAGCGGCAGCGCCATCTCGGAGATCTCATCGAGCAGCAGGGTGCCACCGTTGGCCTGCTCGAATTTGCCCGGCTGGCTCTGGTAGGCGCCGGTGAAGGCGCCCTTCTCATGGCCGAACAGCGTCGCTTCGAGCATGTTCTCGGGAATGGCGGCGCAGTTGATCGCGACGAAGGGCTGGCTGGCACGGGGCGAGTGGCGGTGGATGAAACGGGCCAGCTCCTCCTTGCCGGTGCCGCTCTCGCCACAGATCAGCACATTCGAATCGCTCTGTGCCACCCGCTGCGCCAGCGCCAGCAGGCGTCGACTGCTGGCGGCCTCGGCCAGCGGATCATGCTCGTCAACCGGTACTGCTGCCAGATGACGCCGCACCGTTTCGATCAGCCGCTCGCTGCTGAAGGGTTTGACCAGATAGTCGGCCGCATCCTGCCGCATCGCCTGCACCGCCTTTTCGATCGAGCCGTAGGCGGTCATCAGCACCACCGGCAACATCGGTCGGCTGCCCTTGACCTGTTGCAACAGCTGATGGCCATCCATGCCGGGCATGTTGACGTCACACAGCAGCAGGCCGGGCTCGATCTGTTCGAGCCGCGCCAGCGCCGCCTCGCCCGAATTGACGCTGCAGGCATCGAAACCAGCCAGCTCCAGGGTTTCGGTCAAGGCCTCGGCCAGATCGAGGTCATCCTCGATCACCAGAATGGTTGTCCGGTTCATCATGGGTTCGGCTCCCGGATTGCGGGTTGGAGGGTGCGGTGCATGGCTCAGGTCAGCCACTGCACGACCGGCAGCCGCAGCTCGGCACGGGCACCGCCCGGGTCACGCCCTTGCAGGCCCGGCAGGTCGGTGAGCAGAAAGTCGCCATGGTGGGCGCGCGCCACCGCCAGCACCACCGGCAGACCGAGGCCGGTGCCGCTGCTCTTGGTGGTGTAGAACTCACCGAGCGCCGCCTGCTCGCGGCCATGCAGTCCAGGGCCGTTGTCATCGACGCGGATGGCGATGTGCTCGGCATCGAGCCGCGTCACGGCCACCCGCAACCGGGGCTGCGCAGTGGCCGCCTGCAACGCGTTGTTGATCAGATTGACCACCGCACCGACCAGCACCGCCTGGTTGCAGCGCAGCAGCGCCGGCGGTGCCTCCAGCAGGTAGTCAATGCGGGCACCGGCCGCCGTGACCGCCACCTCGGCGCTGCGCTCGATCTGCTCCAGCAGCTGCGCCAGGGTGATCTGCTCGGTCAGGGTCACCTCGCCCTTGATGAACACCGTCATCTGCCGAATCTGCTCCTCCATGTGCTGCAGCCGCTCGGTCAGCCGCTGCACTGCACGGTCGCGCCGCTCGGCCGACAGCCGTTCGCTGCGCAACTGGTCGCTGTAGAGCATCGCGGCCGCCAGCGGCGTTCGCAGTTGATGGGCCAGCGCCGCCATCATCTTGCCGAGACTGACCAGCCGCTCATCGCGGTGCAGACGGCGCTGCAGTGCGCGGGTTTCGCTCTGATCGGTCAGCAGGATCAGCTGTCCATGCCCCCCATCCAGCGAGCGGGTGGCCAGTGCGATCAGCCGGCCATCCTTCAGCGAGACCTCATGGCCATCACCGGCCTGTGGTGCGAAGCAGCGCTCGATCACCGTCGACCAGCGCGCTCCGAGCAGCGGTTCGCCCAGCAGCTCGATCGCGGCCGGATTGCACTCGGTGACGATGCCGCGTTCATCGAGCACCACCACACCACCCGGCAACAGCCGCAGCAGCGCCTCGTGCCGGTCGGCCAGCCGTTCCTTCTGTGCCAGTTCATGCCGTCGCTCGGCACTCTCGCTGGCCAGCTCATCACGCAGTTGGTTGACCCGTTCGCTCAGTGCCCGATAGGCACCGGACGCAGCGGGCGGGTGTGCGCTCAGGCCGACACTTTCAGGCCAGTGAAGCGTTGTCTGAGGCGCGAAGGGAACAGGGTGCAGCATGGGCATCGGTCACCATTCCGTGAGTCAGGGAGGGCAGCGCGGCGGAAATTCGTCGCGCTGCGGCACTGTTCCCTGAAAATGCAACCGCCATGCCTATTTTATTTTTCTTTTTATTCAACAAGATAAAAACACAAGCCGGATTGTTGACGGCTACTCCCACTCCTTGCGCTGCATGCCGTACTTGCGCATCTTCTCGACCAGCGTGGTGCGGCGCAGGTGCAACTGCTCGGCGGCGCGCGCCACCACACCGTTGTTGTAGTCGAGCGACTGCTGGATCAGCGTCGTCTCCAGATGGCTGATGTACTCGCGCAGGTCGACACCGTTGAGCGGCAGCTTGAGTTCGCGCGGCAGCGCTTCGTCCTGCTGCTGTGGCGGTGTGGAGAGCGGCTGCGCCATGGCGGGCAGCGCCTGAGGAATTGGCCGAGGTTCACCCTCGGGCAGGAAGGTCTCGACCTCGCTGTCGTCGTAGCGGTACTTCTTCGGCAGGTCATGCACGCCGATCACGCCATAGGGATGCATGATCGCCATCCGCTCGATCAGATTGGCCAGCTCGCGCACATTGCCCGGCCAGTCATGGCGACAGAGCGACATGATCGCCGCCGAGCTGAAGCGGGGCGCGCCACGCTCTTCGTGCTCGATGCGGGCGATCAGCTCCTGCAGCAGCAGGCTGATGTCCTCACGCCGCTCGCGCAGCGCCGGCATCTCGATCGGAAAGACATTGAGCCGGTAATAGAGATCTTCGCGGAACTCGCCGCGCTCGATCATCGCTTCGAGATCCTTGTGGGTGGCGGCGATGACCCGCACATCGATCTCGATCGGCCGGCTGCCACCGACCCGCTCGATGGTGCGCTCCTGCAACACCCGCAGAATCTTGACCTGCATGTTGAGCGGCATGTCGCCGATCTCGTCGAGCAGGATGGTGCCGCCATGGGCCATCTCGAAGCGGCCGGCCCGCGCGGTGATGGCGCCGGTGAAGGCGCCCTTTTCGTGGCCGAACAGCTCGCTTTCGAGCAGCTCCGGCGGAATGGCACCGCAGTTGATCGGCACGAAAGGCTTGTCGCGGCGCGGCGAGTGGTAGTGGAGATTGCGCGCCACCACCTCCTTGCCGGTGCCCGATTCACCGGTGATCAGCACGGTGGCATCGCGGTCGGCGACATGGTTCATCATCTCCCGCACCTTCTGGATCGCACGGCTGGTGCCGACCAGACTGCGGAACAGGTGGATCTCACGCCGGCGCGGCGCGCTCTCACCACGCGCCCGCTCATGCTGATCACGGTAGACCCGTGCTCGATGCAGGTGGTCGATCAGCCGGTTGTAACCGAGCGGCCAGGCTTCACGGGCGATCACCATGCGTTTCAGTTCGTTCGGCACGCTCTCATCCGCGGCTTGGCCACTGATGTCGATGACGGCGACACAGCCATCCCACTGGTGAAGCTGGGTCAGCAACTCCGGCAGGGAACCTCCCTCGGCGCGGCTGCCCAGCAGCACTGCCACCGGCGGGCCCTCGGCCTGCGGCGCGGCTTTCAGTTGCTCCCGCCAGCCATGACTGGCCACCACCACAGCCGCTTCACCCAGAAAATCGGTGATGATCCTCAGTTCGGCCTGCCGCGCCGGCTCATCTTCGATCACCAGCAACCACTGCTCATTGCGCATCGACGCTCGATCCTCCTGCTTCCACTGCTCCGCATCCCGTCAGACCGGTTTGGGAGTCAAACAACTGTCAGCCCTGCCTTGAGCCTAGACCATTTTCTGACGCCGCGCCGAGATTGGCCGGCAATTTTTCGTCACGGCATTCGCATCTGCCAGAGCCGGTTGATCCGTTCGAGATCTTCCGGGGTGTCGACCCCCGGTGGCGGCGTGACCTGCGCCAGCTCGACCCGGATGTCGATGCCCTGACTCAGCAGCCGCAACTGCTCCAGTGCCTCGATCCGCTCCAGCGTGCCGATCGGCCAGCGGACGAACCGATGCAGCAGCCCGGCACGGTAGGCATAGAGACCGATGTGGCGCAGCGCCGGCACGCCCGCCTGCTGCCAGGCCACATCGCTGTCGAGCGCAATGCCACGTGGATACGGAATCGGCGCGCGGCTGAAGTAGAGCGCATGGCCGCGCTCGTCACGCACCACCTTGACGACATTGGGGTTGAAGAAGTCCTCCCGCTCGACGATCGGCTCGCAGAGCGTGGCCATCGGTGCGGTGCCATGCAGCAGTGCCGCCGCCACCTGGTCGAGCAGTTGCGGCGGAATCAGCGGCTCGTCGCCCTGCAGGTTGACCACGATCTGCTCCGGCGCGTAGCGGCGCAGCCGCACCACCTCTTCCAGCCGGTCGGTGCCGGAGGCATGTTCGGTCGAGGTCATCACCACTTCGGCGCCAAAACCGCGCGCCACCTCGGCGATACGCAGATCGTCGGTGGCGATCACCACCTCCCGTGCCTGACTGCGCCGCGCCTGCTGATGGACCCGCTGAACCATCGGCAGGCCACCCACCAATGCCAGCGGTTTGCCCGGCAAGCGGGATGAGGCATGGCGGGCCGGAATCACCACCACGAAATCCACTGCTCACTGCTCCTTGGGGGGTGTGGCACCGCAGGGCTGCGCCAACTGTGCCAATTGCACATGCAACGCCTGCCAGAAGCGCTCCGGCAGTTCGGCCTCGACCCGCAGCCACCAATGGTGCGGGCGGGCGAAGGCGGCACATTTGACGGCATCTTTCTCGGTCATGATCAACGGATGGCCGTCGGCCGGCAGATCGGCCGCAGCAAAACGGTGGTGATCGGCAAACGGATGTTCGATCGGGTCGAAACCCAACTCGCGCAGCGTGGCGAAAAAGCGCTGCGGATGGCCGATGCCGGCCAGCGCATGGACCCGACGCTCACCCTGCCAGGCGGTCACTTCGATCTCTTCGCCGGTCGCCAGATTGACCAGGTGCTGCGGCTTGAGCCGCATCGCCACCGCACCATCGGACTCACTGCCGGCAGCGCCGTTGACCACCCGGTAATCGACACTGTCGAGCCGGTCGAGCGGGCTGCGCAGTGGTCCGGCCGGCAGCAGCAGGCCATTGCCGAAGCGGCGCTGACCATCGATCACGACGATTTCGATCTCGCGCGCCAGCCGGCGGTGCTGCAGGCCATCATCGCACAGCAGCAGGTCAACCTCTTCAGCGGCCAGCAATGCCCGCGCGGCACGCACCCGGTCGGGGTCGATCATCACCGGCAGACCCGTGCGCCGCGCCAGCAGCAGCGGCTCATCACCACACCGGGTCGCATCCTCCTCTGATTCGACCCGATGGGGCAGGCTGGACGGTGCCGCGCCATAGCCCCGGCTGAGTATGCCCGGCCGATAGCCCCAGGCTTGCAGCTGCTCGGCCAATGCGATCACCAGCGGGGTCTTGCCGGTGCCACCGACCGTGAGGTTGCCGACCACCAGCACCGGACAGCCCACCTGCCGTGCAGAGAGGATGCCGTGCCGATAGAGCCATTCACGCAGCGCCAGCAGCCGTCCGTAGAGCCAGGCCAGCACCCTGCTGCCGGGCAGCGGCGGCCCTCCCCCATACCATGCGTGCAGCAGCCGCGCCTCGATCCGACCGCGCAACGTCATGGCGTGACCACGGGCGCCGCCTCGTCGGCGAACTGCCGTTCATACAGTGCGGTGTAGGCACCGTTGCGCGCCAGCAGCTCGGCATGGCTGCCCGACTCCAGCAGTTCACCTCCCTCGATCACCAGAATCTGGTCGGCGTGGATGATGGTCGAGAGGCGATGGGCGATCACCAGCGTGGTACGGTTCTTCATCACCTCCTCCAGCGCCGCCTGGATCTTCTGCTCCGACTCGGTGTCGAGCGCCGAGGTGGCCTCGTCGAGAATCAGGATCGGCGCATCCTTCAGAAAGGCGCGGGCAATGGCGATGCGCTGGCGCTGACCGCCGGAGAGCATGACGCCATCGTCTCCGACCAGGGTGTCGAAGCCGTCGGGCAGCTTCTCGATGAACTCCAGCGCATGGGCGCGCCGTGCCGCTTCGCGAATCTGCACCTCGCTGCGACCGGCCGTGGCGCCATAGGCGATGTTGTTGCGCACCGAGTCGTTGAACAGCGTGATCTGCTGCGAGACATAGGCGATCTGGGCGCGCAGGCTGGCCAGTCGCAACTGCCCGATCTCGATGCCGTCGAGGGTGATCTGGCCGGATTGGTGGTCATAGAAGCGCGGCAGCAGGCTGACGATGGTCGACTTGCCGCTGCCGGAGCGCCCCACCAGTGCCACCATCTTGCCAGCCGGAATCGAGAAGGAGATCTGCTTCAACACCGGCAACTCACCGCCGTGGTAACCAAAGCTGACATCGCGGTAGTCGATGTCGCCGCGCGCCCGCTCGATGCTGAGCGTGCCGCCGTCCGGTTCCGACGGCTGATCGAGCATGTGAAAGATCTCATCGGCCGCCGCCAGACCGCGCTGGATGATCGACTGCACATCGGCCAGCATCTTCGCCGGACGTGCCAGCAGGCTGGCCGCAGTGATGTAGGCGACGAAGCCACCGGGACTCAACTGATCGACCAGCGTCGGATCGAGCGCCAGCCACATCAGCAGCGCCATCGCCAGCGACACCAGCAGCTGCACCGCCGGTCCGTTGCTCGCTTCGGTCGCGGTCAGCTTCATCAGCTGCTGACGGTTGAAGTTGCTGACCCGCTGGAATCGCGCCTGTTCACTCGCCTCGCCGCCGAAGATGCGCACCTCGCGGTAGCCATTGATCATCTCACCGGTGACATGGGTGACATCACCCATCGAGTGCTGGATGCGCCGGCTGATGCGTTTGAAGCGGCGCCCGGCATAGCGGACGATGAAGAAGATCGGCGGCGCCACCACCAGCAGCAGCAGTGACAGCTTCCAGTTCATCCACAGCAGGTAGGCCACCAGTCCGATCAGGAACAGCCCATGCTCCAGCATGATCTTGCCGGCCTTGGTGATGGCATCGGTCACCTGCGTGACCTGAAAGGTGATCATCGAGATCAGATGCCCGCCCGCATGGGTGTCGTAATAGACCGCCGGCAGCGTCATGAACTTGCCGAACACCAGTTGCCGCAGGTCGAACACCAGCGCGTTGCTGACATAGGCCATCGAGTAGTTGCCGACAAAACTGCCCAGACCGCGCCCGCCGATCAGGGCCACCATCGCCAACGGAATGAAGGCGCGATAGCCCGGCTGTTTCTGGCTCAGGGAGTCGATGATGGTCTTCATCAGCTCGGCGGCGCCGATGCTGGCACCCGACATCAGCAGATAACCGAAGAGTGCCAGCAGCAGAAACTTCCAGTAGGGGTAGGCATGGCCAAGCAGCCGGCGATAGACCATCCAGTCGGTGCGAGCCACTTCGGTGGCATCGGGCGTTCGATTCATTGCGACCTGTGATTGACAGCGCCCGGTGGCGGGCGGTCGACAATTATCCCCGATTCAACCGGCAGACCCAAACCGCCGTCACTGTCCGGCCGGCTGCTGGGTGGTGATGCTGAGCCGGGCAAAACCGAGCTGGGCCGCGGCATCCATCGCCGTCACCACCGCATGGTGCGGGGTCTGCCGGTCGGCGGTGATGACGAACGGCAGGTTGCGGTCACTGCCGACCTGGGCGATCAGCGCCGCCTTCAGAGCATCGAGGCTGGCATTGGGCAGTGGCAGGGCGTTGAGGCGGTACTCGCCGCTGGCGCTGATGGTGATTTCGATCCGCTTCTCATCGACCGGCGTCTGTGCGCCACCGGCCTCGGGCAGGTCGACCTTGAGATTGCTCTGCTTGGTGAAGGTGGTCGAGACCATGAAGAACAGCAGCAGCACGAACATCACGTCGATCAGCGAGGTGACGTTGATCGCGGTGTCGATCGGATCCTCGCGGCGGCGGCGAAACTTCATCGGCGCGCCTGCATGGCCGGCGCAAAACGGGAATGGAGGGTCATGCAGCGCACCTCAACCAAGATCACGTTCACTGTGCAGCACCTCGACCAGCTTGCGTGCCTCCTGCTCCAGTTCGACCACCAGATTGTCGACCCGGCGCAGAAAATAGCGGTGCAGCACCAGCGCCGGAATGGCGACACTGAGGCCGGCCGCGGTGGTGATCAGCGCCTCGGAGATGCCGCCGGCCAACGACGAGACATTGGTGGCGCCCTGCCCCATCATCACCGCAAAGATCTTGATCATGCCGAAGACGGTGCCGAGCAGCCCCAGCAGCGGTGAGATCGCTGCGACGATGCCGAGCGTGTCGAGGTAACGCTCCAGCTCATGAATGACATGGCCGGCCTCCTCCTCGATGCACTCCTTCATGATGTTGCGGCCGTATTTGGAGTTGGCCAGCCCCACCGCCAGAATGCGCCCGAGCGGCGACTCCTCCTTCAGCTTCTTCAGCTTGTCGCTGTCGAGCTGGTTGTTCTTGATCCAGCCCCACACCTGAATCAGCAGGTTGTCCGGCAGGATGCGACGGCGATTCAGTGCCCACGCCCGCTCGAAGCCGATGGCCAGTGCAATCACCGAGCAGAGCAGAATCGGCAGCATCACCCAGCCGCCGGCAACAATGATCTCCAGCACCTGTCATTTCTCCTTGCGCGAATCCGATTCATGGGGCATCAGCGCCGCATCGGCAGCCGACGCGGACAGCCGATCGTACCAGTAACGCCGTGCCTGTTGCCGTGCCAGACTTGGCGGCGCCATCCCGCCCCCACTTTGTATAGCGTAGCCGACGGCGCCAGTGGCGGCGCTATTGTAGAGAGTCGCGCCGGTTTCGGCATACCGCTGCACCACCTGCGGATGCGGATGGCGGTAGCTGTTGCGGTAACCGGCCGAGAAGATCACCTGTTTCGCGGCCACTGCATGGATGAAGTCCGGCGTCGACGACGAATTGCTGCCATGGTGCGGCGCCACCAGCAGCGTGGCCTGCAGCGCACTCCCCCAGCGTTGCAGCAGTTGCCGCTCGGCAGCTGCCTCGATGTCACCAGTGAGCAGGATCGACTGGTCACCCGATTTGATCTGCAACACACAGGAGTTGTTGTTGTCACTGCCGAACCGCGGCAGGTCCGGATGCAGAAAACGGAATTCCACCTCCTGCCAGCGCCAGCCATCGCCACTGCGGCAGGGATGCAGATCGATCTGGTCGCGCTGCAGGCCCCACAGCGAATCACCGCTGACATAGACCCTGCCGACCGGAACCTCCCGCAGCAGCCCCGCCGCGCCGCCATCATGGTCGCGGTCGGCATGGCTCACCACCAGGGCGTCGATCACGGTTCGGCCACGCCAGCGCAGATAGGGGGCGATGATCTGACTGCCGGCATCGAACCGCTCACTGGCATGGGGGCCGGTGTCATAGATCAGCAGCCGCTCACCCACCTCGACCACCACCGCCAACCCCTGCCCGACATCCAGCACCGTCAGCCGCAACGGCTCCGAGTCGGTGTGCCGCACCGGCATCAGCCACAGCGGCAACAACAACAGCAACGCCCAGGGCCGTCCCGGCAAGGTGCGCGGCAACAGCCAGAGCAGCAGCGCCGGCAGCAATAACCACAGCAGCCACGCTGGCGGCTGAATCACCCGGGCCGCGGCCAGCGGCGAGGCCGCCATCCAGTGCAGAAAGCGATCGGTCAGGTCGAGCAGCCAGTCACCGCCAGCAAAGAGCAGATCGGCCAGGGTCGACGACAGTGGCGTCAGCAGCGTGGCCAGCAGCAACAGTGGCACCAGCAGCAGGTCGAACAGCGGCACCACCAGCAGGTTGGCGATCGGCGAAGCCAGGCTGGCGCTGTAGTTCCACCACAGCAGAATCGGCAACATCGCAAAGAACAGTCCCCACTGCGCCAGCCACCACTCCCGTCCAAAGCGACGCAGCCGGCTCCACTCCTGCTGCTGCGTGCCCTGAAACAGCAGCATCAGCGTCATCACCGCACCAAAGGAGAGCCAGAAACCGCTGCTGCTCGGCGCCAGCGGGTCGCTCAGCAGCACCAGGCTGAGCGCCAGTACCAGCCCGAACCAGGGGTCGATCTGCCGCCGCAGCAGCTTCGCCACCATCCAGATGGCGGTCATGATCAGGGCACGGGTCGCCGCCAAGGCAAAACCGGCCAGTGCGGTGTAGAGGGCGGCACCAAGCAGCGCGCTCCAGGCCGCGACACTGCTGGCCGACCAGAGCAGTCCCGGGGCCAGCAGATGGCGCCCAACCCATCCGCCCAGTTGATGACAGCACCAGGCCACCAGCGCGATGTGCAGTCCGGAGATCACCATCAGATGGATGGTGCCGGTGGCGCCGAACAGCCGCCACTCCTGCGGCGTCAACTGCGAACTTTCACCGATGATCAGCGCCCGCATCAGACCGGCATGGCGTCGCTCGTGCAGCTGCGGCACCAACAGCCCATCGACCCAGGCGCGCAACTGGCTGTCCCAGGCGTGCCAGCCGGCCGGGGCACTGCGCAGGTTGTCATCGCCACTGCGCACATAACCGGTGGCATCGATGCCCTGCCGGAACAGCCAGGCTTCGTAGTCGAACCCCCCCGGATTGACCGAACCATGCGGCCGCTTGAGCCGCAGCCGCAACTGCCACTTCTCTCCGGGTGCGACCGGCGGCGCATCACGCCAACTGAGCCGCAACCGTCCCACCCGCTCCAATGCGGCCGGCACCTCACCGTCGGGTTCGGAGGGCAGCCAGCGCTCGACATCGAACAGAAACAGCGCCTCCGGCCGTTGCGCAGCGCCGGTGCGCCACTGCGGCAGGCTGCCGATCACCCCTTCTACCCGCAGATCGACCCCCTCGAATTCGGCGGGCAGCTTGCTGGCGAGACCAAGACAACCATAGCCGGTCGCCCACGACAGACCGATGAAAAATGCCAGTGCCGGCGCCACTGCCCTATACTTGCAGCGAAGCAGCGCCAGAAGCACGACGCAACTGGCCAGCAGAGTCCGGTCGGGCAGTTCTGGCAGCAGTGCGACCAGCGCAATGCCGCCACACAGTGCCAACAACCGTGCAACCATTGGCACCCTTTTTGATCCAACTCCGTTGCGTGCCCCGATCATCATGCTGTCATCGAAACCGGATTAGCTTCCATTCATGCCCAGACGCATTTTTAAACGGATCGCCCCCGATCCGCACAAGATCAGGGAGCAGCGCGCACTGCGTTTTCTCGGTGAAACGATTCACCATCCAGCGCTGTGGCACTTCAGCCGCCGCTCGGTGGCGACCGCCTTTGCCATCGGCATCTTCTGCGCGATCCTGCCGATGCCCGGTCAGATGGTGCTGGCCACGCTGCTGGCGCTCTGGCTGCGCTGCAACATTCCGATTGCCGCTGGACTTGCCTGGGCCACCAACCCGATCACCGCCCCGCCGATTCTCTATGTGACCTACCGCACCGGCTGCTGGCTGCTGGGGCAGGAGCCGCAGATCGATCACATCGAGGCTTCGTTCGAGTGGCTCAAGGAGTTCGCGCTGAGCGCCTGGGAGCCGCTCTGGGTCGGCTCGGTGGTGGTCGGCCTGCTGCTCGGTGCGGCGAGCTATCTGGCGATCCGCATGGTCTGGCGCTGGCACATCACCCGGAAGTGGCAGCGTCGGACTCCGACCCGTCCCGCGCTCAATCCTGTGGCAGCAGCCGTCCCGCTTCCAGCCGCAATACCCGATCCATCCGCTCGGCAAATGCCTGGTCATGAGTGATGACGACGAAACAGGTGTCGCCGCCTTCGCTGAGGCGGGCCATCAGCTCCTGAATCTCGTTCGAGGTGCGTGAGTCGAGGTTGCCGGTCGGCTCATCCATCAGCACCAATGCCGGACCATTGACCAGGGCCCGCGCAATCGCCACCCGCTGACGTTCGCCACCCGAGAGCTCGCTCGGCTTGTGCTGCAACCGGTGGCCCAGCCCGACCTGCTGCAACATCTGCGTCGCCTGCTCGCGCGCCAGCGCCACGGCGTGGCGGTTGAGCAGCAGCGGCAGCGCGACATTCTCCAGCGCCGTGAACTCCGGCAGCAGGTGGTGGAACTGGTAGACGAAGCCGATCTGCTCGTTGCGGAATCGGCACAGCGCACGCTCATCGAGCGTCTTCAGATCGATGCCGGCCAGTCTGACCTGACCGGCGGTCGGATGGTCAATGCCGCCCAGCAGATTGAGCAGGGTGGTCTTGCCGGAGCCGGAGCTGCCGACCACCGCCACCCGCTCGCCGCGCCAGGCCGCGAAATCGACACCGCGCAGCACCTGCACCTCTTCGGGCCCCTGGTGGTAGGTCTTGATCAGACCACTGCCCTGCAGCACCGGCTGCGCTGATCTGCTACTCATAACGCAGCACCTCGGCCGGTTCGATGCGGGCCGCCCGCAACGCCGGATAGATGGTGGCGAGAAAGCTCATCGTCAGCGTGGCACCGCAGACGATGGCGACGTCGCTCCAGAGCAGTTGCGAGGGAAAGTAGTCGATGAAGTAGACATCGGAGCTGAGAATGCGGTGGCCGCTCAACCGCTCCAGCCACTCGACCAGGTCGGTGATGGTCCAGGCCAGCAGGGTGCCGAACAGCGTGCCCATCAAGGTGCCCACCACACCGATCACCGACCCCTGCACCATGAAGATGCCGAGAATCGTGCGCGGCGTCGCGCCCAGCGTGCGCAGAATGGCGATGTCACCCTGCTTGTCGACCACCAGCATCACCAGCGAGGAGACGATGTTGAACACCGCCACCGCGACGATCATCATCAGCAGCAGCCCCAGCATCCGTTTTTCGAGCTGGGTGGCCTGATAGAGGTTGCCATGGCTGTGGGTCCAGTCACTGGCCCGAAAGGTTCCGGGCAGATCGCGCGCCACCTCCCAGCTCACCCGTGGCGCCATGAACAGATCCTGCAGCTTCAGCCGCAGGCCATGCACCTCGCCGGGAATGCGGAACAGCGTACCGGCATCCTCCAGATGAATCACCGCCAGCGAGGCATCCAGCTCGGCCCGCAACCGGAACAGCCCGACCACGGTGAAGCGTTTCAGCCGTGGATAGATCCCGGCCGGCGAGACATTCGCCTCCGGCATCACCAGCGTGACCTTGTCACCGACCCGCACCCGCAGGATCGCCGCCAGCAGATCGCCCATGACGATGCCATATTCCCCGGGCCTCAGCGCCTCCAGCGTGCCGGCGACCATGTGCTGCGGCAGGATCGACACCCTGGGCTCCAGCTCCGGCAAAATGCCCTGCACCAAGGCACCGCGCACCTGGCCGTTGGCCGCCAGCATCCCCTCGCCATTGATGTAAGGGGCAAAGCCGACCACCTCAGGATGCTTCTGCAACTGCGCTCCCAGCGACTGCCAGTCGGCCAGCGCCCCCTGCTCGGGAAAGACGGTCGCGTGCGGCACCATGCCCAGAATGCGGTCACGCAGTTCGCGATGAAAGCCATTCATCACCGACAGCACCACGATCATCACCGTCACCCCCAGCGTCAGGCCGATCGCCGACACCAGCGAGATGAACGAGATGAAGTGGTTGCGGCGCTTGGCACGGGTATAACGCAGCCCGATGAAGAGCGGCAGCGGTCTGAACATTCGGCATCAACCTGTGGGAGAAATTTTCGGCTCACCAATGCGCTGCCGATCCCATGCTAGACTTTTTTTATCCATGGAATCAGAGCAGGCAAGACCAGAAGCTGGATCACGACATGAACCAACACAAGGAGCGGCGCGAATATTACCGCATTCAGGACACGCTGGCGCTGGAATTCCAGAGCGTGCCCAAAGAGCAGGCGCTGGCACAGACACCCGTCATGCCATTCACACTGGACCCACGCTTTCAGGTTCTGCACGCGCTGCATGAACTCGACCATGAGTCACATGCCACCCTGCGGCAGATCAGCGATGCAGACCGCCATCTGGGCAGCTATCTGCGCACCCTCAACCGCAAGATCGAACTGATCGCCATGGGGATGTTCGCCAGCTCGAACAGCGAGGCCCCCTCCCCGACCCACGATGTCACCCTGAGCGAGAGCGGACTGTCGTTCCGCCATGAACAGCCGCTCGCGCCCGACAGCCATCTCGCGCTGAAGCTGGTGCTCTTTCCCGCCTACTTCGGTCTGCTGCTGTTCGGCCGGGTGGTACAATGCACTCCGCTCGCCCCGCCTGACGCCGGCAACCAGAGCTCGGCCGCACCCACGGCGCGGCTGTTCAACATCGGTGTCGAATTCACCCATGTCCAGGAGAGCGAACGGGAGCTGCTGGCCCGCTACATCCTGCGCAAGCAGGCGCAGCAGCGGCGCGAGCAGCGCAATCGCAGCAAACCGGATTCACCCGAGAATGGCTGAGCCTGCCCATCGGTTTTCACCGCCGCCTTCGAGAGACCATCGATGAACCACCCCCGCCACCTGCCCGCCGAATGGGCACCGCAGTGGGCCGTCATGCTCACCTGGCCCCATGCCGGAATGGACTGCCAGCGCAACTTCGCCGAGGTCGAGGCGCTCTTTCTGACCTTGGCCAGCGCAATCGCCCAACGCCAGCAACTGATCGTAAGCGTCACCCAGCCGCAACAGCTCGACGCCCTGCGCGACCATCTGCGACAGGCCGGCATTGCGGCGCAGCGGCTGATCGGTCAGGTGGTGCCAGCCAATGATTTCTGGGCACGCGACCATGGTCCGATCACCGTTCTGAGCGGTGACCAGCCGCGACTGCTCGACTTTCGCTTCAACGGCTGGGGCGGCAAGTACCCGGCCGAACTCGACAACCAGATCAGCAGCCAGCTGCATCGGCGCGGCGCATTCGGCAGCGCCGCCCTGGAGCCGATCGACTGGGTCTTCGAGGGCGGCAATCTGGAGTGCGATGGCGCAGGCACCCTGCTGCTGAACCGGCAGAGTGTGCTGACGGCGAGCCGCAATCCGGGATTGAACGAGGCGATGGTCGAGGCCGAATTCCGCCGCCTGCTCGGCATCGACCGCGTGCTGTGGATCAGCCATGGCCACATCGAGGGTGACGACACCGACGGCCACATCGACGTGCTGGCCCGCTTCACCGACCCCGACACCCTCTGCCACATCAGCACCGAAGATCGGGATGACCCCAACTTCGCCGAACTCGACGCCATGGCCGCGGAGCTGCGTGCCCTGAGAAAGCGTGACGGCACCCCCTATCGGCTGGTGCCGCTGCCACTGCCCGCCGCTCAGCGGAGCCTCGGCGGTGAACCGCTGGCACTCAGCTACGCCAACTTTCTGATCATCAATGGCGCGGTGCTGCTCCCGGTCTACCGCGATCCGGCCGACCGGATCGCCCTGGCGCAACTGGCCCGCTGCTTCCCCGACCGCGAGATCGTGCCGATCATGGCGCTGCCACTGGTCGAACATGGCGGCAGCATCCACTGCGTCACCATGCAACTGCCGGCCGCACGCTGGTAAGCACCAACACGAAGCCGGCACTTCAGCCACAGCGCACTCCCCGATCGAAACCGCTCTGCTGCACCAGATCGGCAAAGCCCCGACACGCCTGCCATGCAGGCATGGATCGGTGACGAGAAGATTGCGCCGTCCCTGCCCTGCGACAATTTGTCACATTTTTCCTGCCCGCTCGCCTGAGTAACATCCCTGCCGCAACCGGCCAGGTCGATCACGATTGGGTCGGCTCCCTTGATTCGAATGATGCGCATCGCGAATTGAACCCATCCGCGCCCCAGCCTGCCTTCCGGTGACCGAGAATGAGACGATCGACCGCCCCCCTGCGACTGCGACCACTGTTTCTGACACTGCCAGTGGCACTGACTGCCACCCACGGCAACGCCGAACCCTCCTACGAGCTGCCGACGATTGCCGTGGAGGAGTCCGCGCTGCGCGCGGCCTTCGATGGCACCACCATCGACAGCGACCAACTGCGCTGGCGGCGCGCCATCTCCAGCGACAGCGCCACCCTGCTGAAGGATGTGCCCGGTGTCAGCCTCTACGGCGCCGGCGGCGTCTCCAGCCTGCCGGTGATCCACGGGCTGGCCGACGACCGGCTGCGCATCAAGCTCGACGGCATGGATCTGATCGCCGCCTGTCCCAATCACATGAACCCCGTGCTCTCCTACATCGACCCGACCCAGGTCGGCAGCATCCGCGTCTATGCCGGCGTCGCCCCGGTCAGCGTGGGCGGCGACAGCATCGGCGGCGCCATCGTCGCCGAAACGGCGGAGCCGAAATTCGCCGCACCGGGCGAGGGCAGTCTCACCGCCGCCGATGTCGGCACCTTCTATCGCAGCAACGGCAACGCCCGGGGCGCGAACCTGGCCGCGACCTATGCCACCGAAGCCGTCAGCCTGAGCTACTCGGGCGCCACCGCCGAGGCCGACAACTACGACGCCGGCGGCCACTACAAGAACTTCGTGATATCGGGCATCGCACCCTACGTCGAGCCGGACGAGGTCGGCTCCACCGCCTACGAGACGCGCAACCATACGCTGGGCGTCGCGATCCGGCACGCCAACCACCTGGCGGAAGCCAAGTTCGGCTACCAGGACCTGCCCCACCAGCTCTACCCGAACCAGCGCATGGACATGCTCGACAACGAGCAGAAACGGCTCAACCTGCGCTACCGCGGCCAGTTCGACTGGGGTGCGTTCGACGCCCGCGCCTACCATGAAGAGGTCGACCACTTCATGGATTTCGGCCAGGACAAGGTCTACAACTACGGCGCCCTGATGCCGCCCAACACCACCGGCGCCACCTACCTGGTCAACGGCATGCCGATGTATACCGAGGGCAAGACCGATGGCGTTTCGCTGCGCGGAGACATCGATCTCGGCGCGCCCGACCTGCTGCGCATCGGCCTCGACCTGCAGCAATACCGCCTCGACGACTGGTGGCCGCCAGCCCCCAACTGCGGCGTCGGCAACTGTGTCGGCGGCATGGCGCCGCTGACCTTCTGGAACATCAACGACGGCGAGCGCGACCGCCTGGGCCTGTTCGCCGAGTGGGAAGCGCGCTGGACGCCGCAGTGGCTGTCGCTCGTAGGCATCCGCAGCGAGCGGGTCGAGACCGATACCGGCCCGGTGGTGGGCTACAACACCAGCACCACGCCGCTGTCGATGGGTTTCATGAAAAACATGTACGAAGCCAGCTCGGTGGGCACGCGCGCGGATTTCAACGCCATGGACCGCAGCCGCACCGATCACAACCTCGACCTGTCGGCCATCGCCCGCTACACCCCCGATGCCAATCTCACCTTCGAGTTCGGCCTTGCGCAGCAGACCCGGTCGCCCAACCTGTACGAGCGCTACGTCTGGTCGCGCAACGTGATGGCGCTGGAGATGAACAACTTTGTCGGCGACGGCAACGGCTATCTCGGCAATCCGAACCTGGACCCGGAGGTGGCGCACACCCTGAGCATCACCGGCGAATGGCACAGCAGCGATGGCGAATACCAGGCCCGCGTCACGCCCTACTACACCCGCGTCAAGGATTACATCGACGCCGTGCAGTGGAACGCCTCCACCAACCTGCCGGCCAATCCCGTGGTGCCCGGACAGTTCGTGGTCATGAAATACGAAAACCAGCAGGCCCGGCTCTACGGCGTCGATGTGTCGGGCAAGATGCCCCTCGGCAAGACGTCCATCGGCACCTTCGGTCTCACCGGCTTGGTCAACTACACCGACGGCGAAAATACCGATACCCACGACGACCTCTACAACATCATGCCGCTCAATGCCCGGGTCTCGCTGACCCATCAATACGGTGGCTGGGACAACGCCCTCGAATGGGTGGGAGTGAAAGGGAAAGAGGAGGTCTCCGACGCGCGCAACGAGATCAAGACCCCAGGTTACGGCCTGGTCAACCTGCGCAGCGGCCATGCCTGGCAAAAACTGCGCGTCGACGTCGGCGTCGAGAACCTGTTCGACCGCATGTACTACCTGCCCCTGGGCGGTGCCTACGTCGGCGAGGGCGCGACCATGTCGTTCAACAAGGAGGCCGGCAACGTCGCCAGAAGCGGCATGGGACTCAGCGGCACGCAGAGCATGTGGGGCACCGCGGTGCCCGGCATGGGTCGCTCCATCTATGCCGGCATCAGCTACAGCTTTTGAATGACCGACATGCGCAACCCGGCGCCTGCGCACGCTGCCGTGTCGCGTGTTGACCCGCTGCTCCATTCCTGCGACAGAAGAAGAGTGACCGATGAAGAATCCACGCACCACGACCGCATTGCCCCGCCTCTCCACCATGCCGCTCGCGATGCTGGCGGGATTATTGACCGCCACACCGGCCACTGCGGCGACACCTGCTGCCGCCGAATTCGAAGCGATCACCGTCACCGATGAGCGCAGCCGCGAAGGCGCGCAGATTGCGCTCGATGCGCCGACGAGCGCAGGCAGCCGGCTCGACCTGACCGTGCGCGAGACGCCAGCCAGCGTGCAGATCATCGACCGCGACACCCTGCGCAGCCGCGGTCTCACCACCACCCAGCAGGCGCTCGACAGCGCGGTGGGGGTGACGGCCGGACAGTGCTTCGGTCTGACCTGCTACTCCACCCGCGGCTTTTCTGGCACGCTCAGCCTGCCGTTCCTCTACAACGGCCTGCGCTATCCGGGGCTCGCAATGTCGCCGCGCGGCACCTTCAACTATGAACGGATCGAGGTGATCCGCGGTCCGGCCTCGGTGCTGAATGGCTTTGGCAGCATCGGCGGGGCGGTCAATTTCGTCACCAAGGCGGCCGATGGGGTGGAAGAGCAGGAGCTGTTCACCAGTTTCGACAGTTGGAGCCAGAAAACCGTGGGCATCGGGGTGGGCGGCAGCGCCACCGAACAGTTGGCCTACCGGATGGACCTCAGCCATTCAGGCGGCCCGCATGGCTCGTCGGGCTTCGTCGATCGCACCCGTTACGACTATTACCATGCCAGCGGCGAGCTGCGCCTGGCGGCCACCGACAGTTTCACCGCCACGCTGGCGGCCGAGTCGATCAAGGATCAGGGCGAGTGGTACTTCGGCACCCCGCACCGCGCCGGCCGCATCATCGATGGCAGCGAACAGAACAATTACAACATCGATGATGACCGGGTCGCCAAGGAGATGCACTGGCTGCGCCTGAAGCTCGAACAGCGCTTTGATGACTCGACCGCGCTCAGCAATGAAACCTACTTCAACACGGAGAACCGCTATTGGCACAACGCCGAAGTCTATGAACTGGACCCGGCATTGCCACTGGTACGCCGCAGCGACTTCCTGCACATCGCCCATGACCAGGAGCTGCTCGGCAACCTACTGCAACTGAAATTGACCGGGCCACTGTTCGGTCTGCCCAACCGGCTGGTACTGGGCTACGACCTGTCGCGCAACCTGCACCAGCGCGACAGCAACTCACCCTTTTCCAGTGCTGCCAACAGTGTCGACCTGTTCGATCCGGTTGCCGGGCAGTTCACCACCAACTCGCCATTTTTGCCATTTCGCAAGACCCGGCTGGTGCAGCAGGCGCTCTTCGTCGAGGACTGTCTGAGCCTGACCAAAGCCTCAAAACTGTCGCTGGCGGCACGGCGCGACTGGATCGACCTCACTTCCGACAACCTGCGTACCGCGACCGGGTTCGACCAGCAGTGGAGCGGTGACTCTTACCGCGCCGGTCTGGTGCATGACCTGCGCCCGGGCGTCACCCTCTACGGCCAGTGGTCGAAGGCGTTGGAAGCCCCCGCGCAGATCGTCACGCTGAGCGAAGCGCAACGCAACTTCGATCTGACCGAAGGGCGGCAGTGGGAGGTTGGTGCAAAAGCCGATTTGCCGAGAAAGCTGGGGGAAGTGACGCTGGCCTGGTTCGACATCACGCGCAGCAACATCCTGACCCGCGATCCACTCAACTCCACTTTGACGGTGCAGATCGGTGAACAGTCCTCCGACGGTATCGAACTCGCCGTGGCGCTGCGCCCACATCCGCAATGGGCGATCGATGCCAGCCTGTCACTGCTCGATGCCCGCTTCGATGAGTTCAACGAGCGTGTTGCGGGTGTCGGCGTGTCACGCGCCGGCAACCTGCCACCCGACGTGGCCGAGAAGGTCGGCGACCTCTGGCTCAGCTTCTACCCGGACCGCGACTGGCGATTCGCCGCCAATGCCCAGTATGTCGGCCCACGCGCGGCCAACAATGCCAACTCGATCACCATGCAGAGCTACACCACGCTGGGCGCATCGGTGAGCCACGCACTGGCAGGTGGCGAGCTGACGCTGCGGCTGCGCAACCTCACCGACGCCCTCTACGCCAATCGCTCCTACGGCAACAACGGTTCGCAATTCCTGCTGGGCGAGCCGCGCGCGGTCGAGCTGTCGTGGCACGGCAGCTTCTGAGCCGACGTGGTGGGGCCGTCGCCACCACCGCGGCGCTGCTGCTCGCCGTGGCCACCCTCCTGTGGTGGCTGCGCTACCCGGCCGCCTCGGTCGCCGCCAGCGTTCAACCCATCTCAGCACCGGCGGGTGCGGGGGCACGCCTGCCGCGGCTCGCCGCCCATCCCGCCGGTGGCGCGGTGCTCTCCTGGGTCGAACCGGAAACGGACGGCGGACATGTGCTGCGTGCGGCGCGCTATCGGGACGGCCGTTTCGAAACGCCGGTAGAGGTGGCGCGTGGTCGGGACTGGTTCGTCAACTGGGGCGACTTCCCCTCCGTGGTACCCATCGCCACCGATTTCTGGCTGGCCCACTGGCTGGTGCGCCATCCGCGGGCCGACAGCCCCTATCACTACGGCATCGCCATGGCCGGTTCCAGCGACGATGGCCGGCGCTGGACGACCCGGCCGGCGCCACACGCCGATGTCGGACCGGCCGAGCACGGCTTTGCCGCCATCACCGCGCTGGATGACCGGGCCGCCATGGTCTGGCTGGACGGCCGCGCCAACGATGCCCGCCACAGCTTCGCGCTGCGCACCACGGAGATCGAGCGCGACGGTGCTGCCGCCGCCGAGTCCATCATCGACAGCGACGTCTGCTCCTGCTGCTGGCCGGCGCTGGCGCGCACACGGAACCAGCTGTGGGTGGCCTATCGTGGCCGCACCAGCGACGAGATCCGCGATTTTCAACTGCGCTACCGCACTGTCGCTGGCTGGTCGGCACCGATCGCGCTCGCCGGCGAAGGTTGGCGCATCGCCGGCTGCCCGACCAACGGCGTGAGTCTGGCAGCACAGGATGAACGGCTGGCAGCGGCCTGGTACACGGCGGCGGATGGGGTGGCACGGGTGCGGGTCGCCTTCATTCGCGATGGCGGGAACGCCCTGGAAAGCATCCACGATGTCGACGTCGCCACGCCGGTGGGACGCGCCGCCATCGCCTGGCTGGACAGCGAGCGGGTGGCGGCACTGCACATCGCCGCGTCCAGCAGCGCGCTGGCCGACCTGCGGCTCACACTGCTCTCCGACCGCGGCATCGAGCGCAGCCTGACGCTGATACAGGTGCCTGCCAACCGCGACTCCGGTGTGCCGCAACTGCTGGCAGTCGATGGCGAACTGCTGGTCGCCTGGACCGATGCCGCCCCCGGTCACGGGGTTCGGGTGCTGCGCGTTCCGCAGCGCGCCTTGCGGTAAATCCGACCCTCGCGCTCAGGGCACCGGCGCGGCCTGCGATCGGGCCTGGCCCGGATCGGTGACGAAACCGATGTGCAGCACGCCGGCGCGGGTGGCGGCGGCCAGCACCTGGGCCACGGCATCGTAGCGCACCGCGCGGTCGGCCTCGACATGCAGCTCGGCAGCGGGCCGTGCCGCCAGCGCACGGGCGCGCTCCTCCAGCTCGGCCAGGCTCAGCGACTGACCGTCCCAGTGCAGTTGTCCATCGGCGGCAATGGCCACCACCACCGGCTTGCTGGGCGTCTGCACCGGCTGGCTCTTCGCCTCCGGCAGCTTCACCTTCACCGCCTGGGTGATCAGCGGTGCCGTGACGATGAAGATCACCAGCAGCACCAGAATCACATCCACCAACGGCACGATGTTGATCTCGGCGCTGCTGCGCGCCGTAGAGGCAACTCCGTCTCCCAGCGCCATGGCTCAGCTCCGCAGCGGATGAATGGCTGCGCGCTCTCTTTTGATCGCGCCAGAAGGCGAGCCGGGCAGCGTGGCGCGTTGCAGCAGGGTGGTGGCGAAATCTTCCCGCTGCGCCTGCAACAGACGGTGACGGCGCTGCAGGGTGTTGTGGGCAAAGACCGCCGGAATCGCCACGGCGAGACCCAGTGCGGTCATCACCAGCGCCTCGCCAATCGGTCCGGCCACCGCGGCCAGCCCCGCCTCGCCGGTGGCGGCAATGCGCAGCAGCGCATGATAGATGCCCCACACGGTGCCGAGCAGACCAAGGTAAGGGGCCGTCGATGCGGTGGTCGACAGCAGTGCCAGGCCACGCTCGCCACGCACCGCAGCACGGTCAAGCTGCTGGCGCAATCCACGGGTCAGGTGGGCGGCCAGTCCGCCGGCCTCATCGAACTGCTCGCCGGCATCGGCGAGTCGGCGGCCATCGCGAACCACCGCAAGCAGGCTGGCTTCGAACGGTCTGCCGAAGGGCTCTGGTGGCGACTGTGCCAGCCCCGCAGTTTCGAGGATCGTGCGCATGTAGCGCTGACTGCTTCGAACCTCCAGCAGGCTGCGCAGCAGCCAGAGCAGAAAGAAGGTCCAGCTCGCCAGCGACAGCAGTGCCAGAATGGTCAGCAGGCTCCAGCCCAGCGGATCGAGCTGCTGGACAAAATGGGCAAATCCGGTGTCGATCATCATCACCTCGGCAGGGTTCAACGCAATGAAAAGTGGATGCGTTGCCGCGCCGTCGCCGCCGCTGGCACGCCGGCGACCCGGATCGGATCACACTGCCACAGCCGCACGGCCGCAACAGCCGCCTGATCGAGCCGGCCGAAGCCCGAGGGTCGGCTCACACTCACCTGTCGCACACTGCCATCGGCCGAGAGTGCCACCAGCAATTCGACCACCCCCTCTTCGCCCAGACGCCGTGCCGCCATCGGGTATTGAGGCGGAGGACGCCGTGGGCAGTGCACCGACAGCTCCGGCGGTTCTGCATCGGCAGAAAGCGGGGCTGCTGCCGGTGGTGGCGTCGCAACCGAAGGCGGGGCCGGGTCAACCGCTGCCACGGCAGGCTCGGCAACCGGTGTGACGGGTGCCGGAGCGGGCTCGTCCCGCAGCGCCACCGGAGCCAGCTCGCGCGGCTTTCTGTCGGGTCTGGGTGGTTTTGTACTGGCGATCTTTGCCGGTGCGGGTGTCGGTTCCGGCATCGCCGCCGATGGCGGACTGGGTGCAACCGGTGGCGCCGGCGGCGGAGTCGGGCGCTCGATCATCCGGATCGCCACCGGCTGGATCGACAACGCTGGCGGCGCCGGGCGCTCCCACAACAGCAGGACGACGCCGCCATGGAGTGCCACTGCAATCAGCCATGCCAATCCATGCAGCGCAGGTTGACTCAGTGGCGAAGGGTGCTCACCACGCCAGCGATTGGATGGCTGGAGTGCGCAGGTACCGATCCTGAGAAAAAGGCTGTTCAAGGTGCCGCCAACCCTCGGCAGAGTCATGCCCGACATGCGTCAACGCAGCGAGATCCACGCACTCCAATGCCAAAACGGCCATCATCCTTGAGTCGGGCCGTGACGGGAATGCGACAAATCGTCGCACCGCTTCCGGCTCGATGGTCACGGCCTCGTCAATGCCGAACGCCGTTCACCCCTGCCACAGTGCATTCAGGTTGCTGAATTGCCACTTCTGCGGATCTTCGCGGTTGACGATGGTGTCCGTCTGCCCGCTCTTCGACAGGTCGAGCAATTGGACCGGTATCGGCATGTTGGTGCGGGTCGAGAAGAACACCTTCAGCAGCGGGCGGGTCAGGCTCTGCGGATTCTGCTCGACGATCACGCCAAGGCGGCCGGAGTGCAGCCTGACCAGGCTGCCGAGCGGATAGATGCCCACCATCTTGACGAAGGCATGGAAGATGGCAGTGTCGAAATGGCCCTCCCACTTCGCCATGCGCGCCAGAGAATCCGCCGCATCCCAACCGTTCTTGTAAGGCCGGTTCGAGGTGATGGCATCATAGACATCGCAGACCGCCCCCATCCGCGCCAGCTGGCTGATCTGCTCTCCCTTCAACCCATACGGATAGCCACTGCCATCGATCTTTTCGTGGTGATGCAGGCAGACATCGAGCGCGCTCGGCGCGGTGAATCCACTCCGGGTCAGAATCGCGTGGCCACGCTCCGGATGCAGCCGGATGACGCTGAATTCATCCGTAGTCAATGCGCCCGGCTTGTTCAGTATCTTCTCCGGCATCGCCATCTTGCCGATGTCGTGCAGCAGACCGGCCACACCCGCCTGCTGGGTCTGCTGCTCATCCAGCTGCATTTGCCTCGCCAGCGCGATCATCAGCGCGCAGACCGACACCGAGTGCATGTAGGTGTACTCATCCTTGCTCTTCAGCCGCGCCAGGCTGATCAGGGCGGTGGAGTTTCTCGCCACCGAGCCACTGATCTCCTCGACCAGTGGCAGGCACTGCTCCACTTCGATCACCTTGCCCAGCCGGGCTTCGGTGAACAGCCTGGCGACCGCCTCCTTGGAGTGGTGGATGATCCCGGATGCCCGGCCCAGCTCCTCCTGGGCGCTGGTTGTCTTGTTGAGCTGGATCGCCGGGACGACCGGTTCGGCAACGACAGCCACCGTCTCGGTCACTGCCGGTTCCGGGGTCGGCTCTGCTGCCGGCTCTGCGGCCGCATCCGATGCGTCCGTCAGTCCTGCCACATCCCGGCCCTTGTCGCAGTCGATCCACACCGCCGAGACGCCACTTTTTTTCAGTGCCCGCAGATCGGTCGGGTCATCGAGCACGAACTTGCTCTTCCAGAACGGATGGCTCAGCCAACTGCCTTCGAGCCCATGGATGTACATGCCGAGACAAACCTGCTCGGTGGTGATTTTCTTCAGCATCCGCCTCGATCTCCCTGGCGACGGTCATACGAAGGTTCGGGAACGATGAACCCTGTCATGGCAGAGGTGCGCGCAGTCACGGCAGTGAACGACCCCGACGGGCAGAAGGGTTGAAGGTATAATGGCCGACCTTTTGCGAAGGACGGAATTCAGGCGTGACATCCTGCCGGCTGGTTCGCACCAGTTCGGAGCACCAGCGCCGCTGCAGGCCGGTTCCGCCTGTCGAAAAGTATAGACCTGGCTTCAGCAACCGCCAGGCTTCAGAACCCCCCAGCGATCTCCACCGGTGCCGTTTCATGACCGCCTCATCTCGCCAGATTCTTGTCACCAGCGCGCTGCCCTATGCCAATGGACCGATCCATCTCGGCCACATGCTGGAGTACATCCAGACCGACATCTGGGTGCGCTTTCAGCGGTTGCAGCAACAGCGCTGTTTCTACGTCTGCGCCGACGATGCCCACGGCACCGCCATCATGCTCAAGGCCGAGGAGCTGGGCGTGACGCCCGAGGCATTGATCGAACAGGTGAGCGCCGAGCATCAGCGCGATTTTGCCGACTTTGGCATCAGCTTCGACAACTACCACTCCACCCACTCCGAAGAGAATCGCCACTTCGCCGAACTGATCTACCAGCGCTGCCGGCAGGCAGGCCACATCGAAACCCGCACCATCAGCCAGTTCTACGACCCGGACAAGGGGCTGTTTCTGGCCGACCGCTTCATCAAGGGCAGCTGCCCACGCTGTGGCGCGGCCGATCAGTATGGCGACAACTGCGAGGCTTGTGGCGCCACCTACAGCCCCGATCAGCTGATCGAGCCGCGCAGTGCGATCTCCGGCGCCACACCGGTGATGCGCAGCAGCGAGCATCAGTTCTTCCGGCTGGCCGACTTCACCGAGTTGCTGAAGCAGTGGACCCGCAGCGGCGCCCTCTCCGAGGAGGTGGCCAACAAGCTCGATGAGTGGCTGGAGGGCGGGCTGGAGTCCTGGGACATCAGCCGCGATGCACCCTACTTCGGCTTTCGCATTCCCGGCAGCGACGACAAGTACTTCTACGTCTGGCTCGATGCGCCGATCGGCTACATGGCGAGCTTCAAGAACCTCTGCGACCGCACGCCCGGGCTCGATTTCGACCACTACTGGCGCCCGGGCAGCAGCAGCGAGCTCTACCACTTCATCGGCAAGGACATCATCACCTTCCATTCGCTGTTCTGGCCGGCGATGCTGCATGCCGCCCGGTTCCGCACGCCAACGGCGGTGCATGTGCACGGTTTCGTCACCATCAACGGGCAGAAGATGTCGAAATCGCGCGGCACCTTCATCAAGGCGCGCACCTTTCTCGACCATCTGGAGCCGGAATATCTGCGCTACTACTTCGCCGCCAAGCTCTCGGCGCGCATCGATGACCTCGACCTCAACTTCGACGACTTCGTGCAGCGCATCAATGCCGACCTGGTCGGCAAGCTGGTGAACATCGCCAGCCGCTCGGCCGGTTTCATCCACAAACAGCACGCCGGGCGACTGGCTGCGCAACTGCCCGAGCCGGCACTGTGGGATGAATTCGTCGCCGCCGGCGAGCAGATCGCCGAACACTACGAGGCCCGCGAGTTCGCCCGGGTGGTGCGCGAGGTGATGGCGCTGGCCGACCGCGCCAACCAGTACATCGATCAGCAGAAGCCCTGGCTGCTGGCCAAGGATCCGGCCCGGCAGCCACAGGTGCAGCAGATCGCCAGCTTCGGGCTCAACCTGTTCCGGCTGCTGGTGCTCTATCTGCAACCGATCCTGCCGCGCCTGGCCGAGCGGGTCGAAGGCTTTCTGGCCACGCCGCTGCCGAACTGGTCCCGACGCAACGCGCCGCTGCTCGACCATCTCATTGCCCCGTTCACCCCGCTGTTCACCCGCATCGAGCCCGACACCATCACGGCACTGCTGGCCGCCAGTCAGCAGAACGCGACCGAGACTGCACCCGTGATCAGCGCACCAGAACCCCCGGGCGGCGAGGCGATCGCCGCCACCATCGATTACGACAGCTTTGCCAAGGTCGACCTGCGCATCGCCCGCATCGTCGCGGCCGAACCGGTCGAAGGGGCCGACAAGCTGCTGCGCCTCACCCTCGACCTCGGCGGCGAGCAGCGCACGGTCTTTGCCGGCATCAAGAGCGCCTACACCGCCGAGCGCCTGATCGGCCGCCTGACGGTGATGGTGGCCAACCTGGCGCCGCGCAAGATGCGGTTCGGCCTCTCCGAGGGGATGGTGCTGGCCGCCGGTCCCGGTGGCGAGCAGATCTGGCTGCTGAGTCCCGACAGCGGCGCCCTGCCCGGCATGCGGGTGCGCTAGGCAAGGGCCGATGTCGCAACCGGGAGTCGATGCGGTGCCGGCACTGGTCGAAGCCATCGATGCGCTGCTGCCGCAGACCCAGTGTGGCCGCTGCGGCCATCCCGGCTGTCGCCCCTATGCCGAGGCCATTGCCAGTGGCGAGCCCTTCAATCGCTGCCCGCCGGGCGGACAGCTCACCATCGACCTGCTGGCCACCCTGCTCGAGCGCCCCAAACTGACGCTGGATGAACGCCACGGCACTGAGCAGCCGCCCCAGGTGGCGCTGATTCGCGAGGAGGAGTGCATCGGCTGCACCAAGTGCATTCAGGCCTGTCCGGTCGATGCGATCGTCGGCGCCGCGCAATGGATGCACAGCGTCATCGCCAGCGAGTGCAGCGGCTGTGAGCTCTGCATCGAACCCTGCCCGGTCGACTGCATCGATCTGGTTCGAATCGAGGATGAAACGCAGCGCTCATGGCCACAACGACGCGCACAGGCCGACCAGTTCCGCCGCCGCCATCAGGCGCGCACGGCACGGTTGGCGCGCCTCGCGGCCGAACAGGCCGAGCGCCGTCAGCAGACACGCAATCCAGCAGTCGCCACCACTGCGCACAGCTCACCCACACAGGCGGACATCCTGGCGGCGGTGATGCGCGCCCGGGCCAGACGTGCGGCTCAACCACCAGGCAGCGATCCGCGCCAATGCGACTGACACCACCGCCTGACAGTGGCATGGCGGTTGATTACACTTGATGGCAGCATCGCACCCTTTCACTCAGGACAAGATCCAGACCATGCCCAACCCTTCAACGACGGCGTCCGGCACCCTGCCCCATCCCAGCTTCGAACTCGTGCGGCAGCATCCGATTCCGGCACTCAAGCTGCTGCTCAATGAGTACCGCCACGGCCGCACCGGCGCCCGTCACTTCCACATCAGCGCCGACCATGACGAAAATGTCTTTCTGGTCGCCTTCCCGACGGTGCCGATGGACTCGACCGGCGTGGCCCACATTCTCGAACACACCTCGCTGTGCGGCAGCGAACGCTATCCGGTGCGCGACCCGTTCTTCATGATGATTCGCCGCTCGCTCAACACCTTCATGAATGCCTTCACCAGCAGCGACTGGACCGCCTACCCGTTCGCCAGCCAGAACCGCAAGGATTTCTTCAACCTGCTCGATGTCTACCTCGACGCCACCTTCTTCTCCCGGCTCGACCCGCTCGACTTCGCCCAGGAGGGCCACCGGCTCGAATTCGAACAGCCGGACGACCCTTCGACGCCGCTGCGCTACCGTGGCGTGGTCTACAACGAGATGAAGGGCGCGATGAGCTCGCCCACCAGCCTGCTGTGGCAGACCCTGACCAGGCATCTCTACCCGACCACCACCTACCACTTCAACAGCGGCGGCGAGCCCGACTGCATCCCGCAGCTGAGCCATGCGCAACTGCTCGACTTCTACCGCGACCACTACCACCCGAGCAATGCCATCTTCATGACCTTCGGCAACCTGCCAGTGGCCGAGTTGCAACAGCGTTTCGAGCAGCAGGCGCTGCACCGCTTCGACCGCCGCGAGATCATGCTGCCGCTGCATGACGAGCAGCGCTTTCATGCGCCGGTGAAGGTGCTGGAGTACTACCCGACCGAAGCCGAAGCGGACGAAGTCGATCGCACCCATCTGGTGATCGGCTGGCTGCTCGGCCACTGCACCGACCTCGACGAGCTGCTCGAAGCGCGTTTTCTGAGCGCGGTGCTGCTCGACAACAGTGCGTCGCCGCTGCTGCAACTGCTCGAAACCTCTGCGCTCGGCAGCGCCCCGTCACCGCTGTGCGGACTGGAAGATGGCAACCGCGAACTGCTGTTCGTCTGCGGCCTCGAAGGCAGTCGCCCCGAACATGCCGAACAGTTGGCCGCCGACATCATGGCACTGCTCGAAAAGATCGCCGACGAGGGGGTGCCGCAGCCGCAGATCGAGGCCGTGCTGCATCAGCTGGAGCTGACCCAGCGCGAGATCAGCGGCGATGGCTATCCCTTCGGCCTGCAACTGCTGCTGGCCGGGCTGGGCGCCGCGGTGCATGGCGGCGACCCCGCCCAGTTGATCGACCTCGATCCGGCGCTGGCCAAGCTGCGCCGCCATGTCGAGGATCCCGACTACATCAAGCAACTGGTGCGCCGCCTGCTGCTCGACAACTTCCACCGTGTCCACCTGACCTTGGCGCCCGACCCCGAACTGGCGCAGCGCCGCGAACAGGCAGTGGCCGCACAGCTCGCCCGCATCAAGGCCGGACTCGATGCCGAGCAGAGCCGGCAGATCGTCGAGCAGGCCGCCGCATTGAAGGCACGGCAGAACCGCGTCGACGATGAGTCGATCCTGCCCCGGGTGACGCTGGCCGATGTGCCCGCCACCCTGCAACTGGCCGAACCGCAGCGCCGCGATCAGCTCGCCGGCCGCACGGTCACCAGCTACGGTCAGGGCACCAACGGGCTGCTCTATCAGCAACTGGTGATCGATCTGCCGCAGTTCGACGAATCGCAACTTCTGGAGCTGTTCCTCTATGCCAGCTTCCTGACCGATCTGGGGCTCGGAGCGGATGACTACCTCAGCATCCAGCAACGGCAAAGCCAGATCAGCGGCGGCTACTCGGCGCAGATCTCCCTGCGCGGCAAGGCCGAGGATGAGCAGCAGCTGCGCGGTTATCTGGTGCTCTCCGGCAAGGCGCTGCTGCGCAACCATGCCCCCTTCGTCGAACTGCTCTACCGCACGCTGGCCGAGGCGCGCTTCGACGAGCTGCCGCGGCTGCGCGAGCTGATCGCGCAGATCCGCACCAGCCGCGAGCGCAGCATCACCGGCAGTGGCCACAGCCTGGCGATGAGCGCCGCCACCGCCGGCATGAGTCCACTGGCCCGTCTCGGCCACCGGCAGAGCGGACTGGCCGGCATCCGTGCGCTCAAGGCACTCGACCGCACGCTCGACGATCCGCAACGACTGGCCGGGCTGGCCGAACGGCTGCAGCAGATCCATCAACGGCTGGTCGCGGCACCCAAACAGGAGCTGCTGATCGCCGAACCCGAGCAGACCGCCGAGCTGCTGGCACGGCTGGCGCACATGCAACCCCCCGCTGCTCAGGGCGAGTTCACCCCCTTTGCCCTGCCGCCGCTGCGCGAGCCGACCCATGCCCTGTGGCTCACCAACACCCAGGTCAACTTCTGCGCCCGCGCCTACCCGACCGTGCCGGCCAGCCATGCCGATGCCGCGGCCCTCACCGTGCTCGGCGGCTTCCTGCGCAACGGCTACCTGCACCGCGCCATCCGCGAACAGGGCGGCGCCTATGGCGGTGGTGCCGGCCAGGATTCGGGCATCGCCGCATTCCGCTTCTACTCCTACCGCGATCCGCGACTGAGCGAGACGCTGGCCGATTTCGACCGCGCCATCGACTGGGTGCTCGGCAGCCAGCATGAGCTGCGGCAGGTCGAAGAGGCGATCCTCGGCGCCATCGGCAGCATCGACAAGCCCGGCTCACCGGCCGGCGAGGCCAAGCGCGCCTTCTTCAACCAGCTGCATGGCCGCGATGCCGACCACCTGCAGCAGGTCAGGCAGCAGATTCTGCGCGTCACCTTGACCGATCTGCAGCGGGTCACCGAACGCTACCTGAAGCCGGAACTGGCCAGCACCGCCATCCTGACCGACAGCAGCCGCCGCGATCAGGCCGCCGCGCTGCGCCTCCAGGTCGAAGAGTTGTAATTTTTCAGGATCAGACTTTGCCCGAACTCACTATGCAGATTTGATGTTGAATGAGAAGAGTTGATGATCCTTTCACGCCCGCAACGGAAGTCACCATGATCCCAGACCACAGACTGACCCATCTCAAACTGCTCGAAGCCGAAAGCATCCATATCCTGCGCGAGGTCGCGGCCGAGTTCCGCAAGCCGGTGATGCTCTATTCGATCGGCAAGGATTCCGCCGTGATGCTGCATCTGGCGATGAAGGCGTTTTATCCGGGCAAACCGCCCTTCCCGCTGCTGCATGTCGACACCACCTGGAAATTTCACGAGATGATCGAGTTCCGCGACCAGCGGGCGCGCGAGCTGGGGCTGGAGCTGCTGGTCCACATCAACCCGGAAGGGCTGAAGATGAACATCAGCCCCTTCGTCCACGGCAGCAAGAAGCACACCGATGTGATGAAGACCCAGGGGCTCAAGCAGGCGCTCGACAAATATGGCTTCGATGCCGCCTTTGGCGGGGCCCGCCGCGACGAAGAGAAGTCGCGCGCCAAGGAGCGGGTCTACTCCTTCCGCGACAAGAACCACCGCTGGGACCCGAAAAACCAGCGGCCCGAGCTGTGGAACCTCTACAACGGCCGCATCGACAAGGGCGAGAGCATCCGCGTCTTCCCGCTCTCCAACTGGACCGAACTGGACATCTGGCAATACATCTATCTGGAGAGCATCCCGATCGTGCCGCTCTACTTCGCCAAGGAGCGCCCGGTGGTCACCCGCGACGGCGTCGACATCATGGTGGATGACGACCGGATGCCGCTGGCCGAGGGTGAAACACCGCAGATGAAGCAGGTGCGCTTCCGCACCCTCGGCTGCTATCCACTGACCGGCGCCATCGAATCGACCGCCGCCAGCCTGACCGAGATCATCCAGGAGATGCTGCTGACCAAGAGCTCGGAGCGACAGGGGCGCGTGATCGATTTCGACCAGGCCGGCTCGATGGAAGAGAAAAAGCGTGAAGGCTACTTCTGAACCCGGCTGCCCGCCATCCGTACCGAACTCAAGGAATCCGTTGCACCATGTCTCATCAATCCGACCTGATCGCCACCGACATCGAAGCCTACCTGCAGCAGCATGAGCAGAAAGAACTGCTGCGGCTGCTCACCTGCGGCAGTGTCGACGACGGCAAGAGCACGCTGATCGGCCGTCTGCTGCATGACTCGCACATGATCTACGAGGATCAACTGGCCGCCATCAAGAGCGACAGCGTCAAATCGGGCACCACCGGTGGCGACATCGATCTGGCCCTGCTGGTCGATGGTCTGCAGGCCGAGCGGGAGCAGGGCATCACCATCGATGTCGCCTACCGCTACTTCTCGACCGCGCGGCGCAAGTTCATCATCGCCGACACCCCAGGGCACGAGCAGTACACCCGCAACATGGCCACCGGCGCCTCGACCTGTGACCTGGCCATCATTCTGATCGACGCCCGCCAGGGGGTGCTGACCCAGACCCGCCGTCACAGCTTCATCGTCTCGCTGCTGGGCATCCGCCATGTGGTGGTGGCCATCAACAAGATGGACCTGGTCGGCTTCGACCAGGGCCGGTTCGAGCAGATCAGGCAGGACTACCTCGACTTTGCCGGGCGGCTCAACCTGCCCGACATCCACTTCCTCCCGATCTCGGCCCTCAACGGCGACAACGTGGTGCACCGCTCCACCGAGACCCCCTGGTATCAGGGCAAGCCGCTGCTCGAGTTGCTGGAGCAGATCGAGATCAGCGAAGACCGCAACTTCGACCAGTTCCGCCTGCCGGTGCAGTATGTCAACCGCCCCAACCTCGACTTCCGCGGCTTTTCCGGCACCATCGCCAGCGGCGTGATCAACCGCGGCGACCGCCTCATCGCCCTGCCCTCCGGCAAGAGCAGCCGGGTCGCCAGCATCGTCACCTACGATGGCGAACTCGACACGGCCTGGACACCGATGGCGGTCACCCTGACGCTGGAGGATGAGATCGACATCAGCCGCGGCGACATGCTGGTGAGGCCAGAGCAGCTGCCCCAGGTCAGCCAGCGCCTGAGCGCCCATCTGGTGTGGATGCATGAAGATGGGCTGAAGGTCGGCCGCGAGTACTACATCAAGCAGAGCACCAAGACGGTGATCGGCCAGGTGCCGCAGATCCATCACCGCATCGACGTCAACAGCCTCGAACAGCTGCCGGGCGGAGACACGCTGTCGCTCAACGAGATCGCGCTGTGCGACCTCAGTGTCAATGCGCCGCTGGTGTTCGACGCCTACGACAACAACCGCGGTACCGGCGCCTTCATCTTCATCGACCGGCTGACCAACATCACCGTCGGTGCCGGCATGATCGTCGGCGCCCGGCGCGACAGCGACAGTGACGCGGAGCTGCCCCGGCTCGGCCGCAGCGAGCGCGAAAACCGCTTCCGGCAACGCACCGCACTGGTTGCGCTGACTGCCGCCAACGCCCAGCAGCTGGCGGAACAGCTTGAACGGCGACTGTGCGAGCTGGGCCACAATCCGCTGCTGATCGATCAGAGCAACTTCCCCGGCGCCACCAGCCATCTGGCCGCGCTCAAGGCGTGGGGCAAGGCGGCCGGCCACCTGCTGATCACGCCGCTGACAGAAGCCGCGCCACTGGCCGATCTGCTGTTGAGCGAAGGTTCGCTCGGCGAGCTGCTCGAAACGTTGAAGCAGCAGGAGATTCTGGAGTAACCCCAACGAAAAAGCGCCGGTTGCGCACTGCAACCGGCGCCTTGGCGGGAGTTTCTAACGGCCGACGCCGGTGTAGTCGAATCCGAGTGCCCGCATCGCTGTTGGTTCATAGACATTGCGCAGGTCGAGAAAGACCCGTCCGCGCATCCGCTGCAGCAGCCGCTCCAGATCGATCCCGCGATACTCGTTCCACTCGGTCAGCAGCACCACGGCATCGACCCCTTCGCTCATCTCATAGATGTCGTCGTAGTAACGCACGGTGTCGGGCAGATATTTCTTCGCCTCCTCCATCCCCTGCGGATCATGCGCCCGCACCACTGCGCCCTTGTCGAGCAGTGCCGGCAGAATCGACAGTGCCGGCGCATCACGCATGTCGTCGGTTTCGGGCTTGAAGGTGAGTCCCAGCACGGCAATCTGCCGGCCCGACAGCTCCCCGCCCAGCGCATCGCGAATCTTCTTCACCATGCGCGCCTTCTGCGCCGCGTTCACCTCGATCACGCTCTCGACGATGCGGCAGGGGGTGTCATGCTCCTGGGCGATGCGAATCAGCGCCAGCGTGTCCTTGGGGAAGCAGGAGCCGCCGTAGCCCGGCCCCGGATGCAGGAATTTGCGGCCGATGCGGCCATCGAGCCCCATCCCCTTCGCCACCGCATGGACGTCGGCCCCGACACTCTCGCACAGCATCGACATCTCGTTGATGAAGCTGATCTTGGTGGCCAGAAAGGCATTGGCGGCATATTTGATCAACTCGGCGCTCTCCCAATCGGTCACCAGGATCGGCGTTTCGATCAGGTTGAGCGGTCGATAGAGCTCGCGCAGCAGTGCCTCTGCGCGTGGCGTGGTCACGCCCAGCACCACCCGGTCCGGGTGCATGAAATCCTTGATCGCCGCCCCTTCGCGCAGAAACTCCGGGTTGGAAGCGACATCGAAATCGGCCTGCGGATTGACCTCGCGGATGATCCGCTCCACCTGACGCGCCGTGCCGACCGGCACCGTCGATTTGTCCACCACCACGGTGTAACCCGCCAGCGCGCCGGCAATCTCCCGCGCTGCGGCATGCACATAACTGAGGTCGGCATGGCCATCGCCGCGCCGGCTTGGCGTGCCGACCGCGATGAAAACCAGATCGGCCTGCGGAACATGCTGCGACAGATCGGTCGAGAAGCCGAGCCGTCCGGCCTGGACATTGCGCACCACCAGCTCATCCAGACCCGGCTCATAGATCGGAATCCGGCCCTGCTGCAACGCCTCGACGCGCCGGGCATCGACATCGACGCAGACCACATTGGCGCCAAACTCGGCAAAACAGGCACCTGATACCAGCCCCACATAGCCGGCACCCACCATCACGACATGCATGCTCTTCTCCTGTTACTGCAAGCGGCTGATCGCTCAGCGGCCATAGACGTCCTTGAAGCGGACGATGTCATCCTCGCCCAGGTAGGGCCCGGACTGCACCTCGATGATTTCGAGCGGCACCTTGCCCGGGTTGGCGAGCCGATGGCGCTCTCCCAGCGGAATGAAGGTGGACTGGTTTTCGGTGAGCAGGAACACCTCGTCGCCCCGCGTCACCTCGGCAGTGCCCTTGACCACGATCCAGTGCTCGGCACGGTGATAGTGCATCTGCAACGACAGGGTCGCGCCCGGATTGACCGTGATGCGCTTGACCTGATAACGCTCGGACTGCTCGATGCCCTCGTAGCTGCCCCATGGACGGACCACCTGCCGGTGCAACAGCGCCTCGGAGCGGTTGTCGGCCTTGATGCGGCTGACGATGCCCTTGACCTCCTGCACCCGATCACGGTGCGCCACCAGCACCGCATCGGCGGTGTCGACCACGATGCAATCCTCCAGGCCAATGGTGGCGATCAGCCGGTCTTCGGAGCGCAGATAGCAGTTGCGGGTGTCGCTGGTCAGCACATCACCCAGAATCACATTGCCGTCGGCATCGCCCTCACTGATCTCCCACAGTGACGACCAGGAGCCGACATCACTCCAGCCGGCATCGAGCGGGATCACCACACCGCGCTCGGTCTTCTCCATCACCGCATAGTCGATCGAATCACTGGGGCAGGCGGCAAAGATGTCGCGGTCGATGCGGCTGAAGTCGAGATCGCGCTCGACCGCCTGATGCGCGGCGGCGCAGCTCTGAAAGATCAGCGGTGCCGCCCGTTCCAGCTCCTCCAGAAAACTGCGTGCCGAGAACAGGAACATGCCGCTGTTCCAGTAGTGGCTGCCTTCGGCCAGGTAGCCGAGCGCCGTTTCGCGGTCGGGTTTCTCGACGAAACGCTCGATGCGGCAGGCCGTGCCGCTGCCAAGGTCGGCACCGGCCTTGATGTAGCCGTAACCGGTCTCCGGTGCATGGGGCACGATGCCGAAGGTGACCAGCAGCTCACTGGCCGCAAACGCAATGCCGTCGGCGACGGCCTGCACGAAACGGTCGGGCTGCCTGACCACATGGTCGGCCGGCAGCACCAGCAGCAGCGGATTTTCGTTGGGCCACTGCTGCAGCGCTTCGAAGGCAGCCATCGCCACGGCCGGGGCGGTGTTGCGGCCACAGGGTTCGAGCAGGATGGCCGAGATGCCGACACCGCTCATGCGCAACTGCTCCGCCACCATGAAGCGGTGTTCGTCATTGCAGATGACGATTGGCGGATGGCTGCCGGTCAGTCCACGCAGCCGCTGCGCGGTGTCCTGCAGCAGCGTGGTCTCGTTGACCACCGGCAGCAACTGTTTGGGATGGAGTTCGCGCGACAACGGCCACAGTCGTGTGCCCGCCCCGCCCGACAGAATCACTGGCACCAGCACCGGCGCCTTCGGCATGGATGATGTCATCGATGACTGCTCTTGAGATGGAAAAGAGCGTCAGACCACAGCGGTCAGGCGCGGTTGGATGTAGTCGACGACCTGCTGTGCGCACGCATCGAGCGAAACGTGGCCGGTGTCGACCACCAGCCCTGGTTTTTCCGGCGCTTCGTAGGGCGAGGAAATGCCGGTGAAATCCTTGATCTCCCCAGCCCGGGCACGCCGGTAGAGTCCCTTCACATCGCGCTGTTCGCAGATCTCCAGCGGACAGGCACAGTAGATCTCGATGAAATCACCATGCGGCAGGATGCTGCGCACCCGCTGGCGGTCGCTGCGAAACGGCGAGATGAATGCAGTCAGCACGATCACACCGGCCTCGAGGAAGAGCTTGGAGACCTCCCCGACCCGCCGGATGTTCTCGACCCGATCGGCCTCATTGAAACCGAGGTCGCCGCAAAGCCCGTGGCGCACATTGTCGCCATCGAGTACATAGGTGCGACAGCCGCGCTCGTACAGCCGCTGCTCCACCGCGTGTGAAAGCGTCGACTTGCCGGAGCCGGAAAGACCGGTGAACCACAGCACCATGCTGCGGTGCTGGTTCTGCTGCTGACGCAGGTCGCGGGTCACCGCCGACTTGTGCCAGACGACGTTGCTGCTGACCGGGGAATCACTCATGACGAGGTTTGCTCCTGCTGATGAAAAAAAGATGACACCGGCTCGCCACTGTTGGTGCGAATCTGCACGCAGCGATCGTCCCACAGCTCGATCATGCCGTAATCCTTCTGGTTGGTGACCTTGAGGCCGCAGAGTTCGTGCCGCTCCAGCCACAGCTCGACAAAACGCCGGTGGCGGTAATCGCTGGCGCGGGCGGTGAAGATGCGTACCTCGACACCGCTGGCCTGCCAGGCGCGGATTCGCGCCACCATCGGCTCGATCGGATCACCGATGTGGTGCGGACCCAGCCACTCATCATAGTGGGCCAGCGTGCCATCGAGGTCGACACCAATCCAGCCGCGCCCGCTCTGGTCACTGGGTGCGGACGGTGGCTGTCGGCGCTTCAGCCACTTCTGAAGCAGGCGTTTCATGGTCCTGGCGGCCATCCACCGGGTTGCCAAGGGGTGCTGGCAGTCCGATCGAAAGGCGTCTCACTCGGCAAAAGTTCCGGTGATTCCATATTTTTCCATCATGTGATAGAGGGTGGGACGCGCCACACCCAGGGTGTCGGCCGCCCTGCTGACATTGCCCTCGACGGCATTGAGGGCCTGGCGGATGGCTTCGGTCTCGGCCCGCTCACGCGCCTCGCGCAGGTTGAGCAACTTCGGTTGCTCACGGTTTTGGCTCTCCAGCTCCAGATCATCGGCGGTGATCCATTTGCCATCGGCCATGATCACCGCCCGCTTGATGCGGTTCTCCAGTTCACGGATGTTGCCTGGCCAGTCGTGACCGGCAATGGCGCTCAATGCCTCCTCGGTGAAGCCCTTCAGGGCGCGGCTGTTCTGTTCGGCAAAACGGTCGAGCAGCAGGCGCGCAATCACCACCGCATCACCTTCACGCTCACGCAACGGAGGAATGTCAATGGTCACTTCACTGACCCGGTAGTAGAGATCTTCACGGAATTGTCCTGCTTCGACCTGTCGCTTGAGATCCTTGTTGGTGGCGCAGACCACCCGGACATCCACCGGAATCAGCTCGCGTCCGCCGATGCGCTCGATGGTTCTCTCTTGCAAGAAACGCAGCAGCTTGGCCTGCAACGACTGCGGCAAGTCACCGAGTTCATCGAGAAAAAAGGTACCGCCCTGGGCATATTCGATCTTGCCCTTGGTCTGCTTGTTCGCACCGGTGAAGGCGCCTCGCTCATAGCCGAACAGCTCACTCTCCAGCAGGTTCTCCGGAATCGCGGCGCAGTTGACCGCCACGAAGGGTTTGCGCTGGCGCCGGCTGAGGGTATGCAGGGCGCGCGCCAGCACCTCCTTGCCGGTGCCGCTCTCGCCCAGCAACAGGGCCGTGACATCGGTCGGCGCCAGTTTTTCGACCGTGCGGCAGAGTTTGACCATCTGCGGACTGGTGGCAATCACCCCGGCCAGTGGTGTCAATGACCGGTCACCCCCGCGTTGCAGCCGCCGGTTCTCCTCCTCCAGCGCATGCAGATGAAAGGCCCGCTGAATGATCAGCCCCAGCACCTGCGGATCGATCGGCTTCTGGTAGTAGTCATAGGCGCCCATGCCGATCGCCTTGACCGCGTTGTCACGCTCATCGTTGCCGGTCACCACGATCACCTTGGCACTGGGCAGCAGCTGCAGAATCTCGGCCAGTGTCGCCAGCCCCTCGCTGGCATTGGCCGGATCGGGTGGCAGACCGAGGTCCAGCGTGATCACTGCCGGCTCATGGCGGCGCAGCGCGGCGATCGCCTCTTCCCGATCGCCCGCAACCACCACCTCATAGTCATCGAACGACCATTTGAGCTGCTTCTGCAGACCCGGATCATCCTCGACCACCAATATTTTTTTCAGTTCCATTGAACTGGACATGCCTGATTTACCAATCTCTTTGAATTTTAAGGAGCTGCAACACAGCACCCTTTGCCAAAACGACTCAATGCATCAACGGCATCGTCAGCACGAACCGGGTGCCCAGGCCGGGTTCACTCTGCACCTCGACCCGCCCACCGATGCTGCGAATGTACTGCTCGACCTCGAACACCCCGATGCCCATGCCGGCATTGCCCTTGGTGGTGTCGAAGGGCCGGAACAGCCGCTCATCGATGAACTTCTGGTCCATGCCGCAACCAGTGTCACTCACCCGCACCACGGCCTCTCCTGCTGCGTTGGTCTCGACACTCAACTCGACCCGACCCTGTGGCGCAGTGGCCTCCTGCGCGTTCTGCAGCAGATGGCCCATCACCCGACCCAGCCGCTCGCGGTCGGCACGGAGCATCAGCGACTCCAGCTGGCAGCTCAGCGTCGGAACCGGTTGCCGGTGTCGATGCAGGGCGACGACCTCGCGCGCCAGTTGACACAACTCGGTGCGCTGAGGATCGGGCGCTTCCACGGCCCGCTGCCGCAACTGGCCCAGCATACGGTTCATTTTAGTCACTGCATTGGCCAGCGTATCGAGTGCGTCGTCAATAAACTCCGGATTGTGCTTGTAACGCTGCGCATTGGTGACCACCAGTGACAGTTGCGCCACGACATTCTTCAGATCATGGACGATGAAGGCCGAGAGCCGATTGAACGCCTCGAACTGCCGAGCGCGCGCCAGCTCCTCGCTGGCACTGACCAGGGCAATGTGGTTGGCCAACTGGATGCCGACGGTCTTCAGCAGGTCATGGTCTTCCCAGTTGATCGCACGCTGCACCCGCGGCTTCAGCAGGCAGACGAAACCAGCCAGCGCCTCCTGTCGCATCAGCGGCACCACCAGCCACAGTTGCGGGTAGCGCTGCTGCCACGACGCAAGATCGAGGCCGCGGTACATCTCTGGCGTTCTGAGGTATTCCGGCAACTCGACCACCCAGGAGGACGCGCAGAGAAAATGTGCCAGTGAATCATCGGCATCGACCCGTGCGTCACTCTCCAGCGCCATTCCCCAGGCACCACAGCAGCGGTAGCCCTCCTGCTCACTCTGCCACCAGAGGGTGCCGGCCGAGCTCTCGACCAGGTCGGCCAGCAGCTTGATGCCGCCGGTCGTCACCGTGGTGAAATCACCCAGCGCAGCCAGTTCCCGGCTCAACTTCAGCCACGCCTCCCGGTAGTCGTAGCGGTGGGCAAAGAAGTTCTTGGCAAAAAAGACCCGGAGCCGGGCACGCAGCGTGCCGGAGAAGAACAGCGCGACCAGCAGCACCACCGCGCCGCTGAGAAAAAGAATCTGGATGACTCCGCCCCAACTGCCACCGTAGTTGCGCAGGTAGTAGCCGATCGACGCCATGACCAGCAGATAGAGCCCGGCACCCATCAACGCCGTGGTGTGCACCACGACTCTGCGAGAGACGAACAGCTCCACCGGCTTGTTGCCGAGGCGCGCGGCGGTCACGCCAATCAGCGGCAACAACGCGGCATTGACGAAGCCACGGGCACCAAAGAGCGTCGGATTGATCCGCGCAAACAGCAGCGCCTCGGTGTAGAGCGCGAAGTCATAGGCGAAGAGCGCACCGATCGCAATCGCCAGAAACTTGATGCCCCAGCGCTGCTCGACCCGGGTGTTGCGGTAGAACAGCTCGACCATCAACAGACCGAACACGTTCAACAGCAGAAGATAGAGCACCCGGCCATCCGCACCAAGGCGAATCCGTGCGGTCAACCGATCACTCAGCTCCGGCCACAGCATCAGCGTGACCCCAAGCAGCAGGCAAGCGGCAGCACCCAGCGCCAGTCGCGGACGCATCCGCTGCCGATCCAGATAGAGGCGCCAGCCATCCTGGTTGGCCGGGGCCGCCATCATGCGCCACAGCAGCACCATCCAGGCAAATCCGCGCATCACCTCCAGCGCCAGAACCATCCGCAGCGAAACTTCACCCGAGCCCAGCGCGGCGGCCCAACCGACCGAGAGGATCAGCACCAGCAACAGCGCCAATCGTGGCAGCCGGTCACGCCAGCGGCTGGCCACCAGTGGCATCAACACCAGCGCCACCACAGCCACACAACCATATCCGACTTGCGAAAAATCCACAGACTCTCCCGGCATGACGACACGCACTCTATCGGTTCAGGTTTACAAAAGCGTTGAACTGCGGGGCCGATGCTCCACACGCGACAGTGGCGTGGCGATTGGTGGCTCACTCCGGCTGCCGCTGATCGACAGACCCTGCCCTTGCGCAATGGGACACGAGTGTCCATATTTTTTACAAAGTCGGCATGGGTGATTTTTGCACGCAGGACACATCTGCTCTACCTTGCTGATAAACATGAATATCCAAAAAAAGGCATGATTCTTGTATTTGAAGAACGAACCCAGTCACCGACTGCCCGCTGATTCTTCTGGTTCGCTTTTGGTATAGTAGAAACAGATTTGCAACGGCGCCCGCGGCCTCACCGAGCGATCAAACGGACACCATGATGAAATCCAGCAAAGAGACCCCAGTCAAGCCAGACGCCACACCCGGTCAAACCAGCCGTTCGACGCTGGCCTCACCTGCGCGGCGCGCCCTGGCACTCAACAGCCTCAAGGCGGCCCCGGTGGTGGTGACCACGCTGAGCGCGCGCTCGGCACTGGCCGCCGAATGCTGGTCCGGCAAGATGTCGGGCAACCTGTCGCATCCCAACAATGGCTGCGTGCTGGGCCGCAGCCCCGGTTATTACAAAACCAGGGTCGGGCCCTGGGGTGGCGAACCCGGCTGGCCTCCCGGTTTCGACTCCGGCTGTTCGCCACTGGATTCCAACGGCAGCATTACCCAAACCTGCCAGACGATGTTTGAGGACACCACGCTCAACCGAGGCGGCACGGTGCCAGGCACCCGCTTCGGCACGGTGTTCACATCCGCTCCCGGCAATCTGAAAAAACTGACCCTGATGCAGGTTTTGTGGCAAAAACCAGGCTCCTTTGCCTTTCATGCCATTGCCGCCTACTTCAATGCGCTGAACTTCAGCAGCTATGTGCTGAAGCCCGATGTCGTGCTCTGGATTGCCAATTCGATCCTGGCCACCGGCAGCTTCACCGATGACCGCGGCACGGTGTGGACGGAGAGTCAGATGAAAGCCTATCTGAACACCACCTGGACCTAGCCCCCGCCGCCGCACGATGTCAGCCACTGGCCCGTTGACCTTCAACCACGCCCGCTTTGGCCAGTGGCGACAGTGGGATGACACGGCTATTCTGTATGACAGCCGTTCGGGCGACACCCACCTGCTCAGCGGCATCGCCGCTGCGCTGGTCGGCCGGCTTGCCGGGCACTCTGCCGGGCTCAGCCATGATCAGTTGCAGGCAGCCTTGCAGCAGTTCGACCTGCAAAGCCTGCCGGCGGTGATCGATCAACTCTGTCTGCTCGGAATCGTCGCGCCATTCTCAGCCAGCCTCGCCTCGCCACCCTGTCACTGACCGAGATCCGGCGGCAACTGCACCGGCCGGCGGGTCTGTCGCTGACCACCGGTCCGTTCGTGGTGACGGTGCGCTCGCCCATCGCTGCGGTGGCGCGAAGCCTGCTGCGGCTCTATGCCGACTTTGCACTGGTCAGCCCAACCGCCTTCAGCGACTTCCACCTGCATGTCGCGCCGCCCGCCACGCTGCGCCGCTGGATTCGGCCACAGGTGTTCTTCCACTTCGACCAGACCATCCCGTTCAAGCCGCTGCCGCGCAGTCAGGCCTATCCGCTGTTCGAATGGGGCTTCAACTATGCCATCTCGACCACCGCCCACCGCTATCTGATCATCCATGCCGCCGTGGTGGAGCGCGGTGGCCGCGGTCTGATCCTGCCCGGGCCGCCCGGCTCGGGCAAGAGCACCCTCTGCGCGACCCTGATCCACTCCGGCTGGCGGCTGCTCTCCGACGAGCTGGCACTGATCGACCTGACCTCAGGACTGCTGGCACCGATTCCACGGCCGGTCAGCCTCAAGAACGACTCGATCGAGCTGATCCGACAGCGCTTTGCCGATGCGGTGCTGAGCGACCCCTGCCATGACACCCAGAAGGGCACGGTGGCCCATCTGAAACCACCGACCGCCAGCGTGGAGCTGGCACACCGCATGGTCGAGCCGGCCTGGGTGGTGATGCCGCGCTACCGCAGCGGGTCGCGCAGCCGGCTGCGGCCAGTGCCGAAGGGCGAGATGCTGATGCAACTGGCCGAGCAGAGCTTCAACTACACCATTCTGGGTGCCCGTGGCTTTGAGGTGCTGGCTGATCTGGTCGAGCGTTGCAGCAGCCATCGGCTGATCTACTCCGACCTCGACATCGCCCTCGACAGACTCGATCAACTGACCGGGATGACGCCATGAGCCCGTCCTGGCTGATCAGACTCTGCCTGCAACCCGAGCAGGCGCTCGCTTTGAGCCTGACCGGCTGGAGCCTGCTGATCCGGCAGGCGCGCGCGGCCAACCTGCTGGCGCTGCTGGCCGACACGCTGGACCGCGCCGGACTGCTGGAACAGCTTCCGGAGCCGCCACGGCACCACCTGAACTCGGCCCTGACGCTGGTGCAGCGACAGAGGCAGTCGGTGCTGTGGGAGATCGAACGGCTCGAAGAGGCGCTGCAACCGCTGGAACAGCCCTTCGTGCTGCTGAAAGGGGCCGCCTATGTCGCGGCCGAGCTGCCGCTGGCAGCCGGACGGTTGCTGAGCGATGTCGACATTCTGGTGGCCGAACAGGAGCTGGCCCACGCCGAACAGCTGCTGGCGATCCATGGCTGGCACGGTGCCCACCACCATCCCTATGATCAACACTACTACCGCACCTGGATGCATGAGCTGCCGCCGCTGCTGCATCTGAAGCGGCAGAGCGTGCTGGATGTGCACCACCGCATCCTGCCCCGAACCTGCCGCAACAGCCCCGATCCCGCCAGCCTGCTGGCCGATTCGCAACCGCTGGCCGGTTTCGACAAGGCGCGATTGCCGTCGAACGTCGATCTGCTGCTGCACAGCGCGATCCACCTGTTCCATGAAAGCGAGCTGCACCACGGCCTGCGCGACCTGTTCGATTTGCGTCAACTGTTCAGACTGTTCGGGTCACAACCGCGATTCTGGTCGCAACTGCTCGATCGGGCCACGCAGTGGCGGCAGCGACAGGCACTCTTTCATGCCTGTCGCCATGTCGAAGGGTTGCTGGATGATGAACTGCCCACCCCGGTGAAGCAGGCGCTGGCCGACAGCGCACCGCGCTGGCCAGTGCTGAAGATGCTCGATTTCTGCTACCGCCGCGCATTGCAACCACAGCACCCCAGTTGCGCACCCACTGGCACCGCAGTGGCGCTGGCCGGACTCTATCTGCGCGGACACTGGCTGCGGATGCCGCCGCACCTGCTGCTGCCACACCTGCTGCGCAAGGCGCTGCGCAGCGAGGATTAGCGCCAATACTGTTCAGATAAGTAGCACCGGTGTCGGGCGATGCTTTTGATGAAGCGA